>ENA-UOOK01002748-UOOK01002748.1-fermentation-metagenome-genome-assembly--contig:-NODE-2748-length-20959-cov-32.548555_pt1 | contig 20959 bp, 19 predicted proteins | sample MGYA00245777_ERZ724023 | MGnify/ENA primary metagenome ERZ724023 (study PRJEB28704, sample SAMN03018312) | fermentation metagenome | biome: anthropogenic terrestrial biome; feature: soil...
CTAAAGAAGAAGAGAAGATTACCGTAGACGGTACCATTATCGAAGCCCTCCCGGGTACACAGTTCCGGGTAAAGCTTGATAACGGGCATGAGGTTATGGCCTACCTCTCAGGACGAATGCGCAGATATTACATCCGCATCCTTCTGGGAGATGCTGTCCGGGTTGAGATGTCGCCATATGACCTGGATCGAGGCCGGATTGTTTACCGAGCCCGCAGGCCGCGATCTTCTGACACGGATAACGAATAAACCTTCAGACTACCAGCTTCCAACGGGAGCTGGTTTTTATTTAAATTTCACTTGGATTTACAATATCAGCGTATGATTCCTGACACGATTTCACCGCCTGGTCACCTCAAAGCCTATGATCCTGCCAAGGATGCAGAGGCAGTCATTAAGCTGGTCGAAGAAAGTTTCAACCTAAAAAACGATCCGGAAGGCAGGGGCGTGATCAACCAAATGCGTCTATCTGCCCAGCGCCAAACCCAATGGAGCAGCATCCCGGTGGGCGACCATCGCCAACCTGGCTACGTCTGGGTGGTCAATGGACAGATCGTTGGCAATATCAATATCATCTCCTTCCTGGACAAGCTTCGTCACATAGCCCTTATCGCCAATGTGGCGGTCAAACCCGAGTTTCAGCACCTGGGCATTGCCACAGCCATGACCAAACAGGCCCTGCGCTATGCCAAGCAAAAGCGTGCCGCCGAAGTATGGCTGCAAGTCACCAGTGACAACCTGGCAGCCCGAAATATGTATGCAAGTCTGGGTTTCGATGTCATCCGGCGGGTGAATAATTGGGTTTTGGACGAAGGAGCGCCAAAATTACGATCCCAGGTTAGTTGCGACCCTAAGGTTTATAAGCTGACTGGCAGGCGCCTGGGAGACTGGTCAAAGCAAAAAACCTGGCTCGAAGAGGTTTACCCCCTTGATACGCGCTGGTATGCCTCGGTCAGCTTCAGCCAGTTTCAACCGCTGGTATGGCTGAACCCGTTCTCCTGGGATTTGGCAGGTAATCTGACTCATTTTGCCCTTCGCAAGAAATCGGAGCTTGGCGGTATTCTCACCTGGCAGCGTGGGATGCAAAACGCGGATTATTTGTGGCTGGCATTGCCCCAAGACCAGGAAGAGGATGCCATCCTTTCTTGCTTGTTGGGTCAATTCCTGAATAATGAGTGGGAGGGACGCTCCACCCGCCTTGAATACCCTGATGGCAGGTCGGAAAACACCCTCGAACGTCTTGGCCTGCGCCTTAATCGTAAACTGGACTGGATGAAACTAAAGCAATAGTTATTTACAAATTGACCCGCGGGAAACTAACTACCGTGATAGTCACCGTAAGCTCGGTCACTGCTAAAAATGACTATGAAACAAAAAGCCTGCAAAATGCAGGCTTTATTGTCAATAATAAATCTGTTATAGGTTAAAGTTCTTCGTCGACGATGATCTCGGTCAACTTCAGGAACTCCTGCCACTCTTCTTTGAAGAAGTGCAGGGTGACATTGTTGAGTTCCAGATGATAGGTGGTCTCGCCATCCGGTTCTTCTGCTTTCCAAGCCAGGTAGTTCTCGGTTTCTGCGATTGTAGTAGTCATAGGTTCGTTTTCAGTCATTTTTACCTCCGTTTTATTGCAAGATTATCTCACGTCCCTGCCTGCAGCGCAAGCAAGCATACGAGGAAAATTATCTTTGGTCTTTTCTTGTCCTTTTCTTTAAGTTTTGAAACAGTTCCTGAAACCATTCTTTGACCTTGCACCAGGGTTTCTCCAGAAAAGAAGATATCTTCTCCCAAATTTTGCGCAATCCTTTTATCAAAACTGTCTCATTGGGCTTTTGATAATACTGCATCCCCTCCCATGGATCACGATCAAATAATTTGCGGGTAGTATAGCGTAAAATCAGTTTCAAAACGGCAAATGCCGGCGCTGCCAATATAATACCCAAGACGCCCATCAGTTGAGCTCCCACCAGGGCAGAGATCATGATCCCAGCCGGATGCACTTCCAGAGAATTTCCCATTACTTTTGGCATCAGCACCTGGTCGAAAATGGTATCAATCACAACCGAGACGCCTACGATTAACAGGGCATAAATAAATTTTGTCAGTCCAAACGGTGTTGGTTCCTGAAGCAATGCTCCGATAAAGAAGGAAATCCAGCCAATCGCCGCACCCAGGTAGGGAATAAAACGCCCAAACCCGGCTATCAGCGCCAAAACGAAGAAATAGGGCAGACCCATAAAGCCCAGGAAAATCGAATAAACAATAATAGCGATTGTTACAACAGTGAACTCACCACGAATGAATGAGTTGAAGATTTTGCCAACTTCCAGCCCAAGTCGTTGAAAATCCTTTTCATAACCTGGAATAGAAATATTGATCATCCTTCGTTTGGCACCTTCCGATTCAGAGGTGATGAAGAAGGAAAGGACATAAGTGATCGCGGCATTCACTACGAAACCGCCAACTTTACCAACGACTGTGGTCGCGATCGTACCTGCCTGGCTGGCAATTGGTTCCAGCTGGCTGGAGACCCATTGTCCAATCAATTCAAAATCAAGCTTTGGTGTGGTGAACGTAAAGGGACCAAACACGATCTTCTGAACGGACCAGCGTTCCAATAGAGCCGTTATATTATCCACATTGTCGATGACTGTTTGAAACAGGTTCTGCACTTGCGTGGCAAGGCTGGAGCCCCCTCTTGCAATCAACCAGATCAGTAAACCTGCCAATAATATGTAGACGACTGCAACTGATGCGCGCCATTTTAGCCGCAAGGTTTTTCGCAGAAACTCACTGATTGGATAAAGCAAGAAGGAGATAATGAAGGCGGTCAGAACCATCTTGAAGTAGTCATTAAACCAAATGATCAGAGCCAAAAATCCGACTACCAATAAAATGCCAACGATCAGTTTTGTACCCCAACCCCAGGGTGGCGAGTCATTTCTCTCATGTGAAGAGGAGTCACGCTCATCCGCGGTATTGAAAACTGCGCTTAGATCATCTGAGTTATCTTTTGTACTTCCTTCGTCCTTCGTTTCCATGGTTGTATTTTAATCTGTAATTCTATGAATAGATAGATGAGATGGACAATTGGGTCAACTTACAGCCAAACCTCATTTTGTGGAGTTGGCAAACCAGGGCTGAAAAAGAATGCTTTTTGGATGCACATCAAAGAGTGGCATAAGCTTGCTTGCTATCAACTCCCGATTTACTAGAAGCACAATGAAAAAAACTGCTTGAATGGTCAATCGATCAATGCCCAGTCCCACCGCGATCCCATTTGCATCTCCGCCATACAAGAATGGTCCGATCGAAAGATTCAAAGCGTCCAGCAAAAGGAAAAGAACGGTTGCATAATACGAAAGTGCCCTCCAAAACCCTGTTGCCAACCTTCACCAGGATTGGCAGATTGAGTTGGATCTTCTGGCAAAAGCATTAAAAGCCAAAACTAGAGAGGACACTATAGCACTTACACAGGATTTCCTTAAGACCCGTCAAACGCGGCGAAATTCAGCTGGACTAAGTCGAAATCTGATTGATTTTGAACGCCAGCGCGAGTGGGTGGAAGGGATTGGTCGTTATGCCGAACTTAGCACCTACCGCTTGGCTGAACACACAGACTATTCCACAATTCAAGAAAAATTCAACCTCTCCAATTTCAATAATTATGAAAAGTTTGATCAACGCTGGATGCGTGAGATCGGTGAGTTTAAACGCCTGGCAAATGATGCCAGTGAAAGACGCTTTTACTATACTGGAATGGCGCAAGCCGTCCTGCTCGACAGACTTGCCCCAGGATGGCAAACAGAATTGTTTGAACCTGGTGTATGGCTGGAGGATATTCTGGCAGAAACAATGTCGATTGAAACAAAAACGGAATCACGCCAGCTCTTTCCAAAATTTTTGCTTGTTATGCGATGAGATTCTCCAAAAGATATTTACTTGCAACATGTACAACTGTTTTCTATGCAGTTTTGAAAAATGAAAGGTGGTTGAAACTTTGAGGACTAAAGCCAGCGAACAGTATCATTTAGTAGGCAAAGGACCTTGCTGCTATGATCCCATTCATAATGAAACAGCTTAGGTCAGCAGTTGTGATTCTTACATGAACAATTTGTGTAAAGCCTCAAGGGCAGTCAGGATCTCATGCTGCTCGCCCAGCATGGCAAGGTTTTCACCATCAACGTACGAACCAATCGATTCTGCAGTATCTTCTTCATAAGCAACGACGTTATTCAAAATGGAAGCGGTCTTAAAATCACGCAAGCTGCCAATGGTAAACAGGGAGGCGGTTTCCATATCGGAGCCTAGCACTCCTTGTCTTGACCAATAGGCATCGATCTCGGTTTCCTGGTCGGTATAAAAACTGTCATGGCTGCGGGCAATTCCGATATGATGTGCAAAGCCTTGTTCTTTGGCGGCTTCGATGCAGGCAATCATCAGCTCCGCATCAGGAACCGCCGGGTAAATTGCCTGGCTGTAGGTTTTGGACGCGCCATCATCTTTGACAGCCCCGTTGACAATGATCAGGTCGCCCAACTTGACCTTTGGCTGCAGGGCACCGCAACTGCCAATGCGGATCATGGCCTTGACACCAATATTGTGCAGTTCCTCAGCAGCGATCCCCGCCGATGCTCCCCCGATCCCGGTTGAGATTGCCAACACAGGCAAACCTTTGTACAGGCCGCGTAAGCTCCGGAATTCACGGTTATAAGCCAGCTCCCTTACATCGCTCAAAAAAGGTGCAATGCGGTCAAGTCTGGCTGGATCACCAGGCAACAAAGCGCATTGGGATTGGACAGTCGGATCAAGTTGAATGTGGGGCTGAAGCATGAGGACCTCTTTTGTTTTCGCGGATTTCTACCAGTATAATTGGGTCAATCTCGAAAATCAATCCAAAGGACTGCCTATGACCATTCTTAATTTTGGTTCTCTCAATATTGACCATGTTTACCGTGTGGACACTTTCGTCCAACCCGGTGAAACCAAGCATAGCAAAGCCTACATGATCAACAGCGGCGGTAAAGGTCTCAACCAGTCCATCGCGGCTGCAAAAGCTGGCAGCCTGGTCTTTCATGCCGGCTTGGCGGGCAGGGATGGCGGTTTTTTGCTAGAGAAACTGCAGGCAGCTGGGGTCAACACCTCACTGATGCAGGCTTCACCAGAAGTCAGCGGTCACGCCATCATCCAGGTAGCAGACTCAGGTCAAAACAGCATCTTACTCTACGGTGGAACCAACCAGATGCTCACTGAAGTCTATATCGATGAGACTCTGGATGCCTTTGGCGAAGATGGTCTCGTGCTTCTGCAAAATGAAACCAACCTGGTGGGCGAGATCATCGAAAAAGCCTCCAAAAAAGGGTTGAAAGTTGCACTGAACGCCGCTCCATATTCTGACAAGGTCCAGACCTACCCCATCAATCTGCTGGATTGGTTGATCGTCAACGAAGTAGAAGGCGCAGAAATTGCCGGCGGCGAAGCAGACGAAGGTTTACTGCAGCGGCTGGCAGACCTCTACCCTCAGACTGGCATCCTGCTGACACTCGGCTCCCAAGGAGCACAGTGTGTTCAGAATGGTCATTATTCCAGTATCGGCAGCTGCAAGGTGAAGGCAGTCGATACCACGGCCGCCGGAGATACCTTCAGCGGTTTCTTCCTGTATGGCGTAATGGAAGGGTTAAGCATTGCTGAGACATTGCGTCTGGCCACCGTTGCTTCCGCAATTTGTGTCCAACGCCCAGGCGCCGCCGACTCCATCCCCACCCTTACGGAAGTCCGTCAGGCAATGAAAGATGGCAGCCTCACTCCGCCCGAGGTGCAGGAATGGTAAAAGTGCTTTATATCGACTGCTGCATCCGGCGGGAAGAATCGCGCACCCGCCTGCTGGCAGAAACCTTTCTTTCTGGTTTACAAAGTCAAAAAGGCTACTCGGTGGAAAAGCTTTGCCTGATGGATGAAAATCTGGCTCCTTTGAGTGAGGGTTTTTTCACCCAACGAGAAGTACTGCTACTGGATGATCAGCGCGATCATCCGCGCTTTCGCTATGCGCACCAATTCCGCCAGGCAGACCGCTTAGTCGTGGCTGCACCTTTCTGGGATCTGAGTTTTCCTGCTTTATTGAAGCTGTACATCGAAAACATCTGTGTGGAAGGCATCACTTTTGGCGCAAACGAGCAGGGTACTTTTGGCTTATGCAAGGCTGAACGGCTGCTTTTTTTGACTACCCGTGGAGGGAATTACAACAATTCCCCACTCGAGATGGGTGCACGCTACCTGGAAGCTTTGTGTGAGTTTTGGGGTATCCCGCGCTTTGACGTGGTGGCGGCCGATGGTCTTGATCTGGGTAAGGAACCAGTTCAAACCATTCTTGATCGTGCCATGGAAGAGGTACTCAGCCTGGTTGACAATTTTTAAGGAACAACTGAAGAGGTGGAGAGATTATGGGAAAAATGTTGATCAGGAATGTTGAGGTTTTATCTTTTGAGGGGAGGAAACCGATCTTCTCAACTGGTCAGGATCTCCTGATCGAGGGCAATCAGATCAGCTCCATAGAGCCAACTTCTCCAATTCTCCAAGAGGATTGCCAGGTCATCGAAGCCTCCGGCATGCTGGCAGTGCCGGGAATGCTTAACACACACGCCCACGTACCAATGGTGCTCTTCCGTAATGCCGGACCGGACGTCAACGAAAATGATTGGTTTAACAAAGTCATTTTTCCGCTTGAAGCCAACCTGACCCCAAAGGATGTTTATTGGGGTGCCATGCTGGGGCTGGCGGAAATGATAGCAGCCGGGATCACCTGCGTAGCGGATCATTATTTTGAGATGGATTGGGTCGCTAAATCGGTTGAACAAGCTGGCACACGTGCCAATCTTGGCTGGGCAGTTTTCAGCCACCAGGGATACGGGCAATTAGAAAAAACGATCGATTTTGTGGAACGCTGGCAAGGCAAAGCAGATGGACGCATCACTACCTGGCTGGCACCGCATTCACCTTATCTTTGTGACCCCGATTTTCTGGTACGCTGTGCCCAGGAAACTGCCCGGTTGGGAATTGGCAACCATATCCATGCTTCCGAAACTGCCGGACAGGTAACCTTATCTCTCGAACTTTACGGCAAAACACCGATCCAAATGCTGGCCGATACAGGCATACTGGATCAACCATCCATAATCGCGCATTGTTTGTACCCGACGGACGAAGACCTTGATCTTTTGACAGGCAGAGAAGTAGGCATCGCCCAGGCGCCAAAAACCTACCTGGCAATGGCTATGGGTCTGGCAGATTTGCCAAAATATCTTGACAAAGGATTGGCAGTTGGACTGGCTACTGACGGTGTGGTCAGCAGCTGTACGCTGGACCTGTTTGAGCAAATGCGCCTGACAGCTCTCACACAAAAGAATAAAGCCATGGATGCTGAAGTTTTGCCTGTGAACACGGTTTTGGACCTGGCATTCCAGGGAGGGGCAAGGGTCCTGCGCCAACCTCGCCTTGGCAACCTGAAAGCTGGTAATCTGGCAGACGTGGTCCTGCTCAGACAAAACCGCCCGGCGGTGCAGCCAGTGATCAACAAGGCTGCCAACCTGATCTATTCACTGGATGCGAGGGATGTCGATACGGTAATTTGCGATGGTAAATTGATCTACCAAGGCGGCAGACATCTGACCCTGGATTTGGATGAGATCTATCGTGAAGTCAATTCGCGCTTACCACGCTTATTAAACAAGGACTTATCGCGCAAAATCGCCGATTATCCAGGTTAGCAGACAGTTAAAAAGGATGGGGTTTTGGCGGAAGGCGATCACGCCATCCGCCATCAGATTATTTACTATTTCGTCAGTAAATCAAAAAGCAGCTGCAAAATTCCAGCCTCGTCGGCTTGTAAAGTAATCGTCGTTGAAGGTCTTTCGACAGCGACTGCCACGCCTTCCTCACCTATACCTTTATTCTGTTGTGAGCTTGAGAAGATATGGTGATGCTTGTCAGCGATAGTTTTCCCCAGGCATAGCCCTTCAGTCACGACATAAACCGGCATATCCTCACACTTGAACAGCTCCGGTTTGAGCAGGTAGGCGATCACAGCCGGGTCATGAGTGTGGATAGTACCTTTCATACTATATACTTTTTCATGAAAAGCCTGGTAACAAGGCTGGATCATTTCAAGTAGCTTTACTGCCGGATTGCCAGCTTCATACAGCTTTTGGAAATAATCAGGCCGCATCACGATCTTGGTAGTCACATCTAATCCCACCATGGTCACTTTCCAGGGAGCAGCAAAAACCACTTCAGCAGCATGGGGGTCGTGGTAGATATTGGCTTCAGCCGTCGCAGAGATGTTTCCTAAAGCGAAGGCGCAGCCGCCCATCAAAACCACACCTTTAACCAATTGTGCAATACGAGGTTCGAGCCGGTATGCCATGGCGATATTAGTCAGCGGACCTATCGGGGCAAGGATCACCTCATGGGGATTTGCCATGACAGTATCAATGATGAACTGCGCAGCGTGGCGAGGGTCAAGCTTGCCGTGCGGAAGAGGAAGATTCGTGTTGCCTAAACCGTCCTTACCATGCACGCCAGCTGAAAAAGAGGTGATATCGTGCACAAGCGGCTGACCGCAGCCTTGCGCTACAGGAATATGACCATTCCCTTCCAGCTCCACCAGCCGCAAAGCATTCATCGAACAAAGTTCCACTTCGGTGTTGCCAAAAACAGTTGTCAGACCCAGCACTTCCAGGTCAGGGGAACGCAATGCTGCCAAAATTGCCATGGCATCGTCAATGCCGGGGTCAGTATCAATAATAATTTTTAGAGCCATAGCACACCTCTCCAATTATTCTCACAGAAGGTCCTCAATGAGGACCTTCTGGACTAAGTTTAGTGATTCTTGATCGAACCTAATATTTTTTCATCAACTCGAACACCTTCATTACAAATGCATCCCGGTCGATATCCATCACAGCAAAAGCATTTTTCTGCCATTTGGCATCGCTGAACAGGTCTGTAACAGTCTTTCCTTGCGTGATCGAACCCTTGGTTTCCACCCGGATCCCAGCAGGATAGGCTTTAAAGATCGAATCATCAGCGGCATAAAGCACCGCAGCCGGATCGTGCATACTGATACCTAAAATTCCAATGCGCTTCATAAAGCCGACAATATCCTGGACTACATCTCGGAAAAAGACAGCCTCATTGCTGCCTAATGCGCCCACCTGGTCCAGCTCGGCAGGGGTCATAAGAGCTTTCATGGTCATATCCAGACCGCACATGTGCACTTGCACCCCGGAAGTAAAGACGATATCCGCAGCTTCGGGATCAGCATAAATATTAAACTCTGCTGCCGGAGTAGTATTGCCAGCAGCTGTGGCACCGCCCATGATAACAATGCGTTTGATCAGCCCGGGGAGATCCGCGTATTTGAGAAATGCCATAGCAAGGTTGGTAAGCGGTCCGATGGCAATGAGTTCCAGCTCACCTTGTTGTTGCAAAGCAATATGATGGATCGCGTCCCAGGCAGGCATGGCGGCTGTTGTCCGGGAATGGGGCAAGTCAAATCCAGCCATGCCGTTGGCACCGTGGACCGACGAGGCTTCCACCCTTTTGCGGAAGATCGGACCTGATGCTCCCTGGTAAACCGGGACATCCCAGTCCAAAAATTCTACTAAGCCTAATGCATTGTAGGTGGTATGCTCCAGCCCAACGTTGCCAGCCACACTGGTTATCGCCAATACATTCAGTTGCGGCAACTGCCTGGCAAGCAGGAAGGCGATGGCATCATCCACACCCGGATCGCAATCCAGGATCACAGGAATGGGGTTCATGCTTGCTCCTTTCCATACCAGGCAGCAGCTTCAGCCAAAAGGTCTATGAAACCTTCCCGGTCGATACCGACTACGGCATGTGTATTTGGTTGTTGACCATTGAATCCATAATGATCAGCAATGGTTGCTCCCCGGCAAAAATCACCGGAGGTTTCAATCTGCACAAAATATTCTTTGATTGTCAGGATTTCAGGCTTCACCAGCGCAGCTACTGCCACAGCGTCATGTACCGGCGCCCCGGCATAGCCGATGCTGCGGTGAAAACCGTAAAAGAAGTCCAGCCATTCCGCTACTACAGTGGCAATCGGGTTACCTAGAGCTCGGATGCGTTCGAAATCTTCCGGGAACACCAGAGCCTTCAGGGTCACATCCAGACCAGCCATAGTAAGCGATAATCCAGATTTGAAGACTACATCGGCAGCTTCGGGATCGACCAGAATATTGAACTCAGCAGCCGGTGTCCAGTTGCCATGATCCAAACCACCGCCCATGATCGATATCTGAGCGATTTTGGGCTTTAATTCAGGATGCAGGATCAGCAGTGCGCCAACGTTCGTCAGGGGGCCTGTGGCCACGATCGTGACCGGTTCGCTCGAATCTGTAATGGTTTTTGCCATTAACTCAACAGCACTGAGCGGAAGCGCTTCAAATGCTGGTTCTGGGAGCGCCGGTCCATCCAGCCCGGTATCACCGTGAATATTGCCTGCATGGACGGGTTCACCAAACAGCGGTCTTTCCCTGCCCATGGCAAAAGGAGCGTCAATGCCCAACAGAGTCATTACCCGCCGGGCATTATAACTGGTCTTTTCGATACTCTGATTGCCACTAACCGAGGTACAGGCTAAGATTTCAAGCTTATCGTTGGCTTTGGCAAGCATCCAGGCAATGGCATCGTCATGACCCGGATCTCCATCAAGAATGATAGGGATTCTGGAGGTCATTCGGCACCTTTCGCAGCAACCTGGCGTTTCTTGAGCTTATTCATGGTGCTGATGGCATACAGCACCAGACCAATGATGGTCACCAAATATGGGATCACCGAAACCAGGTAACTGGAGACGCCCTGCATTCCGGAAACCTTGGTGCGAAGAGCCTGTGCGAAACCAAACAGTAAGGACGAAAGCATAGTACCAAGCGGTTCACCGCGTCCCATAGCTTGAGCTGCCAGAGCGATAAAACCACGTCCAGCAACCATGCCTGAGTTCCATCCTTGTGAATAATACATGGACATAAATGCTCCGCCCAGACCAGCCAAAGCACCCGAGAATGCGATCGCGATATATTGGATCTTCTCCACTGAAACACCGATGGATGTTGCTGCATTCGGGTTTTCGCCCACAGCGCGAATGTTCAACCCCAGTGGTGTTTTATACAGAATTACCCAAATCAACCAGACAAACAGGAATGCCAGGTAGGTCAATACAGAATGACCTGACAAAACCTGCCCAAGAAAAGGTATGGATTGGACCAGGGGAATATTCACGGTCGGAATGAGCAGATCTCTCGTAACCAATGCGCCTGTGTTGCCTTTCATACCGGTAAACATGTAGAGGAGGAAGATAGTTCCGCCAGCTCCTAACATGTTTACTGCGATACCACCCAGAATGATGTCGGTTTTCATCTTGAAGGCAAAAAAGCCGATCAATAGAGCTAACAATATCCCAACAACCACTGCCCCAAGAACGCCTACCAGCCAGGATTGTGTCCAATAGCCGATTAAAGCACCGAAAAGCGCCGATATCATCATAATACCTTCGAGACCGATATTCACAACACCAGCCTTTTCAGCGATCACAGCGCCCATTGCAGCAAACAGGATCGGGGCTGTGATACGGATTACGCTGAAAAGAAAGTCAGTATTAAAAATCGATAAAAGAAGATCGCCAATCATGAGATGCTTCCTCCTTGGCTTCCTGCAACATTCGGCAGAGCCAGATCTCCTTGGTCTGCATAAGCTTCCTGCAGTGCCAGGTCACGTTGGGCATTACGAACCACAATTTTCTGCCGATATTTTGCAAGGAATTGTTCCGCAGCAAAGAACAGGAAGATGGCTGCCTGGATGATATCGATCATTTCTGAAGGTACATCACTGTAGGTTGCCATCAAGTCGCAGCCCTTGTTCAGGTAGGCAATAAAGAAGGCTGCGAATGGCACAAAAATCGGATTATTTTTTGCCAAAATCGCAATCGTTATGCCAAGCCAACCATAACCCGGGAGTTCACGCCACAAGAATGTGTTGTACCTCCCAAGAACCTCAATGCTACCACCCATACCAGAAAGAAGGCCACCAATCACTTGCGACAGGATAATGACAGCTCCAACCTGCATGCCCGAATATTGAGCAAAGGATTGGTTGATACCGATCATGCGAATGGCATAGCCCCACTTTGTGCGATACATAAATAATGCAATGATGACCACAAAAACCAGCGCCACTACGAACCCCCAGGTCAACTTGGTGCCGTTGGCGACAATTTCTGGAATTTTTGCTGTCTCCAGGATCGGGAAAGTCTGAGTGGCACCTTTGGTGCGGTCAGCAAATACAAAATTCAGGAAATGCAGGATGACAAACATGACCACATAGTTCATCATCAGAGAAGTGACCATCTCGCTTGCTCCCAGTTTCACTTTGAGCACTGCCGGGATGAGCATGATCAAACCGCCGGCAATCGCGCCAGCCAACACACAAACCACCTGGTGAAGCCCTGTGTTGAGGTGAAGGTAGATACCAAGCAACGCGCCAACAAAACCACCCAGCATGATCGCGCCCTCACCTCCCAGGTTGAACTGATTGGCCGAGAACATGACACATACTGCCAGACCTGAGAAAATGGTCGGGATCATGGCTGCCAGAATAGTCAGAAAACTGACCGTATTAAAAACATTGCCAGTTGCCTTAAAACTAACCACCGGACCGACCAGCAAATATTTCAAAGCGGTGAGGGGTTCATCGGAAGAGAGGAAGATGAAAATCGTGGCAACTGCCAAGGCTAACAAAATGGCAGCCAGTCCGCGAAGCAAATTAAATAATAACAACCTTCTGTCACTCATAGCTCACCTTAGCAATTTCTTCTTCGGTCTGGTGTTTCAGACCGAGCATATATTCGCCCATAACTTCATCGTCTAATTGAGAAGTATCTTCAAAATATGCCACGATCTTTCCACCATACATTACGATCAGACTGTCGCTGAGTTCAATGACCTCATTAAGGTCAGCTGAAACCAACAAAACAGCAGCGCCTTCACGGCTGAGTTCAACGATCTCATTTCGGATAAATTCGGTCGCACCTACATCAATACCGCGGGTAGGCTGATCAGCAATCAGAAGAGTTGGTTTGCTGGAAAGTTCGCGAGCGACGACCACTTTTTGAATGTTACCGCCAGAAAGCATTTTGACTTGCTGTTTGCGTGACTTTGCCAGAATGCGATAATCAACGATCAGGTTGTCGCATTCAGAATGGATCTCCTGCACATTAAAAAGAGGACCTTTATTGAAACGACTGTCTGTAAACCGATCCGAAATAACATTCTCTTCGATGGTGGCAATATCTGCGATGCCATAAGTCATGCGGTCTTCCGGTACCAGGGAAACCCCGCGATCCCGAATCTTATTCTGTGGCTGGTTAATGATCGACTCGCCGCAGACTGTGATCGTTCCGGTATCAGGCGTGTTCAGGTTGAAGAGCATTTCCACCAGTTCACGCTGTCCATTGCCTTCAACACCTGCAATTCCCAAAATCTCACCCCGACGGACAGAGAAAGACAGTTTATCAAGCATCTTTTTGTTCCAGCGGTTGGTGTATTCCAGATCACGAACCTTCAATATCGTCTCGGTAGGTTGGGCTTTATCTTTTACCACCTTTAGAACAACATCACGTCCAACCATCAGCCTGGAAATCTCGGCTTCGCTGATGTCGGCTGTGTTATAAACACCCATAGTCCTACCGCCTCGCATGATGGTCAGTCGGTCAGTAATTTGTTTAATTTCCTTGAGCTTATGAGAAATAAAGACAATAGTCAAGCCTTGCTCTTTAAGTGCAATCAGTTCCTTGAATAATTCCGTGGTTTCTTGTGTGGTAAGTACAGCTGTAGGTTCGTCCAAAATCAATATTTTGGCACCGCGAACCAGAGCTTTCAGAATCTCAACTTTTTGCTTCATACCTACCGGAATATCCATCACTTTTGAATTCGGTTCAATTCGAAAGTTATACCGGGCGGCATTTTCCTCGGCGATTTGTACAGCTTTCTTGTAATCGACGAGCAAACGAGATTTTGTTGTGGGCGCCATACCCAAGACGATATTTTCAGCCACAGTCAAGCTGGGAACCAGCATAAAATGCTGATGGACCATACCAATACCGAGAGATATGGCTTTTTGGGGATTGTGAATGGCTACCGGTTGGCCGTTGATCAGGATTTCGCCGCTGGTGGGCTGTTCCAAACCGAAAAGGATTTTCATCAGCGTGGATTTGCCTGCGCCATTTTCACCCATGATGGCATGAATTTCACCCCTTCTTAAGGAAAAATTCACATCTTTGTTTGCAGCAATTCCGTTGGGATAAACCTTGTTGATCCCTCTCATCTGGACAACAAAATCTTCTTGTTCTACAACTTCCTCTTGTTCAACTATAACTTCTTGTTCCATTTATAGGTATCCTTATTGGAGCTGTTAAGACTCGAGGGGAGCTAGACAAGTAGCTCCCCTCGAAATCGATCCTAAAAAATGAGTTCCTCAGACTGAACTAAGGCTGTAAAGAGTCTCGCAGGGCAACCACTGCATTGGTGGTGTCACCAATCGCGGTGGGAACGATGATTTTGCCGGCAACAATGTCAGCCTGGGCTGCCAGAACGGCATCCTGGACAGCTTGAGGTGCAATCTTGGCAAAGTTCTTGTCAGTCACGATTCCAACACCGCCTTCGGCAATACCGAGGCGAACTTCCTGACCAAAGTAGGTGCGACCGGCATCCCATTCATCAAAGAACCAGATGAGGGATTGACCGATATTCTTCAGACCTGAGGTAAGGGTGATGGCAGCCTGGTCGGCAGGCAGAGTCAGTTCCTGGTCAGAGTCGACGCCAATGAACCAGGCCTTGCCCGATTCCAAAGCAGCTTCAGCACCACCATTACCGGAAAGTCCGGCAACGCCCCAAAGGATGTCGGCATTTTTGTCATTGATCATAGACAAACCCATTTCCTTAGCGGTGGCAGTGTCAACATAGCTGTTGACATAGCGGGTGTCAACCTTGATTTCGGGGTTGGCAGCCTGGGCACCGAGCAGGAAACCATAAAGGAAGTCATTGATCACAGGGCTGTCGATACCACCGATGAAACCAACAACAGATTCGGGATTGATTTTTTCAACGCTGGTTTCTGTGGTCATTTTACCAGCAAATGTGCCGATCAAATAGCCCATATCGTTCTGTTTGTAAGTAATATTGATAACGTTTTGGTTTTCGCCAACGTAGGTGTTGTCATCATAGATCAGGAATTTCTGATCAGGATAAGTGGTAGCAACTTCTTTGAGGTAGTCTGGCATCTGGTAGGTACCGCAGATGATCAGGTCGTATTCACCGCTGCTGGCGACTTCATTCAGTGTTTCCAGCCATTTTGGTTGGTCCTGATCAGTGCCGCCCATTTCAATGGACTTGTAGTTGATTCGTCCGGCCTCAGCCAATGCCTTCAAACCAGATTCGGCAGCATCAAAGAACGATTTGTCACCCAGGTTCCCGTTTACCAGATTGACCACGTTGTAAACTTTGGCAGCTGGCTCGGCAGGAGCTTCTGATTCGGCGGGAGCTTCTGATTCGACAGGGGCGGCAGGTTCTTCAGCTGGGGTTTGACCACAGCCAACCATGGAAACTGCCATAATTGCGACAAGTAAAAACAATAAAAACTTCTTCATTTTTCTCTCCTTATTGATTTTTTGCAATGGTTTTTGCATTGAACAATATTAAGCTGACTTGACTTAACTGTCAACAAATTAATTTTTGAAAAAAAGGGTGGGATCCTCTATGTCCCCATTTCTCGAAATTTTATTTTCGGTGGTGAATTTATCTGACTTGGTTCTCCGGCACAGTGACTACCTGATCAGCTAACCTTTTTTCTCACTGTAAGGTTCGGAGATTGCTTTGATTGCTTTTCTTGTATACTTAGTAGTGTTTTAGCGTTCAAGGAGAAAGAACATGTCAGATAATTTGCTGGCAACCAAAGTTCATATTCCTCCGCTGCATGACAACCTGGTCAACCGCATCAAATTAATCTCCCGGTTGAACGAGGGCATCATTCAATGTTGTCGCCTTACGCTCATTACAGCCCCAGCAGGTTATGGCAAGACCACCTTGCTTAGTGAATGGCAAGCCCAGGCAGGTCTTCCGGTTGCCTGGCTGTCACTGGAAAATAGTGAAAACACACCAGCACGCTTCTGGAAGTACTTTGTCGCAGCCCTAAACACCCTCGCTCCGCTTCAGCAAGCTGACCTTGGCATGGCGCTCCTCCAGGCTTCCCAATCTCCCCAATCTGAATCAATGGAAGTCCAAATCACGGAACTGATCAATCAGTTGTCTGCCCTCAAAGAGCCGGTATGCCTGGTTCTGGATGACCTCCACACTATCACAGAAAGCCGGATCCACCAAGATTTGATCTTCCTTCTCGAGCATCTGCCGCAAACTGGGCACAACCTGAACCTGGTGGCAACCAGCAGGATGGACCCTCCCTGGCCTTTGTCGCGCTGGCGGGCGCACGGCGAGTTGAATGAGCTGCGGGCAGTTGATTTACGCTTTGGATACGAAGAAACAGAACAGTTTCTACAGAAGGCTTTGCAGGTCAGCCTGTCCCCGCAAGAAATTGCGGCTCTTCAAGACCGGACAGAAGGTTGGGTTGCTGGTTTGCAATTGGCTTCTATTTCGATGCAAGCCAGGTTGAAGGAGCAAGGACCAGAAAGTGTATCTTCGTTCGTTAAGACCTTTTCAGGATCAGATCGATTTATTCTTGATTACCTGTTGGATGAAGTGCTCAGTCAGCAATCCGATGATGTTCGCTCGTTTTTGCATGAAACTTCTATCCTCGATCAATTATGCGCACCGCTATGTGACGCTGTGACCGAAAAACCAGGCAGCCAGGCGTTTCTGAACCAGTTGGAGCGTGCCAGTCTCTTTTTGATCCCACTCGATCAGGAGCAGCAATGGTTTCGCTACCATAACCTATTTGCCGGGTTTTTGCGTAAGCAACTAAAACAAGTCTCGCCTGAGCTCATCCCTCTGCTTCACCAGCGGGCAAGTACCTGGTATGCTGAAAATCATATGTACACTGAGGCGATCCGCCACGCCCTGGCTGCCGGCGATATCGATCGCGTCCACCAAGCTGTGGCTGGGAATGCACTGGTGATGGTCGAAAATACGGAACTAACTGAGATGCTCAGGCAGCTCGAAGAACTTCCCGGTTATCAAATTTCACCCGATCCCTGGTTTTTTATGGCTTATGCCTGGGCTAAAGCTTACTCCAACCCTTCGACTGGTATGAACGACCTCTTGCAGCAGGCTGAAGACGTTCTCGTAATCATGGAGGAAAGTACCGAAAAACAACAGCTGACCTGCCACCTGGCGGCGATCAGGGCTTATCTGGCTTGGATGAAAGGGGAGGCGGAGCAGGCTTTGGAATTTGTAAAGTGTGGCATGAAGTGTTTATCCGAGGAAGATTGGCCTACCCGCGCACATCTCTTGAATATCAAAGGCTTGGTTTTGCAGTATCTGGGCAACTTTCAGGGAGCCACTCAATCGTTTGAAGAAGCCCTCGTTGCCGGACAAATGATCGGCAGGGTTCATGAGATCCTGTATACAAGCGGTAACCTGGCATATGCCCTCCTGTTGCAGGGGCATCTCCGGGAAGCCTATTCTCTTTGCCAGTCTGCAATCGGTAAGGTGGAAGAAATCGGTCAGTCCTCGCAGCAGTTCCCTGTTTTGGGGCTCGCCTATGCCACCATGAGTATCATCCTGCTCGATTGGAATGAGCTGGATTCTGCCGTAGCGACCGCACGGGAAGCAGTTGCCCTGGCAGAACACTGGGGGCAAACCGATGCACTGCATTTTGCCCTGACCTGCCTCGCATCTGTTCTGGGCGCAGCCGGAGATTATGAGGAGGCTTTTACGGTCAATCAGCACGCGATGCAAATTGCGAGAATGATTTCTCCCTGGTATATTCGAATTTCAGCTGAGACTGAGATCATGCTTTTATTATCAAAAGGAGACGTCCTTGGGGCTGCAAACAAGTTTACCGGGTATTGGCTCACCTCTGAAGATGACGAAAACCATGATCCATTGCTTATCGTTATTTCGCTGCTCTATCAACAGGACCATTATCCGGATGTCATCTACTCACTCGATAAAAAGCTGGATGATATAGAGCAAAAAGGTTGGAACCGGACCTGGCTGAAGTTATTGCCATTCCAGGCGCTTTCCTTACAGGCGCTCGGCCGCCAGGAGGAAGCGCTGGAGGTGCTGCAGCGCTGCCTGGTAGAAGCTGAACCGGAGGGATATATACGGATGTTTGTAGAAAGGGGTTCCCCAATGGCAACGCTGCTGACGACCGCCAGAAGCCGGGGCATTAACATCGAATTCACCTCGAAACTTCTGGTGGCCTTCCAACTTTCTGAAGATGCTTCTCAAACCGAAAGATCTACCCCTGCTCCGCTTCGTCCCATAGCAGCAGACCTGGTAGAGCCATTGAGCGAGCGCGAATTGGAAGTATTACGACTGCTCAACTCGCATCTCGCCGTTCCAGAAATCGCCAACGAAATGTTGATCGCGCCTACCACACTTCGCACCCATATCCGCAACATTTACCTAAAGCTGGGTGTGCATCGGCGGCTCGAAGCCCTCCAAAAAGCCCGGGATTCCGGCATCCTCTGAGCTATAAACCTTCAAATTGATACATTCCCTGCCATTTGGCGGGGAATTTTATTCTACGTTCGTGGAATCATCATTTTTAGCTCCACAAATCATCATATTTGATGATGACAAGTCATCAAATTTGCCAGGATACTGAGCATGAAACAAGAGGAGACCAGGAGACAAGCCATGACAAACAAAGAAGCATGTGAATCGCCATCGTTTTACCAGATTCAGGTCAGAGGGACATTCGATGAGAGCTGGTCTGACTGGCTAGACGGTTTCAGGGTCACCAGACAAGGTGATCAGACCCTCCTGGAAGGGCAAGTGATCGATCAGGCGGCTTTACTCGGCATCCTGGCGAAGATCAATGACCTGGGGTTGGCGATTCTGTCTGTCATGAGAAGAGACCAATGATAGCTGACATATCGAAAACCAGGCAGAACGTATCGATAAGAGAAAACGTAATGCCTGTAGCGCAAGAAACAAAGGAGTTTGAAATGTTAGTAACCAGTAGAATCAACATCTTCTCTTTCCTATTTGGGAAGCAACAAACCTCAAGCAGGGCAAGAGTCAATAAAATGTCCAAAGCCCAGCCAGTTGAGGAAGACACCTTCAACGATTTGGAAAGCCGGATGACCAAAGCGAAAAGTGAAAACTACAATACAGCTCATACCACTTATGTTTTTGATCCTTTCGGTCCAATGAACAAATGAAGCAGTGGTAATCAGATTAGTAGAGCTAAAGGAAAACAAAGCAGTAATTGCTCCCCAGGCTCTACTAATAATAAGATAAGCACCAAATTCTTCATTGGAAGTGCATTTTATTAAGCAAAAACGACCTTTCGGTCGTTTTTTAATTTAGTAGCGGGGAGCCGATTCGAACGACTGACCTCCGGGTTATGAGGGTGGAACCTGAAATCGTTACCTTTGACCTCCGGTCTCGTCCATTTTACGAACCTTTAGTACGATGGTTCCGATGAGCCACACAAACTTCAGTTGCTCTTTTCGATATTATAACGAATAAATTGTGCTATTGCCAAGAATTTTCGCAAACGAAATTTGGGTTTTCATCTCATATATATGTATTTTATACCGGCCAATCTCAGCTTGAAAGGACTCCTTATGTGACCTTTAATTAAGAATATTTACCAACAACTCACGAAGCTGCAGCTCTCTATCCGAGGAGGTCTGCAGCTTTTATTTTCAATGGAATAGAAAGGATCACATGACTGAAATAAATCTTACTTTTGAAAACTACTATGGCAAGCAAGCCAATCAGTTTACGTTTTACCGAATCCCCAAACAACTATTTGTAAACCCAGCATTCTCAGGTCTCTCAAGCGATGCGAAGGTGCTATATGGTCTGATGTTAGATCGCATGAGTCTATCGATCAAGAATGGTTGGAAAGATTCGGAAGATAGGGTTTTCATCTATTTCACGCTTTCAGAAATCCAGGAATTAATGAATTGCGGACACAACAAAGGTGTGCGAATTTTGGCTGAGTTAGATTCAGAAAAGGGGATTGGTTTAATTGAAAGGATAAAGCAAGGACTTGGTAAACCTTCAAAAATCTATGTGATGAACTTTTTAGTCCCGGAATCATCAAGCGTTACTGATGATGAGAATGTCGATCAGGAGGAAGTCAAGACTTCCGAAAAAGGGAAGTCTGGGGTTCCGGAAATGGGAAGTCAAGACTTCCGAAAAGAGGAGTTAATTAAGACTGATATTCCTAAGACTGAGTTAATCAAGACTGAGAAAAAAGAAATCATCAATCAATCTATCAATCCATCACGTCATAACATTTTGGAAGACAAATCCAAAGAGATTGATCGATGGATGGAATTTCGGGAAATTTTCAAGAAAAACATGGATTACGATTTGCTGATCCAACGAGATCCAGAGATGATTCCGGAAATTCTTGAGATCATGATCGAGACTGCCTGCTCGAAGGTCAAATCCTTCAGCATCAATGGTGCTCAAATTCCGGCTGAGCGGGTCAGAGAAAGGTTGATGAAGCTAAACTCAATGCATATTGAATATGCGTTGGATGCTCTTAATCAAAACACTAGCAAAATCCAGAATATCAGAGCCTATCTGCTTGCAACTATCTACAACGCTCCTAAAACGATCAACAGCTATTATCAAACTTTGGCTAATCACGATATGTATGGCAAGTCCAAGCAAGGAAGGTAGTCATGCAAGAAGAGATTTCACAACGTAGCATTACCCTGATTGTTCAGACTGGAAAAATGACCG
>ENA-UOOK01002749-UOOK01002749.1-fermentation-metagenome-genome-assembly--contig:-NODE-2749-length-20954-cov-27.764534_pt1 | contig 20954 bp, 19 predicted proteins | sample MGYA00245777_ERZ724023 | MGnify/ENA primary metagenome ERZ724023 (study PRJEB28704, sample SAMN03018312) | fermentation metagenome | biome: anthropogenic terrestrial biome; feature: soil...
TATGGGAGGAGTTAGATAAAGTTTACATGGAACTAGCTAGAGTGATTAAACCTGGAGGAATCATATGCATAAATATAGGAGATGCAACCAGAAAAATTGGGAGGGATTTTCAATCCTACCCTAATCATTCACACACTATAGAATTTTTCACCAAACAAGGCCTACAAGTCCTACCAGAGATTATTTGGAGGAAGAAATCTAATAAACCTAATAAATTCATGGGCTCAGGTATGCTACCACCAAATGCATACATTACCCAAGAACATGAATACATCCTAATCTTCAGGAAACAAGGAAACAGACAATTCACCACAAAGGGGAAACCAAACAGGTATAGTAGTGCTTATTTCTTTGAGGAGAGGAATAAATGGTTTACAGATTTATGGACTGACATTACTGGAACGCCTCAAAAAATGAATGGTGCATCAAGAAAACGTAACGGTGCATACCCTCTTGAAATACCATACAGGTTAATAAATATGTTTAGTGTGAAAGGAGATACTATTCTTGATCCATTCCTGGGTACAGGTACCACTATGACAGCAGCTATATTACATCAGAGAAACAGTATTGGATATGAAATCGACTCCAGTTTTAAAGAGGTAATACTTGAAAATATTAAAGAAAACTTAAAAAAAAATAATATAAACAATTATAGGTTGGAGAATCATTTAAAAAATCAAAAAGATTGTAAATATGAATCACAAGTTTATGATTTTCAGGTGAAAACACGACAAGAAACTAAACTTAAGATTCCAGAAGTTAAAGACATTAAAATTAGGGAAAATAATTTAATTACAAGATACAATTAAAAGGAGAAAAATAGGATAAAGATTATGACTGATAATAAAACAACAGCAACAATAGATGTAGGAACCGACAGTGAAACAAATAGTAACACAGCTACTATTACAATGAAGGATCATGATGGAAACCCATTAGATACAGTAGTTATGAGCACAGGTTCGACTAGTACTGATATGAGTGAATTATTATATGACCCTGAAAGTGTTGGGGTGAATCATAGTAATACAATAACAGTGTCTCGTAAAGGTGATATGGTGATTTATAAAGCTATTAACCTAGCTAATATTTCAGTGGGTAATCTTGCAGTTCAAGGTTCTACTAATGGTTGGCATAAAGTAACAGAAGTGCCAAGTGTTCCTAGTGAGTATCTTTCAGGACAAATTGAATGGTTCTACAAACACGCCGTCTTGCATGTTGAACCTGCAAGTAATACTAGTTATGCTTATCCTGTAAGTATGGCTATAGGGAGTGATGGTAGTTTGAATTTAAGATTAGAGCGAAGTAAGGATTTAAGTAAAGCTACTTATACGGTTTCTGGTTTAAACTTCACATTAGTCTGGTTTGTAAACACTAAAGGTTAAACATGGAAAATGAATGTAATACTTTGCCGGTTTGTAATCAGAAGTATCAGAAAACTAAATGGGAATGGAACAGTAATGTGTGTGATGTGTACTTAGATTATGATAAAATACCATCAAATCTTAAAATCACTGTAAATGAGGATATTAGTGCCTTATTAGGGAGGACTTTACCTGCAAGTAAACATGGGTATTTAAATTTAACTAAAACCATTCCGAAATATTATTTGAAACTTAAAGGAGATTATACTTTAGAATGATAAAAGGAGAATACAATATAAAGGATAAGGATGGTGAAATTTTACTTCATCATTTTAACCTCATCACACGATCTGGTGAGGAGTACTTTCTTCGTCGATGGATAAGTCAAACAAGTGAAGTAATAAACAGTGTAGGTGTAAGTACAGGAACCAACACTCCTACATGGAATGATACTGGATTAAATATAGTATTTGAGAATGATGAAATAGTATATCCTAAATTTGTAACACCTTCAAAGAAAATAGATTTAACTAATAAAGAGGTAATCTTAGAAGCAACTTTTCCTGCAGAAACCATTAATAACACTACTGAGATTGGAGTTTATGCTTCAAATGGAACACCCACTTATAATAAGACTACTGGAACATATAATAATGCTATCCTTATTAGTCATGATGTTTATTCTAAGATTACTGCTCCAAGTAATAGTGAATTAACCTTAAATTACAGGTTTAGTATTGATAATTCAAGAGAGGTTAAATCATGGACAAATTACTACATTGAAACCAGTACTGGAATGATAAACACTAATGTTTATTATATTAATTTAAGTGAAACAGTAATAAGTATTAAAGAGGATAATTTCACCACTTACACCTTAGTAGACAGTTTAGATGTTGTTATAAATCAGATGGGAACCTATATTCAACAGGATGGGGAAGTTTACATTCACACTACAGATAGTAAAAGTCCTGATGAACATGAAATTAAGATAGAATACTAAAGGAGAATTTGAGATTTTGACTAATTGTGATAAAAAATATACTTATATTCAAAGTGAGAATTTTGGTAATCGTAGAAAAGTAACAAGCAAACTCCTTCAAACCTATGCTGAAAACGATACATGGTTAAAAGAAGAAATTGAGAAATTATGGGATAGTACAGACCCTGAAAATCGTCACGTATTCCACCCACCCCTTGTTGATCCAAATCTTAGTTATGGTGTAATACCAAATGGAAGTGATGCCTATAGTTTCAGTAATAACACTCAATGGACTGGTAGTACAGATTTTAAAAACTACCTCTCCATTGATACTATTAAAACTGATGCTTATATTAACCTTGAATCAGGGGTGGCTACACTTAGACCTGTGCAAGATGAAGATGTAAGTAGTGTTGAGTTTCAAGGACCATGGCCTACCGGTATAAGTGGATGTAATGAACACTGGTATATTAGTTACAATAGGAGTAAAACTTATGAAGCTAAGGATGATTGGATAAAAAATCAGGATAATGTGGAAATACCCTGCACATCCAGGGCTCAAACCTTTAATACTGGTGATGTTGAAGGATACTTGGAAACTTTAAACCTTAATCTTATCGGTACCAGTAAAGCAGAATACCCACTTATAATTGAAGTTAGGGATGCAACGATGAAGAGTGTTTTAGCTAGGGCTGAGTGGAAACCTGAAACTACAAGTTTTGGTGGAATCGTAAGTATAATATTTAAAGATCCAGCCAAACTAGAAAAAAACACCACATATTCATTTACTCTTAGAAGCCCATTAACAAGTTACAATAACCATTACAGTATTGGGGGATGGAGTAAACCCTGCTTCGACACCACTAAAAAAGACACCACAGGAACAATAATCACCCCATACACTAAGGGACAAGCATATTTATCGGAGAATAATTTTGCAAGTACTATAAGTTTTGGAAAAAGTGAAAAGTTAGATTATCATGAGGGTCAGAATGCTCCAGTAGATTTCGCATTCCAATGTATCATCAGACCCAGCATACACTACACAGCTAATACTACTGAGTATGTGTACTTTAAACCTCAAGAAATGAATCCCATCATTGATACTTATCTTGTAGATCCAGTTTATTCAGAGTTTGCAAGTACGAATGTTACTTTTGAGGTTTCAAGTACAGGTAAAGAGAATAGTTGGAAAACTTTAAACAAGGATAATGCAGGTGCAATACAATGGGAAAGTAAATATGGAATCACACCAACCAGAATATTCCTACGTATAGGTTTACAAACAACTAACACTACTATTACTCCAATGGTGGATTATTTAAGATTACTTTGTCATACTAAACCTGCATTAGAGGGAAGGATTAGGACTTATCCTTGGTGTCCTGAAAAACGTGACATCCTCGGAGCATCCTGCTGGAGCCGGATAGATGCACCTTACTACTTTGACCCTGGAACCTTCGATGCAACTGGTAATTCAGTAGCTCCACAAATTGATGGAGAAGATGCAGTAGATATAAAAATAGATATAGTAAGAGACAAGGTAAACATTGAAAGATTTAAAATAATAGACATTTCAGATTTATCCTCATATTTTACTAATCCAGAACTAATAACTGCATTCCTGAATAAGGTTTATGGTAAAAGTTTTGATTATAGTAATCCTGAGGATGCAAAAACTATAACAGATTATATTAATACTTTGATTTCTGAATTGAAGGAGATTACTGCTGATGAAACTACAATTTATGATACAAGTAAGATTCAAGAATGGGTAGGTGGAACCAGTAATAGTAAAGATATAAATGGTGATTACACAAAAACAGAAGGAAAAGATTTTATTGAATACCTTAAAAGTTTAAGTATATATTTAACTGCAGATTCCAGTACTTTTAAATTTAATCAATCACCTGCATATCCTATCATTAATGTAAGCTACCAATCAAATACTGAAAATAGTAGTATTGAAAACTTAACCGAGTTTGTAAATTACCACATAGATTATGATAAAGACACCATCACCTTCATCAATGAAGACAATACAACAAGGAATATTAGTGCTGGTACAATTACTTTAGAATACAATCCATTATTTGTTAAAGGATTAAACACTTACAGTCTACCTTTAGCTTTAGATTTATTTATTGAAAACTTCACCATCGGCGACACCACAAACAGTAAACTAACAGTAAATGATTCAGGGGATAGTGTTTACTCTTTAGCAGTAGAACCATTAAATGCAATACGGAAGATTGTAGTTAATCCAGAAACCAACAATGAAATAGAATTAATAGAAAACTTAGACTACAATGTAGATTACCAAAACCGATTAGTAACCCTCCATCCTGTAAGGACAATAAATAGAACAGTACAAAAGGTAAGTGAAACTGAAGACAATACGGAATGTCCATATAAAGTAATTGTAGAAAGTAACACTACAGTATTAAACAGTGATGATAATGTGGAAATCCATTACACCCCATACCTTCCAGATAATGGATTGAGCATAGTATACCGACTCAAACGTTATAGTAAGGATTATGATGTGATAATTCAACCTAATTATTTACAATACAGAATCTAAAAAGTGACAGATGAATTATTTTTTTTCGAAAAATTTATGATAGAAACAAAGAACAAGAAACAAGAAACAGTAGGAATACAAGTAGATGAATTAAATAATTTGATTAGTAATGGTAATCAGAGTAATGCGAATATGATGCATAATCCTGAAACCATCCACAAGTATGTGGCAGATGCAAGCCTCCGACAATACACATTACAGCACTTATTACCATCTCATTTAGCACAAGCACACTTAAAAGGAGATATCCACATTCACGACCTTGAATACTTCGCTCCGAGGGGACTTAACTGCTGCCAACATGATATAAGAGCTTTTATTAAGCATGGATTAAGAGTAGATGGCAGTGGTGATCATACTAGTGTTGCAGGTGCTCCATCACATATGGAAACCTTAATGAATCATACTGGTGAAGTGATGTTAGCCTCTCAACAGAATATGAGTGGTGGACAAGCAATGAGCCTATGGAATGTATTTGTAGCACCATTTGCTACAGGTAGATCTTATGAGGAAGTGAAACAGTGTGTGCAAATGTTAATCTATAATTTGAATATGGCTTATGCTGCTCGTGGATCTCAGGTACCTTTTACAAGTATGCAATTAGAATTCGGAGTACCGAAATTCTTAGATGATGTAACTGCATATGGACCCAATGGATTAAAAGTTGGAACATATGGAGATTTCGAAGATGAAGCACGAATGATTACTAGAGCTTTTACTGAAATCCTCTTACAAGGTGATGCAGAAGGAAAACCTCACCTCTTCCCAAACACCATCTACACCTTAAGACCTGAAACATATAAAGGAGATTACGTTGAAGATTTAAGATTAGTCCATGAATTAAGTGCAAAATACGGTTCATCCTACTTTGTAAATATGTTTCCAGATTATAGGGGAAATATGGCTAATTATATGGGGTGCAGAACATCTTTAAATGATAACTGGACAGGTGACTGGGAAACCGATTGCCTGCGTACAGGAAATCTTGCATACTGTACAATGAACCTACCAAGAATGGGATACATTGCACAAAAAGATGAGGATTTAATCTTTGAAGAATTAGATGCTAAGATGAGTTTAATCCAAGAAATCCTAATGATAAGAAGAAACCACACCCTTAAATGTTTAAATGAGTATAAAATCTTCCCTTTCCTTTCACAGGATTATGAAGGAGAACAATACTACCAAATAGATAATGCAACACTATCATTCGGTTTTAATGGATTAAACGAAATGCTACTAAGCTTATTTGGTGCCGGTATAGAAGACCCTGACAGTAACCGGTTTGGAATTAAAGTCATCAAATACATTAATGACCATGCACACAACCTACAAAGTGAAACAGGTTTAAGATGGAGTACAATACAAACACCAGCAGAATCAACAGCATACAGATTTGCAAGTTTAGATCATGAAATGTATCCCGACCAAGTAATCAGTAATGGAGTACCAGGAGCCTATTATTACACTAATAGTAGTCATGTGCCAGTAGATACCAACAAGAGCATAATAAGTAAGATTAGAACTGAGGAACCTTATCATAAATACACATTAGGTGGACATATTTTCCATGCTTTCATGGGTGAATCCTACAGTGACCCAGATAGTCTTATGAGTTTAACTGAAAAGATTGCTAAAAATAGTGATATAGGATTCTGGGCATACAGTAGTGCTTTAAGTTTTTGTTTAAAATGTAAAACATTAATGAAAGGTTTAAACAATAAATGTCCAAACTGTGGAGAAACTGATGAAGTTGAATGGTATGATCGTATTACAGGGTATGTTCAACAAGTAGGCCATGCACAATCTAGTAATGGTGGATGGAATGCTGGTAAAAAACAAGAACTAAAGGATCGTAGAAGATTTCAACAAAAATAAAAAAAATTGGAGGATTAAAACTAAATTATGAGTACAGATATAAGTAAAAGCACAAGTAGAATAACATTAGCAAAGTTTAAGGAAATCAAAACAAGAGTAGACAAATACTTAAAAGATGGGGGAAAAGCAACTAATAAATCCAGAGTATGTCCAAATCATCCAGACCCATCAACATACATCCTATACTCTCAATATCAAAACATGGTGAAAAGGTATGAAGCATTTGTTAAGAAAAATGGGCGAGAACCAAAAACAATACAAATCTATGTAGAAGCATCAAATCTAAATAATACTGGAAGTAAAATTCCATTAGCTACATTCTTGGACATGAAAGCAAGAGTGGACTCTTTCACTAAGGCAGGTGGTAAGCCTGATTCTTCACGTAAGATTTATTTAGATTACACCACCCAAATGGATTACGTAACCTACAAGGAATATCAAGTGATGCTCCAGAAGTATAATACTTTTCTTAATAAAAATGGGAGACAACCATCATATATTTCCACATCCACAAAAACAAGTACACTCACATCAACTTTATCTTCAACAGTTGCTTCAAAAGATTGTTATCGTAGTCCAAGATGGTTTAGTGGCTCTGCTATCGTTCAGGACACTTTGTACTATTGTGCGTGCAATACGGTGCAACAAATCCTTAAAGAATTAACAGATGTATTTTACAGTGAGAAAAGCTTAGCTAGAATCATGGGTACTACCACATCAGGAACAGGGCCTAATGAGATAGTATCTTGTTTAAAGAAACTATTAAAAAATAATGAGTATACAGTAAAAACTTGTAAATGGGTGTACTTATCAGATTATAGTTGGGATGATATTGGAAAAATGATAGCAGACCCTAAAACTGGTGTAGGTTTACATTCCGTCTATAAACTCAAGTGGGGGCATTATGAATATCCAATTAAGCTTTGTAATTCATCTAAAACTATTACAATAGCACAAGGATTAAGTGGGGGGTATATTCAACCTAGAAGTTTTAGTACTATGAAGAAATATGCAAATGCTGCTAGTTATCCTTCTTTATTGATTGTTGAGGTCGCTTAGAGTTTATTAAGGATTTCTTAATAAACCTTATTTGTGCTTTAAATAATTTTTTCATAGTTAATAGAAATTCTTAAATACTCTTACTTATTAAAATCAAGAATAAGAGGGGTTTTTATGGAAAATAATCAATTAATAATACTGTGTGTTGCTGTAATTGTAGGTTGTTGTGTAATAGCAGGTGCAATTTACTTTTCATCAAACATTAATGTACCTGTGAATAATACAACTATGAATAATACTACGATAAATAATACAACTGCTAATGATAATGTTTCATCTCAAGATTCTTCAAGTAGTAATAGTAATGTAAAATCTTCTGATAGTGAGGGGTATCGTGATAAAAATGGTGTATATCATGATACTGGAGAAATAAATCAAGGATCATATAAAGAAGAAAATGGTCAATCTTATTATTATGATCAAAATAGTCATAGTTACATAGATTCAAATCAGTACTTATCTGAATATGGTAGTGAGGGTACAGGTGCATAATTATGGAATATAAAGCATTTATTTGTCCTTATTGTGGAAAAGAAATGACACCTCCTATTGGTGATAGGTGTCCATATTGTGGTAATGTATTTGATGCTGCACATCAACCACAGTTTGATAGTTATGGATCTTTTCATGGGGAAGGTGGAGCAAATGCAATATTAGTTATATTATATTTAATTATTATGGTTTTTACTACAGTATGTATCCCCCTAATTGGTTTTTTCATTGGTTTAGGTATTTGTTTGATAATTCATTATTGGATTAAATCTAAAAACGAACCACCAAAATATACATGTTATAGTTGTGGTGCAGTTTTCCAGGGTAAAAGGGAAGTTTGTCCTAATTGTGGGAGAAAATTACATTATAAAGGAGATCCTATTCCTCAACCACAGTATACTTGTCCTAATTGTAATACTAAATTAGATGGTAAACCTCATTTTTGTCCTAATTGTGGTTTGAAGTTAAATTACAATGATTAATGGGAGTTTTAAACTTAATCATGGATTTATTATTCTAAAATATTTTATTTTATGGTTTTGAAAGAATTGTAGTTTTTACAGATTAAAATTAAGGGGTTTTTAAGTATGGGTGAGAAATTTTATATTTTTAGATTTATGGTTGGAACTTGTTTAGTGCTTTTTGCAATTTTTATGTTTTTAATTTTTATATGTAATATTTTAGTATATGGAATATTTGATGCAGATTTGATTGGAGTGCTATCCTCATTAATTTTTATTGGTTTACCTTTTATTATAGGTTATTTTATTTATCCTCATGAAAAGGATAGTATTCTATTAGGGAATCATAGTGATAATGATAACCAGTTTGATTACAAAAATCCTTCTTCTCAACATGTAAATTCTCCAAAATCTCCAACTAGCACTTCTTCTGTTAAAGTAAAACCTATAGTTAAATCTAATTCTCAATCTAATAAGATAAAAAGAGTTAATCATAATTTAGAAACTGATGCTGTAAGAGCCTTGAGAAATAAGAAAGTTGAAGATTCTAGTTCTGGTTCTGCTACTGAAAAAGCTTTGAGGAATAGGAAAGCTGAAAATAATCCTGATTTTATGCATAAAACTATTAGTAGTCGTCCGAAAAAATCTACTAGTAATTCTTATGTTAAAGAGGAACCTATGGTAAAATCTAGTTATCAATCTAATACAGAGCAGATTACTTCAAGAGTTAGAAATGTTTCTTTAAGTACTAGAGCTAATGTATTTGAAAGAGATAATTACACTTGTCAAATGTGTGGTAGAACTATATCTGATGGAGTGAAATTAGAAATAGATCATATCATACCTGTTTCTAAAGGAGGATCTGATAACATGAGTAATTTACAAACTTTGTGCTTTGATTGTAATCGTGGAAAATCAAATAAAATATTACATAATCAATTCAATAGATAAATTTTACCTTTTTTTACATTTTTTTATTAAGAATATTAAGTATTTTTGTACCAATTTTGATTATATTTGTTGATTTTATTGAGAATTTTTATGAAGGGAAATCATAAAAAATTGCTGATTTTTTTATGCTCTCATTTATTAATAGTAAGATTTTTATACTAGAGTGATGATACTTGTTATTAGAGTATTTTTGGAAAAATTAGGGGTTGTGAGCGTAAGTTTTTTTCCAGTGTCCCAGTGTAAGTCTAATAAAAATTATAGGTGGTAGATGTAAAATTATTAATTTTAATAAGACTAAATTTTTTTAAAATTCCTTTTTTTATATATTCTTGCTTTGAGAACACTAATTATTTATACATCTTAGAATATACTTTTTTTTGTAGATTTTTTTGGGAAATAAAAGGGAGAATATATAAAAAATCGTAGTTATCTTAATTAGGTAACTATTAAAAATTGTATCTTCTCAACCTAAAAATTTATTATTTTTCAAATGCTCTACGACAAAAGAAATATTATAAGTTGATTAAAATGTTGAGTGTGAAAGATAGAGAAGTACTACAAAAATTACAGGTTGAAAGAGAAATAAATGAAGGAACAATTAACAAGTATAAAGTAGCAATACAATTATACATAAAGATAACAAAACACGATTTAAACTACTTAATCGAAGAAGCAATCGATGAAGAAGAAAAAAGAATTCCTTGGAGAGATAAACGTCTACGACAATACCTTGTAACTTTCCGGAGCTTTTTATACAAAACTTATTATAAAAACACTGCAAGAACATATTTATCCTGTATAAAAGCAATTTACAACACTTATGAAATAGAAATGCACCCATTACCTCGAATCAGTGAGAAAAAAGCAAAAAAAAGCAAACCAATTAGAATGGATGATTTATTAACACGTGAAGAATTAAATCGTGCATTAGATATTTCAATACCAGTTATCAAAAGTTTAATACTATTTTTAATAAGTTCAGGAACAGATAGGTCAACTGCATTAAATATTACAGTTGGGGATTTCCTAAATGCTACAAAACAATATCATTCTAAGAAAGGATCCATAACTGAAATCCTTGAGGAATTATTACTCCAAGATGATGTTATACCTACTTTTTACCTACGCAGACCTAAAACTGGTGAAGATTATTTCACATTTGCATCACCGGAATGGGTGAAATACTCTTGTATATACTTATTAAACCAAAAATATAAGTTAACAAAAGATAGTAAACTATTTAACATTTCAAAAAACTATGTTAGTCATCTTTTAGAAGAATATAATGAAAAATTAGGACTAGGTAAAGCAGGAGTATTTGTTCGATTACGCTGCCACATGCTACGAAAATACCATGCTACAATGTTAAACAAATCACCTCATATGGACAAGGACATGATAGATGAACTTCAAGGTAGGAAAAATAGTGTAACTGTACGACAATCATACTTTGCTGAAGATCCTCGTGAAATGAAAAAAGCATACATAAAAAGCTTAGATTACATCACCATTCAAGACGTGAACATTGTTACAGTAGAATCTGATGAATACAGAGAATTGAAAAAAGAGTATGAAAAAACAGTAAACAATATGGAAAATATGAAAGAAGAATATAAATTCATTGCCCGTAAAGAAGCAAGGGATGAATTCAGAAAACTTTTAGAGAAAAATATGAATGAAAATGAGGTTTGAATAAAAAAATGTGTAATAATCAGTTATCTCCTATTTTATTTTTGGGAGTAAACTGACCCTATTTTTTAACTTTTTTTTAATTAACAATAGTACCGGTAGTGACCTTTTTAATAGCACTTACACTATCGTAATAGGTACCTCCACCATCTTCACTAACAAAACCGACAACATAACCACTATCATTAGCTTGATATACTACACCACCACTAACTTCACTAAAATTTTTAGCTTGTTCCAGATTAGTATAATAATCATAAGAATAAATTAACTCAGTTTCACTATCTTCAAATACTAACAATTCATTAGTCGGATTATCTAACTCATGAGATCCACTTGAATCAGAATGTATATTCACACCATGAAAAGTAGCATCATAAGTTGGTGGGAAAATCATAGTAAAAGCTATGTAAGCACAAACGATTATAATAACAATAACAATTGTACCTGCACATACTTGTTTTCCATCCATAAAAATAACATACCCCCTATATATATTTTAAATAAGTATTAAAAATGGAGAAAAGATAATTCCATATATTAAAGTAATAAAATACCTTTTATCCATATTATATTTTATTTTTATAAACAGTTAAATCTTTTGAGTTTTAAATTAAATTAAAATCTTTAAAAAAATATTCTCATTTAATTTGAGGGATAAAAGAATATTTTGGAGGATGAAAAATTTTAATAAAAATGACAAGTACTTTCCCCCCTTTTTCTTGTTTTTTTATACCTAAAATTTCATCCTCTTTTTATATTTTTATTGGAGAAATTTTTTTTATGCATATTATTAATGAGGATAATATTGAAGAAGCTTATTTAAAATTAGTTAGAACTGTGTTAAAGGAAGGTGTAATGGTTAAGGATGAAAGAGGCAGTAGTACTATTGAAATCTTGAATGTTATTACTCAAATCCGACATCCCATACCATCTGTGCCTGTGTCTGCACCTATCTATCAATTAATTCATCCAGGGTTTAAAACATTCTGGACTGGTGAAAGATTAGGAAAATATTGTGAAGAATTCATCAGCAATGACCGTAAAGGATTCATTTACACTTATGGTAACAGGTATCGTGGATGGTTTGATAGAATAGATCAAATACATGTAGCTATTGACAGGTTAAAAAATTGTAAAGAATCTCGAAGAGCCATTAGTGTTACATGGGATCCAACACATGATACTCGAAATGATGAAGTACCCTGCATGATTCTTGTAGATTTCAAAATACGTGATGGGAAATTACATACTACTGCTCTTTGGCGAAGCCATGATATTTATGGTGCATGGTTTCCTAATATTGTAGGTTTAACTTATCTCGCACAATACGTGAGTAAAAATCTAGGAGTGAAAATTGGATCTATTACCATTCATAGTATTAGTGCACATATTTACAAGAATGATTTAGTTAATGCAAGGAATTTAATAAAAAAAGAAAGGAAAAAAGGGTAAAATTTTTAAAATTTTTAGCTAGTTACTATTATAGTAGCTGCTGCTATTGAGGAATCATAAACTGAAGTTCCTGTATATGCACAATCTGCAATGTATTGGCCAGGGTAAAGGTTAATAGCTAATTGGTATTCACCTTTAACATCAGTAGTGGCATAGTAAGTTTTGCTTTGTCCTTGGCTGTTTGATAGTTTTAATGCTATGTGTTGTCCGATTAAAGCTTTTCCATTATTGTCTGTAAGTTTTCCTGTGAAATTAGCATCGGTACCATAAGGTTTTTGGAAATTATTTGCAGTTAAAGTAGTGCTTGTTTTGTTACTATCTTCTTTTAACACTTTAATATAATTAGTACATGAATATTTATCATAGGAAGCTATTGCAGTATAATCCCCAGGGTAAAGGTTGATTTCTAATTGGTATTCTCCCTTATTGTCTGTTGTAGCATAGTAAGTTTTGCTTTGTCCTTGACTATTTGATAATTTAATAGCAACATGTTGACCTATAATTGGTTTTCCATCATTTCCAATAATCTTTCCAGTATAATTTTGTGAGGTGCCGTAAATCATTGTTAAGTTTTCACCATAAATTTTAGGATTACTACTACTTCCTGTAATATTAACTGGAATAATTAAGGTTTCATTATCAATACTTACATTTATACTGTAAGTTCCATTAGTACTTGGACAGATATATTTAGTAGAAAATTCATTATTCTCATTTAAATATCCATTAGTATTAGATAAGTATCCACCATTAACATTTAAATTAACAAGAATAGATGGTAAAGTTTTATCTAAATTATGTAAATTACTGGTATTATCTAAGTATTGATTTAAAATAACGTTTATTGTGTATTCACTATTAACTTTATCATTAATAATTGTTGGAATAACACTCATATAAACAGTATTTGATGGTTTAATATAATTTCCATTAATGTTTATATAATTAGTTGTAGGATTGTTTTCTCCCCACCAACAATAATCAAAATTACTTGCTTCACTAACATTAATAGCCTCACTTAACTGGTTGTTTGCTTTATTATTTATAAATAAAGAATAATTAATATTAATACCACCATTTTGAATGAGAATAGCTCCGCCACCATATTTTGCAGTATTGTTTGTGAAAATTGTCATTTCGCTGGTTGAATTACCATTTTTTATGTAGATAGCTCCACCATTATAATATGCAGTGTTATATATAAAGTTTGTATTTTTACTTATCATATTACCTTTATTTTCGATAAAAATAGCCCCTCCATTATAATATGCATTGTTAGCTATGAAGTTTGTATTTATAATAGTTGCAGTACCATTATATATACGAATTGCTCCACCACTGTTTTTTGCTGTGTTGTATGTGAAATTTGTGTTTGTAATAGTTGCAGTACCATTATATATGCTGATTGCTCCACCATGGTCTTTTGCTGTATTGTGTGTGAAGTTTGTATTTGTGATGGTTGCATTACCAAATTCTAGAAAGACTGCCCCACCTTTATATTGTGAAGTGTTGTTTGTGAAAATTGTGTTTGCAATGTTTAGGGTACCATTATGTATGAGAACCGCCCCGCCCCCATTATTTGCATTACTTTTTATAAAGTTTGTGTTTGTAATAGTTGCATCACCATTATGTATGTAGATAGTCCCACCAGACCATAAAGAAGTACTTTTTATAAAGTTTGTGTTTGTAATAGTTGCAGTACCATTTTTTATATAAATAGCCCCTCCATCATATTCCGCAGTATTACTTGTGAAATTTGTATTTGTGTTAATCACATTACCATCAATTATACAAAGTGCTCCACCCCATATGTAAGCATAGTTGTTTATGAAATTTGTATTTGTGTTAGTCACATTACCATTTTTTATGTAGATAGCTCCACCACTTTCGTTTGCGGTATTGTTTATGAAATTTGTATTTGAGTTAATTACACTACCATTTTTTATGTAGATAGCTCCACCAAATTTGTTTGCGGTATTGTTTATGAAATTTGTATTTGAAATGATTGCATTACCGTTTTTTATGTAAATAGCTCCACCATTAGTTATATTATTGTTTTTAAATATGCACCGATTACAATTTACATTACCATAATTATAAATATGGAGTATATTACCATAAGATCCTTCATTGATTAAAGTAAGTCCAATAAAACTTATATTATATGTAATATTATCATCATAAGGGGTCTGGAATAAGTATGGAAATATGGAACTTTTAGTTTTATCTCCAGTTATTTTTACTTCACCATATAAACTTGGATTTTTAGTAAAAGTAATATTCTTTTCTATTCTTATAACACTTACCTCATAAGTTCCAGGTGAAATATTTACAGTATATTCATTTAAACTACCTGTATTAATTGTAGTTACAGCTTTATAAATAGTTTTATAAGGGCTTGTTTCTGAACCAATATTAGTATCAGATCCACTTGTACAATCCACATAATAAACTCCAGTACTTGCAGGGCTTGTTAAAACCCCAGAATTATTATTATTAAGTTTTAAGTTTTCATTTGTATTTGCTTCAAAAGGACTATTAGATTGTTCTATTGAAGTATTCTCATCATCGAGATTATTTGAGGGTTCTAAATTCACATTAACCTGTGAATTATCCGTACATACATTACTAACATTTAAATTAGATGTATTCATATTATCCGTTGCTGAAACACATCCAATACATAAGCTACATAATATACTTAAAGTAAAAAGCAATAATATTGACTTATTTTTAAGAATCATTTTATTTTATTCACCCCATATTTTTTAAAATATTTTAAAGAAAAAATATTAGAATTTTCCCCTATAATTAAAAATATATAAACCGAATAGAATATACCTTTTACTATTTAATTCTTAAAAAATATTCAAAATAAACAGATAAATATTGAATATAAATTAAATTTAAAAAAAGAAAGAGTTTTATATTTGTTTGTTTAAATTTTCTATAAGTTCTTTTAATGCTGTTTTATCCTCTGCTAATATTAATCCTCTTAAATAAGTTTCATAAATACCATTTTCAGAATTCCAGGAATCAGGTGTTAATTTATGTTTATTAAATGTTTCTTCAATTGTATGATTTATTGTATCCTTTGTTAATCCTGCATCTTCATAACCTATTAAAAATAAACCATACTCAACACCTCCCGTTTCTAAAAATTCTAATAAACCAATCATTTCTGTAACACTCATTTCTTTAGGTTTTACTGGTGGTTCTGCAAAATTCATAATCCTTTTTCTCCTTTAAAATAATATTATTATAACAATCCTTTTTTTTAACTAGTAAATTCATCTATTTCGGACCCGTTACCTGTCCATACATCTGTTATAATATACCTATCTTTTATTCCATTTACTTCTCCTTTCTCATAAGTAAAAGTGAATGGTTTTTCATTAGTGAATGGTAATACTTGGTCTCCAGTAGTGCCTTGTTTATCTTTAACATAAATTAAACTGTCTCCAACCCATTCAAAATGATGATCACTACTCATCTCTATTTCCCCAGATTTAGTGTAAATTTCCTCAAATTTAGTTAAGTAATTAGCTAATTTATTATCTGCTGTTCCTCCTTTTTCAATGAAGTATTCCTTATCGTCTAGGACTACACAAAATTCATAACCATCAATATTAATATCATTTTCAGATCCATAATAATCTATCTCAGTACCTTCAGGAACATACACCTTTTCCAAAGTCTTATTTATGGTTGAATTTGATGAATTGTTTACAGTATTGTTTTGATTAACATTATTTGTGGGATTATTACTATTGGAAGTGATGTTACTAGTATTAGCATCTGGAAATAATGCCCCGCCTATTGCTCCAATTATTAAGCATAAGCAACAACATCCAATCACAAGTTCTACAAGTTTTTGTCCTTTTTCTATACTATTCCAATGATTTTTTAATGATTCTAAAAGTTCATCTATAATTTGAATAAATAAACACTCTCCCCTTATTATTAATTTAGATTAATGCTAAAAAAATATAATATTTCAAAGCTTTAATAAGAATACCAATACTTAGTCCTCCAAGCAATCCTGTAATAAATCTTAAAGTATTATTACTTTCACGAAAACCTAAACTTTGTGTAAAACCATCAACCACCAATGGTAATAAGATTAAAACACTAAATAAAAGTAGTAAAAGAGTGTAATCTATAAAATAAAAATAAGCATAAACAATATAGGTAAAAACTCCTAAGTAAACACCAGTACACCTAGCACAGGCTGGGAACTGATGACCTTTAAAATGAAAACTTCTCTCAGGCTTGCGATGACAAATAAGATTAGTAAATTCCATAACACTATCAAATAAAATATATGAAAAAGCAAGTTAATAAAATTTTATAAAAAAAAGTTAAAGGGGGTTTGGGAGATAATATATGACTTCAAATATTTGAAGTATTTTTTTTTTAAAAGTTAAAATTAATCAGATAATTGAATTTATAATAGTCTTACAAATATTATCTCCTTAATAAATATTTTATAATTAATCTTATATAAAACTTGTTCGTATACTTAAAAATATTCCTTATAATATAAAATTATATAAAGAATTAATAAATAAATTTTAAATTAATTAATATAAAAAGAGGGTGAATAATATGAAAAATTTAGGTAAAAGTATTATAATATTTTTAATAATCGGTTTTATCTCCATGTGGTTTTTAGGTATATGGTGCATTGCATTTCCTCCTTACAATTTAATATATGGGGCTATAATAGGATTAATATTTGCACTAATTTACCTATTACTAACTGGTTATAACCAATTAATAAGTGCAAAAAATGGAGTAAGTAATGCTTGGGCTCAAATAGATGTACAATTAAGAAGAAGAATGGATTTAATCCCTAATATTGTAGATACAGTTAAAGGATACGCAGGTCATGAAAATTCAACATTAAGTGAAGTTACACAAGCAAGAGCAAGTTTACAAAATGCAGACACTGTAAAAGGTACAGAAGCAGCTAATAATAAATTAACTGACACTCTTAATCATTTATTCATGGTAGCTGAAAGTTATCCTGATTTAAAAGCTAATACTAACTTCCAAGACTTACAAAACCAATTACGTGAAACTGAAGGATTAATTGCAAATAATCGTCAAATATTTAACAATGCAGTATTGTTTTATAATAATTTATGCCAACAAATACCAACAAATATTGTAGCAATAATATTCAATTTCCAAACTGCAGATTATTTTCAAACAGATGATGAAAGTAGAGTAGCACCAAAAGTAAAATTCTAAAACAATTAACTCCTTTCATTTTCATCTATTTTTTAACTTTTTTTTCAAGATTAAATAATTATATTTAATAGTTTTATCTTAAATTTAATTAATTCATAATTTAACTATATTAAAATTCTATTTAATTATTATTAGTGAGGGTTTTTTGTGGATGCTAAACAGATTAGTTTATTAAAATTTTTACAAGATGATCATCAATTTCATATCCCAATTTTCCAAAGACCATACAGTTGGGAAATCAAACAATGTAAACAATTATTGGATGATATTTCTAAAATTGGTCGTATTAATACTTCTAGAACTCATTTTATTGGTTCAGTTGTTTATATGAATATTGATCCTGATTTTCCAGGTGTAATTAGTCAAAGGATGATAATTGATGGACAACAACGAATAACAACAATCACATTATTAATTTGTGCTTTGGCTATTTTTTTAAAGGATTATCCAGTTGAAAATGATTTAAAGTTTAATGATTTATTGGTTTACTATTTAATTAATAATAATGCTGAAGAAGAAAGATATAAACTTATTTTGAATGATAAAGATAAGGACACTATTATTAAAATTATAGATTCAATTTCTTCAAGTGATGATTTAGAATTTGATTTGGATGATTCTGATATAATTGTTGAAAATTTTAATTTTTTTAAGGATCAAATCGGTGACTTTAATGTTAAAGTCATATTAAATGGATTGAAAAGATTAAACTTGATTCAAATTGTTTTAGAACAAGAAAAAGATAATCCTCAATTAATTTATGAAAGTTTGAATAGTAAAGGTTTAGAGTTAAGTAAAGCTGTTTTGATTAGGAACTTTGTTTTAATGACTTTTCCTGCTAAAGATCAAAAAATGGTTTATAATAAATATTGGAAAGAAATGGAAAAAGGGTTTGAAAGAAGTGGACTTTTTGATCGTTTTATACGGGATTATTTAACAATTAACTTGAATCATATACCTAGTTTTGATAATATTTACTCTGAATTTAAGGATTATAGTTTTGAATGGGATGATATGGAGGCTCTTGTAAAAGATATTAATATGTATGCTAAGTATTTTTTTGCAATAGTTTTTGATTTAGATAAATATAATGATAACGATAAAGAAATAAATAAAGCATTTAAAAGATTTAATCAATTAAAAGCAAGAGTAACTTACCCATTATTACTACAAGTTTACAAAGATTACTTAGAAAAAATTATAAGTAAAGAAGATTTATTGGAAATTTTAAAAACAGTTGAATCTTATATTTTTAGACGTTCTATTTGTGAAATCCCAACCCCTTCATTAAGTAAAACATTTGCCTCATTATATAATAAAATAGATCAAAATAATTATATTGAAAGTTTACAAGCAAGATTATTACTATTAAAATCTTATAAAAGATATCCTGACAATGAAGAATTTGTTGAAAATTTAATGAATAAAAATGTTTATAATCCTAAAATTATTTTGTATTTATTAAGTCATCTTGAATATTATTATCATCCTAAAAATGATTTAAACTTTGAAGATTACAGTGTTGAGCATATTATGCCACAAAATTCAAACATCTCCAAAGAATGGATGGAAAGTTTAGGATCAAATTACCAAGAAATTCATGATAAATATTTACACACCCTTGGAAACTTAACATTAACAGCATATAATCCAGAATTAAGTGATTCATCTTTTAAAGAAAAAAAAGATATGAAATATGGTTATAATCAAAGTCCCTTATGTTTAAATAAGTATCTTGCAAAATTAGATGATTGGAACGAGAAAGAAATAATTAAACGTGCAAAAAGATTAGGAGATTTATCCCTAAAAATTTGGTCATATCCACAGTTAAATAAAGAAACACTGAAAAAATATGCTCCAGAAAAAGGAAAACCAGAAGTATATACATTAAACTCTTATAAATATTTACATTATCATATAAGTTTATTTAATTCATTAGAAAACAAAATAAAAAGTTTAGGGGATAATGTTGAAAAGAAATATAGAAAAAATTATATCACTTTTAAAACACGCACAAACTTCGTAGATATAACCCCACAAAAAAGTGCACTTCGAATAACCATTAACATGCCTTTTGACAGAGTCAATGACCCTAAAAAAATAGGAGTAGATGCAACAAACAAACACTTATGGGAAAATGGAGATTTCTTCTTCAAAATATACTCCCAAAATGACATAGATTATGCAATGACCTTAATCAAACAATCCTATGATTATATCTCTAAAAAATAAATCTCTGATAATACAACTTTCAAGTTAAAAAAAATGTTAAAAAGAGGGTTTGAGGGATAATATGTGACTTTAAAGGTTTAAAATTACATTAAATAAATCACATTTAAAGGGGGTGTAATATGTTAAAATTAACACATATTATCCCTAAAAATATTTTATAATTAATCTTATATAAAAGTCTTGTTCGTATACTTAAAAATCAAATTATATGGGCTCGTAATATTTTGTTTCATAATGATCTCCAGGATCTTCATGTTCTTTTAAATTTTGGATGGATTGTCCATTCTGATTAGCACTTACATCATTATCTTCATCCAAATTACCATTATTAGAGACTTGTTTAGAATTTGTATGAGAATTACTACTAACTGCCACATTTTTAGAACCACTAGAACCATCAGTGTTAGTGCTTACAGAATCATTAGTACTGTTAGTAATATTATTGACTGTTACATTACTTGTTATTGTAGGATTATTATTTATCTGCAAGGGTAAATCCTGCAAATAATGCAACAACCCCAACTATAACTATTATTAAACCAATTATT
>ENA-UOOK01002750-UOOK01002750.1-fermentation-metagenome-genome-assembly--contig:-NODE-2750-length-20946-cov-5.732421_pt1 | contig 20946 bp, 21 predicted proteins | sample MGYA00245777_ERZ724023 | MGnify/ENA primary metagenome ERZ724023 (study PRJEB28704, sample SAMN03018312) | fermentation metagenome | biome: anthropogenic terrestrial biome; feature: soil; material...
GATCAGAGACATTACGCCGCTTACTCAACAAATCTGTGGGTGTGAGTATGTTGAGAGTGCAAAGACGGAGTCGATTGATCTTGGAACAGGAAAAGCCCGCATTGAAATTCATCTGCAAAAGCAGCTTTTCTATCAGGTATTGGGCGAAAAAACCGGTCTCTCTATTGAAAATGAAGGGGACTTATTATCCTGTATGCTTCGTTTCGCAGATATGCAGAAGGAGTATAACAAACTGAAAGACGCTTATCATGATGTAGAAGCCGGAGGTTATGGAATTGTAATGCCCGAAATCAATGAATTGTCACTGGAAGATCCTCAAATTATTCGTCAGGGCGGAAAGTATGGAGTCCGTCTAAAGGCTTCTGCGCCGGCAATCCATATGATTAAAACAAATATTACGACAGAGATTACTCCGATCGTCGGCAGCGAAGCACAAAGTCAAGAGATGGTTACTTACCTGCTGAAGGAATTTGAAGAAAATCCCGGAAAGATCTGGGAATCAAATTTGTTTGGAAAGAATCTGCATGAAGTTGTGAATGAAGGTTTACATAATAAACTCAGCAGAATGCCGGAGGACGCACGCAATAAGCTGCGTGAAACCATTGAACGAATCATCAATGATGGCTGCAACGGTTTAATTTGCATCATTTTATAAAAAAATCAATACAAAACTAAAATTTTAGCGATTTAATACATTTTGTGTATTAAATCGCTTTTTTTTATTGAAAAAAAAGCAAATCAGGGTATACTAAATAGTATGTTAATTATTTTACAACTTCTTTTTGCACAGTTAAAAATAAACAAAGGAGAGTGAAGCATATGTTTCCAATTATAGAAAAACGGAAACTCAATGACTCCATGACACTGATGGCAGTGAAAGCCCCATTCATTGCAAAAAAAGCAAAAGCCGGACAGTTTATTATTCTCAGAGTAGATGAGCGCGGCGAACGAATTCCCTTAACAATCGCAGATTATGACCGCGAAAAGGGAACGATTACGATTATTTACCAGATCGTTGGACAAACAACAATGAAGCTGGATCAGCTGAACGTAGGGGATCAGATCCTGGATTTTGTAGGACCTTTGGGAAAAGCCAGTGAACTGAGTGGACATAAACGTGCCGCGGTGATCGGCGGCGGAGCAGGGTGTGCAATCGCTTATCCGCAGGCAAAAGCACTCCATGCAATGGGAACGAAAGTGGATGTCATTGCAGGATTTCGAAACAAAGACTTAATTATCTTGGAAGACGAGATGAAAAAAGCTTCGAGTCGTCTGTTCTTAATGACAGATGATGGCAGCAACGGAAATAAAGGATTTGTCACGAATGCTCTCCAGAAAAATATTGAAGATGGTGCCGATTACGACCTGGTTGTCGCGATTGGGCCTCTTGTTATGATGCGCGCAGTAGTAGGCGTTACAAAACCATATGGAATTCCGACGATTGTCAGCATGAACCCCATTATGATTGACGGCACTGGAATGTGCGGGTGCTGTCGGTTGACGGTAGATGGAGAAACAAAATTCGCTTGTGTAGATGGCCCTGACTTTGATGGCTTTAAGGTCGATTTTGACGAAACCATTAAGCGCTCTAAAACCTATTTCGATCAGGAACGTGCTGCAGCAAGAGAAGAAAACTGCAGATTGATGAGAGGTGTAAAATAAAATGCCGAATATGCAAATGGAAAAAACTCTGATGCCAGAACAGGATCCGAAAATACGGCGGCATAATTTTGAAGAGGTCTGTCTTGGATATACAGAAGAGATGGCAAAAGAAGAAGCAAAGCGCTGCCTCAACTGCAAAAATAGTCCATGCGTTGGAGGATGCCCTGTAGGGGTACACATTCCTACTTTTCTCTCTTATGCTTCAGATGGAAAATTTGAAGAAGCCTATAATGAAATCAAATTGACAAATTCTCTTCCGGCAGTTTGCGGCCGTGTATGCCCTCAAGAGACCCAATGTGAGCAAAGATGTGTACGTGCAATCAAAGGGGAACCGGTTGGAATTGGCCGCTTGGAGCGCTTTGTATCAGATTGGCATATGAAGCACGGAAAGGATATTGCGAAAACAGTTTCTAAAAATGGCCACAAGATAGCAGTAATTGGTGCTGGCCCGGCTGGTCTTACCTGTGCAGGAGATCTAGCTGCAAAAGGATACGAAGTGACTATCTTTGAAGCTCTTCATATAGCCGGAGGCGTACTGATGTATGGAATTCCGCAGTTCCGTCTGCCAAAAGAAATCGTTCAGAAAGAAATTGACGGTTTGCGTGAAGCTGGCGTCTCCATCGAAACCGATATGGTTATGGGAAAAGTATTGGATGTAGATGAACTCTTTTCTATGGGATATGAGGCGGTCTTTATCGGAACTGGAGCAGGGTTACCGAGCTTTATGAATATTCCGGGAGAAGATTTAGTCGGTACTTATTCCGCAAATGAATTTTTAACTCGTGTCAATTTGATGAAAGCTTATAATCCTGATTATGATACTCCTATGATTAAACCAAAACGAGTTGCTGTTGTAGGCGGCGGAAATGTTGCGATGGATGCTGCCAGAACCGCTTTACGTTTAGGTGCCGAAGAAGTTTCGATCGTTTATCGTCGTTCCGAAGAGGAAATGCCGGCCAGAAAAGAAGAGATTCACCATGCAAAAGAAGAAGGCGTAAAGTTTGATCTTCTGCGCAATCCGGTTCAGATTCTCGGAGACAAAAATGGTCATGTAAAAGCGATCGAGTGTATTAAGATGGAACTCGGAGAGCCGGATGCTTCCGGCCGCCGCCGTCCGATTGAAATTCCGGGCAGCAATTATGAAATTCCAGTAGACTGTGTAGTCATGGCAATCGGAAACCGTCCGAATCCGCTGGTTCGTTCTACAACCGAGGGGCTCGAAGCCAACCGTAAAGGCTGTATTGTGGTAGATGATTCCATGAAGACAACCCGTGAAGGAGTCTATGCTGCAGGAGATGCGGTTTCCGGTGCAGCAACGGTTATTCTTGCAATGGGGGGCGGAAAAACAGCCGCAGCTTCTATTGATAAATATATCCAGTCAAAAAAATAAATTTCTTTTTTAAAAGAGCAGGAAAAGCGTAAATGCTTTTCCTGCTCTTTGCATGTTCGTCCTCTTTTTTTCATAAGATAAGAGCGAGGAGGTGCTTTTTATGAAAGAAGGAGAAAAGCTTTTACGCGTCGTTCAACTCATCGTTTGTGTTGGCGCCTTGCTGGCAGCAATTATTTTAAAAACTGTAGATCAACCCATTTATGGGCAGGTACGCAGTTGGTATCAGCTGCAGTCAGAACAAAATATTTTACCGAATGATCAGGTAAAAGATTGGGAACGCCAATTGATTCCAGTATTTCCTTCCTATGATAACAGCAACAGTCAAATATGAAATTTGAGATTTGTCATTGTGAATTTACGATTAGAATATCCTTTCTGCTGATGATTTCTCTGCTGCTGATGCTGGATACTACCGGATTTTTGAGTTATGGCCTGCTTGCAGCTGCAATTCATGAACTGTCCCATGTTTTTATGATGATTCTCTGCGGGAGAATTCCTAAAAAAATCTGTCTGACAGCATTTGGAGCAGAAATCAGCGCATCTTCAGAAAAGACTTCTTATCAAAAAGATTGTCTGGTGAACCTTTCCGGTCCGGCAGTAAATCTTCTTCTCGGAGGGCTTCTTTTTTTGCTGGGAAACCAGACCCTTTTTGCACAGATGAATCTGGCTTTGGGATTATTTAATTTGCTTCCTGTGATTCCTTTGGATGGGGGGCAGGCCCTTTTTTCTCTGCTTTGTCTTTATTTCCCGGAAAATACAGTAGAAAGCATTTTAAAAATTATTTCCTTTTGCATCCTCGTTCCGCTAGGCATCCTCGGCTTTATCGTTCTGTTTCACTCCAAATGGAATTTTTCTTTATTGCTTTGTAGTATTTACTTGATGGCATTTCTGTTGTTGAAGTAAAATGCGAACTGCTTGAAAACTTTTCGAAAGCACGATATAATAAAGAGAATTCTTTTTGGGAGGATTTCTGTGATTAATAAACAAATGGAAGCTTTGCTTCCGAAAGTTCAAAAACCGGGACGTTATGTTGGTGGAGAACTCAACAGTATTCAAAAAGATCTAAAGAATATCGACTTGCGATTTGTTTTTTGCTTTCCGGATATTTATGAAGTCGGAATGTCTCACTTGGGGCTGCGGATTCTTTATAGCGAACTAAATCTTCCGGATTATCTGTGGTGTGAACGTGCATTCGCACCGTGGACGGATATGGAAGAGCTCATGAGAGAGACACATACGCCTCTTTGCGCTCTGGAAAGCGGTGACGCACTCTCTGAATTTGATATTATCGGATTTACCCTGCAGTATGAACTTTGTTATACCAATGTTCTTAATATGTTGGAATTGTCTGGGATTCCTCTGTTATCTAAAGACAGAAAAGGGCTTAAGAATCTTGTGGTGGCAGGGGGTCCATGCGTCTGCAATCTGGAGCCGATTGCGGATTTTATTGATCTTGCTTTTGTCGGAGAAGGGGAAGAAGTAGATTTAGAGGTTTGTGACCTTTATCGGAAATATAAAAAGCGCGGTGCCTCAAAAGAAGAATTTTTGGAGGCTGCCGCTAAGATTAAAGGCGTTTATGTACCTTCTTTTTATGAAGTGCAATATCATGAGGACGGTACTGTAAAAGCGATTACGCCGACTCATGGAGCACCGCAAAGGGTCGAAAAGCGATTGATGCTGGATATGGATCATTGCTACTTTCCAGATAAATGCATGGTTCCATTTCTTGAAATTATCCATGACCGTGCAGTTTCAGAGGTTTTTCGCGGATGTATTCGCGGCTGCCGGTTCTGCCAGGCCGGATTTCTATATCGTCCGGTTCGCGAAAAGAGTCCGGATACAGTTAACCGTCAGTGTAAAGATCTTTGCGAAAGCACAGGATATGACGAAGTTTCATTGTCTTCGCTGAGTACCAGTGATTATTCTCAAATCAATCCATTACTGGACAAGCTCCTTGAGTGGACAAAAGATGAGAAAGTGAGTATTTCACTGCCGAGTCTTCGAGTCGACGGATTTCAAAATGAGATGATGAATAAAATTAAATCCGTGCGGAGAAGTGGACTTACTTTTGCTCCGGAAGCCGGAACGCAGCGTATGCGGAATGTGATCAATAAAAACATTACAGAAGAACAGCTTTTAAAAACGGTAAACACTGCATTTTCCGGTGGTTGGACAACCGTTAAGCTTTATTTTATGCTGGGTCTTCCTACCGAAACTTTGGAGGATGTAGAAGGAATTGCACAGCTTGCTCAGAAAGTAGTGGATGCTTTTTACGAAAATTCTAATAAGCCAAAGGGGAAGGGTGTTAAGGTAACAGTTAGTGCTTCTGCCTTTATTCCAAAACCTTTTACACCGTTTCAATGGGAACCGCAGGACACTATGGAGCAGATGCTCGAAAAACAGCATGTTTTGGTGCAGTCCGTTCATTCTCATAAAATTACTCCAAACTGGCACGACGCTTCTACCAGTTTAATAGAAGCTGTGTTTGCACGGGGAGACCGTCGGCTGGGAAAAGCACTTTTGGAGGCAAATAAACGTCATATGCGCATGGATGGTTGGGATCATTATTTTTCTCTGGAAAACTGGCTGTCTGTTTTTAAGGACTGTGGGATTGATCCTGCTTTTTATGCCAATCGCAGGAGAAGTTTTGACGAAATTCTCCCATGGGATCACATTGACTATGGAATTAAAAAAGAATTTTTGATCAATGAATGCAAAAAAGCATATTGCGCGGCGACAACGCCAAACTGCAGAGAATCCTGTTCTGCATGCGGGGCAGCACGCTTTGGAGGAGGAATCTGCTATGAGAAGCGTTAGAGTTTGGTTCCAGAAAATAGGCGCAGCAAGGTATATTTCTCATTTAGATTTAAGTCGCTGTATTGCCCGGGCAGCGCAGCGCGCAAAAATACCATTGTGGTATACAAAAGGCTTTAATACTCATGCGTATTTAACCTTTGCACTTCCGCTGAGCCTTGGATTTTATGGACTTCACGAAAGCTTTGATTTTCGAATAGAAGGCGAGATTAGTAATGAGGAGATCAAAGAACGACTAAAGAAAGCGTTACCGCGAGATCTGCCGATCCTTGATGTGACGGAACCTGTTATGAAAGCATCGGCAATTACTTTTGCCTCTTATGAAATGAAAATTGATTGTGATAATCCGGATGAACTCTCTGAACAATTTCAGAACATGATGAAAAAAGAACATCTGGTTGTACCGAAACACACAAAAAGCGGTTGGATTGATCTGGATATTCGGTCGGAGATTCAAAAGTTTTCCATTGAAAAAACGGAAACAGGAATTTTAATTGATGTTTTACTGCCGGCAGGCAATCAATTCAATCTGAATCCTTCGCTCATCTTAACTTGTGCCGAAAAGGAATTTTCTTTTTCAAAGCAGGCTGAAATTGTAAGGACCGAACTTTATGACAGCAGCTTCAAAAGATTTGTATGAACTATAAAAATTTCTTGCCTTTTTAATCACTTTGTGCTAAAATATAAAAGCATTTGGAAATCTCCGGACTCCCCGGAGGAGTTCAATGCCCGTCGTAAACGACATTGAAAACGGACAGTCCTCTGCAGAAAATTGCATGAATGTCTAATCTTTAGGAGGAAAATTATGGACGCATTAAAATTAATTTCTCAGGATTCCATTAAAGCAGAGCCCCCCAAAATTGAAGTGGGCGACACTGTAAAAATAAGCGTAAATATTCGCGAAGGAAATCGTGAACGTATTCAGCTGTTTGAAGGAACTGTCATTGCACGCAAAGGTTCCGGAATCAGTGAAACCTTTACCGTTCGCCGCGTCGCTTATGGGGTTGGCGTCGAGCGTGTATTCCCAGTTCATTCCCCAAATGTGAAATCTGTGGAACTGGTTCGCAAGGGCCATACCCGCAGAGCAAAGCTTTATTATTTACGTGATCGCGTAGGCAAGGCTGCAAAGCTTCGTGAAATCGTAAAATAAACAATCGAAAAGATGAGAAGGGACATGAGAGTGTCCCTTTTTTGTATCTTTAAACTTTTAAGAAGTTTTGTTCCGAAAAGGAGTAAGAAAGTGAAGCGCAATCTAGAAAACACTTCAAAGAATCACAGAGTAATTAGTATTTATGAATGGGCCGAGGCAATCATTGCAGCTTTGATCATAGTGACATTGTTTTTTTCTGCGTTTTTCCGTGTGGCAGAAGTGGATGGTACTTCAATGATTCCAAATTTATATTCCGGGGATCGTGTTCTTCTAACCGGAATTTACACAAAGCCCGTTAGCGGAGACGTCGTGGTAATTGCGCCGAATGGTTCTGAAGAAGTTCCTCTGGTTAAACGTGTCATTGCAACCGAAAATCAGACAGTAGATATTGATCGTACTTCGGGGAAAGTGTCTGTTGACGGAGTCGAACTCGATGAAACCAGGTATATAGGGAACAACCGCACCGATCAGCAATCCGATCTGCAGTTTCCGCTGACCGTTCCTTCTGGGCATGTGTTTGTTCTGGGGGATAACCGCTCCGTATCGAAGGACAGTCGGAGCGCTGATATTGGATTTATTGATCAGAAAGATATAATTGGCAAAGCCTTGCTCGTTATATTCCCTTTTGATCGGATGGGAGGAATCGTTTCGTGAGTGAGGCACAGTCAATTCAATGGTTTCCGGGGCATATGACAAAGACTCGGAGGCAGATTGAAAAAAGCTTGAAGATGGTTGATGCAGTGGCTGAGTTAATTGATGCCCGCATTCCGATCAGCAGCAGAAACCCAATTTTGGGAGAATTGATTCAAAAGAAACCGCGTGTTATTCTGATGAATAAAAGCGATATGGCTGACCCTTCGGCTACTAAAAAATGGATTCACTTTTTTGAAGAACAAAGCATTCCTGCCATTGCGCTGGACTGTAAAAGCGGAAAAGACTTAAATCAATTTATTCCTTTAGTAAAAAAAGTTTTGGCACCACAAATTTCTGCATGGCAGAAAAAGGGCATGGTGGGAAGAACCATTCGAATCATGGTAGTCGGAGTACCAAATGTCGGAAAATCTTCTTTGATTAACCGTCTTTCAAAATCAAGCAAATCCAATGTAGAGGACAGGCCTGGTGTTACACGTTCCAATCAATGGTTTACCATCAGCAAAGGATTTGATTTGCTGGATACCCCTGGCGTCCTCTGGCCAAAATTTGAGGACAAGATCGTTGGAGAACATCTCGCTTTTACAGGAGCCGTTAAAGATGATATTCTGGATACGGAGCAGCTTGCTTCCAGGTTGTTGGAACTTTTGGCACATAACTATCCGCAGGAACTTTGCTCCCGCTATAAGCTGGATGAAACAGACCTACAGAAGCAAGAAGGATGGAAAATCTTACAGCTAGTTGGAAAAAAACGTGGAATGCTGATTTCCGGCGGGGAAATTGATACAGAACGAGCTTCTATTATGGTTTTGGATGAATTTAGAAGTGCTAAAATCGGGCGAATCACTTTGGAACTTCCGGAGGAAAACAAATAATGCAGGAAAACAAAAGTCTAAAAGACTGGCTTTTTTATGAGAAAGAAGCTTTGAGTGAAGGCTTCCAACAAATTTGCGGAATAGATGAAGTCGGACGTGGTCCTTTAGCTGGCCCTGTTTTTGCTTCCGCAGTAATTTTACCGGTTGGTTGTGTGATTCCGGGAGTCAATGATTCCAAAAAATTATCGCCTAAAAAGCGTGAAGAATTATTCGCTATTATTAAAACAAAAGCTGTCGGCTGGGCGGTCGGATTTGCAACCGAACAGGAAATTGATCAAATCAATATTTTGCAGGCGACTTTTCTTGCGATGCGCCGTGCGGTGGAAGCACTGCCTACAAAACCGGATCTTGCATTGGTCGATGGAAATCGTACGCCTTTTCTTGGTGACGGGATAAAAGTTCGCACGATTGTCAAGGGAGACGGCAGCAGTGAAAGTATTGCCGCTGCGTCTATTATGGCAAAAGTGAGCCGTGACCGTTTGATGATCAAATTAGATGAACTTTATCCGGAATATGGTTTTATGAGAAATAAGGGATACGGAACCGCTGAACATGTTAAGGCGCTGCTTCAATATGGTCCCTGCCCAATTCATCGCACCAGCTTTTTAAAGAGGATTCTCGGTGAACCCAATGGCTAATTCACTTGGCGATTGGGGAGAGAAACTTGCCGCTGATTATTTGATGAAACACGGTTGGAAAATTTTAGCGAGAAATTTTCATTCTCGGTATGGCGAAATTGATATCATCGCCTGCAATGAGGACTTTATCAGTTTTGTAGAAGTAAAAACGCGGCGAAAGCATGCAATGGTATCCCCTATGGAAGCGATCACTCCTCAAAAGCAGCACAAAATGATTATGACTTCTGAGACTTGGCTTTTACAACATCCTTCTGATCTTCAGCCAAGATTTGATGCCATTGGAATTGAAGTTGAACCGAATGATACGGTGGGAAAAATCCAGTATCTTGAAGACGCTTTTGGGAGCGAATAAAATAATCATTCGCATTTTAATTATTTATGGAAAGGAAGTGGCAATCTGATATGAAATATCGGTCCACGAGAGATTTTTCACAAGAGGCAGTTTCCGCACAGGCAATCGCGCAGGGGATCTGTGAAGACGGGGGACTTTTTGTTCCGGAAATATTTCCAAAATTAACACAGCAGGATTTTAATTCTCTGCAAAATGCAGATTACCAAACACGTGCTCAGAAAATTCTTTCTATGTATCTTACGGATTTCAGCACAGACGAAATTGAAGACTGCATAAGAAAAGCTTATACAGAAGAAAAATTTCCAGGTGGCCCTGCACCGTTGTCTCTTGTAAATATTGACAGCGCCAATTTGTATCTTTTGGAGTTGTGGCATGGCCCGACCTGTGCCTTTAAAGATATGGCACTTCAGCTTTTGCCTCACCTTTTGACAAAGAGCCTTCAAAAGATTCAAACAAATAAAACGGCAATTATTTTGGTCGCTACTTCCGGAGATACCGGGAAAGCGGCTTTGGAAGGATTTCGTGATGTTCCGGGGACAAAGATTTTGGTCTTTTACCCGGAAGATGGGGTCAGCGCCATGCAAAAACGCCAGATGGTCACTCAAGAAGGGAAGAATGTTTTTGTCTGTGCGATTGCAGGAAACTTTGACGACGCACAGTCTGGAGTAAAAAAGCTCTTTACCGATTCAGAAATCCGCCAGAAATTGTCGGAATGCGGAGAAATGTTCTCAAGCGCTAATTCCATTAATTTGGGTCGTCTCCTTCCTCAGATTGTTTATTATATTTCTGCTTATTGTGATTTAGTAAAAGAATCAAGGATCAAAGAGGGAGAACAAGTCAATATTGTTGTTCCAACCGGAAATTTTGGCAATATTTTGGCGGCTTTTTATGCAAAGCAAATGGGGCTTCCCGTTCATAAGTTGATCTGTGCAAGCAATTCAAATAATGTTCTTACGGATTTTCTCCGCACTGGAATTTATGACCGGAACAGAACGTTCTATACAACGATTTCTCCCTCCATGGACATCTTGATTTCCAGCAATCTGGAACGTCTGTTGAGCCATTTGACAAGATCAGATAGTCAGGTTTGCGAATGGATGGATTCTCTTTCAAAAACAGGGCGGTATGAAGTAACTGATTCTGTAAAGGCTTCCTTAAAAGATCTTTTTTGGGCAGGCTGCTGCAGCGATCAAAGCACAAAGCAAACGATTCATAATCTGTTTTGCGACGAACATTATCTGTGCGACCCACATACTGCTGTTGCAGTGAACGTATATCATCAGTATCTTTCTGAGACAAAAGATGAAAAAATTCCTGCGATAATCGCTTCAACTGCTAGTCCCTATAAATTTTCAGATAATGTCTTAAGTGCTATTTTAGAGAAGCCTTATGATTCTGAGGATGATTTTCAGAAGGCAGTAAAGCTTTCGGAATTAAGCAATACTGAAATTCCGGAGCCAATCAAGGCGCTGTCTGATAAAAAAGTTCGTTTTACAGAAAGCTGTCACCCGGAAGAAATGAAACAGGAAGTTTTGAAATTTTCAGATGCAGAATAAAAAAGGACAGGAGCCCGGATATGTCGCTGTTTGCAATTGCTGATTTACACCTTTCTTTGGGAACAGACAAACCTATGGATGTTTTTCACGGATGGGAAAATTATACGGAACGTCTTCAAAAGAATTGGGTCTCTTTTATAAAACCGGAGGACACGGTTGTAATTGCCGGAGACATTAGCTGGGCGATGAATCTGCAGGATACGAAGGCTGATTTTACTTATTTAAATCAGCTTCCTGGAACCAAACTGATTCTCAAAGGAAATCATGATTATTGGTGGTCTACGCGCAGAAAGATGGAAAGTTTTTTGGCGGAGAATGGATTTTCCACCTTGAAAATCATTCACAATTCCGCTGAATTGGTAGGAGATATTGCTGTTTTTGGTTCACGTGGGTGGCTTTACAATGCGGAAACACCCGAAGATCAAAAAGTGATTAACAGAGAAGTCGGCAGACTAAAGACTTCTCTCGATGAAGCAAAAAAGCTTGGCGGAACCCCGATTGCTTTTCTTCATTATCCGCCGGTTTATGATGGAAACGAATGTACTGAAATTTTGGACGTCCTTTTGGAAAATCATATCAAGGAATGCTATTTTGGGCATATTCATGGCAATCAGGCAATGCGGCGCGCAATCACAGGGGATTATAAAGGCATTCAAATGCATTTGATTTCTTGCGATTATTTGAAGTTTTGCCCGATTTTAGTGCGATAAATGTTAAACAAATTATAAATTCTCCATATTTGTATAGAAAAAACAGAATGACTATGTTATAATTACTAAGATAATTTGCTATTTCGCAGGAGGAAATTAAAATGAGTTTGAAATCATCCAACCAGGTTGCAACTAACCGCTATCAGTTAGAAATTGAAGTTGACGGAGATACTTTTGAAAAGGCAGTTGATCATGCCTATAAAAAGCAGAAAAATCGTATTAATATTCCGGGATTCCGTAAAGGAAAGGCTCCGCGTTCTTTTATTGAAAAATATTATGGCGCAAATGTTTTCTATGAGGATGCCATCAATGAGGTTTATCCCAGCGCTCTGGAAGAAGCTGTAAAAGCTGCTAATCTGGAAATGATTGAGGACAAAATTGATTTTGACTTGGTCTCTGCTGAAAAAGAAGGCCTCGTTTTTAAAGCAACTATTACTACAAAACCAGAAGTTACTATCGAAAATTATAAGGGCATTGAAGCAAAAAAACCTCCTGTAACAGTCACTGAAGATGATATTGTTGCTGAACTGAAGAAAATACAGGAACGGAATGCTCGGATGGTCACTGTAGAAGATCGTGCTGCTCAGAACGGCGATATTGCAGAGATCGATTTTGAAGGCTTTGTCGATGGAAAAGCTTTTGAGGGTGGTAAAGCTGAAAATTACAGCTTGAATCTTGGAGCTGGACAGTTTATCCCCGGATTTGAAGATCAGGTCGTCGGTCATAAAGCAAATGATGAATTTGATATCACTGTGACCTTCCCTGAAGATTACCAGGAAGAAAGTTTAAAGGGAAAAGAAGCTGTCTTTAAGGTCAAAGTACATGAGGTCAAGAAGGAAGAACTTCCGGAATTAGATGATGATTTTGCAAAAGACGTCAGCGACTTTGATACTCTGGATGAATATAAGAAGGATGTTGAAAAGAAGCTGACCGAGAGCCGCGAAAATGCTGCAAAAGATGATGTTGACAATCAGCTGATTGATAAGATGGTTGAACTGCTCCAAGGAGAAATTCCTGCAGCAATGTTTGAAAATCGCATCAATGAGGATATCAATGAATTTGCTTATCGGCTGCAGTCTCAGGGACTCAATTTGGAATCCTATATGAAATATACCGGCATGGACAAAAAAGCGATGCGCGAGAATATGCGCCCGCAGGCTGAGCGTCAGGTAAAACTGCGTCTGGCACTTGAAAAAATTGCTGAACTGGAAAATGTAAAGCCTACAGAAGAAGACCTTGAAAAAGAATACCAGAAGCTGGCTGAAGGGTATCACCTTGACGTTGATAAAGTGAAAAAAGCGATTCCTGCAGAAGACCTTTCCAAAGACTTAAAAGCTGGAAAAGCAATGGATTTCGTCCGGGATAATGCAATTGTTACGGAAGGCGAAGACAGCAAATCTGCTGAGAAGTCAAAAGAAAAAACAGCCAAGTCTTCAAAAGCGAAAACAACAAAAGAAAAAAGCGAAAAGAAAGAATCAGAGACTTCAGCTGAATAAGCTGCCTCTCTTTTGCCTAATCTTTTAATGAAGTTTGGAGGCAATTTTAAATGAGTTTAGTTCCATATGTAATTGAACAAACAAACCATGGCGAGCGTTCTTATGATATTTTTTCCCGCCTATTAAATGACCGTATCATTATGTTGACAGAAGAAGTCACAGATACTTCCGCTAATCTAGTAGTAGCACAGCTGTTGTATCTGGAAGGACAGGATCCTACGAAGGATATCAGTCTTTATATCAACAGCCCCGGCGGTTCTGTGACAGCCGGTATGGCAATTTATGATACGATGCAGTATATTAAATGTGATGTGTCGACTATCTGCATGGGATTAGCTGCCAGTATGGGAGCGTTCCTTCTCACCGCCGGCGCAAAGGGAAAACGTTTTTCATTGCCGCACACTGATATTTTGATTCATCAGCCAAGCGGAGGCCTCCCTCAATCACAGGTATCTGATATCATGATTCATGCTGGCTACTTGGCAAAGAAAAAGGAATTATTGAATCAAATCCTTGCAGAGCGTACTGGTCAGCCGATCGAAAATATTATGCGTGATACTGATCGGGATCATTTTATGACTCCGGAAGAAGCTTTGGAATATGGTTTGATTGATAAAATCATTAAAGATCATAAAACAGAGATAAGCAGGTGATTGTTTGGGTTCAAATGAAGAATTTGGAGATCGCGAGCTTTGCTGTTCTTTTTGCGGAAAACCGCAAAGTGAAGTTCGTCGCCTAATTGCAGGCCCTGGAGTTTATATTTGTGACTCTTGTATCGAGCTATGTAAGTCTATTCTTGATGATGAGATGAATCTCTCAACACGTCATACAGACTTAGAATCCGCTGCGACAAAAGAGCTGCTGAAACCTCGGGAAATTAAAAAATGTCTTGATGAATATGTAATCGGTCAGGATCGTGCAAAAATGGCGCTTTCTGTAGCCGTCTATAATCATTATAAACGCATTTACTATGGGCACAGCGATGATGTTGATCTGACAAAGAGCAATGTCCTATTGCTTGGGCCAACCGGAGTTGGAAAAACATTGCTGGCACAGACGCTGGCGAAAATTTTGGATGTCCCTTTTGCCATTGCAGATGCAACTACATTGACGGAAGCCGGTTATGTAGGCGAAGATGTTGAAAATATTCTTTTGCGTTTGATTCAGGCAGCAGATTTTGATATTGAAAGAGCAGAGCATGGCATCATTTATATTGATGAAATTGATAAAATTGCTCGCAAGTCAGAAAATCCTTCTATCACGCGCGACGTTAGCGGCGAGGGAGTCCAACAAGCTCTTTTGAAAATTCTGGAAGGCACTGTTTCAAATGTTCCTCCGCAGGGAGGAAGGAAGCACCCTCAGCAAGAATTTCTTCAGATTGACACAACGAATATTTTGTTTATTTGTGGCGGTGCGTTTGATGGCCTTGATAAAATTGTTGAACGTCGAAGTGCTTCAACTTCTCTCGGGTTTGGCGGAGACGTTCATAGCAAAGCTGAACTGGATGCACATGATTGGATGTCGGAAGTCGTTCCTCATGATCTCGTGAAATTTGGAATTATCCCAGAACTCGTGGGTCGACTGCCGGTTATTACAGCTTTAAGCGGTCTTGATGAGAAAGCTTTGGTCCGTATCTTAACAGAGCCGAAAAACTGCCTTGTCAAACAGTATCAAAAGCTTTTTCAGTTGGATCAAGTGGATTTGGAATTTACTGAAGATGCCTTACTTGCTATTGCACAAATGACCGTCAAACGTCATACTGGTGCGCGTGGGTTGCGTTCTACGATGGAAAACATTCTGACAAAATTGATGTATAATGTACCTTCCGACTACACAATCGAGAAGATAACGGTTAACAAAGATACAGTCGAGAATGGAACAGATCCTGAAATTATTCGTAACCCAGACCGGAAACCGGTAAAAATTAAGGTTTCCATTCCGCGTTCTGCCAACAAAAAGCATGGACGTAGAGATACGGCTTAATTTATTTTGTTTAATAAGGCTGCTGTGAGTGGAGAATAGACTGATTTTCCCCTGCGGCAGCTTTTTTCAATAAGGAGTTTTACAATGAGCAATGAAACACAAAAAAAAGTCGAATTAGTTAGTGCTGAACATCCTCTGATTCCTGTTTTGGCATTACGGGGGCTTGTCGTGTTTCCTGGAATGTCTTTGCAGTTTGATGTAGGACGCCCAAAATCCATTTTAGCGCTAAAGAGCTCTATGGATCAAGAGCAAAAAATTTTTTTGGTGGCTCAGAAAGATCTAACAGTTAATGACCCAGGCAAAAACGATCTTTATTCGATTGGAGTAATTGCTAAAGTCAGACAGGTGATACGACGCTCTGATGAGGGAATTCGAGTAATCGTTGAAGGGATTTCTCGTGGAAAAATCATTTCTATGTCAGAAGATGATACGGAATATCTTTCTGCTGAAGTCGCAATCCTTCCCACAAAGATAACGAAGAAGGTCACTCCGCGGCAAGAAGCGCAAATGAGATATGTTCGTACGCAGTTTGAAGAATATATTCGAAACTATACGCAAATTGCTCCGGATCTTGTGATCGGTGTTTTAGAAAAGAAAAATTGCGGCGACCTTGCGGATTATATTGCAGCAAACATCAATTTTGATTATGAACAAAAGCAGCAACTTTTGGAAGAGCTTTCTCCTTTCAGTAGATTGCAGAAACTTTCGCGCATATTGAAAGATGAAATTCGAGTGTTGTCCCTGGAAAATAAAATTCAGGAAAAGGCAAAAGAGCAAATTGATGAGAATCAAAAAGACTACTATCTTCGGGAACAAATGCGTGCAATCGCTGACGAATTGGGGGAAGAGGATACCCCTGCAGAAGAAGCCGACGAAATGCGCAAACGCATTCAAGAGGCTGGAATGCCGAAGGAACAGCAGGAAAAGTTACTAAAAGAATGCGATCGAATGGCTAAAATGCCTGAAGGCTCTCATGAAGCCAGTGTTATTTTAAGTTATTTGGATATTTGTCTTTCTTTACCATGGAATGTTTCTTCGAAAGAACATATCGACCTTTCAAAAGCTAAAAAGATTATGGACCGTGATCATTACGGACTAACGAAGGTAAAGGAGCGAATCCTAGAATCCTTAGCGGTTAAAAAGCTGAACCCGAAAATGCAGGGACAGATTATTTGTCTTGTCGGACCTCCTGGAGTTGGTAAAACTAGTATTGCACACTCGATTGCAGAAGCGATTGGGCGAAAATATATTAGAGTCTCGCTGGGCGGCGTTCGGGACGAATCCGATATCATGGGGCATCGCAAAACCTATATTGGTTCTATGCCGGGTCGAATCATTAATGCAATCAGGCAGGCGGGGGTCAATAATCCTCTCCTCCTTTTGGACGAAATTGATAAACTCGGAAATGATTTTCGAGGAGATCCCTCCAGTGCTCTGTTAGAGGTATTGGACCCAGATCAAAACTCAACATTTTATGACCATTATATTGATTTACCTTTCGACCTCAGCCATGTATTGTTTTTAACGACTGCAAATGATGCTTCTGCGATTCCTGCCCCGCTTTATGACCGTATGGATGTGATTACCTTGGGCAGTTATACCCATCAGGAAAAATTCCATATTGCAGGAAAACATTTGATTCCAAAACAACTGAAAAAGAACGGAATGAATTCTGACCAGCTAAAAATTTCTGCTTCTGCTATTCATGCGATAATTGATGGTTATACAAGGGAAGCGGGAGTCCGCGGATTGGAACGCATGATCTCAGAAATCTGCAGAAAAAGTGCAATAAAAATTGTTAAAAATTCTAAAATAGTCATTCACGTGACCGCAAAAAATCTCGAAGAATTTTTGGGGCCTAAAAAATTCCGGGAAGAAAATCAGAATAAAAAGGATCAGGTAGGACTTGTAAATGGATTGGCATGGACAACAGTTGGAGGAGAAATGCTGCCAATTGAAGTTGCAGTCATGGATGGCAGCGGAAAAATTGAGCTGACCGGAAGCCTTGGCGATGTTATGAAGGAATCTGCAAAAACCGCCATCAGTTGTATTCGTACAAGAGCCAAATCACTTGGAATTCAAACTGATTTTTATAGTAAATATGATATCCATATTCATGCCCCAGAGGGGGCTATCCCGAAAGACGGTCCCAGTGCCGGTGCAGCGATGGCTACTGCAATCACTTCTGCTTTGACCAGTATTCCGATTCGTCACGATGTTGCTATGACCGGTGAAATTACCCTTCTTGGCAGGATTTTGCCGATTGGTGGGTTAAAAGAAAAAACAATGGCAGCTTACCGCGCAGGAATTAAAACGGTTTTGATCCCATCTGAAAATGTTCCGGACTTGCAAGAAGTAGATACAGAAGTTAAAAAGTCAGTTCAATTTCTTCCTGTCGAAGAAATCGATCAGGTTTTAAATGTTGCGCTAACCAAAAAGCCTGTCCCTTTACAATAAGAAAGGATCTCTCAAATGAAAATTGAAACCGCTGATTTTGAAGCTTCTTTTGGCCTTTCAAATCAGCTCCCATTTTCAACGATGCCAGAAATTGTATTCTCAGGAAAATCAAATGTTGGTAAATCTTCGTTGATTAATAAGCTATTAAATCGAAAATCTTTGGCTAGAGTGAGCTCACAGCCTGGCAAAACAGGAACGATTAATTTTTATCGGCTCGAAAACTGCCGATTGGTGGATCTTCCAGGATACGGTTATGCAAAAGTTTCCTTTTCTGAAAAAAAGCGTTGGGCTGAATTGGTAGAAGGATATCTTTCAATGAAGCGTGATATCCGACTGATTATTCAGATTATCGATATGCGTCACGAGCCATCGGCTGATGATTTGCAGATGGTATCTTTTCTTGAGAATACCGGATTTCCGTTCTTGATTGCTATAACAAAAAGTGATAAACTGAATAAAACGCAAAGAGCTTTCAATCTAAAAATGTTTCAGGAATTATTTGGGAAACATGATATAAGAGTGGTTCCCTTTTCTTCTCAAACTGGAGAAGGAGTGGAAGTATTGCGAAAATGCATTGATGAAAATACAAACTTAATGCCATCTTTGCGGGAAATCAATAAGGAGCAATGAAATTTTATGCTGAATTTTGATCATCTAGCTGTAAATCAGCAGGGACATCTGACAATTGGTGGGATTGACACTACAAAATTAGCACAGGAATACGGAACGCCTCTTTATGTAATGGATGAAGATAAAATCCGCAGTATCTGCCGAATGTATCAGAATTCTTTTAAAAAATGCTATCACGGGAATGGAATGCCGCTTTATGCTAGCAAAGCTTTTTGCTGTAAGGAAATGTGCAGAATCATCAATGAAGAGGGAATGGGACTGGATGTTGTCTCCGGAGGTGAATTGTACACAGCTCTACAAGCAGGATTTCCAGCAGAACGAATTCAAATGCACGGAAACAACAAAACGCCAGATGAGCTTTCTTACGCAATTAATTCGGGTGTAGGTCACATTGTTATTGATAATATCGATGAACTGAAAATGTTGGACGAAATGGCCGGAAAACTTCATCAGACAGTTGGAGTTGCCTTGCGCATTAAGCCCGGCATTGATGCACATACTCATCAGTTTATACGGACTGGACAAATTGATTCTAAATTTGGGTTTGCGTTGGAGACCGGTGAAGCCATGCGGGCAGTAAAAATGGCAATTCATGCGAAGAACCTGAAGCTTTTGGAACTGCACTGCCATATTGGCTCTCAAATTTTTGAATTACAACCCTTCGTACTGGCAGCTCAAGTTATGATGGATTTTATGCAGCAGATTCGTAAAGAAACCGGCGTCACGTTACCGGAGTTAAACTTGGGAGGCGGTTTTGGCATTCAATATGTTTCCTCTGACAATTCACTTCCTTATGAGTCTTACATGGAAAAAGTTTCAGAAGCGATCGGCCAAAAATGTAAAGAATACGACTTTACAGAACCGAAAATTTATATCGAGCCAGGTCGTTCTATTGTAGGAGAAGCTGGCATTACCCTTTACACAATTGGAACTGTAAAGCAAATTCCTAATGTCCGTACATACGTTTCTATTGACGGTGGTATGACCGATAATCCACGCTATGCGCTTTATCAAAGCGATTATACTGTCATTGTAGCAAACCATGCAGACCAGCCTGCAAATCAAATTGTCACGGTTGCAGGAAAATGCTGTGAATCAGGGGATCTGATTCAGAAAGATGCTCCGCTGCAGATGTGTAAAGCGGGTGATTTACTGGCGGTGCTTTCGACTGGAGCTTATAATTATTCCATGGCTTCTAATTATAATCGGATTCCACGTCCTGCCGTTGTGATGGTTCATGATGGAAAGACCCGTATTGCTGTAAAGAGGGAAACTTATGAGGACCTTATTCACAATGATTTATAATGGCTGAACGATTTACTTTTTCCCTTTTCTGTGCTAAAATATAAATTCAGGAAGATGAGGAGTGAGTAAAAATGAATTCGAAATTAAAAGACGATAATGTCGATTTTTTATTTGAAGCAATTTTATCTTTAAAGTCCGCAGAAGAATGTTATAATTTTTTTGAGGATCTTTGTACTGTTCCAGAAATTAAAGCAATGTCTCAGCGAATTGTGGTAGCTCATATGCTTAGTACAAAACGTGTTTATAGTGATATTGTAGAAAAGACCGGTGCTTCTACTGCAACGATCAGCCGTGTCAATCGGTCTTTGCATTATGGATGCGACGGTTATAGTTTGGTGTTTAGCCGAATGAAAGATGTCCCCAAAAGTGAATCAGAGACCGGAGATACAAAATCAAAATGAGTTATTCGGCTTTTGCAAATTATTACGACTATCTAATGAAAGATGTTAATTACCCGGCGCTGGCACAATACCTGCGCCGGGTTTTGGCACAATTGGGACATACTCCTAAGCTTGCATTGGATCTTGCCTGTGGTACCGGCAGCCTGACTTTGGAACTGAAACAAATGGGAATTGACATATACGGAATCGATGCCAGCCCTGATATGCTTTCGATTGCACAGCAAAAGGCAGCTGCAGCGGGAGAAGAAATTTTATTTCTTTGCCAAAAGATGCAGAATTTAGATCTTTATGGGACAATCGATACGGTTTTTTGTACTTTGGACAGTTTGAATCATTTATCCGGAAAAAAAGAGCTTCTAAAAGCTTTTCAAAAAGTTTCTCTGTTTCTGGAGCCAAATGGATATTTTGTTTTTGATTTAAATACACCATACAAACATCAGCATATTTTAGCAGATCATACTTTTGTTTATGATCTTGATCCTGTTTATTGTGTCTGGCAGAATCTTTATGAAGAACGTGAAAATCGAGTCTCTATTTCTCTGGATTTTTTTAAAAGAGAAGGGCAAATTTATCGCCGAAGTCATGAAAATTTTTATGAATATGCCTATTCTATAGACGATATTCGTTCTTTATTAGAACTATCAGGCCTGCAGATGCGTGCGGTTTATGAGGATTGTACTTTTAACGTTCCTACAGATCATACAGAGCGAATTTTGGTGGTTTCTGAAAAATCATCTGCAAAAAACATGGAAAAAGTTATTGACAAATAAAGCAATATATAGTATCATATATAAGTCGCTGATACGAAAGTATTCGCTCTGTTGGGAGCATAGCTCAGCTGGTTAGAGCACCTGCCTTACAAGCAGGGGGTCATAG
>ENA-UOOK01002751-UOOK01002751.1-fermentation-metagenome-genome-assembly--contig:-NODE-2751-length-20944-cov-19.052899_pt1 | contig 20944 bp, 22 predicted proteins | sample MGYA00245777_ERZ724023 | MGnify/ENA primary metagenome ERZ724023 (study PRJEB28704, sample SAMN03018312) | fermentation metagenome | biome: anthropogenic terrestrial biome; feature: soil...
AGCGCGCCAAAACATGCTGCATTTCTTGGGATTACTGAATGATAAGTACTTCGAAAATGTTTATCGCAGTGCCGATCGGGCGAAAGAAGTGTTTTGGCTACAACACGCAATTTGACATAGGAAAAATATGAAATGGCAACCAGACGCGGTTAGCTTACAAACCGCAGCACATCCTTCACGGTCACAAAAATGATCAGCAGAAAGATCGCGGCAAAGCCGACCAGATGCACGATAGCTTGTTTCTTATCGCTGATGCGTAAGCCAAAAATGCCTTCCAGGCCCAGCAGAATCAAGCGTCCGCCGTCCAGAGCCGGGAATGGGAAAAGGTTGAACCAACCGAGGTTGACGCTGATCAGAGCCAGAACGGTGAGGAAATTAGTCCATCCGGTGGCGGCAGTGGCGGCTACACCCGAGACCATGCCGATGGGACCGGAAAACTGATCCAGACCGGTTTTGCCAGTGAAAAGTGCTGCGAAAGCCCGGATGACAGTGGTCGACATTTCATGCATGACCGTACCGGTATGCGACAAGATCGCACCAATGCTGGCAGCTGCATGGCTGTAAATGACTTTTTCCCGCATTGAAATACCAAGGTGCCCGGAACGCGGCACGATTTCCTTGGCAATGGTAGCGTCTCCACGCCGCAATTGTAGCTGCAGCGCATCGTTGGAAGGATTTTGGCGCATCCATTCTCCCAAAGCGACGGACGAATCCAGCACTTGGCCGTTCACATCAATGATCATATCCCCGGGGAGCAGCCCGGCTGCTTCAGCGGCAGAACCCTGTTCAACCTCGACAATGAATACTTCGCTGCCAATCGGCAGGCCTTGCACAGCTGTAATGGCAAAGATCAACAGCGCGGCCAGCACAAAGTTGAACAGCGGTCCCCCAATGGTAAAGATCACCCGCGACAGCACGGGACGGTTTTGCATTTTGCGTGGGTCGGCTTTTTCTGCTGGATCGTCGGGGTTTTCGATGCCGTCGACCAGCGTATATCCGCCAAATGGAATCAGGTTTATACGATATTCAGTATCGTCCTTTTTGAAGCCAAAAAGGCGCTTGCCGAAGCCCAGGGCTAGCTGACGAACACGCATGCCGCCTGCTCTGGCTCCGAAAAAATGTCCTAACTCATGGATGAACAAAACCAGGCTCAGTCCAATAACAGCTGCCAGAATGTTCATAATAACCTGCAACCTGCCTCTCGCACATCAGTTTCTTCGCCAGCCGGGAGTGCCATGAAACATCAATATGAGTTAATAAACGCCGCCGGGGTTTCAAAGTTCCGGAATCGATCCAAGGCAGCCGCTCTGGTGTTGGCAGTCTTTCTAGTTTTGGTCGTCGTCATATTCATCGTCGTCTTCTTCGTCTTCCTCGTCTTCCTCGTCTTCGCCCCGTTCCTCATCTGCATCATCGAAATCTTCGTCAGCTTCATCGTCCTCGTCTTCGTCCCAGTCTTCCTCGTCGCCCTCATCGTCAGAATCATCGTCATAGTCCAGATCATCATCATCGACACCCTTAAGTTCCAAAGAGAGGTACTTAATCAGCATTATGGCGGCTACGCCCATCTCGGCCAGGTAGCGCTCTTCCTCATCGGGGTCGACCGAGTTTGCCGGTAAGGGTTCAAACAAATCAAGCTCCAGGTCAGGCAGATCATGGCGCAATTTGTTAAGGACCAGATTGAACTGTTTGATGGCGTAATTACCGCCCCGCCCGAACGAACCAACCAAAGTGATCTCTTCTGCCACATTGCGCAGACTCTTCAAAAGCGCGAGGCAGCGCCTAATCTTCTGATGGCGAGCGTCTGAATCCATTATTACACCCCCTGATTGATCCATTTGGAGCCCGACCGCCAATCGATTGGGGACAGTCCTATTTGGATCAAAATAGCCCATTTAAGTCTGTCCCCAAAAGGAACATAGTATTACATGGAGTCCGGCGGGTATTCCGGAGGTATATTAGGATCAGAATCGGATTCTTTCGGAGAGTCGGTTGGCGAATCATTTTTCTGCCATTTTAAAAGCAGCACCAGTCCGGAGGCGATCAGGATAAAAGGCAGTAATGCTTTACGCAGAAAGATCGCCGTCGGGGTGCTATAAGATGAAAGCCCTATCACAAACAGAAAAGCGGCAAATGCCAGCAACCCGCCAGCCGGGTAAAGAGTCCAGGAACCTGCCTTTAACAGATAAAGGAATCCAAATCCGAGTCCCATCATCAAGAAGAACATGCCGCCAACAATTGTTCCGTCCATGTTACGCAGGGGGCCTTCCGCAAAAAGACCGATAAAAACGGCAAATAGCAGAAGCCAGGTAGCTACAATTAGGGGCCAGCGGCGCCGCAAGCCTAGTAAATACATTGTGAAAAACGCCAGCGCCTGGGAAAGAAAAAACATGGTTCCCTCTAAATTGAAAAGAAACCTTAGGTCATAAGGGGTTCTGATGGGGGCGTGCAATGAAGTATAAAAGACAAACAAACCCATAAAAAAGCAATTACAGGCTGGGATCAAGAAACCAATTTTGGATGTCTGGGTATAGGCCATAAAAAGAATCGCGGCGGCAACCATAAAGATGCCTGAGCCGATCCACTCGCTGTCTGCATTAGTCACGCTGGCAACTAGCGAAAGTGCGCCTATAATAATCAAAATCACGCCGATGTAGAAACGCGGGTTTTTCATTAAAAAACTCCTCCTTCATCCAAGTGCATGCTCGGCAAATCGATTCTGCGCAAAGTTTCGACATTATTTTATGATGTACCTGTTTTTTGATGTGCCAGTTTGGATTATACGAATATGTTTTGAATCGGACTGAAACATTCAATAGGATTGGTACGTATTAATAAAGTAAACTGAGTATCATCGGCCCATTCTGGCTTTTGGGGGTAATAAACAGTTGGCAATTATATAGACATATATTGTTTTTCTTGGCAAAATGGGGCCATGAAACTAAGCGAATGGGCCAAGAAACAAGGAATGGTCTGTCGGTCAGCAAAACAGTTGCTGAGGTCGGTTCTGGCCTAAATGGGCATCGCCAGAAGTTGATGAAGTTGCTGGCCGATCCAAAAGTTCAGACCATCATAATCGAGTATCGAGATCGCTTGATGTGCTTTGGGTTCGAATACATCGAATCCGCATTGATGGCGCGGGGACGGCAACTTTTGGTTTTGGAATCCGGCGAACTCAAGGATGATTTGGTATGCGATATGATCGAAGTACTCACATCTTTCTGTGCACGGCTCTATGGGCGACGTTCTGCCCGTAACAAGGCGCAAAAAGCGATGGAGGCTATCGAACATGCTGATTAACAGCGCTTACCGATATGAACTGGATCCCAACTCACATCAGAGCATTTTGCTTGCCAAACATGCCGGGGCAGCCCGATTCGCTTATAACTGGGGGCTTTCCCGCCGCATTGCTTTATGGGAGCAGGAAAAGAAGCGTATCAATGCCATCGAACAACACCGGGAACTTAATGCGCTAAAAAAGGTCGATTTTCCTTGGATGTACGAGGTGTCGAAATGCGCGCCCCAAGAAGCTTTACGCGACTTGGAGCGAGCATTTCAGAATTTCTTTCGCGGGTTAAAAACCGGGCGTAAGATGGGATTTCCGAAATTCAAGAAGAAAGGCCGACACGATTCTTTCCGGCTAACGGGCGCAATTCATGTTTTCGAACGTCATATTCAGTTGCCGCGCCTTGGGAAGATACATGCCAAAGAGACTACGGCGCTTCAAGGCAGGATTCTTTCGGCTACCGTAAGCCGCGAAGCGGATCGCTGGTTTGTCAGCTTAGCGGTCGAGATGGAAATTTGTGATCCGGTCCCGGTTAAAGGTCCAGCCGCTGGCATCGATGTCGGCTTAAATCATTTCGCGGCCATTGTCAGCGGTAGTGAGAGCGTCAAAATCGAGGCCCCTAAACCGCTGAACCGCTATCTTAAACTACTTCGCCGCAGACAACGGAGGCACAGTCGTAAACAAAAGGGTTCCCGGAATCGTAAAAAATCCGCCTTACAGCTTGCTCGACTGCATCGACGTGTCCGCAATATCAGGCAGGATTTCTTGCACAAGCTCACTACGGAACTGGCGAAAACCAAGTCAGTGATCGTGGTGGAAGATCTCAATGTCAGTGGTATGATGAGGAATACGCGTCTGGCCAGGCATATCGCCGACGTTGGCTGGGGCGAATTCCGTCGGCAGCTTGAGTACAAAACCGAGTGGTACGGCTCCCGGCTGGTGGTAGCGAATCGATTCTACCCCAGCAGCAAAACGTGTTCAACATGCGGTACTGTACAGGAAGAAATGCCGCTTTCTATCCGCGAATGGATATGTCCCGCTTGCGGAACGCATCATGACCGGGACATTAACGCGGCGAAAAATCTCTTGGCACTGGCCGGTTAAGTGTCACTACCGGGAGTTCTCCGGGAAGTAACGCCTGTAGACATCGGAGGTTCAGCCTTATGGCGGTGCCGGTGGACGAAGCAGGAATCTCTGAAATAAATGTCTATTAAGAGAGGAACGGTGTGCAGTGCGTACGGAAGTTACAATTACAGAGAGCGGATTTCCAATCTCCGACCGGCTCTTTAAAATGGGCTTTAATATTAGCGTACTTGATTGATGAGAATGGCACAGTGGCCTACAACGATACTTTTAACGAATCAGACGCTTGGACAAGTGAAACACGATCTTTGGCTCTCGGCAGTTATACTGCTTTAGCGGAAAGCCCTGGGCACAGCTAAGTTGGCATACCTTCAGGGCCGGAATTCGGGCAGGAGAAAGAAATTATCATTTCCAGCCATGTCACAATTAATAATGAAACACCGTCGCCAGGTATAAGGGAAGATTTGGTTGTGGATGTGTATGCGTATTAAGAGGTTCATTTTGAGAGGGGGATAATTTTTTGAAGAATACAGGAATAGTGAGGAAAATTGACGAATTAGGTAGGGTCGTTTTACCAAAAGAAGTAAGAGTTGTTTTCTGTATTAAAGTTGGTGATCCTTTGGAGTTTTATATAGATGAAGCAGAAGCTATCTTAGCTATAATTCCTTATAGACCTGGGTGTTATGTATGTGGAGAAGGAGAAGATTTGATTGTATTCAAAGGACATAAAGTATGTAGGAAATGTTGCCATGCAGCTAGGCTGCAGGAGGGATAGGCATACATAATACAGAGGATAAAACCTGGAGGTTATACACGGAAATAAAAAAGAGATTGCCCCGTACTGGTCTATGCGGACGTGTTAAATGCGGGTATTCTCGATAATTCGTAAAAAAGCGGCGATTTATAACCTAGGGCGGAATGCAGCCGCCTGCAGTTGTAATAGACATCAATCCATTGTTTTAGGCAGGAGGCCGCCTGTTCAATTGTCGTAAACTTTTGTCTGTAGATGAATTCGGTTTTCAGTGTCTGAAAAATGACTCCATAGGTGAATTGTCATAAGGATTGCCTTTACGACTCATACTGCCGACAAATCAACGCGCATTAACATTAGCCGCCGGGTGGAGCATATCTGGCGGGAATGAAAGGACGGCGTCGAGGGTATGTTTTTCGAGCATTTTCTTTTTAAATGACTTTATTTCCGCATCGTAACCAATAGCGCATTGCGTAGGTAATAAAACGGCAAGTCTACCCGTTTTTACTCTTTCGGCCATCTCATACACGTAGTGAAATCCTTTTGAGGGGTTTTCTTTCGCTTTTGCTTTCCACGTCTTCACATATTCGGGGTTGCAATGTTTTCTTTGTGCGTTATAAGGCGGGTTCATCAAAACAACATTAACTCCCGAGTCCACATAGTTATCGACCTTAAAACAACTGCCTTGAACAATATTTGAGTTGCCGTCGCCATGTATTAACATATTTGTTGTAGACAATCCGAAAGCCGTTTCCTCATACTCAATACCGAAGATTTGCTTCTTCCTGACGTGTTCTCTTTCTTCTTCCGTGTCGCAGCCTTCCATTGCTTCTGTCATTGCGCGCACCAAAAAAGCCCCGCTACCACAGCACGGGTCTATGTTCGTACCGTCTTTGATACAATGCAAATAAACGATTCTTGCCATAATGCCCGTCGGCAAAGAGGCAAAAACCGCTTGATCCCAGGGCTTTCCGCGGTCATGGGCTGACTGCGAAAGCCTTTTCTTTTGTTTGTAGAATTCGTTCTGCGACGTCGTCTGCCTGAATGCTGCAGCCATCATCATGGTCTTTGCACCCCCCATTAGGTCAGCAATCGAAGAATAATTAAAAGATATAAGCAAAATTAAAAGGTTTAGCCTTGATATGTTTCCTTTTATCGTATGGCACGATAGGCTCACCTTGATGTCTTGACTGTAATTTGTTATTTTTCCGTTCTCGGGAATAGGTCGAGCATGGTTTTTATGGAATTATCCATTCTCGGAAACATGTCAACAGCAAATTGTAGCTTTAATCAGTTCTCGGAAAGAAGTCGATATTTGATAGGGTCATCAAATGCTTAATTACCTGATTTATACCGTAGAATATCAAAAGGCTCGAACAGAGAATCTTTTTTCACATAAAGCGGATGATGTGGGTGTCCGTCTTTTGTCAGTGCTCCACGCGATACCCATCTGCAATTTCGTAATTCCGGCAAAAACCCGATGTCTTGCAAGAGCTCACCGAGGTAGTGTCTCTTTTTTATCAGACCGCCCCATGCTGCCCAAAGGGTCAGTTCACGACCGCTGATTAACGCCGCGATGTGCCGCTCATTTTCAGTCTTCAGCTCAGGAAGAAACGCCTTATGTAGAGAATTCGGGTCTGTTGCCCTTTGTGGATAGACATTTAACATCACAAAACAGTCGTAACCGTTGGATGTGGCTATACTGCTCACATAATTAACGGTGGTATCAAGGTTTCCTGGCTCGGCGGTACTCGGATTGATGCCGAAACAAATCAACGGGTTAGCACCGATCGTACCAAGAACAAATCGGGCGGCATTAGCGGTGGTGCGTTCATAGAGCCATCGCGGTTCTGTAATCATAACTTAATCCTCAGCCTCTGTATAAGTACCACCAATCGTCTCCATGAAAATGTTTCGGAACGGAGCGTCAAGTGATGCGCATACAAGATCAGCCCACACCGCGGGTATGAGGTTGTTACCCCTGGCACACTATATCTTGTAATGCAGATTTCCGTACACGCCAATCGAAACTCCGGTTAGCTTTTCCGCGTCACGGTAGTTGACCTCAAAGATTTCTCTGCTGTACTGGTTTACAGAGAAGTCAATATGCTCAAATGCCTCGCGTGCCGGATAGTAGATTCCGTGAATGTAATTCGTTATGATCACGTCCTCAGCACCTTCAAATATATCGGGGTTCCAGAGTTGCTCGACATTCACGTGATAGAACTCCGCTCCGGTTTCATCGGTTCCGCGCCCAACGTAAACAAGGATTTTATGCAGCGTTTGAGGATCGAAATGCACTATGGTTTCTTTGCCGCTCTTCATCTGCTCGGTTATATGATCGAAGTTGAGGGTAATCCCACGCCATTTTTGGAAGTCCGCGGTAGCCGTGCTGACCATACGGGAATAGGGTACAGCGAGGTTTTCGTCACACCGCGTGAATATCCGCACAGGCGGCTTTACGCTCTGGATTATCTCAATGGTTTTTGGTGCGTCAGCTATAGGACTCCCAATCGACGTGTCGAGGAAAATATTGTAGAGATAGTATTTATCATTCAATCTGAACCCTTGCCGCTCAAATTCCGCGTCTGTCACATCACTCAGGCCATATTTATCAATGGGCAGGGTCAGTTTTTCATGGCTGACGATTCCACCTCCAGCTTTAATTGTTCTGGTTTCACCCGATTTTTCATCAGGTACATAAAACTGGATTGCAAGCGAACTTCGTCATGTGATAGGAGTGCATACTCCCAAGGCTTTCCACCATTGTCAGCATTCCATTCACTGACTGCTCGACAATACTCCTGCGCCGCGATGGCCTTTTCCTTTACATTATCGCTATTTATTTCATTGGAGGCTTTCGTTTCCACCATGTATATCGCATCGCCGGTCTCGACGATAAAATCCGGCTCATACTTGCTTGCACCGCCCGGTCCGTAATAGATATTAAACTGCTTCGGACTTGGACGCAGCCATTTCAATACTGCGTTATCGTTTTCAAGGACGATTGCAAAGATTCGCTCCGTATTACTGTCGAACTTATACAGCGTATGACAAGCCTTTTTGAAACCTTTAAATACCTTTGTCTTAACCTCGGATGCCGGCATATTCGCACGCAGATCATAAAGGTCATCCGACCTAAACTTGCCACCGAAGCTGGTTTCTATTCTGCTAAAAGGACGCATTCCAGAAGCACGATAGCTTACTTCCTCTTTGTAGAAATGCTGATTCATCTGTGCATAAATGATTTCTGCAAGACTACGCTGACGGTCACGTATAGCTTTTTCGGTTTCCTCTGGACTCAAGTACGACAAAAAGTGCTTCTTGGCATCTCCAACAAGAGAATATATGAGTCCCGAGCAAGTGCTGTAATCCACATTGTCGTGAACGATGATATGTCGAACAACCTCATTCTCGACAGTATCTGCTTTTGGGAATAGTGCAAGATTAGTCTTATATTCGAATGTTTCTCCGCCTTCCTGTAATTCCGTACCGATAAGAGTGTCATCGGATGGATGCCAGCTTAAGTTTCTGGTATCAAGGGGGAAGTCATAAAAGCCATGCTTCACTTCTGTAAACGGCTGCACAACCCCCTGCGGAATTGGGATGACTTTATCGGTAAGAGCCTGTACGCAAGTTTCAATGGCAGACTCGACAACCGCATTTAAATCTTCCGGCTTGAGTTCAAATGTCGGAAACTGGCGTATTGTTTCACCGACGATGCTGGCACGAACCGTTTTCATGATTTCCATGTCCTTTGTCGCATCAAAGGTCTTGACCTGCTTGCCCAGCTCAATAACAGTTTTGGAGGCAAGTTGTGCGACAAATTGCGCCACCTGGGCAGTCTGCTCCGGTGCTTTATTTTTAATATAATCTGCACTTGCAGTTTCTCGGAGGGTGAAAGCAAGCTGCTCTGTGAAACTCTCAGCACGTGTTAATTCGTCATAGCTTGTAGGTAATTCTACAGTTTCCCTCTGATCATCGTTATCCGATTCTGTTGGATCGATATAGAACACGCGGCGAACAAGAGAATCTGGGTTGTTCGCAAGATTTACGATAGCTTCATAACGGTCATGGCTGACAATAGACAAGCGGTCTACTTCATCTACGCCTGTTCGCTGCCCATATGGCAAGCGGAGACCACGTCCGATAGTTTGCTCTGTGAGCGTCTCCGAAGCGGAAGCTCGCAAGGGGATAATAGTATAGAGATTAGTAACGTCCCATCCTTCTTTAAGCATATTAACATGGATCACAATCTCAATGCGGTTCTCTGGATTTTCAAGCGACAACAAGAGTTCAATATTCTCGTCCTTTTCTGCACCACGCTGGGCAGAGTTTATTTCTAATACTTTGTCCTTATAATATCCACGGAAAAAATCAGGCGAAGTTAAATACTCCCTAATCTGGCGGGAATGCTCCGTGTCTTTGGCAACGACAAGAACAAATGGCTTTACAAGGGGTTTTCCTGTACTTCTGGAATACACGTCAAGTCGGCTTTTCGTTTCCTCATGGAGACGGATACCGTCATTGAGTTTCTCATGGTCAAGCTGTTCTGCAGTGTATTCCTCCGGTCGGAAGTCCTTTCTGGTGAAAACCGCTGGCACCTTAACATATAGCCCATCATTTAATGCATGAGCAAGGGAGTATTCGTAAACTACATTTTTAAAGTCTACTTTGCGAGCTCCCTGCTGAATCTGTGGCGTGGCAGTTAACTCCACTCCTAAAATAGGGCAAAGCTCATTGATAGTATCAAATCCACGGTCTGCATGGTAATGATGACTTTCATCCATGAAGATACACAAATCTGGTAAGGCTTGGAGATACGCAAAGTACGACTGCCCTAAAACCTCATTCAAACGCCGCATCCTACCTGATTCAGAATTCAGCTTGGATATATTAAATACATTTATGATGATTCCCGTATCAAACACCGTCTGTTGCCTGAATTCCTCATAATTATCGCCATCGATAATACGTGGTGGGTTTACAAATATATCCAGACCCCGGAATACATACTTGGGGTTTGACGGATTTCCGAGGTCGGCCTTCAGCTTTTTATAAATGGTGAGGTTAGGTGCCATCACAAAGAAATTCTTAATCCCTTTTTCGTAATGCAAATAGGCGATTAAGGCACCCATCAACCGAGTTTTGCCAATACCAGTAGCAAGGGCAAAGCAGATTGACGGAAAATCACGCTCAAACGAAGTCAGTGTAGGGAAAAGCTCTTTGATTTTTTTCAGTTCGCTTTCTAAATCAGGTTCCTTTGACAGGGATAAAATGTCACATATCTGCTGGAACCGTTTTAAGCTCTCTTTCTGCGGCGGGCGCAGGGCGAGGCGGTTGTTTATGTATTTCGCATTACTATTCAACATCATCCCATTCCTCCTCATCCAGTTCCGGCGGATTTACAATATTCAGGTCGTAGTTGTCCACACCGAATTCGCATTTTGCGAGCACAGATTGTGGAATTTTACGCACATCGATATTTTTGTAGCGTTTGCCAAGACCAACGTCAAACGCCGGGGCACAAATCAACAACTTTTCAAATTCCGGTAGATCACGGGCAATGTCGTCCAGTTCCTTGGCAGTAAGGTATTGTGTAGTTACGAAAATATAGCTGTTATCCTGCGCCTTACCCTGCTTCCAAAAACACTCATCATTGGGTGAATAAACGAAGCCATTCAACTTTGCGACGGCTGCAACTAACATTTCTGCATTGTACTTGTCGGAGAATATGGGATTGCCGTGGCTGTCTTTAACGATCAATGTTGGCGCAAGCTCATAAAACTTGAACCCACCCCCGCCTTTCCACTCCACCGATTTGGAAATGCCGCTTTGTTCACCTTCAACAACTTTTTGAAGCCGAGGAAGGCAGTGGGTGTAGCAGTGATCGCCAAGTTCGATTCCTATGTAACGTCGTCCCATCTTGTGAGCAACAGCGGCCGTTGTGCCTGAACCAAGAAAGCTGTCAAGGACGAGCTCACGGGGCTGCGTAGTCATATCAATAATCTGATATATCAGCTGTTCTGGCTTCTTTCCGTTAGGAAAAGTCACATTACCTTCTCTTGTGACATTCTTCATCCAGGCGTTCATATCCCAGTAGGTTCCTTGTAGATCTTTTTTGTAGAGTTCGCCATCTATTATTTCTGAAGTGTCCCTAAGCCAAACAAAAAGATTACAAACCTCATCTTTATAGAATTGTTCGTATGTAACACCTTTATTTTTGCCAGTACGAGGTATATATTCGATAGAAAGCACACTCTCTGTAATACCTTGCTCCTTGCGGTAATCAACTATCCTTTTACGAATTGAGGTCTGTGCATTGGTCGTTCTAAAAACATTGATGCCATATTTGCGGTATGCTTCCTTTAGAGTAACCCCATCTCGCTTTGCTACTTGATTAACTGACATTGTCACAACGTTTTTTCGAGCGTATACCCTAATCTCGTTTCCGTCACCGTCAACCGTTGAACCTATATATTCTTTCTCGCCAGGGTCAAGTAGCACAGTAGTATATTTCCAACTCTTCCCTTCGTCAATGTACTGCTGAATCAATTCGGACATCTCTGTATAGGAGTAAGGTCCATTAAACAGCGGTAGCAGCGAATAATCCTTAGCATATGCAAGTATGTACTCACAGTTTTTCTTTAGCCGCTTGTCTTCTCCACCACCAGATGCTCCCGCTATATTTTTCATGTTGACAGAAATCATATTGATGAAATTGCCACGACCAAATATTTCGTCACACAGAACCTTTAAATATGCTTGTTCTTCATCATCAATTTGGATCCAGATCGTCCCCTCTTCGGAGAGTAGATTGCGGAGAATCTCCAACCGTGCTTTCATAAGCCTAAGCCAAATTGAATGCTCCAAATTGTCATCATAGTGTTCAAATGCGGCTCCCGTATTATACGGTGGATCAATATAGATACACTTTACCTGCCCGGTAAATTCCTGCTCCAGTGCTTTCAGTGCAAGTAGGTTGTCGCCATGTATAAGCATATTATCAGCGACAGGGTCGCCGTAGTCTTTTGAAGCGTCGTGCAATAGTATGCGCGATTCTATCTGTGGGTCGTTACCCTTTCCAATCCATGTAAGTTCCAATTTTTGCATTGTGTATTCCTCCGTATTCTCAAACAATCTCAAATGAGATAGTCATAATATGTTTCAGTGTGGACGCGCCTTCTAGCTTGGCGCGGATTTCATCTTGAAGCCGGTCATTTCGCGTATCTATTTCATCCTCGCGATCGTAAATTTCGCGCCGCAGTTTCTTGCGCTTTTCCTCCAGACGGCTGACTTCTTCTTTCATCTCCAGCATTTCAGCAAGCGTCTTATCTGTACTGGCTTTGAAGATGCGTTTCTTTTCGGTGATCTCTTTAACCAGGTCTTTGAGTTCTCGCTGTAACCCGTCCTTGAGGTCTTCGCTGAAAGCATCCAGTTTGGCGCATTCGGCAAGGAAGTACTCTTTGTTGGTGCGTTCGATCTCAGCTTTCTGCTTTTCAAGGTTGGCTTGCCGCAGGGTATTCAATTCGGCGGCATCTGCACCGGCTTCACCGATAATTTCTGCAGGAAGCTCCATGATTCGGTTAACCATGTCATTATCAACTTCTGTTCCATCCTCGGTTACCACAGAGAAGATGAGATGTTCCTCAGTATCGAAACCGCTGTATATCAGCTTGTCAACCGAAAGAACGCCACTAAGGTTCGGATGGGCTTCTAAAAAGCTGATACGATGTTCTTGAGAATTTGTGTGGTCAAAACGTATACTAACAGGAGCAAGGGGCGTATTTAAAGCCTTATTAAGCCATTCCTGGCACATCGGATCATCTCGGCGCAAGAAAATATCACCTTGTTTCTCGGCATCCTTCCATTGAACGTTATAGGTTTCCGTAGAGCCGTTCATACGGTAAGAGAAACGCCATTGGTCAAGGGATTTAACCCGCTCAGCACCTTGCATAATGAAAAAATTACAAAGCCAGCGGCTGAATTTATCAAGTCCGGCAAGAGTATCCTCTTGACAGCCTTTCAAGCGCGCGGCGACTTCTTCATCGAAGTTTTCAAGAATAGATTGCCGAGCGGCGGTCATTTTCTCATTAATGTGTTCAGAAAGTTCCTCCTGTAATTCATCAAATTCACCTTGGATTTCCTCTGTAGTCTTACATGTCTGATATATCTCGGCAATGCGTTTTTCGAAGTCTATACCTGATTCAATGGAGCCCAGCACTTCGTCTGAAGAACCGAACAACCCACTGAATAAGCGGAACTTTTGGTCGAGCAATTCATATACACGAACATCTGCAGCATTCTTTTTATTTAAAAAGTTAATAACAACAACATCGTTCTTCTGTCCATATCTGTGACAACGGCCGATACGCTGTTCAATACGCTGAGGATTCCACGGTAAATCGTAGTTGACAACTAAGCTGCAGAACTGTAGGTTAATTCCTTCAGCTGCGGCTTCCGTTCCGATGAGGATACTTGCTCTGTCACGAAATTCCTCTACAACAGCTGCTTTCATGTCGGCTTGTCGTGAACCCGAAATCACGCCGTCATACTTGTGGCGTTCTTTCCAATCGGCATATATCCTTTTGGAGATTTCATCACTGTTAGCTCCGTTTAAGAATACGATGTTATTCTCGTAGCCGTTGTCAGTCAATAGGCGAAGGAGATACTCCTGTGTGCGGCGAGACTCGGTGAAAATAACCGCCTTACGCTGTCCACCGAGCTCCTCGATTTTATCAAATCCTTTTTGGAGCGCAATTAACAGGTTGTCACCTTTTGCGTTATTTGTGATACTTTTTGCGAGCTCAGCATACTCCTTAAGTTTCTGAAGTTCCTCAGCCACTGCCGCGCGATCTTGTTCAAGGCCGTTTGCCAGTGGGTCGTCCGAATCCTCCTGCTCTTCCACAAGTTCGTCAAACGTATCGTAATCTTCATTAAACTCAATTTGCATATCTAGGCCCTGTAGGAGCAATTGTAATCGCTCAATTAGAGAATTCAATGTGCCTGAGATAGCAAAGGATGAAGAAGCCAACAATTTTCGCAATACTAAAGTAATGAGGGTTCGTTGACCCTGAGGAAGAGCAAAGAGCTTTTCCGATTGTAAATACTCAGATACGAAGTTGTACAGTTTTTCCTCGTCGGCTGTCGGGGAATACTCCTGTAAAATAGCCATACGGCTTGTGTAGTTGACATACTCTGTTACCTGTTTACGCAGGGTGCGCTTGCAAAACTGCTGTAGCCGTGTTTTTAATGCACGGTTTCTTATTTCCTCATTAGTTACTGAAACATACATATCCCGGAATGTACGGGCATCACCGAAGACATGCTCATCGATAATACTCGTAAGACCATAAAGTTCCATGAGGTTGTTCTGAAGCGGCGTAGCGGTGAGAAGCAGTTTCCTTTTGCCTGCCAGCGTTCGGCGCAACTTTCTTCCTGTGACATTGCTGGATTTATAAACATTACGCAGGCGGTGCGCCTCATCAATAATGACCAAGTCCCAAGGGGTGGCATGAACGTCATTCTCTTTTGATGAAACGAAATTATATGAGCAGATTACGACCTGATTCCGTATGTCAAAGGGATTTAGAGCCCCATCTTTTTTTGCTTTGTTATAGTTTTTAGATTCGAGTATGGTTGATTCTATGTAGAACTTTTCAGAGAGTTCAGCCCGCCATTGGGTACGGAGCGAGGCCGGAACAACGAGCAGAATACGGCGCCGGCGTTCTGACCAGTACTGCGCAAGCACCAATCCTGCTTCAATTGTTTTCCCTAATCCTACCTCATCTGCGAGTAAAGAACCATTTGAGAGGGGGGATTTTAAAGCGAATAACGCTGCATCAACCTGATGAGGGTTAAGATCGACCTTTACGCCGGACATAGCAGAAGCAAGCCCATCAATGCTTGCCTGCGGACGATGCAACATTATTTGTTCGGCAAAATACCGAATTTGATGCGGAGTATATGTCTCCATTGTTTTTCACCCCTTTCCTACTTTTTAGGATCTTCGCTCATCCCCATAATGTCAGAAATGTCACAATCCAGTGCTTTACATATTTTTTCAAGTATATCAGTATTTACGTTTTCGTTTTTCCCAAGCTTTGTAATAGAAGCCGAACTGATACCTGCTTTTTTCTGAAGGTCTTTCTTCAGCATGTCTTTATCAATGAGAAGTTTCCATAATTTTTTATAACTGATTGCCATATTATTTCACCTCGCGAGATTTTTCAAAACCAGCTCAATCCAACAAATTTTATTATAGTATATCAGCTTAGGCATGATAACGCAAGATTAAAACCAGCGAAAGCATGAATAAGTCGAAATTTCCCTTGGTTTAAGCTTAATAGTGTATTATAATTAATTGGAGTTAATTGGGGGGTGTCGGTATGGTTTTTATCAGCGGTGTTCATGGAGTTGGAAAATCCTATTTTTGCAACAAGGTTAAGGAGAAACTCAGCATTAATACCTTTTCTGCGAGTGAATTAATCTCCGAACATAAGCATGCCGAATTCTCTCGCGACAAGCTGATTCCCGACATCGACCATAACCAGCAATACCTATTGATGGCTATTCGAGACTTAAACGCTGTAGGCTCAGATTATCTTCTTGACGGGCACTTTTGCTTACTGAATGCTGATGGGCATGTAACACGCATTCCAAAAGATACCTTTATAGCACTTAACCCAGATGCAATTGTACTATTAACTGAAAAGCCGAGGACCATCGCTGAACGGAGAAAAAAACGCGACGGCGTCAACCATAGCACCGACAGTATACATCAATTTCAAGAAGAGGAAGCCATCTACGCGAAAGAGGTTGCCGAAACGCTCGGCATTCCTTTGAAGGTTTCTGCCGGAGCAGATGATTTAGAAAACACACTCGACTTTGTGCGAGAAACGATGAGGAGGGTCAAAGATGGCTGGTAAATTCTTATTCAAAAAGTTATCTGAAATTGATTTAGGCGATCCTTTTTTCGATTCTCTTAGAGAGGATTATCCTGCCGATGCAAGCAATATCGGTTTTGAGAGATGGTTTGCAAAGAAAGCAGACGCAGGTTCTACTGCTCTTGTTTTTGATGATGATATTGGCTTGGGTGCATTTGTCTGCCTGAAAGAAGAAAATGAAGCGATTGAACTAACAGAAGGTACTCTTCCGGCGTTTCCGCGCATGAAAATTAGCACTTTACGTCTTGCAGAACGATACCGTGGCCAACGCCTTGGCGAAGGCGCTATCGGTCTTGCATTGTGGAAGTGGCAAAAGTCCAAGACCCAGGATATTTATGTAACTGTGTTTGATAAACATGAATTGCTTATTGAGCAATTGACGCGTTTTGGCTTCCAGCTGGCCGGTCATAATCATAATGGTGAGTGCGTGTACATAAAAAGCCGCCTTGGAGTAGATTATAGCGATCCGTATAAAAGTTTCCCGTTTATAAACCCGGCTTTCCCTAAAGCCGGATATCTTATTGTTAACGATGTATACCATGATACCTTATTCCCGTACTCAGAATTGAGTAGAACTTTACAGGAAAGCGTTGCTCTGTCAGTCGCGAACGGTCTGTGTAAGATATATGTGGGCTCTCAATATTCGCGCCCCCATTATCAAATCGGGGAACCAATACTCATTTATAGACGACATACTAAGCAAGACGGACAGAAACCGAGATATAAATCTTGTCTGACTTCATATTGTATTGTCAATGATGTGGTTATGGTCAAGACGAACAATCAATGCCGCATATCATTTGAAGAACTGAAGGCACGTATTGGGAATAAGTCGGTATTCGACGAACGTGAGATGAGAACCAAGTATGATTATGACAAGAGCCTTGTTGTTATCGAAATGTTATACTATGGTTATTTTGGTGCTGGAAACAATGTTAATATGGACTGGCTTGATAAAAGTGGTTTATGGTCAGGAGTTAATGAGTACCCTGCCAATGTTCAATTAAACCCAGAACAATTCAAAGCGATACTCAGGGAGGGTAATGTCGATGTGTCAAATGTTATTATCAATTAATCCCGAACATGTTGAAAATATTTTTAACGGGAAGAAACTATACGAGTTTAGAAAAGTTCGCTGTAGAGATACGGTGGACAGAATAATTATCTATGCTACTGCCCCACAACAAATGGTTGTAGGCGAAGCTGAGATTGAGGAAATTATTGAAGATGAAATCAATGCGGTTTGGCAACAAACAAAAGATTTTGCAGGTATTACATATGCCTTTTTTCAATCCTACTACGAAGGAAAGAAAAAAGCGGTTGCCTATAGACTGCGAAATGTGGAAGCCTATGAACAACCTAAAAAGCTGTCTGCATATGGAATAGTGTATCCTCCACAATCTTTTATATATTTAGAATCAGCTACTACATGATGAAGAGACCAGCTTAATTTTGAAACTAAAATCACGCTATAAAATATTAGCGTGATTTTTATTTCTAAGTAGTGACAAGTACATTCCTATGTGCTACACTAATACGCAGATAAGCGAATTAGCATATTCGCTACCCCGCTTAATAACGATAGGAGGCTACGGATAATGGCTGGTGAATTTGGAAGATTTATAGATGAAAAGCGTAGAGGACGAGCTGCTGGTGGTGGCGATATAATGTTAAAGGATATAGCAAAAGCGATGGGAATGACCGCGACCTATCTTTCAGACATTATAAAAGGAAGACGCAATCCACCCGATATGAACTCCCTTAAGAAAATTGCTGCAGTTCTTCAGCTCTCAAACGATGAGAAAGAAATAATGTTTGATCTTGCTGGACGTGAACGGAACGAAGCAGCACCTGACCTTCCAAACTATATTATGAATGAGGACATACCTCATGTCAGGACAGCGTTGCGCAGAGCAAATGATAAAAATTTAGGCGACGACTTTTGGAAGAAAGTTGTTGAGAAAATTGATGGAGAGGAGTGATGTTATGTCAGCCACAAGCATTCTGGATAATTATGTACCTCGTATAAGTAAACCTGAATTTGATAATGAAGCTACTTTCTTCCTAAATGAATATTGCCCAGAAGCTTTAAAATTCCCCATGGCAGTACCGATTAATGAAATTGCTAAAGATAAATTGGGGCTAACCATTATTGAGAAAAGGTTGACAGAAGATTTCAGTGTGCTTGGGCAGATGTGCTTTACCGGCGGACTTGCAGAAATATATGACCGTGACAATGATGAATACCAAGAGATAAAAGTTCGTCCTGGAACAATGATAATTGACCCGGACACGCTCATTCGTAGAAACCTTGGAAGTATGCGTAATACCATTTCTCACGAGTGCTTTCATTGGGTTAAGCATCGAAGCTATCACATTATGCAAGGTGTGATCGACGGTAGAACAATTGTTGCCTTTCGATGTCCTTCCGAAGCTAAAGATGACATATTCAAGGAAAAGTGGACAGATGAAGACTGGATGGAATGGCAAGCCAACGGCATAGCACCACGAATCCTCATGCCCAAACAGACCGTTGGTATTGCCTTTGATCGATTCAAAAATGAGAGTAAGGAGAATCCGTTTATTGCCGCCAACCTCATGCCACCAACCTATTGGATTATTGAACAGATGGCGGCCTTATATCAAGTTTCAAAACAGTCAGTAGAAATCAGGCTTAAGGAACTGGGGCATCTTCCTATATGAAGAGGATGCCCTTACCCACTATGGCTGCTTTTTTTTACCATATAACTTCGCTAAAAAGCGGAATAGCGGTTCGGCGGGAAATAAAAAGGAGGAAACCTATGTCAAAAAAAATGAAGTGTCCTAACCCGGGCGTAGAGCCTTTGACATATCTAGGATACCTAAAGAGGAAGTCGAGGTTACGCTCAAATGCCCTCAGTGTGGGAAGTTTGTTTCATTCCATGCAATGAGAAATCGGAACTGCGTGCGTCCTGATAATCCGCAGTCCTACGAAAGGAGGTGATACATATGGCTAAGACCAACAAAAAGCAGACCTCGAAAGGAGTAGCAAGTAAGGCGTCCTCTCTTTTAAAGGATGGACGAACCAGTGCCAAGACCAAGTCTGTGGCTGGAAGTGCTTTATCCCAAACAAAGCCCTCTCCAAAGAAGAAGTAAACATTAAGTAAGATACCATACCGAGCAACGGAGCCGAGCGCGACTACCAAATAGCCGGATGATTTACGAAACGCAAATTCGTAATCATCCGGCTATTTTTCATATCTCCTGCTTGGCTCCTACACATGAAAGGAGCCAACCATGAAAAAAACATCAACATTATAAGGAACATGAAAAGCGCTGTATTGGCGACCACAACAAAAGTATCGCTCTTACACCTACTGGCACTGGAATGAGGAAGCCAAAAAGACCCTCCCTATCACCATTACTGCAGGCCACGACGGCGTAACCGAAGAGCACATCATATTGCTCAATGATTCCGATCACGCAGCTGGCCTTGGTGACCGTTACGAACAAGAAAACCGAGACTTCAGTACAGAAAATAAAAAATCCAAGCTCGAAAATGACCCAGATGATTGCATCGGCGACGCAATTGAAAATCTCAGCACTCGCAAAACCGATCCTGCCTTTTTTTAGAACAGAAGTCGGACGAGCCTAATCCACTTGTTGAGCAGTTGCTGACATTGATGGAAAAACTCACTCCCCAGCAAATCGACCTGATTTATGACCTGTTTGGCAGACAACGACAACTTACTGAGATTGCTAATGAAGAAGGCAAATCTGTTACAGCAATCCATAACCGCAAAAGTAAAATCATCGCCCGGCTAAGGAAGCTGTTTGCAGAGCAAGGCAGCCTCTAAAACCGCATAACTACTGCGTTTCTGGAGGGGGTTAATAATTTCGGCTATTAGTAGAGGAAGAGATAAGACGTTACTGATAGCCACCCTTCCTCCGGGTGCAGACCCGTCTGACATAGGAGGTAAAGCCTATGAATCTGCAACACAAAGTGCAAATCAATGTTGCACGAAAAGATGGCTCTCAAAAGAAAGCCGTTGTCAAAAGCGGGATCAGCAAGATACCGCAAAGACTACTGAATTTTCTTTTCGGTGAGTTTACCGAGGTTTTGGTACTCACTCCCGGACAGAGCGTTCAGTCGGTAGAAATCCACGAAATTGGGAAAGAAGGAACTGCACATGAGCCGAATCAAACTGCTTCTTAATGTGGTGATCGACATGGAGTCGCTGACAGAAAGCCTGCGTACATTAGCAAACGCTATCGCAAGCGATGAACCTTCAGCCGAATCCGAAGAAAAGCCATCCACTCAAAAAACACAGGAAGTTAAGCCTGCCGCAAAGACCATCTCAGTTGAAGATGTCAGAGCCGTGCTTACACCTATCAGTCAAAGCGGCAAAACTGCCCAGGTCAAGGCGCTGCTTATTAAGCACGGGGCAAACCGCTTAAGTGACATCGACCCCAGCGAGTATGGGTCCCTCCTTGCGGATGCGGAGGTACTTGCCAATGGGTAGACACGCAGTTCTTTCCGCATCCAGTTCCCATAGGTGGACAAAATGTACCCCCGCTGCCAGGCTCGAATTGGAATTCGATGATAACGAGTCTTCTGCCGCTGCCGAAGGTACCGCTGCCCACGCATTAGCCGAACATAAACTGCGTAAGGCATTGAAAATGCGAAGCAAAAACCTATCTCTCAATTTGACTGTGACGAGATGGACGAATACACAGATGCCTATGTGGATTTTGTGCTTGAGCAGCTGGAACTGGCAAAGCAGTCCTGCTCTGACCCACTGGTGCTGATTGAACAGCATCTGGACTTCTCCAAATATGTACCAGACGGCTTTGGCACAGGTGACTGCATCCTCATCTCTGATAAGGCCCTGCACATTATTG
>ENA-UOOK01002753-UOOK01002753.1-fermentation-metagenome-genome-assembly--contig:-NODE-2753-length-20932-cov-11.726541_pt1 | contig 20932 bp, 19 predicted proteins | sample MGYA00245777_ERZ724023 | MGnify/ENA primary metagenome ERZ724023 (study PRJEB28704, sample SAMN03018312) | fermentation metagenome | biome: anthropogenic terrestrial biome; feature: soil...
ATACAGAAAAGAATATTCTTGTAAAAAGAATAATTTTAGGTGTTGCCGTATCAATACCTTCGGTAGTATTTCTTGTAATGATGCTGTCACAAGCAGATTTGGTTTTTTACAATAATTTTATTATATTTAATGATTGGATTAAAAGGCTCTTTGATTTCATAAATATTTTTAAAATAATAATTGGAGCTTTTGCCGGATTGTATTTGTTTGGTCATTTGTATTCTGTTTTTATAAAAGAAGATAATGGCATGAAAATGATTATTAATAAAACTAATGATGCAAATAAGATAAAAGGAGATGTAATTGTTTTTAATATATTACTAATGTCAATATTGACAGTATATTCGATTTTCATTGTAATACAGTTTAAGTATTTATTTTCCGGAGGAACTCTTCCAAACGGTCTTAATTATTCTGAATATGCAAGACGAGGTTTTTTTGAATTAGTGTTCTTAAGCGTTTTAAACATTGCTTTAATTTTATTGACTACATACCTGCTAAAGGACAAAATATACGAAGACAAAAATAAGTGGGCTTTATTTACTAAGCTTATGCTCGTTTATCTTTGTGTGATAACAGGGATATTGCTCATATCTTCTTATTACAGAATGTCTCTTTACGACAGTGCATACGGCTTTACAAGATTAAGAGTGCTTGTTTATATATTCTTAATATTTGAAGCGATTGGTTTAATAGTAACTCTAATTTATATTGTAAGACATAACTTTAATATATTAATCGTATACGCTGCCATTGGTCTTGCATTCTATTTGACATTAAACCTTGTGAAAACCGATGAGATAATTGCAAAAAGAAATATTGACATGTATTTAAGCGGCCGGGCGGAAGAAGTTGATATTGATTACTTGTTCTCTTTGTCACCGGATGCATTGCCGCAGATAATGCGTCTTACTGACAGCAATGTTCAGTATGTGACAAGAATTAAAACAATTAATCACCTGAAAGAAATGAGCGTGTATTATGCTCAGATGGAAAATAACTGGCAAAGCTACAACCTATCAATAGAAAGAAACAAGAGTTTATTGGAAGAAAGAAACCCGGCGCATTGGGAGCAAAATAATGGAAAAAATTAAGCTAAATCTATCAAAAATATTATTATTTTTAGGAATTGGAATTTCTTTTAGTCCAATAATTTTGTATTGGTTTATACACGGTTATTATGAAAGATACATGTGGATAATCAACGGACATTTCCCGTTTAGCAGTTTTGGAGGAGGACCATTTCAGATGTTAATGTATGTTTCATTATTCATAACCGGAGTAGTACTGATAATTATTTCATTGATTATTAAAAGGAAGTATTAGAGAGGAGAGCAATGATTATTTTTCTTAATTTAGGCAGTTTAATATTTGGCTTAATTGCTTGGGTATTACCTGTTATTAATATTTTTAAGTATAAAAAATGTGAGAAGTGGTTTGTAACTTCGATTATCAGCATTAGTTTTTGTGCTGTATCTATATTCTTTCAGCTTTACTATCAAAATTATTTAGTAAAAATTGATGATTTGCCTGCCTTAATGGATACAATAAACGCTTCTTTTTTTTTGTCAGCAGTTCTTCTTTTTGTAACAATTATATTAAATGCAATTAATTTAACTATATTTCTACTGAAAGACTGAAATATAATAACATTTACTTTTATTTAAAAATATGTTAATATAATGTCAATATCAAAAAACTATAGATTATTGGAGGATAATATGATATCACAAGAAATGATTAAATTAGGTACACAAAGATCTGTTATCAGAGAATTATTTGCATATGGTTTGCAGAGAGCAGAAGTTGTCGGAGCAGAAAACGTTTTGGATTTCAGCCTTGGGAACCCAAGTGTACCGGCTCCGAAGGAAGTGCAAGAAGCCATCATTGACATTGTGAAGAATAACGACCCAATGGTTTATCACGGATACAGCACATCGCAGGGACATGCCGGCTGCAGAAAAGCAATTGCTGCAAATTTAAACAAGAGATCCGACACAGCCTATTCACTGAATGATTTATTTATCACTTGCGGAGCTGCAGCTTCATTATGCATTACTTTCAGAGCTTTAACAGCATCCGCTGAGGATGAAATAATAGTATTGGCTCCTTATTTTCCTGAATATAAAGTGTTTATTGAGGGACAGGGAGCAAAGATGAAATTGGTTCCGGCCCGAAATGATATGAAATTAAATTTAGGAGGAATTAAAGAGGCTGTTAATAAAAATACTAAGGCCCTTCTTATAAATTCACCCAACAATCCTTCCGGAGTAGTGTATTCAAAGGAAGAAATAAAGGAATTGGCAGATTATTTAAAGAAAATGCAGCAAGAGCTGGGGCAGACAATCTATTTGATTTCTGACGAGCCCTATAGAGAATTGGTGTATAATGATGAGCCTGTACCGTTTATTCCAAATTATTATGACAATACAATTATTTGCTACTCATGGTCAAAATCATTATCATTGCCGGGTGAGCGTATAGGTTATGTCTTGGTAAATGACAAATGCGACGACAACCAAACAGTAATGGCTGCTGTAGGAGGAGCTGCAAGGTCCCTTGGCTATGTATGTGCTCCTACGCTTTTCCAGCTTGTTATTGAAAAATGTATTGATGTTAAACCAAATTTGGAAGTGTACAAGAAAAACAGAGACATTCTTTATGACGCATTGACAGAAATGGGCTATAATGTTGCCAAGCCGGATGGTGCATTTTATTTATTCATAGAGGCTCCGAATGGGGATTCCAAACAATTTTCTGAAAAAGCAAAAGAACATGATGTCTTGGTAGTACCTGGAACGGGCTTTGGAACCGGCACACATATAAGACTTTCTTATTGCGTGGATACTGAAAAATGTGAAAAGGCATTGCCGGTATTTGAAAAGTTAATTAAAGAACTTAAATAGACATAAATATATATAAATAACCAAATGAAGAATGGCGCATTGTGCCATTCTTCATTTCTGCAAATCATACTTTTCTTCCATCAATGAAATAATCCTTTCAATATCTGCATTACCTGTATATCTAATTTGAATAACCTTCTTATCAAAGCTTGCAAAGATTAACTTTGTTTCTTCACCCTTATCTACATACATCCGGTCAAAAATAATAAACTTTTTTTCTTCTCCATAATCTACATAAAGCTGGTCAAACTTGCTGTCTTCTATTTTAACAAGCTCATCATCGTACTTATACTCACGATAATAAAAATTAATCAAGTCATTTAAAAGTCCTTCAGCCATACCTTTAAAGGCTAATTCATAGTAGTTTATATGTATGCTTGTTGATGTATAGGCGCCGCTGAGCTCATCCTGCATTTCACCCTCCACATAGCCACTTTCGCTGATGCTTAATTGCTTAGGAGATAATAAACTCCAATCATAACGCACGTTATGCCAATAATCATAAACAGGACCGGTTTCAATATCATTTATACTTATAATTGGCATATCCTCAACGGTCATATATTTATACAGTCCTCTTTGTGCTGATGTATAATATGGAGTAAATAATAATGTTATAATCATTGCAATTAAATAAACATATAAAATGGATGAAAATATATAACCAAGTTTCCAGTTTTCATTATGTCTTATAGGTATGCCCATAAGCAAAGAATTTTTTATATTCTTAATTGCAAAATACCCTCTTATTGATTTATATAACACATACATATATGGAATTACTACCATTATATAGGTAAAAGATCTTCGTGTGATTAAAAATAAATAGGGTTCATCTTGCAAAAAAAATTGATTGAATATTTGAGATGAAAATGATAAAAATAAAATGGTAATTAATATCATATTTTTTTTAAGCTGTTTGTTGAGCATTTTAAAAGTAAAGCTCTGTTCCATAGGGTCAGTATGAAGCTCCGGTGCATTTAATTCTTCCGGTGAAGAAAAAATATAGAATATTTGATTGCTTGCAGCCAATTCCCAGCCGTATTCCTTATATAGGTCAAGCTGCTCCTGTGTAGGGCTTTCTTCTAATATTTCAATTCTATATTTAGTTTTTTTTGGCTCCCCTTTTTCAAATGTAACTAAAAAGTTACCTACACTTTGCAAATGGAGACCTTTTAAAGCCATATCAGAATACCAGCTTTCATTTTTGCCGTATTCCCACAATTGACCAAGCTTAAACCTTCTGACTAATTTACTCATCTCGTGCCTCCTTAACAATTTTGCCGTCATCAACCATACTGATTAATCTTTCATATTCCATTTTTAAGGCAGTTCTTCCTCCTTCAGTAATAGAATATGTTTTTCTTCTGCCGTCATCATTAATAACAATTATTAATCCATCCTTTTGAAGCCTCGTAAGAACACCATACAAGGTTCCCGGCCCCATTTTTATTCTTCCCTTTGATACTTCTTCAATTTCTGTCATAAGCTGATAACCATGGTTAGGATGTACTAAAGCTAATAGAACATAGTACATAGCTTCGGTCATTGGACCACCGTCATAAGGCATATAATCACTCCTTAATCGCGCCTATTATGCAACACGATATATCGCATAACATAATAGTAGCATTGACTTGGATATATGTCAATAAAATATTCTTTGATTTACATTTTTATATTCTTATAGTAATATTGGAGTTACATAATATAACCGTACAGATGGCAGGAGAAAAAATGGAAATTATAAAAGTAAAAGGCAACACATATTGTATCGATACGGGTATGACTTACTTACCTTTTTATAAATTGAATAATAAAGACATAATACTGATGGATTCTGGATATCAAAAGGAATGTGAAGGAATAGAAGAAGCTTTGGAAAAAGATAATTTAAGAATAAAAACAATAATATGCAGTCATGCTCATCCTGATCATATAGGGAACAATGCATACTTTAAGGGAAAATACAATTGCAAGATAGCTATGACAAGAGATGAAGCATACATTTGTGCCTCTTTTGCAAACTTTAAATCCTTTTATGATCAACCCATGTCTTTATTAAAAAGCTATTATAAAAATTTAATACATGAAACTGATATTATCATTAATGAAAAACAGGACAATATTATACTTGATGATATTGTTTTTAAATTGTTTCATACATTTGGGCACAGTCCTGACCAAATATGTATTACAACTCCTGATGATGTTTGTTATTTGGCAGATTCTTTGATTACTCATGAAACTATGGCAGGCACAAAAATTCCTTACGCATTTGTGTTAAAAGATGATTTGAAAAGTAAAAAATCATTAAATCAACTTTACAGCAGCAAATATATAATTACACACAAAGGAATATCAAACGATATTGAAGCATTGATAGAGGATAATATAGAATATTACGGCGGTATGGCACAAAGCGTATATGAAGAAATATCAAAGCCCATGACTTTTGAAGATATTTTGAAATGTATTATCAGAAAGTTTAATATGGAAGTAAAAAGCGTTTATAAGTATAAGATGGCAGAAAGAATGTTAAGATCCTATGTGGAATATTTATATGATACAGGAAAAGTAGATACAATTATAGACAATTGTTTTATTAAATATGTGAGAAAATAAAATGCACGGAACCGTTAATGGTTCCGTGCATTTTTACACCGAAGGGGGACATAGGTCACCCTAAGCGGAAGTTGCGCAGCAACTTTTTTATAGATTATTATAATTTTCTTATCCCTAAATAAAAGAATGTGGCTGTTAACAAAAATGACAGGAAATCAGCAAAAGGTGCTGCGTAAAGAATTCCTTCCACCCCCCAAATTTTTGGAAATATTATAATTGCAGGTGTTAGCAAAATCAACTGTCTTGTTAGTGTTAATAACATTGCTGATTTTGGACGGCCTATTGCTTGAAAAAAGTTTGAACCTACAATCTGAAAGCCTACAACCGGGAAACATAAAAACCATGCAAATATAGCTGTACCTCCAAATTTTATTAATTCCGGGTCTCTGTTAAACAATGATATCAATTGTACAGGAAACAATCTTGTAATTATAAAACCAAATGTAACGATTATTGTTGCAACCTTTATGGCTAATTTTGCAGCATCCTTGACTCTATCAAAATTTTTAGCACCGAAATTAAAGCTGATAATTGGCTGGACGCCTTGGTTCAAGCCTATAATCGGCATAATAAGCAGCGTTTGTATACTGTTAATAACTCCCATGCCGGAAACAGCAATGTCCCCGCCGTAAAAAACCAAATTTTTGTTTAGTACTGCATTTAAAGCGCTTGTTGCCAATTGAAGAGAAAACCCTGGCAGACCTAAGGTGGCAATTTTGACTGCTAAATTTAATTTAATCTTTAAATATTTGAACTTTAATTTATTTCTGCTTTGTTTTCCTATAAAATATGAAGTAACCCATAAGAATGAAAAAAACTGCGAAATAATAGTTGCTAAAGCAGCACCTGCCATTCCCATTTTAAAACCATAAATAAATATAGGATCTAAAATAATATTTGTTCCTGCCCCTAAAAACATAGTGTACATGGCCAATTTCGGGTTTCCGTCAGCACGTATAAAGTGATTCATTCCAATACTGACTATATTAAAGAGTGCTCCTAATGTAATTATTCTCATATATTCCATTGCATAGGGAAGGATTGCTTCACTGGCTCCAAATAAAATCAGTATAGTTTGCAGGTTTATACGCACTGATATCGCAAAGAAAACTCCCGCTAAAATAAGCAATGAGAAAGTATTGCCTAAAAAATTTTCAGCTTCCGGATATTTTTTTCTCCCTAAATTTATAGAAAAATTTGTGGCACCTCCAACTCCAAATAAAACCCCTAATGCCAAAAATATTATCATAATGGGAAATCCCACTGTAATTCCTGCAATTCCGTCAGTGCCCATATCAGGACTGTTCCCGATATATATTCTGTCAACAACATTGTATAATGCATTAACCATCATACCCACAATAGCAGGTACTGAAAACTTAAATAAAAGCTTTGATATTTTTTCTGAACCCAATGGGTTTATGTAGTCCAATTCTGCCTCCGCTCATGTTAATAATAGATATTATACTATTAAAATAAGAAGATTTGAAGTATTTTTTTAAAACATATTTTATTCGAAACAATATAATGAAAAACTAACATTGATGAAGTATTAAAGGCATATAAAATAAAAGAAGAAGAACATATTAAGACTCCATCGAAAATATGTTGATGGAAGAATAGAGTATAAGATAGTATCTTACAATATTAATCATAAATAAAACAATTGAAAATACACTTAATATGTGTTATTCTTCGATTAAGTTGTATTTCCGGGAAAGGTAACGGGGACGGACCTTGAAGTATACAAATGAGGCCCCCTGAATTACAGAATTCCGGTAAATTTATGGAGGGTATATGAAAAGAAGTGACGGATATTTACTGAAAGACTTGAAACCTTTTATGAAAATAATACCTTATGTCATGGAAAAGAGAAGCGATTCACAAAATTTTTCGAAGCAGGTATTTCCGGCTGAAAGCATTGATAAATATATTTTAGAGAAAAAACAATATGGTTATAATTTTAGTTATATGCATGTTTTCATAGCTGCTTATGTAAGACTTATTGCAGAAAGACCACAGCTTAACCGTTTTGTGATGAACAATCAGATTTATCAGAGAGATAAGATTTATGTATCAATGGCTGTTAAACGTTCACTTAGAGACGAAGGAGAAGAAACAACCGTAAAGTTTGAATTTACCGGCAAAGAAAATATTTTTGAAATTGCAGAAATTATAGATAAGAACATAGATAAAGCAATATCCTACAATGAAGTTACAGATACTGATAAGCTTGCTGAAAGAGTAATGTCTATGCCGGGATTTGTGAAGAAAGTATTGGTTAGAATTTTAAAAGCAATGGATATGTATAACTTACTTCCTAAAAGCGTTATTGATGCAAGCCCGTTTCATACCACAATGTTTTTCACTTACTTAAAGTCAATTGATACTCAGTACATCTATCACCATCTTTATGATTTTGGAACTACGGGCTTATTTGCTGCTCTCGGAAAAACAGTAAAATTGCCGATAGTTGAAAATGAACAAGTAGTGATAAAAAAATGCTGCGAAATAGGTTATACAATGGATGAAAGAATATGTGACGGTGTTTATTATGCCAGGTCATTTAAGCTTTTGGAGAAATATTTCTATAATCCTAATTTGCTGGAATCAGAACTTGTTCAAAAAGTCTCGAAGTTCAAGAAAATAGAAAGTACAATTGCTCAATAACATCTAGACAATTGAAGAAATAGTATGCCCATTAGTACAGGGTAGAACAACAAAATAGGAGTAAAAAATATGAAATATACAATTGACAGCTCAGTGTTCAAATTAAATCCGGATATAAAATTTGGAATACTTGTCGGTAATAATATTAAAAACACTGTGACAACGCCTGAAGATGAAGAAAGACTGAGAATTGCAGAAGCTATAATGAGAGAAAAAATGAATCCTGATGAAATAAGGGAGCTGAGTAATGTGAAGTTGTACAGGGAAGTTGTGAAAAGCTCAGGTATTAATCCAAACAAATATCTTCCTTCTGTGGAAGCAATGTTTAAAAGAATAGTAAAAGGCGGACAGCTGCCGGTTATAAATGCATTGGTTGATTTATGTAATGCAGTATCCATAGAAAAAGGAATATCTTTAGGAGGGCATGATTTAAAAGATATACATGAGGATTTAGAGGTGCGCTACAGCAGAAAAGGAGATGTTTTTCTGCCTTTCGGGTCAGAAGATTATGAGGATGTGGAGGAAAACGAGCTGATATTCACAAGCGGCAATATAGTCCAGACATATAAATGGCTTTGGAGACAAAGCGAATTAGGAAAGCTGACTCTTGACAGCACTGACGTATTTTTTCAGCTTGTAGGGTTTAAATATGAGGAAGGCTCATCCCTTTATGAAGCTATGAGCGATATAGAAATCTTAGTAACAAACAGATTCCATGGTACATGCAGAAAATATCTTGTCGATATAAACAATCAATCCATTGAATTTTAAAGTATACTATAGGCAGCCTCATTTTCTGCAAAGGAGTATTTATGAATAAAAAATCTAACTATGGATATGTTGTAGCAGTTATGTGTTTTGTTATTGCATTTTTTTATATAGGACATGCCAATAATACAGGCAGTCTATATGTAGTGCCGGTAACAGAGTATTATGGTTTTGCCCGGGCAGAATTCTCATTGAGCTTTAGTATTATATCAATAGTTGGCATAATAGCCAATCTTGTTTTTATTAAACTATATAGGTATTTGGGTATTAAAAAACTAGTTATTTTAGGAGCCTTTTGTTCAGCTTCAGCTTTTTTTATTTATTATAAATCAACTAAACTTTCACAATACTATATGGGAGCATTTTTGTTTGGAATAGGATATGCTTATACAAATATGATTATTTTTTCACTGCTTATAAACAGCTGGTTTACTGAGAAAAGGGGAACAATTTTAGGCTTGATTTCTGCAGGAAGCGGATTCGGAGGAACTGTTATGAGTCCCGCAGTGGGTTATATTATATCGGTTTACGGCTTTAAGCGATCTTATCTGCTCGCTTCAATTATTTTGTTTATTTTAATTATTCCTATTGCTTTATTTATCAAAGAAAACCCTGTTGAATTTATTGAAGTGAATAATGAAAAAACCATAAGATTTAAAAGAAAAACAACAAAACAGCTACTAAAAGAACAAAGTGTCATTTTAGGTCTTACTGCAATATTTCTGATGGGTTTTTTAATGGCACCATGGTTAAATGTATTACCGGCTCATTTAATGGACAGAGGATTTGATGCAATATTTGCTTCTAAAATATTAGGGGGAGTTATGTTTATTATGGCATTATCAAAGATTTTTGTTGGCGCTATTCATGACAGAATTGGCATTAAAGCCGCTATTGGTATTTGTTTGATATCATTTGTAATAAGTGCAGTTCTTTTGTTTATTGTCAAAAGTCAATTCATAGCATGGATGTTTGCTGTATTATTTGGTATTTCATTAAGTGCCCTTTCTGTGTTATTGCCATTATTCACTTCAGCTATAGCAGGGGATGAATATTTAAAAGATATAATAGGGATAGCATCTGCCTTGATTGGAGCAGGTATTGCTCTTGGAACTCCTATAATTAACTTTTCATATGATTTAACAGGATCAAACAATATAATTTTAATTATATTTACAATTCTTGGTATCTTTAATATGCTGCTTACTTTTATTGCATTAAAAAAAGCAAAAACAAATACCGGAACTCCAAATTAGTACCTTTTTACAATAATGAAAATTAGTACCATTATTATTTTAATTTTATTGGTAATAATATACATAAATAAGGGGTTGGTATTGGAGGCAGACTTGTGAATAAGGTTATAATAATTGTTTTGATTTTTATGTTAATGATAGTGTCATCATGTTCCAAATATGAAGAAGCTCCTGAGAATGGAGGGCTGAATTATAATGGAAACGACAATATTGACAACATTGATGAAAACAATGACATTGAAAATAATATTAAAAACAATGATGAAAATAATAATATTGAAAACAATGATGGAGTCACCGATGTTGAATACGATAGTGAAAACATTGAGCTAGAAAAACCTGAAGCAGAGGAAGTAATACACGAAAATAATGTCAAGATAATATATCCGAATGGGGATATATATGAAGGTGAAATGAAGAATGGAATGATGGATGGACTTGGTATTTATACATATTCAAACGGTGATGTTTATGAAGGAGAATTTAAGGAAAATAAGCAGAACGGTCATGGAAAACATACATCACCCAATATATATGTATATGAAGGTGAAATGAAAAACGGAATGATGGACGGAGTCGGCACTTATACATATTCCAATGGAGATGTATATGAAGGTGAGTTTAAAGATAATGTTCAGCATGGACACGGCAAGTTTACGGTACCGAATAGATATGTTTATGAAGGTGAATTTAAGGATGATTTTATAAATGGTCATGGAGTAACTATATATGCAAACGGCGATAAATATGAAGGCGAATTTGTTAATGGAATGAAGGATGGTCAAGGAACATATACGTTTGCAAATGGTAATAAGTTTGTTGGGAAATATAAAGATGGAAAAAAAGAAGGCACAGGGGTTTTATACTATATAGATGGTACTTTTGATGAAGGAATGTGGGAAAATGACAGTCTTGTTGATAATAATGAACAAAACAATGAAATAATCCAAGTAATAGAAACGGTAGATTAGGATAAATTTAAAAAAGGCCAGCGGATTTAAAAAAACGCTGGTTTTTAAATGTGCAAGAAACAATAACCACCATCCAATGAATGGAATTCCAAGGTTCTTCTCCGGAATTACCCGGAATTCTATTCTACTATAATTTTGCAATCCTGTTTTTCTAAAACTTCACCTATTAATGCATAGGGTGTGATACTGTTTTTAAGTTCATTAAGCAGAATGTCAGATTTATTTTTTTCCACTGATATCAAAAGTCCTCCTGATGTTTGCGGGTCGGAAATGCAGTCGACTATTTCCTGAGGTATTGTTTCAGAAATCTTAACATGGTTTTTAATATATTCCATATTTCTGTAGGCCCCCGCGGGGATAATACCCATTCTTGCCAAAGACAAGGCCTCTTCAATAATTGGTATGGAATCAGCATGGAATTTTATTGTAACATTGCTTCCTTCAGCCATTTCATAAGCATGACCAAGCAAGCCGAATCCTGTTATATCGGTACAGCTGTTTACACCAACCTTCATCATTGCATCTTTAGAAAACTTATTTAATTCAGACATAGTACGGACAGCTGTTTTGTATCCGTCTTCACTGACTATTCCAGCTTTTATGCCTGTATTCAAAATCCCTAACCCTAAAGGCTTGGTAAGAATTAAAACATCTCCCGGCTTCGCATTGCTGTTTGTTACAACGTCATTAGGATGTATGAAACCTGTTACGGATAACCCGTATTTCGGCTCTTTATCTTCTACCGTATGACCTCCGATGATCAGGGCATTAGCCTCCTTAACCTTATCATGACCGCCTTGAAGAATGCTTTTTATAACATCTTTAGGCAGGTCTAAAGGAAAGCATGTAATATTCAGTGCTAATTTCGGTTCACCGCCCATGGCATAAACATCGCTTAATGAATTTGCAGCTGCTATTTGTCCGTATATATAGGGATCATCAACTACGGGCGTAAAAAAGTCCAACGTCTGCACTAATGCAAGCTCCTCGGTTATCTTATAAACTGAAGCATCATCTGAAGTACTCATTCCAACAAGCAGATTTTCGTCAGAGTCATAGTTTAAATGGCACAAAACTTGTGCCAGGACATCAGGTCCTATTTTAGCTGCTCAGCCGGCACTTTGAGTCATTTGTGTCAGTTTTATATCATTTGATGACATAGTTTTCACTTCCTCGTTAAGATTTAATATTTCCAAGATATTAAGAAATTTTTAAAAGCTTCTACCAAAGGTGACAAGGTTCTATTTTTGTTGTGAACAAAGTAAAAGCTGCGTTTTAAGTCCAACCCGTTTATTTGCAGAGTTTTAATCACCTTCAGCTCAATTTCATTTTTAACTGCTATTTTTGAAATAAAACTTATACCCAAATCAAGTTCAATCATTTTTTTAATCATTTCATTACTGTCAATGTATGAAATAATATTTAAGTCATCTAAACTGATACCTTTGTCTGAAAGCCTTTGTTCAATTAATCTTCTGGTTCCTGAACCCGGTTTTCTAAATATAAATTTCTCAGAAAACAAGGTTTTAATATCTAAAAGCTCATTTTCAGACCATGAGTATTTACTGCTTACAGGTACGCACAAAATCAGTTCATCTTCATAAAAGTCTATGTATTCCAACATTTCTGAATAATATTTTGCACCCACAACCCCATAGTTTAGCTTTCCCTCTAAAATATCATCTATTACACTTTTTGAATTTTTATGTGTTACTGAAAAAGAAACCTTAGGATATTTTTTTAAAAAATCTTTGATTACATAAGGAAGTACATATTCTTCAGGTATGGAGCTGGCGCATATTTCTATTACACCTTCAACCTTATAGTCATGTTCCAATATTGTAAACTTAGCCTTGTCTCTCATGTTAATCAGCTCAACGGCATATTTATAAAAGAGCTTTCCGGAATCCGTCAAAGTAATTGTTTTGCTGGTTCTGTCCAAAAGAGTAGTATTCAGTTCTTTTTCTAAATTTTTAATATTATTGCTGACAGTAGGCTGAGTTGTGTAAAGCTCTTTTGCAGCCAATGAAAAACTGTTATGTTTAACAACACTTATAAAACTCTCTAATTGATTAAATTCCATAATAACCTCCCTTTATGACAAGGGGACGGGGGTACTGTCACCTTATGGTTGTTGCTATCTTATTAATACAATCTATTGCATAATCAATTTCTTCCATAGTTGTGAAATGGCTGACTGAAAAACGAACCGTACCTTTCGGGAAGGTACCCAATGTTTTATGAGCAGAAGGGGCACAATGCATACCGCTTCTTGTCATAATGTCGTATTCTTTGCTGAGTTCATGGGAAACAATGCCGTTGTCATTATTGATGAAATCAATTGATAATATGCCTGTCCTGTCAAGGGTTGCGGTTTTGCCGATAAGCTTAATATTTTCAATATTAAGAATACCATCTATAAATCTGCTTAGGAGGTAAATTTCCTTCTCCCGAATATTTTTAACACCGTTCTTTAATAGATATTTGAGTGATGCATTCAATCCGTAAATACCTGGAATATTTAAGGTTCCGGCTTCAAACTTATCAGGCATGTAGTCAGGTTGTATTTCGGTGTCAGACAGACTTCCCGTGCCGCCTTCAATAAATGTGGTCATTTCATTGTTTATTCTATCATTAACAATAAATCCGCCTATCCCCTGAGGACCCAATAAACCTTTGTGACCTGTAAATCCAATGGCGTCAGCATTGAATTTTTGAAAATCAATATCTTGGAACCCTGCTGTTTGGGCGCTGTCTATTATGAAGAATAAATTATGCTTTTTACAAACTTGTCCAACCTTCTCTAAGTCTAAAACAGTGCCGCACACATTTGAAGCATGAGTCATTATAATGGCTTTTGTATTATCCTTTATTGCTTTTTTAACATCTTCAATGTTTAATTCTCCCTTTTCATTGCATATAACTTTGGTGTATTCTACCTTATTAAGTTTATTTAAAGGTCTCATAACCGCATTGTGTTCCATAGAGGATACTACCGCATGATCGTTTTCTTTCAATAAGCCTTTAAGCAACACATTCATACTTTCAGTAATATTTTTAGTAAATATTACATTTTCAGGCTTATTAAACCGGAACAATTCACATAAGAGTTCCCGGGTTTCGTATACAGTATTTTCAGCTTTAAAAGATGAGCTGTAAGCTCCTCGGTTAACGTTTGTTCCAACATTTAAAATATACTCTGCCATACTTTCTGCTACACCGGGAGCCTTGGGATAAGATGTGGCACCATTGTCCAAGTAAACATTTCTCATAATATTGTCCTCTCATTAACGGTTGATATTACAATACTTATTATTTTCTTCAATTCATATTATTTTAACATAGGGTATGTATTTATTCAATTATGATTTTCATATACTGCAGGAATGTTCCCTTGGCACTGTTTTTAAGATTACTTGGAATTTCAAGGCCTTTCTATTTAAAATAAGAAAAACAGATAGTTGCAGCTTCAAGTATTGAAAAATTCTATACCTATTGTTTTAAAAAAAATTCCATAATATAATTCTATTGTTAATAAATTAATAATACTAAGTGGGAGGGTTTTGATGAACGGCAAAAAAGAAATTATAATCGCAGGCGGGGCAGTCGGAATAATATCAGTATTACTTGTGTATTTTGGAAACCCTGCAAACATGGGCTTTTGTATAGCTTGTTTTTTAAGAGACATTGCAGGGGGAATAGGACTACATAGGGCAGATGTTGTTCAATATATAAGACCGGAAATTATAGGTCTTGTATTGGGAGCATTTTTTATTTCTTTAAAAAACAAAGAATTCCAAACAAAGGGGGGCTCATCACCTTTTACCAGATTCATATTAGGTATTGCAGTGATGATTGGAGCATTAATATTTTTAGGTTGTCCTTTGAGAATGGTATTGAGGCTTGGCGGAGGAGATTTAAATGCTTTATTTGGAATTGCAGGTTTTGTGGCAGGAATCTACGTTGGAGTTATATTCTTAAATAAAGGATTTAGTCTAAAAAGGAGCTATAATATAACTAAAATAGAAGGTTATATTTTTCCGGCTGTGAATGCGGGAGCTTTGATTCTTCTTATCGCTGCACCTGCTTTTATTTTCTTTTCGGAAAAAGGTCCGGGCTCAATGCATGCACCTATAGTCATATCATTGGCGGCAGGCTTGATAGTTGGAGCATTAGCTCAAAAAACCAGATTGTGTATGGTTGGCGGAACTCGTGATATGATACTTTTTAAAGATATGTATCTTTTATCCGGATTTATTGCTATATTAGTATTCAGTTTTATTGGAAATTTCGCTTTCGGATTTTTCAAATTAGGATTTGCTGAACAGCCCATAGCTCATACTGACAGTCTGTGGAATTTCTTAGGCATGGCAGTTGTAGGATGGGGCTCTGTATTATTAGGGGGGTGTCCTTTAAGACAATTAATACTTTCAGGAGAAGGAAATACAGACTCTGTTATAACTGTAACGGGAATGTTAGTTGGAGCTGCTATATCACATAATTTCGGACTGGCTTCAAGTGCTGCGGGAGTAACTTCAAACGGAAAAGTTGCAGTATTTATATGCTTTGTTTTCTTAGGAATTGTATCATACTGGAATTCAGAAAGCTTAATAAAGAAAAGCAGCAGCGAAGGCTTGTCAAAAGCAGATGCTGAATAGGAGGATAATTTAATGAAAATAATTGATACATGCGGCATGAGCTGCCCCCAGCCGGTGTTAATGACTAAAAAATCATTGGAAGAGAATCCTGAAGGATTGGATATAATAGTAGACAACAATACTGCCAAGGGAAATGTGGAAAGATTTTTAAAAAGCGCAGGGTATACTGCATCAATAACAGAAAAAGTCGATACATTTCTTATAGAAGCAAGGAAGTAATATGGAATATACTGTTTTGTTTTTCACACATTCAGGTTCTATTAAATTTGATCGGAAATGCAAAAAGAAAAATATTCAATGTGAACTTATGCCTGTACCCCGGAGCTTAAGCTCCAATTGCAGTGTCAGTGCTAAAATTGATTGCAATGATATTGACAGCTTGATAGATGATGAAATAGAAAAAATATTTTTAACACAGAATAATTACAACAAGCTAATCTATGAAGCCGAATAATTAATTTGGGGAACATGGAGTGACAGAGATTTATTTTTTAATGAAAGTAGTTCTCCACTTTTAAAGGAGCGGACTTTGGATGCCATAACCATTTCAGTCCGTTCCATTTTTTTGATTTTTTTTAAGGTTAATTGAATATTAAGACCCATCCCCGGAGTTTTCAAGGTTAACTGTAATTTTAGTCCGCACCTAAATTTCCAAATTCTTTTCTGGCTATGTCTACTGCTTCTCTTGCATCCTTGGAATAATAGTCGGCGCCGATTTTAGAAGCATGCTCATCAGTTAATACCGCGCCTCCAACCATTACTTTTATATTTGGAAATTCATTTTTTAATTCCTTAATTGTATATTCCATATTTTTAACCGTGGTAGTCATTAAAGCACTTAAACCCACCAAATTAATTTTTTCTTTACGAACTGTTTCAATTATTCTTTCAATATCCACATCCTTGCCTAAATCAAAAATTTCGTAGCCATAATTTTCAAGTATAAGCTTTACTATATTTTTGCCTATATCGTGGATATCTCCCTTAACAGTGGCTAAAAGTATTTTATTACCCTCAACCGTTTCACTGTCTATTTTTGAGCTTTCTTTAATAATTTCAAATACTTCTTTGGAAGTTTCGGCACTTCTTATTAGCTGAGGAAGAAATATTTCCTGCTTTTCATATTTTTCACCTACAATATCCAAGGCAGGTATTATGAATTCATTTACCAATTCAAGAGGCGCATGTTTTTCAAGAAGCTTTAAAGAAACCTTCTTCGCTTCATCCTTTAAACCATTAATGATTATTTCTTTTAAGTCTGTCTCTGAAGTTATTATTGTGCTTTCAGCAACTATATTACCGTAAGCTTCGATATAATCCCTGCTGTCTTTATCTTGAGCAGCCAATACTTTAAATGACCTGACAACATCCATTAAAGCATCATTTGTTGAATCTGTGATTGGAGCATCAAGTCCGAAACCCAATGCCATGGCTAAATAGGTCGTATTAAGCAGCTGCCTGTTTGGTAAACCAAAGGATACATTGCTGGTTCCCAAAACTATTTTAACATTATATTTATCCTTAATTAAAGGAATTGCATTAAGAGTTTCCATAACGGCTTGCTGCTCAGCAGAAGCAGTCAAAACAAGCGGGTCTACAAGTATGTTTTCTTCAGATATGCCGTAATCTTTTGCAGTTTCAATAATATTTGAAGCAATTTCCAACCTTTTTTCAGCAGTAGACGGTATGCCTTCCTCGTCCAAAGTCAATGCTACAACCAAGGCACCATACTTTTTTATAATAGGAAATATTTTTTCCATGCTTTCTTTTTTCCCGTTAACAGAATTTATAATGGGTTTACCGTTATACATTCTTGCTGCAGCTTCAATAACATCATAATTAGCACTGTCTATTTGAAGCGGCAGGGAAACAACACTTTGTACTTCCGATATAGCTCTTTTCATCATTTCTCTTTCATCAATGCCGGGAAGTCCCACGTTAATATCCAATATATCTGAGCCGCTTTCTTGCTGTGATATTGCTTCTCTTATAATATAATCAAGATTGTTTTCTTTTAATGCTTCCTTCAAGCGTTTTTTGCCGGTTGGATTGATTCTTTCGCCGATAATTTTAACTTCTTCACCTAAGAAAACTGTTTTTACAGATGATGTTGCAGCCGTAAAGTCTTTCTTAGTAATTTCTTTTGGTCGTAATCCATATAATGAACTTATTATGCGTTGGATATATTCAGGTGTAGTGCCGCAGCATCCTCCAAACATTGTCACACCTTTTTCAGCCATTATATTTATTTCTTGGCTGTATTCATCAGGACTAATATCATAATATTCAGTATTATCATGAAATTTTGGAAGACCTGCATTTGCCTGCACCATAATCGGTGTTGAGCTGTATTTTAACAGCTCATCTACTATTGCCTGCAGCTGTTTAGGACCTAAAGAGCAGTTTACTCCCAAAACATCAACAGCGAGAGCTTCAGCAGTAAATACAAATGTTTTTACATCAGTGCCGGTAAAGGTGCGACCGTTATCTTGGAATGACATAGTAGCAAATACGGGAAGATGTGAGTTTTCCTTAGCAGCTAAAATTGCAGCCTTTAATTCGTATAAATCAGTCATTGTTTCTATAAGAATTAAATCTGTTCCTGCATTCGCCCCTATAACTACTTGCTCCTTAAATATATCGTAAGCTTCTTCAAAACTAAGAGTACCTAAAGGGGATAGAAGAGTTCCTATGGGTCCTATATCAAGTGCAACATATTTTTCTTCCATACCGGCTGTTGACTTTTTAGCTGTATTTACAGCAGCAGTAATAATTTCATCAACAGTATATATTGAATTTTTCAATTTAAGCCTGTTGGCACCAAATGTATTTGTAGTTATAATGTTGGAACCTGAATTTAAATATTCCTTATGGATATTGTAAATAACTTCAGGCTTTGTAATATTCAGCTCTTCAGGCAATTCACCGGTTTTAAGACCTTTTTTTTGAAGCATGGTGCCCATTGCACCGTCAAAGTACAGGAATTTTTCCTTTAATTTATTCAACATAACTTTTCTCCTTCCTTTGAAAAGACGCAGTTTCCAAATAAGCTGCAATTTAAGCAGGAGCTTTTATGTATTTCATCGCTTTCATCGAAACCTATAAAAGCAGTCACTGACTTTCTCGGTATTAGTATTGAAGAATCCGAAACCGTTAGACCTATTAGCTTTTGAGCATTTAATGCAATAAGTATTTCTCCTTGATGGGAAATAGGCACATCTCCATATCCCGGACTGTATCTGAAAGTAGTATTATATCCTTCGTTTTCTGCAATTTTCTTAATTTCAGATTCTGCCTCGTCACACAGCGCTTCGATACAAGCTGCTGCACAGGCATCAAATACAACAGCTTTGGACAAATCAGCCATACTGTAATACCGGAGCTTCCTTTCCACTTCAAAACCTATTGTTGCTGCCATAACAGCTGATTTCTTGCAGTTTTTAAAAAGCTTCTCCAAATCATTTGATTTAATATTTATATGAGCTTCAAAGCTTATATTATTATTTTCCTTTTTAAGACTGAAAATTCTGAACACATATTTAAGCTCGCTTATTTCCATTAATTCGGCTATGGATTCATCAAGGAGTTTGTTTGTATTTTCATCGATATTCTTATTTTTATATCTTAAATACCTTAAGACTTCTGTCTTATCTATTTTTATAAGATTATTATTAAGATATCTTACGCTCATTTGTTAACACACTCCGAATTGCAGAGATATTTTCTAAAATTTTTCTTGCAGTGGAAGGTTTATTCATAGTATAAATATGAATTCCATCAACTCCCCAGGATAACAGGTCGATTATTTGACTGACGGCATATGACATACCGGCTTCTTTTAAAGCTTCAGGATTGTTTTCATACTTATCCAATAACCTCCTGAATTTATTGGGTATAGAATTTCCTGTGAGTCTTACTATGGAAGTAATTTGTCTTTTATTAAGTATCGGCATAATTCCAACAGATATAGGCAGATAAATACCTTTCTTTATTGCTTTGTCATAAAAATCATAGAACATTCCATTGTCAAAAAACAATTGTGTAACCAAGTAATCAGCACCAGCATCCATCTTTCTTTTTAGAAAGTCAATGTCGGCATTTAAATCCTTTGCATCAGGATGTTTTTCCGGATAGCAGGCAGCTCCAATGCAAAAATCGGTATTTTGTTTAAAATATTCTATCAGTTCCACAGAATTATTATACCTGTCAACCGGTAAACCGGAGAGGTTATCTTTTGGATAATCACCTCTTAAAGCCATTACATTTTGAATGTTTTTTTCTTTTAATGATTTTGAAATATTTTGTACTTCTTCCTTACTTGAAGATATACAAGTAACATGAGCATTGGATGTTAAATTGTACTTGTTTTGAATATATGATGATATTTCAACCGTTCTGTCCTTTGTGCTTCCGCCGGCTCCGTAAGTAACACTCATAAAATCAGGTTCTAAGCTATACAATTCATCAATTGTATTAAATATTGTATCAATTGGATAATCCGGTTTTGGCGGAAATATCTCAAAGGATATCAAAGGCCTATTTTCTTTGAATTTTTCAATTATTTTCATTATATCCCTCCTTAATAGCACATAATTTCAGTAAAATTAATCAGAGCGCTGACCTTTGGAATCTTGTTTTTTAAATAAAAAATCTTCCCCGGTAATGGGAAGAAATTGTTTATCCTCATCTGCCGGTTAATACCGCTGGAATTAGCACCATATTCCTTAGATTGGTTGCCGGACTTCATTGGGCCAGATCCCTCCGTCACTCTTGATGAATTTTATTAAATTATTAAAATACAGTATATAACTAATAATATTAAAATGTCAATAGTAAAAAAATTTGAGTTTCCCCATTTTTAAAAGGGTATTTTAAAAAATGAATGTTTGAAAATAAAAAAGTTATCCACAATAAATAAAAATAAATAGAAATTTAACCACAGATTCTTAAGATTTGTTGATTTTGCAATAAAAAATGCAAAAATGCTTATCCATATGTTATAATTTAAGTGCAACCCAAAACCAAACAAAGGAGCATTTTTGCATGATTAATTATAACAGATTAGCTTACGAATTAAA
>ENA-UOOK01002754-UOOK01002754.1-fermentation-metagenome-genome-assembly--contig:-NODE-2754-length-20928-cov-22.561970_pt1 | contig 20928 bp, 18 predicted proteins | sample MGYA00245777_ERZ724023 | MGnify/ENA primary metagenome ERZ724023 (study PRJEB28704, sample SAMN03018312) | fermentation metagenome | biome: anthropogenic terrestrial biome; feature: soil...
CATTCATATATGAGGTAGATATGATTACAATAGAAGATAAAATTAAACTTTTTTACAAGCTTCTGAATCAATCCATGGATACAAATTTGGCAGAAGATTTGAAGGAACTGGAAACTTCCTATGAATCTAAACTAAACAAAGAAATAAGTAATATTGATAAAGAAGCTGAGGAAATAGAAGAAAAGGCCGCAAAAAAAGCTGAGATAAAAAGAGCTGAGAGCATTAGTAAATCAAAAGTAATCATAAAGAAAGATATCATGGCATTGAAGGAAAAATATTACTATATATTTATGGACAAATTTAACAATATTATAAAAGAATTTGTCGATTCAGGGGAATATGAAGCCTATTTGTCAGATATAATATCAAAGCTGTCTGATAACATAAAGATTTACGAAAACTGCGATTTGGTTATTTATGTTACTAAGAAGGATAATGAAAAATTCAGCGATTTTATCAGAAGCGAAATTAACAAGAAATACTCGGGAAAAGTACTTTTTAAAACAGCAGAGGATATTTTGGGTGGTTTAGTAGCGGAACTTTCCGGGAAGAATGTTAAGATTGATATGTCAATGGATGCTGTTTTAGAGGAAAATAAGATTTATATTATGCAGACAATATTTGAGGCTTTAGAGGCAGGTGATTATAATGTCTAATATTCAAGGTGTTGTCAGTTCAATAAACGGTCCTGTTGTTAAAGGCCTTAACATGGGATCATTTAAAGTTCATGAAATGGTTACTGTAGGTAGGCAGAAGCTTATAGGTGAGGTTGTGTCTATTGAAGGTGATGTTGCTACAGTGCAGGTTTATGAAGAGACGGAAGGACTGAAAGCCGGAGAAGGCATACACTCAACGGGAACTCCATTATCTGTAACCCTGGGACCCGGAATGATTGGAAATATTTTCGACGGTATTCAAAGGCCGCTTGAAAAAATTCAAAGCATGAATACAGACTTTATTCCCGAAGGTATAGGTCTGTTGACTCTTGATATGGATAAAAAATGGGATGTAACTGTTACAGTTAAGGTCGGCGACAGACTAAAAGCCGGTGATGTTTATGCTACGGTTCAGGAAACACACAGAATTTTGCACAAAATAATGGTTCCTTACAATATTAATGGTACGGTTACTAAGGTTAAACCAAGCGGAATATACACTTTGAATGACTGCATTGCAGTATTGGAGAAGGATAATAAAGAAATATTAGAATTGACTTTGTGCACTAAATGGCCTGTAAGAAATCCGAGACCTATAAAAGAAAGACTTCCAATCTATAAACCTTTAATCACAGGGCAAAGAGTTATTGACTCTTTCTACCCTATTGCAAAGGGCGGTACAATTGGACTTCCCGGAGGATTCGGCACAGGAAAGACTGTTACTCAGCACCAGCTGGCAAAGTGGAGCGATGCTGACATTATAGTCTACATCGGATGCGGTGAACGTGGTAACGAGATGACTGACGTTCTTGAGGAATTTCCTAAGCTGATAGATCCAAGAACTGACAGACCGCTGATGGAGAGGACAATTCTTATTGCAAACACTTCAAATATGCCGGTTGCTGCACGTGAAGCAAGTATTTACACAGGCATCACCATGGCAGAGTACTACAGAGATATGGGCTATGACGTGGCTATAATGGCTGATTCTACGTCCAGATGGGCAGAGGCACTGAGAGAAATTTCAGGTCGTCTTGAAGAAATGCCTGCAGAGGAAGGATTCCCGGCATACCTGCCTTCAAGGCTTGCAGAATTTTATGAGAGAGCGGGCTGTGTACAAACATTAAACAGACAGGAAGCATCTATAACAATTATCGGTGCAGTTTCACCTCCGGGCGGAGATTTCTCCGAGCCGGTTACGGAAAATACAAAAAGGTTTGTATCAGGGTTTTTGGCACTTGATAAGAAGCTTGCTTATGCAAGACATTACCCTGCAATTAACTATTTGACCAGCTATTCAGGATATGTTGATATGCTTGCCGACTGGTATGAAGAAAATGTTGCTCCCAATATGCTTGATTTAAGGCACAAAATGATAGTTATTTTACAGGAAGACGAAAAGCTCAATGAAATTGTTCAGCTTGTAGGTGAAGATGTACTTCCTAACGATCAAGCATTGACTCTTGAAACAGCAAGGATTATTAAAAAAGGATTTTTGCAGCAAAATGCACTGCATGCTGATGATTCATATGTTACTTTAGAAAAGCAATACAAGATGCTGAAGGTAATTGACACATTTTACGAGGAAGCATTGAAATGTGTTAAAATCGGCATTCCTATATCCGTAATAAGAAAAGAAGAGGTTATCCAGGAAATACTAAAAATAAAATATGACATTCCAAATGATAAATCAGAGTTGTTGGATGCATTAAATGATAAAGTAATAACTGAATTTAACAACTTAAGGCAAAAGTATGAGTAGGGAGTGTTAAGATGAATAAAGAATATTTAAAATTAGAAAAGATAGAAGGTCCTTTGATAGTTCTCTCAGGTATTGAAGATGCCGCTTACGGTGAAGTAATAAATATCAAGGTGGACAATGAAGAGACAAGAAAAGGGAAGATAATAAAAATTGAAGGGGATAAGGTTATTGCACAGGTATTTGAAGGCACCACAGGAATATCCACTGATAATGTAGCTGTTAGATTTACAGGAGAGCCATTGACGATACCTCTTTCAAAAGAAATTTTGGGAAGAACTTTTAATGGAGTAGGTGAACCTATTGACGGAGCATACCAGGTAATTTCATCCGAAAGAGAAAATATAAACGGAAGACCAATTAATCCTGTAGCAAGAAGATATCCAAGAAACTTCATTCAGACAGGATTTTCAGCTATTGATTCATTAATGACCTTAATAAGAGGGCAGAAGCTCCCCATATTCTCGGGAAACGGTATGGCTCATAAGGAATTGGCTGCTCAGTTGGTTAAACAGGCAAAAATTAAGGGAGCAACATCTGATAATTTTGCTGTTGTGTTCGGAGCAATGGGTGTACGGCATGACGATGCGGACTTTTTCAGAAAAAGTTTTGAATCTGCAGGAGTTTTAGATCATGTTGCAATGTATATTAATACAGCGGATGACCCAATAATTGAAAGAATTTCAGCTCCAAGGTGTGCACTTACGGCAGCCGAATATCTTGCGTTTAAAAATAAAATGCACGTGGTGGTGGTTTTAACGGACATGACCAGCTATGCGGAGGCATTGCGTGAAATATCTTCGGCAAGAGAGGAAGTTCCTTCACGTAAGGGATATCCCGGATATCTGTATTCTGATCTTTCAACAATTTATGAAAGAGCAGGTATGTTAAAGAGCTGTGAGGGTTCTATAACACTTATCCCGATACTGACAATGCCAAATGATGACATTACTCACCCTATTCCGGACTTGACAGGATTCATTACGGAAGGACAGATAGTTTTAAGCAGGGAGCTTAATCAGAAAGGTGTTTATCCGCCTATAGACATACTACCGTCGCTTTCACGTCTTATGAAGGACGGTATAGGAGCGGAATACACCAGAGAAGACCATGCTGACCTTCAAAGCCAGATTTATGCATCATATTCTAAGGCTCAGGATATAAGAAGCCTTGCTCAGATTATTGGCGAGGATGATTTAAGCGATTTGGACAGATTGTATCTTGAATTTGGCCGTGAACTGGAGGACAGGTTTATAGCTCAGGGCAAAAATGAGAACAGAAGTATTTCTGAAACCCTGAATTTAGGGTGGAACATTTTATCTATTCTTCCGGTTAATGAGCTTGATCGTATGGATCCTGAATTAGTAGAGAAATATTACGACCATAGCAGGGAGAGATAGTTATGGCTGTATTAGTTGCACCTACTAAATCAAATCTTATTAAAGCTAAGTCATCTCTGGCACTTTCACAAAACGGCTTTGAGCTTATGGATAAAAAAAGGAATGTTTTGATTAAGGAAATGATGGTATTTGTAAATAAAGCAAGGACCATGCAAAATGAAATTTATGATGTCTTAGATGAAGCATACGGATTTTTGAAAAAAGCCAACGTTACATTGGGTGTTAAAAATGTTGAGGATATGACTTACAGCATTCCTGAAGAAGAATCCTATGACATTTTGCTAAAAAGTGTAATGGGAATAGATATCCCAACTATAAAATATAACCGGACTGAAGATCTCAGGCCTGCTTATGGATTTTATAATTCTAATGCTTCTCTTGATGAGGCAAGGCAGAAGTTTCAAATAGTAAAAGAAAAAATTTATGAACTGGCAGAAATAGAAAATTCAATTTTTAAGCTTGCAATAGAAATTGAAAAAACAAAAAAAAGAACTAATGCATTAAAATATGTTCAAATTCCAAGATATAAAGAACAGGTGAAATATATTACGGAAGTTCTTGAAGAAAAGGAAAGAGAAGATTTTTTCAGACTAAAGAAGCTTAAAGGTAAAATGTAGCATAAAAGGCGCTCAGGCGCCTTTTGTTATATACTTTTAAGAGTAGTACTCATTAAATCCCTTCCAATGACAGTGTCAGGGAATATCTTACGTGCATATTCAATAAACAGTTCCGGTCTGGTCATGGATGGACTGAAATGGGTCAGCCACAATTCCTTGACTGTTGCTTCTTTTGCAATTGTTGCTGCTTCAGCAAAAATCATATGCATTTTTTCAACCGCATTATCATGCTGTTCATCTTCACCGTACATACCTTCACAAATGAACAAGTCAGAATTTTTAACTATATCCTTTATCTGCTTAACCGGTCTTGTATCGGTAACATATGAAATTTTAACAGGTTTTCTCGGTTCACCCAGTACCATATCCGGAGTATAGACCTTTCCGTCTGCCTCCACAGTTTTCCCGCTGTGAAGCATCCTCCAGAATTTAACCGGAATATTCAGTTTTTCTGCCTTGTCAGGCTGAAAATGGGGCTTGAGCAATAATTCCATACTGTACCCAAGGCAGTTAATGTGGTGTTTTAGCGGAATAGATGTAATGTTAAGTCCTATTTGCTCAAATTGCTGAGGCTTAGTATCGTGAAGCTCGGTGATTCTCACCTCATAGGGCAGGTATCCGCATACAACAAGCAAGGAGTTAAGATATTTTGTACTTCCTCTTGGAGCAATAATATTTAAAGGATCAACCCGACCCTGATTTCCTATAGTAAGCAAAAGTCCCGGAAGTCCGGAAACGTGGTCAGCATGGCAATGAGTAATTAATATTGTATCTATTCTGCTCATGCTTAGTCTGCCCTTATGAAGAGAAACCTGCGTTCCTTCTCCGCAGTCAATAAGTATTGATCTCCCGTTATATTCAATTAAACATGAAGCTAAAAACCTTTCAGGAAGCGGCACCATACCGCCGGTACCAATAAGCGTAACATTTATCATTTTATCACCTTGTTTTAGACTTTATTATCAATAATACTATATAAAAAGCAACATGGCAATACAAAGTAGCGAAGAAATTATTCCGTGTATAAACTTATAGAATATGTAGTTTTTTATGTCCAGATTGAACCCATCTGTTACTGAAACAGTTTGAAACATAACAGACATTCCTGAAAAACTCATGAGAAAATTGATTATCACAAGCTTGGTTTCCAAAGGAACAAATTCAGATTTTGAAATTATGCTGCAGCCATTGGTTATTTCCAATGAGCCTGCAAGCAGGGAATAAATTATGTCCTTAACACCTGAGCTCATGGTAATTGCCCTTGCTGCGGAAGAAAGGCTGTCATTAAGGAGACATGAAAATACCGAAAAAATCACTATTACACCGCCTACTGACAAAATTCCCGTAACAGATTTATAAATTGCCATGCTGAAAGCCTTATGAAAGGGAACAGGCTTTAACCTCAGAGGCTTTGACGAATTTACATCAGTCTGTCCCTGAATCAGAAAACTTAAAAGAACAGCTCCTGCAATATGGGGAACTGCAATGTACTTAACAAGCCGGAAGTTCCCAAGCATGGAGAATGCAATGGCACCTGCCGCAAACTGAAAGCTGCAGTTATTTGTAAAAATAGTCAGGTAATTTGCTTCCTTTTCATTTATTCTTCTGTTGCTTACCATTGTGTTGACGGTCATTGCCCCTGAAGGATAACCGGATACAAAGCTAATAAAAAATGGTATGAGAGCATACCTGCTCTTGAAAAGTTTTTCCGATATAAAAGACATTCTTTCAAACAGGCTGTAAAGGAAGTTATATTGAAGCAGTATGTTTGACAGTACAGACATGGGAAACAGGTAGGGTACTATGTTGTTGACCCATATTTGAAGTCCGTTAAATGCTCCTTCGGACACAGTTTCTGGATTTATCATAAAAAAGCAGATTAGTAAAAGAACTAAAATCGGAACAGCATTTCTTCTTAACATAATAACCCCCATTCACATTTTATTGTCATAAAACATTGGGTACGATTTGTTCCGGGACAAAAATAACTGTCCCCAGTGTTTCTGTTTAAGTTTATGTCGCGAAGCGGTTATTATGATATATTGTTTTTTCTTAGGTCGTTTAACTATGCCAGCAGGATTAGTTCTGATTAATTTGAAAAGCATCAGAATATGTCCTATTCATAATATAAGTAAAAGCAACTGTATGATACATCTTATTGAATTTACTTGTCCATATTAATTTGTGCGGAAAGTATACCTAATTTTGACTTTTACTATTTTTATTCTAATACTAAACACCATTATAAACAAATTATATGATGTTATGTTTGTGTCAAGTATCTTGATGCTATCATAGATATTAAAATGAAAGATTATGAAGGTGCATATGTAGTAACATAAAACTTATAACTTTTCAGCTAAAGGTTTACCGTTCAGATAATGAAAATGACCGAATAAGCAATTTGCGAGAAAATACGTTGAAAAAATAATTATCTGCAATATAATGGTATAAGTTGCAAGATGACAATTTATTATACAAATAGTAAAATACATGATTTTTTGTAAAGATGTTTAATTTTTTTGATAATAGTGCAATAATTCCTAACAGGACAATCGGATTGCAATCATTCCCAGATGGAGATAAGTTTATAGTTTTTGATCCAGTAAGCTTGAATTCTGGAAATGTAACTTTAACAAATACATGGACTGCTGGTCAATTTACTTGGGATAATCTATCTTATATATGTTATATAAAATAATGTTGTCGGAAATGAAAAAGAAAGGATATGTACAAGTTGCATTTAACAATATTTCGCTTCTCTTACGAGAGATGCGAAATATTGTTGTATAATTTGTTCATGATAAAATTATGAGTAAAAAAATAATTGTAATTAATATTTTGATAGTTATTTTATATATATCATTATTTGGATGTAAATCTATAGGTGACAAAAATAAAGTTCCTACAACGGAAGAAGTTAAAATTGCTTTTACAAAAGCAAATTCTTTGTTTAAAATGTTTTGGGGTACAGGTTTAGAAGTAGATAAAAATGATGGATATAAGGATGAGAATAATAATGTATATTACGCTGTTAAATATGAGGATATTAAATCATTAAATAGTTTGAAAAATTATTTATTAAATGTATTTTCTCCTCAAATAGTAGATGAATTAATGGATATAGGTTTTATTAATTTGCCACCTCGATTTGTTGAAAAAAACAATAAATTGTACCAATTTGTATATGACTATTCTTTAAGTATGCCAAATTATAATGTAGCTGAAAAAGAGTTAGGTATAAGTAAGGAATCAAACACAAAGTTTAATTGTGTTACTAATAAAATTTTGTATGAAAGTGACAAAACTGAGGCTGATGGTAAAGTATATACTTTTAATTATATGTTTGAAAAGGTTGCTAATAAATGGATATTCACTAAATATCCCAATATAGAACCATTTACAGAGCAAAACTTTGATTATTCAAACTATAATAATAAATATCCTGTCTATACTGAAATGAAAAACACTTCAGATTTACAACGAATATGGGATGAAGCAATTATTGCTAATGGTTGGTTTGAATTAACTTCTCATATATCAACACAAGGTGATAATTTTGTAGTGACAAAAGATAATATTTTGTATAAAAGAGTGTATAATAATGAATTTAAGACTATAGATGATTTGAAAAATTATTTATTAACCATGTTTTCTGAAGAAATTGTGAAAGCGAATCTATCTAATAAACGATTTATAAGTGTAGATGGTCATTTGTATTATGCTGATTGGGAAAAAGGAACTTGGTTTGTTAAAGATAAAGATAAACATATTGAAAAAATAAATGAAAAAAAATATGTATTTAAGTGGAGTTTTGTTGATGGATTTCCTGAAGATACAGATAAAGGTAAAAAGGTATATACAGTTGAATATGATTACGAGTATATAAATAATCGTTGGGTGTTTACAAATTTCCCATATTACAGCAACTTAATAAATAGATAATGAGAAACAGTTCCAATTAACCAATGAAATGTTATATAGTTCTCATGTCTTGGTTCTGCTGTTTGTCCATAATTAAATTTTAGTTAAGCAATGCTCACTAAAATTTAATTATCTGTCAAATTCAAGTTTAGGACAAGGGGCTATATTTTATATATCTTGCATTTGATAAATATTCGTTATTCAACTTTCTGTATTTCAAAGGGATATAGTACATATTTGTGGCCTTGTCAGTAAGCTTAAAATTTTTCAGTTCCTCGGCATTGATATTGTATTTTTTGTAATCTGAGAACCTGTTTATAACAGAAGTATATTTCTTATCAACCATTTTAATAATCTGCCTTCCGGTATCGTTAAAAGCTAAAACTTTAATGTAATTATTTTCATTGGATGACATAAAATACTTTATGTCATTCTTTGTGATCCCTAACAGAATATTCAGCAGCATCCTCCTGAGTCTTGAATATGTATATCTTTTAGACTTAAGGGACATGCAGTAATCGTCAATGTTGTCATATTTAAAAACATTCGAATATATTTTATTGTTTAATCCTTCCGACACCTCGTAAATATTATTTAAGCCGGAGGGACCAAGTTCAATTATTTTATACATCAAGAACTCATAATAATTATTAAAAGAATTAAAGCTTCCCTGCTCTTCATAAAATTCATTCAGCATTTCCCTGCTTTTGGCAGGCACAGAAATTATTTTTTCGGAGTTTAGTATAGCCTTTCGTATGGCTGTAGCGCTGTCATAGCACCCGTCAGAAGAAATATCATTGTGAGCCTTGCCCATTCGCTTAACAGGTATAAAGTCCCAGTTTAGTTTATTCTTCATGATGCTTTTAATATATTCCACAGCCAGTACATTGTTGGGAGAGCTTGCTGCAATAAAGGCTTCTTCCCCTAAACAAGACCTGATTGTGTTAGCGAGGGCTCTTGGATAAGACAATCCTTTTTTAATTTCTTCTTTAATTTTTTCGTTAAAATCATTATTTAACTGGATAGCGGCAATTTCTTTCAGTAGTTTGATATTGGTACTCTCACATCCGAAGCTTAAAGAATTGACAGGAAGCTTCTTTAACTCCCTTATTGCCGCACTTGCGAACATTTCTGCATTTTGGCACGAAAATGGAAGAGGAAGCTCGATTACAATATCAGCACCCCCATAGATTGCAGCCTCGGCACGTTTAAATTTATCTATTATGGCAGGCTCTCCTCTTTGCACATAGTTGCCGCTCATAACAACTGCAATGCCGTCGGCAGAGGAAAGTTCCCGTGTTTTTTTTAACTGATATTCATGACCATTGTGAAATGGATTGTATTCGGCAACTATACCTGTAATTTTCATAACATCACCATTTTGTTTTTATTTAATAATAAATATATTTATTGATAATGTCAAATTATTTCGAAGTTATACTTTAATTTTTATTTGATTTTTTGTGTATTAATGATATAATACTTAAGGTTATACCAAATAATGAACAAACGGTGATAAAATGAGCGTAACATTTGTAATCGGTGGCGCAAGGAGCGGAAAAAGCACATTTGCAGAGCAAAAGGCAAAAGAATATGCGAATAATGTTCTTTATCTTGCCACATCTGTGATAACTGACCAGGCAATGGCAGACAGGGTAAAAAAACATCAGGCCCAAAGGCCGGAATCCTGGAGTACCCTGGAAATGTATTCGAATTTTGAAAGCCTTGAAAATCAGGAATCTTTTAGGGAATGTACTGCTGTATTGATAGACTGCATAACAACATTAATAGGTAATTTCATGTTTGACAGCAAAATTGATTTTGACAACTGTAATCCGGAAGAAGTGAACCGGCTGGAAAAAATAATTGTGTCAGAGGTTCTTTGTTTAATTGATGTTTGCAGCAGGAACAATAAGAAGTTAATTGTGGTTTCCAATGAAACAGGAATGGGCGTGGTTCCTTCATATTACATGGGAAATTATTTCAGAGACATGAGCGGAAGAATCAACAGAGAAATAGCCGGCAGGTCAGACTTTATGTACTTTGTTTTTTCAGGAATACCGATTAAACTGAAGCACAGGGGGGAAATGGTTAAATGGCCTATGGATTTTTAATTCTTCTGTCTTTTTTTACAAGAATTCCTGTGGGAAAGAAAATAGAATACAATGAAGATAATTTTGTTAAAGCCCTGAATTTGTATTCCTTGATGGGAGCTGTTATAGGGCTTCTGCTAATGTTTGTTTATTCAATTTTAAATAGTACATATATGAACATGCTGAAAGGTCTTGTGCTCACCATATCTTATCTCATTATAACGGGAGGCATTCATATGGATGGCATGGCAGATACTTCTGACGGGATATTTTCAGGCAGAACCGGTGAGAAAGTTTTTGAAATAATGAGTGACTCCCACATTGGATCCTTTGGTGTAATAAGCCTTATTTTAGCTTTGCTTTCACAATTTGTATTGTTTTCTTATATTGATATATATTCCTGTTTTATGATGCCTGTGGTAGGAAGAACCTGCACGATTATAGCATCATGGAATAAAAAATATGCTAAAAAGACAAAGGGAATGGGTACCCTGTTTATTGAATCAATAGATACTAAGGTGCTTATTTCCAACATTTTTGTAATGCTTTTTTTTGCGCTGCTTATGCCAAACAAGATTGTTATTGTAACATCCGGCTTTGCTGCTCTGATGATTTCTTATTTTATATCTTGCTCAATTGAAGATAAAATCGGGGGCATGACAGGGGACACATGCGGGTTTATAACCGAAATCAGCCAGATAATATTTATGATATTTGTTCTTTTTTTAAGGGGATAGTTATGTTATACTTAGTTCGACACGGAGAATCAGAAGCAAATATTCAAAAAAGGTATACGGGAATTACGGATGTTGACCTGTCCTGTAGAGGCAGAATGCAAGCAAAAACAGCAGGTAAGAGGCTAACCCTTGAAAAAATATCCGGGGTTTATTCCAGTCCATTAAAAAGGACAAGGGAAACAGCAGAAATAATCTGCAGAGAAACAAATTTTGACGAAAGTAAAATTATAATCAAGGACTGCCTGATTGAAGTTAACTTCGGGCTATTTGAGAATATGACCTGGAATGAAATTGAATCCGGATATAAAGAAGAATCGGAAAAGTGGATATCAAACGGTAATAAATATAAATTTCCCCAAGGCGAAAGCTATGGAGACATAATAATAAGGATTGCTCAGTTTATTGATGATGTTCCTGATAATTCTTTGATTGTTACTCATTTTGGAGTTATACAGTCCATACTCATATACATGGGTATTGCCAATGATACGGATTTATGGAATTTTACGATTTCAAACGGTGACATAATGGCAATAGATAATAAGTCAATCGTAGAGCATTGGGTGAACAATTGCTGAACGGCACAACAGGATGATGTACTTATATTTCAATTATTTCAATAAAAATTTCTGATGTGAAGTAGCCATATTTTAACTGTTTTAAAATCTTAAGGATTTTATGATATATTATATTTAAACATGGAGGATAAAATGAATGTATTAGTAATTAACTGCGGAAGCTCATCATTAAAATATCAATTTATTAATATGAATGATGAAACTGTATTAGCTAAAGGTCTTGTTGAAAGAATAGGTATTGAAGGAAGTGTTTTAAAACACGAAAAGACTGGACAGAGCAAGGTTGTAATTGAAGAGGTATTAAAAGATCATAAGGATGCAATTAACCTTGTACTGAAAGCTTTGGTTGACCCCGAGCATGGAGCAGTTAAATCATTGGATGAAGTTGACGCAGTAGGACACAGAGTTGTTCACGGCGGAGAAAAGTTTGCAAACTCAGTTCTGATAACAGAAGAAGTAATTAAAGCCATAAGAGAATGTATTGAGCTTGCTCCTCTGCATAATCCACCCAACATTATCGGAATTGAAGCATGCCGGGAACTGCTGCCCGATGTACCCATGGTAGCTGTGTTTGATACTGCATTCCATCAGACAATGCCTGCGGAATCATATATATATCCACTGCCTTATGAGCTGTATGAAGAAATGGGTATACGAAGATACGGCTTCCACGGAACATCACATAAATATGTTTCGGAAAGAGTTGCGGATTTAATGGGAAAAGATCTGAAAGGAACTAAGATCATAACCTGCCATTTAGGCAACGGTGCCAGCGTAACAGCCATAAAGGATGGCAAATCATTCGATACCAGTATGGGAATGACGCCTCTTGAAGGTCTTGTAATGGGTACAAGATGCGGAGATATTGACCCTGCCATAGTTACGTTCTTAATGAATAAGAAAAATATGACAGCAGAAGAAATTGATAATTTAATGAACAAAAAATCCGGTGTTCTGGGAATTTCAGGTGTAAGCAGTGATTTCAGAGATATTGAAAATGCTGCCGATCAAGGAAATAAAAGAGCACAGCTTGCGTTAGACAAATTTGATTATACCGTAAGGAAATATATTGGTTCCTACGCTGCCGCTATGGGTGGATTAGATGTATTGGTATTTACAGCCGGTCTGGGAGAAAATTCGGCTTCAGACAGGGCAAATATATGCAAAGGATTGGAATTCCTGGGTGTTACTGTGGATGATTCAAAAAACAACATAAGAGGGAAAGAGGCAGAAATATCAAAGGACGGTTCAAAAGTTAAGGTATTCGTAATCCCTACAAACGAAGAACTGATGATTGCAAGAGATACAAAAGCACTGGCTGTAAAATAAATTGCTTGACAAAAGATTTTTTTTCTCTTATAATTAACTCTGCAAATAAAAAGGGTGGTATTATGTTAATTCGACTGGGTAAGTTTTTATCATCTGACCAAGTTTTTCTAAAAATAAACGAGAACTTTGTAATGGATGACGAAATCTTTTTATCAAAAACACACCTTCATAAGGACATAATCTTCAGCGGAGAAGTTTTTAAGGCTGATGAGAATGTTTTATTGAACGGTACAATTAAATATACGTTTTTAGCAGAATGCGCCAGATGTCTTAATCCTTTTGACAAAACAGTTGAAACAGATTTTGAAGCTGTCTTGGTTCATGAATTAAGTGAAGATGATGAATCTGATGAAATTCAATTAAAAATTTCAGAAGGATGTGTTGATTTAGAGGAAATCATAAAACAAATGATTTACCTGTCCATGCCGATGAAATCATTATGTAAAAAAGATTGCAAAGGCATATGCCCCGATTGCGGAGTTAATTTAAATTTAGAAGAATGTAAATGTGAAGACAATTTGACAGACCCGCGATTTGATAAATTAAAAGACCTGTTAAAGGATTAAGGAGGTGTTATAAATGGCAGTACCTAAGAGAAAAACTTCCAAAGCAAGAAGAGATAGAAGAAGAACAGCAAAATCAAGATTAACAATTCCGAATCTTATTGAATGCCCACAATGTCATGAATCAAAGCTTCCTCACAGAGTGTGTGCAGCTTGCGGATATTATGACGGAAAAGAAGTTATAAGTGTTGAATAAAGAAATAATATTAAATAAAGTAGTGCCAAGGCACTATTTTTTTATTGCAAAACATATGCTACTACGTTATACTAATCTATGTAAAAAATGAAGAAGTACCACGCTTCAACTGAATAAATTAATACAGAGGTGCATTATGAGAATTGCTGTAGATGCAATGGGCGGCGATAACGCTCCTGAGTCCGCTGTCAGAGGAAGTATACTTGCAAGAGACGAATATAGTGTAGGCATTCTGCTTACAGGTAATGAAAAAGAAATTAAAAAGTTTCTTGAAAAAAATACATCTGACTTTAAAAGTATTGAAATTTTAAACGCAGAAGAAGTAATATCCAATGACGATAAGCCGGTAATGGCTGTAAGACGAAAAAAAGATTCATCACTGGTTAAAGCTTTATATGCGGTAAAAAATAAAGAGGCTGATGCTGCTGTATCGGCAGGAAGTACAGGAGCTTTGTTGGCAGGCGCCACATTGATTACAGGAAGGATTAAAGGAATTGAAAGACCTGCCATAGGTTCGCTGATACCTACAATGAACGGAGGCTTTGTACTTTTAATAGATTCCGGTGCCAATGTTGATTCAAAGCCTGAATTTCTTTATGATTTTGCAATTATGGGAGATGTATATTTGAAGGAAGTTATGAATGTGTCATCTCCGAGAATAGCACTTGCTAACATAGGATCTGAAAAGACAAAGGGCGACAAACTTACGGTGGAAGCATATAATCTTCTTGAAAACACAACCCTGCCTTTAAATTTCACAGGCAATATTGAAGCCAGGGAAATACTTAAGGGAAAAGCGGATATAATAGTTTGTGACGGTTTTGCGGGAAACATGATTCTGAAAACACTGGAGGGAACAGTTATAGAGCTTATGAAAGGATTGAAGAAGGAACTGATGTCTTCCACAAGGTCAAAAATAGGCGGGGTGCTTATTAAACCTGCTTTGACTAATTTCAAAAGTAAGTTTGACTATGCAGAGCACGGAGGAGCACCTGTGTTAGGAGTTAACGACGCCGTTATTAAGGCTCATGGAAGTTCTGATGAAAAAGCATTGAAAAATGCAATTCGCCAGGCTAAAATATGCAGTGAAAATAAGGTAAGTGAATTAATTCAAGAAAGCATAATGAGGAGGTGATTAGTATGTTTGAAAAAATCAGAGATATAGTAGCTGATAAGGTTGGAGTTGGACCTGAGGAAATAACAATGGAATCATCTTTTGCCGATGATCTGCAGGCTGATTCAATAACATTGTTTGAGCTTGTAATGGCTTTGGAGGATGAGTTTGACATTGAAATAAATGATGAAAGCATTGAACAAATCACTACAGTTGGTGATATTGTTAATTATCTGGAAGACAGCATTAATATGTAATTTTAAATTTAAGGTGAGGGACGCAGTAATGCGTCCTGTATATTAAATCCGGTATTCCGGTAATGAATAAGTTATAATTATTTATTATATTTATGAAACTATTCATGGATTGTAATAAACAATTATAATAAGCAGGAGGAAAAGTGATAATAGAAATTAATGAGCTCAATGAATTTGAAAATATAATTAACTATAAATTTAACGATATTGAAATATTGGAAAAGTCTCTAACGCACAGCTCTTATTCCAACGAAGACAGGTCATATAACAAGGTAAATAACGAAAGACTTGAATTTTTAGGAGATGCGGTTTTAAGTATTTCGGTGAGCCGTTTTATTTTTGACAAATTTCCTGAATATCCTGAGGGCGATTTGACAAAGTTAAGATCCCAGGTTGTGTGCGAGGATATGTTAAGCGTTGTTGCCGCCAACTTGAACGTGGGAAAGTACCTGCTGATGGGAAAGGGAGAGGAATCCTCAGGAGGAAGAGAGAGGAAATCCATTTTGGCAGATGCTGTAGAAGCAATAATAGCTGCAATATATATTGACGGGGGATACAAAAAAGCCGAAAAATTTGTATTGGATAATCTGACCGGATACATCCATGATGCAGTCAAGGGTAAACTTGTAACCGATTTTAAATCCTACCTTCAGGAATATTACCAGGGTAAAAATCATAATTGTAAAATCCGATATGTTGTAACCAGTGAAGAAGGTCCTGACCATGAAAAGATGTTCCATGTGAATGTAATGATAAATAAATCAGTGGCAGGAAAAGGCTCAGGCAAAAGCAAAAAATTAGCCGAGCAGGATGCAGCAAGAAATGCATTAATATCAGAAGGACAGTTAAATGAATAATAAAATGAAAATAATTCCTGTCTTTGTACCACATGTAGGATGTCCCAATGACTGCGTGTTCTGTAACCAGAAAAAAATAACCGGAGTAGGAGATGTTTTGGTAAATTCCGGCTATGTAACAGATATAATTGAGGAATGCAGAAAAACAATTAAAGCAGATACTCTGGTGCAGCTTGCTTTTTTCGGGGGGTCTTTTACTGCTATAGATTCAGGGCTGCAGGAGGAGCTTTTACGTGTCGGAAAATATTATAAGGACTTGGGCGTGGTTCAAAGCATAAGATGTTCCACAAGACCTGATGCAATAAACAATGACATATTAAAGCTGCAAAAAAAATATGGAATGGACATTATTGAATTAGGGATACAAAGCCTTGATGACGAAGTTTTAAAGCTGTCAAACAGAGGTCATACGAAAACAGATTCCGAAAATGCAAGCAGGCTTATAAAAGAGCATGGCTTTGCCCTGGGTCACCAGGTGATGCCGGGACTTCCCGGGAGCACAATACAAAAAGACATTGACACCTGCCGTTTATCAATATCCATGAAGCCCGATATGGTTAGAATTTATCCTACATTAATTATAAAGGACACAGATCTAATTCAGATGTACAATGAAGGAAGATATCATCCGCTGACATTAACGGAGGCTGTGGAAATCTGTGCCTATATGTGCAGCATGTATTCTCTGAATGGCATAAAAGTAATAAGAATGGGACTTCAAAATACAGCTACTGTAAATGATGATGAGGACGTTGTTGCAGGACCGTTTCATCCTGCCTTCGGTCAGCTGGTGGAAGAAAGAATATATTTAGCATCTGTTATTTCAATGCTGAAAGGTATAGATTTAAGAGAGAAAAATATAACAGTAGTATCAGATAAAAGACTTGTCAGCAGCATAGTCGGACAGAAGAAATCCAATATAAATGAATTGAAAGAAAGATTTTCAATTAAAAATATATCGTTTCAGGATTCCTGTGATGAAAATATAATAGAGATATTCCATGAACAGCATAAATTGGGAAGCTTTAATAAATATGAAATATATAATAACTATTTGCAATTTAAGCGGGGGGAACAATGTATCTAAAAAAAGTATATATAAACGGCTTTAAGTCTTTTGCGGAAAAAACTGAAATTATTGTTGAAAATGGTATTACAGCAGTGGTGGGACCAAATGGAAGCGGAAAAAGCAATATATCTGATGCCATTAAGTGGGTTCTGGGAGAGCAAAGTGCAAAATCTCTCCGAGGCGGGAAAATGGATGATGTTATATTTGCAGGCACAGAAAAAAGACCACCCCTTGGATATGCTGAGGTCAATCTAATTTTTGACAATGAATCGGGAGGCATTCCCATTGAATACAAGGAAGTAAGTATCAGGAGGAAGCTATATAAAACCGGAGAAAGTGAATATTACATAAACAAACAGCAATGCAGGCTTAGAGATATTAGAGAACTGTTTATGGACACAGGTATAGGCAGTGAAGGATATTCATTTATAGGACAAGGTCGTGTTGAAGAGGTATTAAGTCCAAATTCCGAAACAAGGAGAAAGGTTTTTGAGGAAGCCTCGGGAATAGTAAAGTACAAGGCAAGAAAGGAAGAATCTGAAAGAAAACTTGAAAAGACCTCGGACAACCTTAGCAGAGTGGAAGACATAGTCCATGAGCTTGAGGAACGAATCACACCTCTTTCTGAGCAAAGCCTGAAAGCCAGAAAATATATTGAAGTAAAAGAAAATTTAAAGCAATATGAACTGAATTACCTGGTTCATGAATACGAAAAGCATAATGAACAAAAAGTAGCGTTGGAAAATCAGAGAAACATTGCATTAGATCAGAAAATTAAACTGCAAAAAAGGAGAGATTTTCTTTCGGAATCAATTTCTTCCCAAAAAGAACAAATCAATGAAATGCAGCAGGAAATAAAGGAGCTTGAAGCAGCAAGAGATTCCAGGAACAAAGAATATGAAAGCAGCCAGAGTCTGTGTCAGGTTCACAGGGAGAAAAAGCTTTTATACACCAGCAATATTGATAATGTAAAGAGAGAAATAACTGACATTGAAAACAGGAACAATGAGCTTGAAGAAAATATCAACAAGCTTATTAACGAAAAAAAACAACTTGAAGAAAGACTTGGCGAGGATTTGGAAAAATTTAATTCTATGAACGATGATATCAAATCCTATAAAAATGTAATAGATAATATAGTGCAAAATATTGAAGACCAAAAAAATCAGCTTTTTGAGCTTCATAAAGATATTAACAGGCAAAACAGCCAGAAAAGCACAATTCAATCCTTCATAGAAAACGATAATGAAAGAATTGAGAATTTAAGCTCAGAAATTGCTTCTGAAGAGACTGAAAGACAAAACAAGCTTGAAGTTATAAGCGTGCTTGAAGAACAACAAGTCAAAATAACCGCAGAGCTGTCAGAAAAAAGGAATGAGACTGAAAATCTGACAGAAAAATTGAGGTTGGCAGAAAAACAAAAGGATGTAGCAGACAATGAAATAAGGCAATTAAGCGAAAACCTAAGCAGTTCAAAGTCGAAAATAAATATTCTGTCCAATATGGAAGCTTATTATGACGGGTATTACAAGAGTATCAAGACAGTCATGAACAACAAGGAGAAGGAACCTGTGCTTAGGGACTCCATACTTGGAACTGTTGCAGATATAATAAAAACAGAAAAAAAATATGAAACAGCTATTGAAGTGGCTCTGGGGTCTGCAATTCAAAATATTATTGTAAACACAGATGTGGAAGCTGAAAATATAATTGAATATCTGAAAAGAAATAAAATAGGAAGAATTACATTTCTTCCGATCAACATGCTTCAGGAAAGAAGCCTCAGCAGGACAGAGCAGGAGGTTATGAAGGATTCCAGTGTCATAAACACAGCGGACAAGTTGATAGATACAAGTCTCGGATTTGAAAAGGTAATTAAGCACTTGCTGGGCAGGATAATAATAGTTGATAATTTGAACAATGGTTTTAGAATTTCAAAACGCCTTGGAAATTCAATGAAGATAGTTTCACTGCAAGGGGATGTGATAAATGCAGGAGGGTCGGTAACAGGCGGACATATCAGCAGCAATCAGAACCTTTTAGGCAGAAAAAGAGAAATTGAAGAATTAAAGCAATATGTTGAAGAATCTTCGAAGCACCTGAATGATAAAAAAAATTTGTTAAACGAAATTTTATTCCATATAAGCAATTACAGCCAGGCAATAGCAGCAGCAAAAAATGAAATTAATGAAAAAAGTAATCTTTTTGGTATGAATGATTCAAAAATTAATATGCTGAGAGAACAGTCGGAAAAGACATCTGCAGTAATAAAAAAATATTCTGAAGAAATGCAGTATATAAAGGAAGAAAAAACAGGCTATGAAAAAAGCCTGGCGGATATAATTGCTCAGACGGAGGAGTATAAAAAGCTAATTGAAGAAAAAGAGCAGAACATTCAGGAGATTATAACCCAAAACGAATCAAACAGAAGCAAGTACGAAGAATATAACAACTATATTTTAAAACAAAGAGAGATAATTGCGCAAACTACGCAGGAAGTTAAGGTTATAGAAGAAAAAATAAAAAATATTAAAGAAGAAATTCAAAGAAATGAAAGTTCAAAACTATTAAAGGAAGAAAACTTAAATAATATAGATACTGAAATAAAATCAGCAGAAGAAATAATTGAAAAATATGGCAGAAATGCAGAAATGCTTTCAGAGGAAATTAAGGATATCAATGAAAAATATCTGAAAGAAAAGGAAAGCCTAAATGCAATTCAAAATGAAATTTATGAATATCAGAATAAAATAAATGATGCTAACAAATCAATAACTGACATTCTTGATGATGAAAATAAAATGAATGTGAGAATTGAAAGGGAAAATTCCAAAATCGAAGAAGTTTCTTCAAAACTTTGGGAAGAATATGAACTGAATTATGCGATGGCTTTAAAATATAAGGATGACAGCATAAGTCAAACCAGGCTGTACAATGAAGTGAATGGACTGAAGAAATCTATTAAAGAATTGGGAAATATTAATCTAAATTCTATTGAAGAATATGAGGAAGTAAGGCAAAGATACGAATTCCTAAATAAGCAGCAAAAAGACTTAATTGATGCAAAGGAACAGCTCAAAGAAGTTATAAGGGAGCTTGAGGCACAGATGAGAGACCAGTTTGTCGAAGAATTTGCAAAAATAAGAGTAAAATTCAATGAAGTTTTTAAAAAGCTGTTCAACGGTGGAACCGGAGATGTATATCTTGAAGATGAAACGGATGCATTAAACTCGAATATTGAAATTACTGTACAGCCTCCGGGGAAAAAACTAAGCAAAATATCACTTTTGTCGGGAGGAGAAAAGGCTCTTACCGCAATTGCGCTGCTGTTTGCCATACTGAAAACAAAGCCGACACCCGTATGTGTACTCGATGAAATCGAAGCTGCGCTGGATGACGCAAATATAAGCCGTTTTGCCCAATATTTGAAGGAATTTTCCAAAGAGACACAATTTATTGTAATAACACACAGAAAGGGAACAATGGAATGTGCTGACACCATGTATGGCGCTACAATGGAAGAAAAGGGAGTTACAAAGCTGGTATCTATGAAACTGTCGGATGCACTTGAACAATAGGAGGAAATATGGATAATGAAAAAATGGGCTTTTTCGCTAAATTAAAGGAAGGCTTATCTAAAACAAAGAAAAATTTAACAGAACAGATTGAAAACATAGTCTTTAAGCATAAAAAAATAGATGATGATTTTCTGGAGGAGTTAGAGGAAATATTAATAACCTCAGACATGGGTATGGAAACAACCATGGATATTATAGATT
>ENA-UOOK01002755-UOOK01002755.1-fermentation-metagenome-genome-assembly--contig:-NODE-2755-length-20928-cov-21.467638_pt1 | contig 20928 bp, 12 predicted proteins | sample MGYA00245777_ERZ724023 | MGnify/ENA primary metagenome ERZ724023 (study PRJEB28704, sample SAMN03018312) | fermentation metagenome | biome: anthropogenic terrestrial biome; feature: soil...
ACAAAGTATCGAATTATCTCCGACAAGCACTTCATGATACCGATATGGGATATGATTTTGAGAATAACTACATCGTCCTTTCAAAGAAAGCTTCTCAAAATGCAACTACCATTGCCCAGTTAATGGGGCCGTCCCAACAACGAAATAGAACAATATCGGGCAGAGTAACCGATGAAAAGGGTGTCCCGGTTGTAGGGGCTAATATCATGGAGAAGGGCAAAATAAATGGTACGATAACGGATATAGACGGAAGTTTTACGCTACGAGTTGAAGATAATACCACACTCCAAATTTCGTATATCGGATATCTCACACAAAACATTAATACTGCAGAAAAAACGACGTTTAATATTATTCTGCAAGAAGATACAAAAGCGTTGGAAGAGCTAGTGGTAGTGGGGTATGGTACAAAAGCAAAAAAAGACATTACAGGATCAGTAGCTGTAATTGACACAAAAGCGCTATTAAAAACAACAGGTTCATCTGCCACACAGTTGCTACAGGGTAAATCGCCGGGTATATATATCGGACAGACCGGATCCCCTGGATCAGCAACGAATGTGCGTATTCGTGGTTTTAATACGATTAACAACAATGGGCCATTGTATGTAATTGACGGCGTTTCCACAACAAGCCAAAATTTAAGTAGCCTGAATCCCAATGACATAGAGTCGATGCAAGTTTTGAAAGATGCTTCGGCATCCGCTATTTATGGCGCACAAGCTGCAAATGGCGTTATTATCATCACAACCAAACAGGGTAACCGTTCCGGTAAAACTACCATATCCTACGATTCGTATTATGGAGTTCAAAAAGCAGTGAATAAATGGGATTTAATGAACTCTGAAGAAAGGTTGGCTTATGAATGGGAGGGTAAGCTAAATCAGTTAAGGTTGAGAGGTAACACAACTGACTGGCCCAGTAATCCACAATTTGGAACAGGCCCTGAACCTAAAATACCGAATTATCTGACGTACTCAGGAGCTGGAGGAAGGCAGGATCTTGATCCCAATGATTACTCTTTCCCTGATAACATTATGTACGAGTTTTCCGATACCGACTGGTGGGCAGAAGCAAACCGTTTGGCTCCAATACAAAACCATCAATTCTCGGTATCTGGAGGCAATGACCGTGGACAATATTTGGTAGGTTTGAACTATTTCGATCAACAAGGCACATTAATTCATACATATTACAAACGTTATCAAACTCGTATTAATGCTACCTTCGATATAAAAAACTGGCTACGTATCGGTGAAAATCTGCAATTCTCTTTATCAAAAGCTAATGGACAACAAGACGACACCGGTGATGCATCTTATTATTCAGGGCTTTATCGCACTAGTCCTTGGTTACCGGTAAAAGATATAGGCGGAAATTGGAGTGGATCGGAAACCGCCGGAATTGGAGGATCGGACAATAGAGTAGCCTTATTAACAGAAAGAAAAGATAACTTCGAACAAAATACGCGGTTATTTGGAAATGTGTGGGCCGAAATTGATTTCCTACCAAAAAAAGAATTGACTTTTCGCACCAGTTTTGGATTTGATTACACCACCGGTTGGGCTTATGCTATGAGTAAATCAATGCCTGAACTAGGATATCATGTACAAAATTATTTCGATGAAAGTACAAGTTTCAATACCCGATATGTATGGACAAATACATTGACTTATGATAAAACGTTCAATAAAGTTCATGACCTGAATGTCATCTTGGGGACGGAAGCGATTCGCGATGGTATAGGTAGAGGAATGAGTGGTCGCCGATACAATTATCTCTTTGAAGATAATGTGAATACATGGACTCTTGGAATGGGCGAAAATAATCTCCAACGAACTAACAATTCTTTCTATAATGGAGAGTTTGCCTTGTTCGGAACTTTTGCTCGGGCCGATTATGATTATGCTGACAAATATCTTTTAACAGCAATCGTTCGCAGAGATGGAACATCTCGCTTTTCTAAAAAGTATAGATATGGAATATTCCCTTCCGGATCAGTAGGATGGCGTATATCGGAAGAGGAATTTATGGCTGATTCAAAAGGTTGGCTCGACGACATGAAGTTCCGTGTCGGTTATGGGCTTGTAGGAAATTCCGAAATACCTCGTTCGACTAACTTCGCTAATCTTTTCACAACTGATCCTCAGTGGACAAATTACGATTTAAGTGGAGCCAATTCGACATCTGATTTGGGATATCGCTTAAATTCAATAGGGAATCCCGACACCCGATGGGAAACCATCAAAATGTTAAACGTAGGATTGGATGCAACGTTTGGGGGAAATCGTTTCAATACAACTTTGGAATACTATCATAAAAGGACTTCCGACATGCTCATTGGAGCTGCTTATTCTTCTTTAGCGGGTAGTGTCAGTGCTCCCTATGAGAACTATGGTAGTATGAAAAATTATGGATGGGACTTCATGTTCAACTACAATGACAAAGTCGGCGATTTTGCATGGGACATTAGCTTGAATCTTTCGACTTATAAAAACAAAGTGCTTAGCCTATCTTCCGAATCAGCTGAATACGCTCTATGGGGAGACGCTTATAGACTCAATAATTCAACGAACAAAACGATGGCAGGCTATCCTGTTGCCGAATTTTTCGGATATGATCTGATTGGTTTTTACGAAGATGAACAGGATGTATTAAACTCTCCTACACCTTATGGAGCTTCGTCCCAACAAATAAAAGATAATCCTATGGCTTATGTCGGAAAATTCAAAATAGCCGATCATAATGATGATGGAAAAATAACCGCTTCTGACAGAATTTATTATGGCAGTCCACATCCCGACTTGATTGGCAGTATAAATGCCAGCTTGACATGGAAGAATTTTGACTTTACCATGTTTTGGTATTCAGTATTAGGAAATGAGATTATGAATACGACAAAGGTCTTCACTGACTGGCATATGCATAATGGGAACCGTTCCAGAAGAATTATAGGAACACATTGGAAATTGGGTGCTGATAATTCAAATGCAAAGCTACCTATTTTGGATTATGGAGATAATTGGACAGGAACAATTCCTACTCAATATTTTTTGGAAGACGGCTCTTTCTTAAAAATGAAAAATATTGTGATTGGATATTCTTTCCCTAAAAGCTTATTAAAAAAGGCTACAATATCAAACTTGCGTTTATATGTACAGGCTGAAAATTTACTCACAATTACAAATTATACAGGATTAGATCCGGAGATTACAAATAGAGACACAGGCAGCACAGGTGCAGGTACCGATCTTACTAGAGGAGTCGACACCGGAGGTTGGCCAACTACAATGCGTTTTCTCTTCGGAGTAAACTTTGAATTTTAAATTTATAACAGATGGAAAAGATGAAACTAAAAATTATAACGATCTCATTCATTCTTTCAACAGCAATTTTGCTTATTTCTTGCGGAGAAGAATTTTTGTATAGGGCTCCTCAAGGAAGTATTGATCAGGAATCATTAGCAAATGAACAAGGAATTGAGCTTCTGGTAACGGGTGCTTATGCTTGTCTTACTACGCCTAATTGGGGAGCCGGCCCTTTTAACTGGATTTATGGCAGTATTTATGGGGGAGACGCCAATAAGGGCTCCTCTCCTTCCGATCAGCCTGCGATAAACGATTTTGAAACATATAATGCTCTACCTTCAAACAGCTATCTAACTCAAAAATTCAGTTGGGTTTATCGAGGAGTCAGACATGCAAATACAACTCTACAAACGATAGCTATGGCAAAGAATACGCCTGAAGAGTTTTTAAAGAACAAAAGTGGAGAGGCATATTTCTTAAGAGCCTACTTTTATTTTGAAGGAATTAAAGTGTTTGGACCTTATCTTCCATGGTTAGACGAAACCATGGAAGACCCAGACCCGAAAGTCTACAATGATATAGATATATACACTAAAGTATTGGCTGACGCCGATAAGGCTATACAAAATCTGAAAGATATACAAGATTCCCCGGGAAGAACAAATAGTTGGGCTGCGAAAGCATTGAAAGCAAAAATATTAATGCAACAAGGAAATTTTACAGCGGCAAAACCGATATTAAAAGACGTTATCGACAATGGGCATACAGCAAAAGGTGTGAAGTATGGGTTGGAAGATGATATGAATGCCAATTGGGATAGTTTTCGCGAGAATGGAAAAGAAGCAATCTTTTCCGTTCAGTATAGCTATGAGCGAAACAATGCTAATTTTGAAATGGCATTAGCTCACCCCAGCGGCAGTGGCCCCGGCGGATGTTGCGGTTTTTTCCAGCCATCCAACGAATTGGCTAATTCATATAAAGTTGATGCTAACGGATTGCCGTTTCTTGATAATTCTTATAGAAATGCACCTTATGTAACGGAAAGAAATCCAATAGGAGAACCCTATATTTCTATCAATAACGATATGCCTGTAGATCCGCGCATCGATTTCGCGATTGGCCGCTTTGGAATACCTTACAAAGATTGGGGAATACCGGAAGTCAGTTGGGCTCGGAATATTGAAAATGGAGGTTTTTTCATGCCAAAAAAACATGTTTTTAGTAAAGCTGAAAAAGATGCTAATCTGGCAGGGGATATTAATGAGGATGTAGGCACGGGCTCTTCTATGAATGTACAGATACTGAACTTAAGAGATATTATACTTCTCTATGCCGAAAGTTTGGCCTACGATGGAGAATTATCGGAAGCTATGGAAATGGTGAATAAAATACGCGAAAGAGCCGGAAAAAAGGATAATATTATCAGACTCGAAAACGGAGAACCTGCGGCAAACTATAGTATCTCCACCTACCCCACCTCACACGTGGCTTATAGTAATAAAGAAGAGTGTATAAAAGCTGTCCGAATGGAGCGAAAGCTTGAACTGGCGATGGAAGGCCAGCGTTGGTTTGACTTAGTACGTTATGGGGGAGACTATATGAGTGCGGCAATCAGTGAATATATTAATTTTGAGAAAACGTTTATAAATAAGTTTACTATGGCAGCAAATCTTCCGGCTACCAATACAATATTCCCTATACCGGAAGGAGAAATCCAAACAATTGGAGTTGATGAAAACGGTAAGCCATATCTTGAGCAAAATGATCCTTGGAGATAGTGGCCTTTTATTAAAATAATTCTTTAATAAGGGAGAGAATTTCTCTCTCCCTTATCGGAAGCTTTAAAACATTTAAATTTTAACGATATAAAACATGTCATCAAAAATATCCAGAAGAAAATTTATTCATGCAGGAGCTACTGCTGCGGCAGGCTTAACAGTAATACCTTCAAAGGTATTAGGTAAAAGCATGGGATACACTGCTCCCAGCGACAAACTGAATATAGCAGGTGTAGGCGTTGGAGGAAGAGGTTTCTCTGTACTGAGACACATGGAAAGTCAAAATATTGTTGCTCTCGCCGATGTGGATTGGAAATACAGTAAACCCACTTTTGATTACTTTCCTAAAGCAAAAAGATATTACGATTATCGTAAAATGTACGATGATATGGGGAAAACCATCGATGCCGTAATGGTTGCCACCTCCGATCATACACATGCGATTATAGCAGCCGATGCAATTACAATGAATAAACATGTATATGTGGAAAAGCCATTAACTCATAGTGTTTACGAATCGCGCCTGCTAACAAATTTAGCGAAAAAGTATAAAGTTGCGACACAAATGGGAAACGGAGGGGCTTCTTCTCCGGGACTTCGACAAATTATCGATTGGATATGGGATGGTCAAATTGGTGAAGTCCGAAAAGTGGAAGCTTTCACCGATAGACCTTTCTGGCCGCAAGGGCTATCACGTCCAAGCGAAGCGGAAAGAATACCCCAAACGATGGATTGGAATCTGTTTATAGGTCCCGCCCATAGGAGATCGTACCATAGTATTTATACTCCCTGGAATTGGCGTGGATGGTGGGATTTCGGTACAGGGGCTCTAGGCGATATGGCTTGTCATATTCTGTTCCCTGTTTTCAGGGCGCTGAACCTTCGGTATCCGTCAAAAGTACAAGGTTCTTCTACTATGTTAATGTCCGAGAGTTGTCCTACAGCACAAATGATCAAATATGTTTTTCCACCTCGAGACAATATGCCGAAAGTGGTTATGCCGGAAGTCGAGATCAATTGGTATGATGGCGGATTAACGCCATTCCGGCCCAAAGGGATGATTAACGGTAAAGCGTTGAACGTAGAAGGTGGAGGTGTTATTTTCTATGGTTCAAAGGATACTTTGATTTGTGGTAGCTCTGGTGCTGAACCCTATCTGTTATCAGGTAGAACTCCCTCCTCTCCAAAAACACAACGCGAAGTGACACTCTCCCATCAAATGGATTGGGTGCGGGCGTGTCATCAGAGCCCTGACAACCGTGTGGAAGCGGCTTCTGATTTCTCTATTGCCGGGCCGATGAATGAAATGGTAGTCATGGGAGTGTTAGCCGTACGCCTGCAGGGATTGAACCATGAATTGGCATGGGATGGGGAAAATATGAAATTCACTAATATCCCGGCTGATGCAACTATCAGTACGGTTGTAAAAGACGGCTTTAAGATCAGTGAAGGACATCCAACATTCGACAAAATATGGACCGAGCCGGAAAATGCTCAACTGTTCGCACAGGAATTAATCAAACATACTTATCACAACGACTGGAAACTACCGGATATGCCTTAGACAGATTTCTTATTCGATTAAAAAATAATAAAGAATATGAAGCATATAATAGGAATAGATTTAGGAGGAACGACCATCAAAGGTGGTGTAATCGAAAGTAAGAATTTAATCAAACAAATTGTACAGAATACCGAAGCTAATAAAGGAGGTGAAACGACCTTAAATCATTTAAAGGAAGTGATTCGAAAGTTGAGAACAGCAGAAACCAAAGCGGTAGGTATAGGTGTACCCAGTGTCGTCGACAGCGAACGAGGCATTGTATATCATGTGCAAAATATTAGGGATTGGGAAGAGATTCATTTGAAATCAATTCTCGAAAAAGAATTTGATATGCCCGTGTTTATCAATAACGACGCCAATTGCTTTGCTATGGGAGAACGTATCTACGGGTTAGGACAAAATTTTGAAAACTTTGTAGGCATTACTTTAGGAACCGGAGTGGGTGGAGGAATCATCCAAAAGGGAAAATTGCTTTCCGACATGAATTGTGGCTCGGGTGAATATGGAGAAATGCCTTATCTGGACGGTATATTGGAGGACTATTGCGGAAGTTTCTTCTTTACAAAGAAGAATAGTAACGGCTACGATATAATGCAGAGAGCTGAGAAAGACGATAACAAAGCGATCGAAATCTTCGATGAATACTCGAAACATATGGCAATACTGGTAAAAATGATCGTCCTATCTGTAGATCCCCAAGCCATTATTTTCGGAGGAGCTATTTCTAACTCATTTCATTTATTCGAAAAAAAAATGTACGACAACTTGACCGATTTCCCTTTTCCAAACTCTATTCGTAATCTCAAAATACTGAAATCAAAATTGCAAAATATTGGCATATTAGGAGCTTCGGCTCTCTGTTATTGAGCTTATATTAATAAGTTTATTGATTTAATATTTCACGATTACAATAGCTACAAACGAAATAAAAACAACAAAATAAAATTAGTATGACAACGTATATAAAATATTTAACTATTCTTGCTTTTTTAGCATTTCCCATAACTTTTTCTTTTAGTCAAGAAAAGAAAATCAACGTAATTGTCATTGGAGCGCATCCGGACGATGCGGACGGCACAGCCGGCGGCACCGCTATTAAATTGGCGAAACGGGGACACAATGTGCTTTTCGTATCGCTTACCAATGGTGATGCAGGACACCAAACCAGCGGAGGCGGTGCGCTCGCCGTAAGACGACGCGCAGAAGCTGCAGAAGCGGGAAGAAGATTTGGGGTTACCTATAAAGTGCTGGAAAATCACGATGGGGAATTACTTGCAACGCTCGATGTACGTAAAGACGTCATCAGGCTTATCAGGCAATGGGATGCTGATGTTGTAATTGGTCACAGACCTTATGATTATCATCCCGATCACCGGAACGCCGCCATCCTAGTACAGGATGCCGCTTATTTGGTGATTGTACCGAATGTGGTTTCAGAGACCCCTCCGTTAAGGAAAAACCCTGTTTTTCTGTACGCTCAAGATAGTTTCCAAAAACCTTATCCTTTCAAACCTGATATAGCAATTGATATATCTGATGTTTTCGACCGGAAAGTATATGCCATGTCTTCTCACGAATCTCAATATTTTGAATGGCTTCCATGGACCGAATTAGAAGAAGTTCCGAAAGGTGAAAAGGAGAAGATGGAATGGTTCCATGCAAACCGAAAAAGACCAATCACTCCTGCTGTTAGAGAGTCCCTTATAAAGTGGTATGGGGAAGAAAGAGCGAATATGGTCACGGATGCGGAAGCGTTTGAGATTTGCGAATATGGTCATCAACCTACGGAGGAAGAGATTAAAGAATTATTCCCCATGTTAAAATAGATATTGGGGATTGAAGCAAAACATCTAACTACCTGCAAGGTAGTCTGTAAATTCAGGTTTTATGTTTAATCAAAATAAAAAATGAAATTAAGAATACTTTTTATTATCGCAATAATATTGACGCCTATGTGTTTTTCATGCCAACACAACGGGCAACACAATACATTAACAGAGAAAGAAATAGCTGAAGGATGGATACTCCTGTTTGATGGTAACACTTTGAATGGCTGGAGAGACTATAACGGAGAATATCTGACCATTCCATGGTTTGTGAAAGATGGCACGATACAAGCAAAAGGTACCGGTGCTGACGAACACGGATATATTGTAACTGATAGGATTTTTGAAAACTTTGAACTGATGTGGGACTGGAAAATAGCGGAAAAAGGCAACAGTGGAGTGCTGTATCACGTAGTAGAAGGCCCCGGTTTCAATGTGCCTTATGTAACAGGGCCGGAGTATCAGTTGATAGACAATGCCGGTTGTGAAGCGCTTGAAGATTGGCAGGTAACCGCAGCCGATTACGCCATGTCCCCCCCCAACCCGGAAAATCTTATCATTAGCCCTCCGGGAAAATGGAACACCTCTAAAATTATTTTTGATAACGGACATGTAGAACATTGGCTGAATGGAAAAAAAGTTATAGAATTTGAAGCATGGTCTGATGATTGGTATAAACGTAGAAATAGTGGGAAGTGGAAAGAAGCTCCAGAGTACGGTTTAGCTAGAAAAGGGGTGTTATGTCTGCAGGATCATGGCTCAGCCGCTTGGTTCCGAAATTTAAAAATCAGAGAATTACCGAATAAGCCGAAAGAGGTTGTGTTGTTCAACGGAAAAGACCTCCATGGTTGGGAAATGTATGGAACTGAAAAATGGTACGTTCAAAATGAAACTATCATATGTGAAAGTGGTCCCGATAAAGAATATGGCTATCTGGCAACACGCGAATATTATGACAATTTTGACCTTACACTTGAATTCAAGCAGGAAGCGGATGGAAATTCGGGAGTGTTCTTTAGAACACATGTCGAACCTGGACCAACAACCTACGGATGGCAGGTAGAAATCGCACCTAAAGGAATGGATACAGGAGGAATATACGAGTCTAACGGAAGAGGATGGCTAATTCAAATATCCGACGAAAAGGAATCTATTTTGAAGGAGAACGAGTGGAATAGTATGCGTATCCTTGTTCAGGGCGACAATGTAAAAACATGGCTCAATGGCGAAATGATGGTCGATTATTCAGATGAAAAAATAGAAAAAAAACAAGGCCGTATTGCTTTACAGATACATGATGGCGGAGGTATAAAAGTTTTATGGAGAAATCTGAAATTACATACATTATAATTGTTTTATTTGTAGTCAATTATTTATACATAAAAATGCATGAAAAAAATTAAATTCAATTCTTCGATAAGCAACCTGATACTCTTTTTATTCCTATTCGTATCTTGCATTAGCGGTGGACAAACCAACAGGGAAAAGACAAATACGGAACAAAATGAAGAAAATGAATGGAAAACGAACTTAGCATCCGATTCTGTGAGTTGGGCCGAAAACTGGATAGATGACTCTTCAAGAACGGATTCAACTCAATATAAATATGAAAACGGGAGTCTGCGTTTCTGGACAGAAGCGGAAAGCAGACAAAGGCCCAAAATAACATATAAAAATCGAGATTTTACTACAGGACAATATTTTTGGAGGGTATATATTCCGAAAATGGGAATGTATGAAAGAGCAAGTGTCGGTGCATTCTTGTACCATGACGGTGACCACGAACTGGATTTCGAGATAGGATCGGGAAGAAAAGAAGTACGGGAATCAGTCAACGCGCAAGACGATGAAGTGGTAATGTATCTCACTTCACAAGAATTCCCTGCACATCAGTCCATTCATCCTATCAAGACAGAACAATGGTACGATCTATCAATGAAGCTCACCGAAACTGATGATACGAAATATTTTTTAGAATGGTTTGTGAATGGTGACCTAATTGATTCAGTAAAATTGGAATATGGTTCGGAAGTGCAATTTGGCATCCATTGCAGCCTCGAAAATATTCAGTTTATGGGCGATATGTACGCTACCCAAGATCACTATTGCTTGTTTAAGTCCGTTGGATTGAAGAAATTATAAATACATTATGAAAAACTTTAAAATGTCATTTATCAGAATTTTTGCAATTATTTTTACGGTAATATCTATATCTTGTAGCAAGCAACCGTATGAGTATAAACACCCGGATATTGATAAAAATCCAAATCCTGAAAGTAGGATTACTAAATACCCCACAGATTTTCTTCCATACATAGGTAAGATAAACTGGGTGGGAAATTTAGCATCTGACGCTGAAAGTTGGACCGAAAACTGGATAGACGATTCTTCAGGAACAACTTCAATTCAGTATAAATTTGAAAATGGGAGCCTTCGTTTCTGGACTGAAAAAGGGAGTAAGCAACGTCCTAAAGTAATGCACAAAAACCGTAAAATTTTTACAACCGGCGAATATAAATGGAAAGTCTATATCCCGAAAATGGGAATGTATGAAAAAGTAAGTGTGGGAGCATTTCTATACCACGACGGTGACCATGAATTAGATTTCGAAATAGGGTCCGGAACAAAAAAGAATCGAGAGAAATATCAAGCTCTTGATGATGAGGTTTTAATGTATCTGACATCACAAGAATTTCCTTCACATCAATTTATCCATCCCATTAAAACCGAAGCATGGTATGATCTTACCATCAGGCTCACAGAAACAGAAGACAAAAAATATTATTTAGAATGGCTGGTAAACGGTTATTTGGTGGATGCTGTGAAATTAGAGTATGGTAAGGAAATACCTTTCGGCATTCACTGTAGTCTTGAAAATCTGGAATTCATGGGGGATTCCTATAGCTCAAGAGAACACTATGCTTTGTTTGAAAAAATGGGCTTTGAATCTTTCGACTCATCCTACGAAGAACCATTAGGATCCAAAACAACTATTATTACCTCAAAGCAGATTGGCGAAGAAATAAATATAAGGGTCGATGCTGAGGAATCCGAACAGCATGCTTGTTGGATAGATTTGAATAATAATCGCATAAAGGATTCTAACGAGAGTATTACAAAATTCGGCGATAATACAAGCTATACAATCGGCAACCAAGAGTTTACCATTTATGGAATAATAACGAGACTGGATTGTATGGATAATCAACTTACCGCATTAGATGTAGGCGAACAAACGGCATTATTCTGGTTAGATTGCGGTGGAAATGAAATTAGGACTCTGGATCTGAGTAAAAATTCAGAATTAATACGACTCCGTATTGACGGCAATTCTCTTACAGGATTGGATCTGTCCCTGAATAGTAAACTAGAATACCTATCGTGTGAGGGTGGTTTTAGTGCAGAAGTTACGACATTGGATGTGAATCAAAATACAAAGTTAGAATTCATGGATGTTTCAGAAAACCGACTGACCACACTAAACGTGAACAGTAATACCAAACTTACTTTTTTAAATTGCAATAGCAATGCCCTTACCGGAGCATTAAACGTAAGCAATAACACAGAAAGTTTGGAAGAATTACGCTGTGCGAACAACCAACTTACAGAACTGAATATCAGCAATAAAAACTCAAATCTCAAAAAGCTAAGGTGCGATAACAATCAAATTAACGGCGTTAATATGACCAATTTGGTTAACTTACTCCCCCCACGTAGTGGGCGCGACGGAGAATTATTTATTATCAATACGGCGAGTGAGAATGAGGGAAACATGGCTACTGCGAAAGATGTAAGTGCAGCTAAAAACAAAGGATGGAAAGTACTTGACCGGAATGGGAACATTGAATATCCCGGCTCCTAAGCAGATTATATAGAAAAGTGTACAGTATGGACAATAACTTTAATTTTGAATGATAAATTCGACGACAAATTATCTATAGATTAACGTGTCCTTCTGTACACTAATCCATAAATTGATTAACATTAAAACACATGATTAATAAGATTAATTTTTTGAATATTCTTTTCATTGTCATTTTTATATCTTATATAAGCGCTAGTAATATTAAAGAGAATGGAAATAATGTCCACTATGTAAATAAATCAGATGATTTTAGTATTACAGGTGAAGGTAATAATAAAAATTGGGAAAAAGCCGAATGGATTGAACTTACTAAACGTAAACAATTTGAAAAAACGCCCTTAAGGACAACCGTAAAAATGTTGTATTCTAAAACAGGACTTTACTTCCTTTTCAATTGTCAGGATAATAAATTAACATCCTCAATGAATGCGGATTTTATGGAATTATGGAATGAAGATGTAGTGGAAGTTTTCCTTTGGCCAGACGAAAACTATCCGGTATATTTCGAATATGAACTCTCACCCCTGAACTACGAATTACCCATTATGGTAGCCAACATAGATGGTGAGCTATTAAGATGGCAGCCCTTTTACTACGAATCCAATAGGCGCACAAGACATAAAACAAATATCATAAATGGTAAAAAGGAACCGCATGCATTTATTGAAGGATGGACAGCGGAGTTTTTTATTCCTTATACGCTTTTGATGCCTCTTAATAATGTTCCGCCTCGGAAAGGAGAAAAGTGGAGAGCAAATTTCTATCGTATGGATTATGATCACCCAGAATCAATCAGTTGGTTATGGCAGTTGACAAAAGTAAATTTCCACGATTATAAAAACTTTGGCACGATTATTTTCAACTAATTAATCTTGTATTTAAACACATAATAATGATAACTATATGATAAAAACAATACTCTTATTTATTGTATCTCTTTTCTTAATCTGTGGATGTAACAGCTATTCAGATAATTTACCCTTTACTTATAAATATAGCATAGAAAGTATGGGCAATTTTAAAGTAAATTTTGAGCTAAACTCAGATTCAACCTATAAAATATCACAATTTAATTACTTTTTTGATAGGCTAGAGGGACGAAAAAGGGCTTTTCTTAAGGACGGAAAATTAACCAAACAGGAATTTATCACATTCCAAACTTTAATATCCGCCAGCAAAATAGAAAGATTGAAAGATACTTATGGTTTCGAAGATGCGGCATCAGAAAGAGAAATTATTTTTATGATCGAACTGATTCGAAACGGAAAATCCAAATATGTATCGATAAATAGCCATACCAGCAATAAATTTCCAAAACATTTTCCAGACCTTATAAAACATACCAATGAATTTATTAGTGAAAAGATAAACTAAAACTACGATTTACTCGCGAACGAGAAAAATATCCGATTAAATGAAACTTGAAAATAACATATACAAAAATCAAGCCCTGATGCCAGAGATAATAGAAGACCCACCCGAGCAGAAACCGAAACTCACTCTTGAATTCTAACCCTTATCAATTTTCGACATTATTTATTTCATCCGATTATTTTTTTTAAGCATCTCGTTCAGCATCCATTGAATTTGGCCATTAACGCTGCGGAACTCATCGGATGCCCATTTTTCAATGGCGTCCATCGTCTCCGAGTCGACACGTAATGCAAAATTCTTTGTTGTCTTTTCTTTCTTAGCCATTTATATCTCCTAAACAATCATTCCAACCCTTTATACACTATCCGAACTTCTTTTCTGAAGGAATTTGCATGAAGCTCTTCTTTATATTATAAATACCGACTATTGATAAAGAGTCCCCGTATTTAAAACCGGCTGCGCAGATTCATCGGCACAGAGCACGACCAGTAAATTACTTACCATTGCCGCCTTTTTATCGGCATCCAACGCAACAATATCCTCATCTTCAATCCTATCGAGTGCCATTTTCACCATGGTAACAGCCCCTTCCACAATTTTTTCGCGTGCCGATATAATGGCTTCAGCTTGTTGGCGACGAAGCATCACCGCGGCTATTTCGGGTGCATAGGCTAAATAATTGATCCGCGCCTCCAGCACTTCGATACCGGCCATTTCCAACCGGTTATTGAGTTCTGTCAATAAATCTTCATTTATTTCTTCCCCTCCCGATCGAAGCGTCACTTCATTATCGGCGACCACATTATTGTCATACGCATAATGACCGGCTACCTGCCTTAATGCGGCATCGCTTTGCACGGCCACGAAATCCTCGAATGCATCCATTTTGCTGGCTACAGAAGAAGACTCTGCGGTTCCCTGCTTACCGGGACCCGATGAAGCCATTGTCTGCGCATCTATTTCGAACATGGCTTTATAGGTATCTTTCAGTCTCCAAACCAACACTAAGCCGATCAATACAGGATTCCCCACCTTATCATTTACTTTTATGGGTGCTCCATTCAGGTTTCGCGCCCTCATCGACAGCTTTTTCTTGGTCATAAATGGATTTATCCAGAAAAATCCGGTCTCCTTAAACACGCCTTTATATTTTCCGAAGAAAATCATAACAATCGCTTCATTCGGCTCTAACTTGACGAACCCGAATAAGCAAATCAACCACAAAACAGATAATAAAATACCGGTTATAATACCCGGGGTACTTAAAAAGAAGCTTCCCACCGTTATTCCCAATAACAGAAACAAAACAAAGAGCATCAAAAAACCATTTGCTCTAAAACCTTTGAAACTAAATTCTTTTGCAGTCATAACAAAAAATCGTATTAATATTATTTTGATATCACAAATATATAATCTCTTTCCACATTAGCCAAATAAACAAACACGTTTTAATATCTTTTAATATGATTATGCGACTCCGGGAATTACTTTAGGTTCCTTTTTATTCATTTTCCGCTATTTAAGGTGCCGGATATAAGGCAAAAATGCTATCTTTGTCAATTATTTAAGTGATGGAAGAATAGTTTAATTCCATATAGAGCAATTATTTAATTCATTATTTATATTTTAGATGAAAAGAACAATATTAATCGCATTAGCAGCTATGACATTATTTGCATGCAATAATCCGACAAAGAAAGGGACTTCACCGACCAGTGAACCCGGAACAATTTTCTACACCGACTATGATACTCCTTATGCTACGCCTCCTTTTGAGAAAATTACGGAAAACGATTACCGTCCGGCATTTGCATTCGGCATAGAACAACAATCGAAAGAAATAGACTCCATCGCCAATAATTCGGATGCTCCGACATTCGAAAATACGATTGTCGCTCTCGACAACAGCGGAAGCATTCTCGACCGGGTATCGGCCGTTTTTTTCGCATTAGAAGGAGCCGAGAGAACGGATACCATCGAACAGATCGCTTTGGAAATTTCGCCTGAACTGACGGAACATAACGATAATATTTATCTAAACCAATCTCTTTTCAATCGTATCCAAACGTTACACAATCAGGCTGACAGTCTCGGATTAACAACCGAACAGCATCAATTGCTCGACAAGTATTACAAGCGTTTTGTGCGTTCGGGTATCGCCCTTGATGAAACGGCAAAAGCGCGACTTCGCGAAATCAATAAAGAGCTATCTTCTTTAACATTGAAATTCGGAAACAACGTAGTAAAAGAAACAAATAATTACCAATTGGTTATCGACAATGAAAAAGACCTCTCCGGATTGCCGCAAGCCGTCATCGCGACCGCCGCAGAAACAGCCAAAGACAAAGGACTGGAGGGTAAATGGGTTTTCACGCTGCAAAAAACCAGTTGGTTACCCTTCTTACAATATGCCGATAACCGGAACCTTCGCGAACAGTTATATAGAGCAATGTATACTCGCGGCGACAACGACAATGAATTTGATAATAAGCAAATCATCAATAAAATTATCAATCTCCGTATCGAAAAAGCTCACTTAATGGGTTATGACTCTTTTGCTGATTTCTCTTTGGAAGAAACAATGGCTAAAACACCTAAAGCCGTTTATGATTTACTGAATACTATTTGGAAGCATGCTTTGCCTCAAGCTAAAAAAGAAGCGGCTGAATTACAAACCCTGATTGACAAAGAAGGCGGCAATTTCAAACTGCAATCGTGGGACTGGTGGTATTATACCGAAAAGTTACGCAACGAAAAATATGCGCTGAATGAAGCGGAAATAAAGCCTTATTTCAAGATGGAGAATGTTCGCGAAGGAGTGTTTACCGTAGCCAACAAGCTCTATGGATTAAATTTTAAAAAGCTGGATAACATCAATGTATATCACCCCGAAGTAGAGACTTATGAAGTAACCGACGCCGACGGCTCACATCTGGCGGTTTTTTACACCGATTATTTTCCTCGCGCGGGTAAAAGTGTAGGCGCATGGATGGGTAGCATCCGTGACCAATCGAACGTTAATGGAGAGAATATCCGTCCGCTGGTGTACAATGTAGGCAATTTCACACGGCCGACCAACGATACGCCTTCGCTGCTTACGCTCGATGAAGTGGAAACGATGTTTCATGAGTTCGGTCATGCTCTTCATGGAATGTTATCCGATGTTCATTATAAAGGATTATCCGGAACCAGCGTTTATCGCGATTTCGTAGAACTGCCTTCGCAAGTTCTGGAACATTGGGCTTTCCATCCGGAGGTACTTAAACTCTATGCGAAACATTATGAAACCGGTGAAATCATTCCGGACTCGCTCATTGAAAAAATGAATGCCGCAGCCAATTTCAACCAAGGCTTCACGACGACCGAATTGGTGGCTGCCGCCTTGCTCGATATGGATTGGCATACGCAAAAAGAACTGAAAAAGTATGACGTCCGTAAGTTCGAGAAAGAAGCGATGCAAACAATCGGTTTGATTGACGAAATCATTCCCCGTTACCGGAGTACTTACTTCAATCATATTTTCAGCGGAGGCTACTCGGCGGGCTATTATAGCTATCTATGGTCGGAAGTATTGGATGCCGACGCATTCCAACCTTTTCTGGAAAAAGGCATATTCGATGCGGAAACCGCCGCTTCTTTCCGGGCGAACATTTTGTCGAAAGGTGGAAGCGACGATCCCATGAAACTTTATATTCAATATAGAGGTTCCGAGCCCAATGCCGTTTATTTATTAAAGAACAGAGGCTTTGTAAAATAATTCATTTGCGAAAGGGCAGAATCATCCGATTAAAAAATAATCGGATGATTTTGCTCTTAAAAAGATAAAAAAGGTGTATATTTGCAACCTCAAAATAAAGGGCATGGATAATGCCTTTATTTTTGGGAAGATATCTTTTAAGATCCTAATCAAGAAACAATTTGTAAATAATCTATAAAAAAGTAAACGTAATATTGAAATGCAAAACAAAGGATTTATTCAAGTTTTCAGCATTATCCTCACGCTTATTTGTTTGTTCTATCTGTCCTTTACTTTTGTAGGTTGGCAGTATAACAAGAAAGCCAATGAGTATGCAAACGGGAACTTAGCCCTAAAGAATCAATACCTTGATTCGTTGTCTACCGAAAAAGTATATTTAGGATATACGCTAAAACAAATTCGAGAAAAAGAAATCGGATTAGGTCTTGACCTTAAGGGAGGTATGACGGTGACGCTCGAAATCGATGCGTCACAAGTTGTCCGGTCGTTAGCCAATACCGACGATCCCGTATTTAATCAGGCTTTGAGTGAAACAGTCGCCCAAAACCGAAAAGGTAGTTCTTCGGACTTCATCACCCTTTTCCTTCAAAATTACGAACGTCTGAATCCGAACGGAAAATTAGCCAATATTTTCAGCATCACGATGAGCGACCGGGTTAGCCCTTCGGCTAGTAACGCCGATGTAGCATCGGTACTTCGTAAAGAAGTAGCGAGTGTCGCCGACAACTCTTTTAATGTATTGACTACGCGTATCGACCGTTTCGGTGTGGTATCCCCAAATATCCAACGATTAGACCGCGCGGAGAGAATCCTTATCGAACTTCCCGGTATAACAGAACCCGATCGTGTGCGGAACCTGTTGCAAGGAAGTGCAAATTTGGAATTCTGGAAGACGTATAACTTAAATGAGCTGAGTACTTATTTTAGTGAAGTTAATTCCCGCTCGAGCGAGTATGCTGTGGCAAATTCACCGTTGGCTAAAGACTCGACCGCCAATGATTCGACAGCGATAGAAACCGGAGCTGCTATCGTCGATTCGGCAGGTGTCGCACTAGCCGAAACAGCGGAACAAGACAGTGACAAGGTCGTTATCACGAAGAGTTTCGCTCAATACTTCAACCAACCCTATTTTGCAATGGGACAGGCAACAGGACCTATCGTAGGGACTGTTGCAAAGAATGATACATCGGCAGTTAATTATCTTCTACAACGGTATAAAGATATTTTCCCGGCGGATGTCCGCTTTAAATGGGGTTTCAAACCAATCGATCAACGTGAAACCTATTTTGAGTTGTTCGCTTTACAGGGAGACGGAACCAAACGCGGGCCGGCTCTTGAAGGCGACGTAATTACAAACGCCCGGGCCGACCAAGGACAACAAGGTTCTGCATGGGAAGTCAGTATGACCATGAATTCTTCCGGTGCAAGCCGTTGGGCGACCATTACCGGAGCCGAAGTGGGAAATTCTATCGCGATTATACTCGATGGATATGTATATTCTGCTCCCCGTGTAAATGACAAGATTGAGGGCGGACGCTCATCGATTACCGGCAACTTCTCGCCCCAAGAGGCTCAGGACTTAGAGAACGTGCTAAAATCCGGTAAAATGCAGGCTGGCGTACGTATTGTGCAGGAGGATATCGTCGGTCCATCGTTAGGACAGGAATCGATTCAAGAAGGGATGATTTCATTTATCATCGCACTCATCGTCTTATTTATTTTTACATGTCTTCTCTACGGATTCACTCCGGGTATGGTTATCAACGGAGCGTTACTATTGAACTTCTTCTTTACATTGGGAGCATTAGCCGCCTTTCAGGCCGTTTTGACACTCCCCGGCATCGCGGGTATGATTCTATCTCTGGCCATGGCTGTCGATGCGAATGTTCTTATCAACGAACGTATAAAAGAAGAGCTAGCCGGAGGCAAGACATTACGTCGAGCATTGGAAGACGGATATAAGAATGCCTTCTCAGCTATCTTCGACTCGAACCTGACATCCATCATCGTCGGTATCATATTAATGCTCTTCGGAACAGGTGCCATCAAAGGATTCGCAATAACGCTGATTATAGGTATTGCCGTATCCTTCCTGACGGCTGTATATTTGACCCGTATTCTTTACGAATATCAATTGGATAAAGGAAGATGGCAGAAACTCGATTTCATGACGCCTTTCTCCAAAACATTCTCTAAAGAATACAGTTTCGATTTCCTCAAAGGGAGCAAGAAGGTATTAGCCGGAATCGCGCTTTTCATTTTAATCTGTATCGTTTCGCTATTCACCTTGAAGCTGAATTCAGGAATCGATTTCACCGGCGGACGCAACTACATTGTGCGCTTCGATCAACCTGTAAGCACGGCGGATGTTCAGGATGCCCTTACCCCCTATTTCGGGGAATCGGTTCGCGTTATTACCATCGGGTCCAGTGATCGGGTACGTATTTCGACCAATCATCTGATTGAATCGGAAAACGAAAATATCGAACAAGAACTGGTTGATCTGTTAGGCCAAGGATTAAAAGAATTTATTACTCCCGGAAAGACGATAGACGACCATATACAAAGTTCTCAAAAAGTAGGGCCAAGTGTGGCCGAAGACATGCTGAAGAATGCGGTCTTGGCATTGGCTATAGCTTTGTTCTGCATGGGACTTTACATCTTACTGCGATTTAGGAATTGGACGTTCTCGGTAGGAACAACAGCCGCCCTTGCCGTAGATGCTTTCTCGGTTATCGGATTGTACTCTCTGCTTTGGAAAATCATGCCGTTCTCAATGGAAATGGATCAAACATTCGTTGCGGCTATCCTTACGGTTGTCGGATATTCGCTGAATGATAAAGTGGTTGTATTCGACCGTGTCCGGGAATATATGACGCTATATCCGAAACGCGACTTGAGATCGTTGTTTAACGATTCGTTAAATGCGGTATTGGCCCGTACAATCAGTACCGGTTTAAGTACGATATTGGTTATTATCTGCATTCTTTTCTTAGGAGGTGACTCCATCAGAAGTTTTGTGTTCGCCATGTTGATAGGTGTCGTTGTCGGTACAGTAACGAGTTTGTTTGTTGCAGCACCGGTAGCATTCAAAATGATGACTAACCAACAAAAGAAAAAAGAACAACAGGGACTAAAGAAATAATTCTTTTCTATTAAAAAAACGGGTTGCGAGTTTCGTAACCCGTTTTTTATGCTTAAAGGTAGATATTGGTCGTAATATTATCGCATATCTGAAAAGGAAAAGCTTTTACGGATAGAAAATTTTCAGGAAAAGAGAGCTTTATATCGTATATTTTTTATACTTTTGCAACCTGAAATCACGCCACAATAGCTCAGTTGGTAGAGTAACGCATTCGTAACGCGTCGGTCGCGAGTTCAAGTCTCGCTTGTGGCTCATCAATCGAGTAGGTAGGAGGATTACTCCCCCGCCCTCTCACACCACCGTGCGTACTT
>ENA-UOOK01002757-UOOK01002757.1-fermentation-metagenome-genome-assembly--contig:-NODE-2757-length-20922-cov-15.801169_pt1 | contig 20922 bp, 17 predicted proteins | sample MGYA00245777_ERZ724023 | MGnify/ENA primary metagenome ERZ724023 (study PRJEB28704, sample SAMN03018312) | fermentation metagenome | biome: anthropogenic terrestrial biome; feature: soil...
AACTTTTTAGCTGCTTTTCCCTGTTGAAGTTTTTGCGTACTTGCCTTTTTTAAACGAGCAATTCTATGTTGGTGCACATTAAAAGCAGCCTCTTCTTTTTGCTTTTTAGTTTGTTCAAACTTCTCATAATCAGAATATTTACCATTAAATTGGGTTACTTTTTTATCTTTTATACACCAAATAGTATTCACAACAGAATTTAAAAAATCCCGATCATGACTTACTACTAAAAGTGAGATATCACGTGCGTTTAAAATATTAATTAACCATTTTTGCTGATTTATATCTAAATTCGAGGTTGGCTCATCTAATAAAAGCAAACTGTTGGGTTCGCGCTTTAAATTATAAATTGCCTTATCAATGGCTTGTCTTTCCCTTTCACCACCACTAATCCCTCCATAATCTAAAAGTTGGGGAACAAAAATAGTAGAACAATTTTTAACTATCTTGCCATGAGTCACATTTAAATTATTATTCTGATCAATAGCTTTCAGCAGAGTAGTTTTACCAACTCCATTATTCCCAATCAAACCAATTTTTTCGTTAGTATTAATATTTAATTCCGGAATATTAAATAAATCCCGATTACCAAAACTAATTTTAAAATTTATTATTTTAATGAGTTCCATACTAATCACTCTCCTAATACCAAGTGATTCAATATTTGCTTATTGGATTTTTAATCTTAAGTAATACTTATGATTAAAATCATGAGCAATGAAAACAACTTTTCCATTTATCTGCAGTAATTTTTGTAAAGTCTTCATCATTGCCTCCTGATTAACTAAATTTTTTTAAATATCTATAAAATTCATTATTCACCTTTTAACTACGCAATTCAATTTTATATACAAATTTTGATTTATATTCTATCCACGGTCAGATATTATATTTTTTTATAAAAATTTTGATTGCATTATGCAAGATACATACTTCTGTAAATCTCATCGTGTGTTCTAGACCAAATGAGAATCCTATTCTATCAATACTCTATCTTGTATGTTGCTTTTGACAGTACCACTAAATATTGTTAATCTCAGATCTGTTAAAGGAATTTTATGGAGGAGTTCAAGTCAATGAATACAAAAATAAAAAAGATATTATCAATTGGTGCAATTGCACTTAGTGTCGGGATAATGCTCACCGCATGTTCTGGGAAAAAGCAAGGTGGGAGTGGTAACAGTAGCAGCAATGCTAAACACTCAGTAGCTTTAATTACTGCCGGTAACGGAATTAATGATCACTCCTTTAACCAATCTGCCTGGACAGGTTTTAAAGCTTATGGTAAACAACACGATTTAAATCAGGGCCGCAATGGTTACCAATATTTCCAATCAAGTAGTGCCGCTGATTTTCAGCCTAACTTAGATGAAGCAGCCAAAGCCGGTTACCAGACAATTTTCGGCGTCGGCTATTCACTAAAGGATGCTGTCAGTGCTGCAGCTAAAAAGTACCCTAAGAAAAATTTTGCCATTATTGATGACAAAATTGACGGACAAAAGAATGTTGTTTCAGCTAATTTCAAAAGTGAACAGGCCGCATATTTAGCCGGAGTAGTAGCCACAAAAGAAACTAAAACTAATACGGTTGGTTTTATCGGTGGTACACACGGTGATATTATCGACCTTTTTGACGCTGGTTTTACTAAAGGTGTTAAAGATGAATCCAAAAAGTTACATAAGAAAGTAACCATCCTAAATCAATATGTAGGTAATTTCACCAGCGCTGATAAAGCTAAATCAATCGCCCAATCAATGTACACTAAGAAAGCCGATATCATCTTCCATGCAGCTGGTGGTGCCGGTGATGGGCTCTTCCAAGAAGCCAAATCAATCAACCAAACTCGTCCTGCCAATAAAAAGGTTTGGGTAATCGGCGTCGACGTTGATCAATCTAATCTTGGTAATTATTCCGCAAAAGGCGGACAAAAATCGAACTTTGTTTTAACTTCCGTAATTACTGGTGTAAATGTCGCAACGCAAGATATCGCCAACCGTGCTTATAAAGGAAAGTTTCCGGGTGGTGAGCACCTCGTTTACGGCTTAAGAGGCAATGGCGTTTCTATTAAACACGGACAAATTACCCCTGCCGCTTGGAAAGATGCACAAACAGCTAGAGACCAAATTTTAAGTAATAGAATTAAAATTCCAACCCACCCTAATAAATAGTTCGTAATATACTTAACTAATTATCTTTTATTTCATATAAAAATAATATTATTGGATTTACACGTATATTAATGATAATATTTGTATTGATTATTCGTATTATTTGTATGGAGGATAAAAGATAATGAACAAAAAGTTCAAGAAGTTATTGTCTTTAGGTATTGTTTTAGCGTCTCTCGGGTTGATCCTAACTGCTTGTTCAGGCAAAAAAGAGGGCAATGCTGGAAGTAAAAATAGTAAACATGATATTGCCTTAATTACTGATTCTAACGGTGTTGATGACCACTCGTTTAATCAAGCTGCTTGGGAAGGATTTAAATCATACGGTCAAGAACATGATCTGAAAAAGGGTAAGGATTACCAATACTTTCAATCAAGCAGTGCCGCTGATTACACCCCAAACTTTGATCAGGCTGCCAAAGCCGGCTACCAAACTATTTTTGGTGTTGGTTACATGCTGACTGATTCAGTTAAAGCCGCTGCGAAGAAAAATCCTAAGAAAAACTTCGTAATTGTTGATGATGTAATCAAAGGACAAAAGAATGTTGCTTCCGCAACCTTCATGAGTAACCAAGCCTCCTACCTTGCCGGTTTAGCTGCTGCTTATACTACCAAAACTAACAAAGTTGGTTTTGTCGGTGGTGCCAAATCTTCAATCATTAACTTATTCGAGGCCGGATTTAAACAAGGTGTCCGTGATGGCGCTAAAGCATTACATAAGAAAGTTTCCGTTTCTACCCAATATATTGGCAACTTCACCTCAACTGATAAAGCTAAGTCAATTGCACAATCAATGTACGCTGACAAAGCCGATATCATTTATCAGGCTGCCGGTAATGCAGGAAATGGTATTTTCCAAGAAGCTAAAGACTATAACCAAACCCGTTTTGCTAACAAAAAAGTTTGGGTAATTGGTGTTGACGTTGACCAACAAAGCTTGGGTAACTATAAAGCTAAGAATGGTAAGAAATCTAACTTTACTTTGACCTCTGTTCTAAAAGGTTTAAATGTTGCTACCAAATCAATTTCTGACAAAGCTTACGACAATAAATTCCCTGGTGGTAAACACATCGTTTACACCTTAAAGGATAACGGTGTATCTGTTACCAAAGGTAATCTAGATTCTAAGACCTGGTCAGCTATTCAAAAAGCCCGTAAACAAATTATTGCAGGCAAGATTAAGGTTGCTACTACACCATCCAAATAGTGCAAGTAACATTTCAAGAACTCTTCGTTTTACACGAAGAGTTCTTTTATCAAAAGGAAGATCATGATCAATTATGGAAAAAGAGACTAAAAATATAATTGAGATGCGCCATATTGTTAAAGACTTTAACGGTTTTAAAGCCAATAACAATATCAACCTCACGCTCCAAAAGGGTGAAATCCTGGCGCTTCTCGGTGAAAATGGCGCGGGGAAATCGACTTTAATGCGCATATTATCCGGGCTACTCGAGCCAACTGCCGGAGAGATTTATGTCCGCGGTAAAAAAGTCGACATTAAAGATCCTACAGTGGCTAAAAATTTAGGAATTGGTATGGTCCACCAGCATTTTATGTTAATGGAATCATTTACCGTGTTAGAAAATATTATTTTGGGCCATGAGAGTACGAAGGGACCAATATTAGACTTAAAAAAGGCAGCAAAACAAGTGTCTGCCTTAGCTAAGCGTTACGGATTAACCCTTGACCTCAACGCAAGAGTTGCGGATATTACGGTAGCACAACAACAAAAAGTAGAAATTTTAAAAGTATTATACCGTGGGGCAGATATTCTTATCTTTGATGAACCAACTGCCGTATTAACCCCGCAGGAAGTTACTGAATTCATTAAAATCTTGAAAGGTTTAGCAAAAGAAGGCAAATCTATCATCTTAATTACCCACAAATTAGAAGAAATTAAAGAGGCAGCCGATCGGGTAATAGTCATTCGTGCCGGTAAAAGTGTCGGCACCTTTGATGTGGCAGCAGTTAGTGATGATCGGTTAGCTGAATTAATGGTTGGCCGCCATGTTAATATGACCCTCACCAAACCCCAAGTTAAGGCAGGTAAAGAAATCTTAAACGTAAAAGATTTACACGTTAAAGATAACCGCGGCATCATGGCAGTCAAAGGATTATCTTTTGCTATTCACGCCGGTGAAATATTAGGGTTAGCCGGAATTGACGGTAATGGTCAAGATGAATTGGTGGAAGCAATTACCGGTTTACGGCACGTTACTTCTGGTTCGGTAATAATTAATAATAAAGATATGACTAACCAAAAGGTACGTAAAATTACTGAGGCTGGTGTTGCCCACATCCCTGCCGACCGGCAAAAGTATGGTTTGATTTTACAATTCCCCTTAGCCGATAATTTGGCCTTGCAAACATATTACAGGCCACCACTTTCTAAACACGCAATTATTAACCATAAGGCTATTCATGAACACGCTGAAAAATTAATTAAACAATTTGATATCAGAACAACTAGTGCCACACTTCTTGCAAGTGATTTATCTGGAGGTAACCAGCAAAAAGCAATTATCGCCCGCGAATTAGACCTCAAGAGTGATTTAATCATCGCTTTTCAACCAACTCGTGGCCTCGATGTCGGTGCGATCGAATATATCCATAAACAGCTACTTGCTCAGCGCTCTGCTGGAAAAGCCATTCTGCTTATTTCTTATGAATTAGACGAAATTATGCAATTATCTGACCGCATCGTTGTTCTTCATGATGGGCAAGCCTCTGGCGAGGTTAAGCCTGAAGAAACAAGCAACAAAGAATTAGGCCTGCTAATGACCGGAGCAAAGACAGAAGGTACAAATCATGATTAAAGTTAGTCCAAAAATAAAACGGATCCTGGTACCAATTATTTCTATTATTGCTGGATTCTTAGTTGGTGCGATCATTATGCTTATCTGGAATTACAACCCAATCCAGGCTTATTCATCCATGTTTGCGAGTGCCTTAGGAAACATGAACGGAATTGGTGAAACTATTCGGGAAGCCAGTCCACTTATTTTTACAGCAATTGGCTTTGCCATCGCTTCAAAAGCTGGTTTCTTTAATATTGGCCTGCCGGGGCAAGCACAAGCTGGCTGGTTAACTTCAATTTGGATTGTTTTAGCTTATCCTAATATGCCTAAAATAATCTTATTGCCCTTGGCAATTATTGTGGGGACCATTGCCGGTGCTTTAGTTGCAGGAGTTGCAGGTTACTTGCGAGCACAATTTGGTACAAATGAGGTAATCACAACCATCATGCTCAACTACATCGTGCTTTATACCTGCCAATACCTTATGCAGCAGGTTATGTCACCTAATTTGCGAATCGATACAGACACAACCAAAAATATCTCGAGTAATGGCAGTTTAAAAATTAACTGGTTAACCAATATGTTTGGCGGATCTCGAATCAATGCCGGTATTTTCTTAGCTTTGGTTGCTATCATTATTTACTGGTTTTTGATGAAGAAAACAACAATGGGTTTTGAAATCAAATCCGTTGGTGCAAACCCATTTGCCAGCCGTTACGCCGGAATGTCCTCCAAGAAAAATATTATTCTTTCAATGTTACTATCCGGGAGTTTTGCCGGATTAGGCGGTGTTGTGCAAGGATTAGGAACTTACCAAAACTACTTCACGCAAACTACGAGCTTAGACATAGGCTGGGATGGTTTATCCGTTGCTTTACTTGGCGGTAGTACCACTATCGGCATTTTACTGGCTGCCATTTTATTCTCCATTTTAAAAATCGGTGGGTTAGGGATGCAGACAATTGCCGGTATTCCCTATGAAATTGTTTCCATAGTTATCGCCGCAATTATCTTCTTTGTCGCAATTAGTTACGTCATCGGCTTGTTATTTAAGACGAAAGATAAGAAAAATAATTACCAACAACCGCAAAGAAAAGAACGTGGGCCCAATAATGGCATAGATGGCTCTAATATCGAAGTTGGTAAGAAAGGACAAATTTAATGAATATTGTTACTACGTTGGCACTGATTGTGTCATCAACTTTTGTCTACTCTGCACCGCTAATTCTTACTGCACTTGGCGGCGTATACAGTGAAAATTCTGGGATTGTTAACATCGGTCTTGAAGGGATCATGACCATGGGTGCTTTCTCATCCATCGTCTTCAACTTAACCTTCGCTTCTACATTTGGTAAAGCTACCCCATGGATCGGAGCATTGGTTGGCGGTATTTGTGGACTAACCTTCTCGCTTTTGCACGCTGTAGCTACGATTAACTTTCATGCTAACCACGTTATCAGTGGTACCGTGCTCAACTTAATGGCCCCACCACTCGGCGTCTTCTTAATTAAGGCAATTTATGATAAGGGCCAAACTGAAAATATTACCCAAAACTTTGGCTACTTTACCATTCCTGGTTTAGCCAACATCCCTATAATTGGGCCAATTTTCTTTAAAAATACGTCGGCTCCTGCCTGGTGCGCAATCCTTATTTCCATCCTATTATGGTGGGTTTTATATAAGACCCGTTTCGGCCTACGCCTAAGATCCTGTGGTGAAAATCCACAGGCAGCCGATACGATGGGCATCCACGTTTACGCTATGCGTTACGCAGGTGTACTTATCTCCGGCTTCATGGGTGGCCTTGGAGGCGCAGTCTTTGCGGAAGCAATTTCTGGCAACTTCTCAGTTTCTACCATCGTAGGGCAAGGATTCATGGCATTAGCCGCCGTTATCTTCGGCAAGTGGAACCCGTTAGGTGCAATGTGGGCCTCCTTATTCTTTGGCTTTGCTCAAAGCCTGAGTATTATTGGAAACCAATTGCCTCTTATTTCTAAAATTCCATCTGTTTATATGCAGATTGCACCATACGTGATCACAGTTGTTGTCTTGGTTCTTTTCTTCGGTAAATCTGTAGCTCCTGCTGCCGATGGGGTTAACTACATTAAATCCAAATAACTTATTTCAAAGCAAAATAAAATTGCCTCTTCTTTTCACGAAGAGGCGATTTTTTATCTAAAAAAGTTACACACATATCAACATATTTATCCACAACATATTGATAATATTTAAAATTATTTTCTATATCTTGTATTACGGCTAAATCGTATCCAATGATTGTTTCTCAGTTGGTTGTGGGAAGTCCGCATTAATCAACCGCAATTCATCTTCTGTCAATTTAATGTCCTGTGCCGCGATATTGTCCTTCATATGGCTAACCTTACCTGCTTTAGAAAGAACCAAAATACGGCCGCTTCTCATTGCCCATGCAAGCATTATTTGGTGAACTGTAGCATCATGATCACGAGCAACCACCTTTAAATTCTGGGTAACTCGAATAGAATCACCATTGCCAGAATTAAATGGAGAATAACCAATAAAACGGACACCGTGTTTTTGTTGCCATGGAAAAAGATCATACTCGACACCACGGTGATCTAGGTTATACAAATCCTCATTGACAAAACATTCTTTGCCGCCCGGCACCGTAAACAATTCTTTCATATCCGGTGTGTCAAAGTTAGAAACACCCCATTTACGAATCAGGCCTTCTTTTTGCAAAGTTTGCAAGCCCCTAACCGTATCTGATAAACGGTGATTACCACGCCAGTGCAATAAGTATAGATCTAGATAATCAGTCCCTAACCTTTTAAGACTGGCTTCTAGGCTCTTACGCTCAAGTTCTGGTGTTGCATGATAAGGATAAAATTTTGAAATTAAATATATCTTACTTCGATCATAACCCTTCATGGCTTCGCCAACGAGCTTCTCACTCTTACCTTCACCATACATTTCTGCGGTATCAATCACGTTAATCCCGTTATCTAGGCCGTAGTGAAGTGCCGCGATCTCATCATTTTTCTTCTTAGGATCCTCACCAATATTCCAAGTTCCAATCCCGAGTCCGGTTAATTTAGCAAAACTCATATCTATTTCACACTCCTACCTAAATTTTAGCGCATAAATACAATAATTTCTTTTTTTATTAGTTGACAAATTGGAATATACCAATTTATAATATGCTTAACAAGTAAATGAGGAGGAGTCATTCATTATGAAAATCATTGTTAAAGAAAACGATATCGAAGGCGGCGCAGCTGCATTCAAAATTTTTGAAAAAGGCATCAAGAATGGTGCTAAAGTTTTAGGTTTAGCTACCGGTTCAACCCCTGTTACCCTTTATCAAAATTGGGTAAAGAGCGACCTTAATTGCGACAATCTTACTAGTATCAACCTTGATGAATATGTAGGTTTAAAACCAGATAATCCTCAAAGTTACCACTACTTTATGCAAAAGCACTTGTTTGACAAGAAGCCATTCAAGAAGTCATATGTTCCCGATGGTCTTGAAGCTGCCAAAGATCCACAAGCAGCAGCTGATCACTATAACCAAATTATCAAAGACAACCCAATCGATATCCAACTTTTAGGTATCGGAAGAAATGGTCATATTGCCTTTAACGAACCTGGTTCATCATTTGACACTGTTACCCGTGAAGTTAAGTTAACTGACAACACCATTAAGGCTAACTCACGTTTCTTCGACAACATTGATGAAGTTCCAAAATCAGCAATTTGTATGGGAATTGCCAACATTATGTCAGCAAAGAAGGTTGTTTTGATGGCATTCGGCAAGAACAAAGCTCATGCTATTAAAGAAATGATCGAAGGTCCAGTTACTGAACAAGTACCTGCTTCAATCCTACAAAAGCATTTAGATGTAGTTGTAATCATTGATAAGGCTGCCGCATCAGAATTAGACGACAAATATAAGAAATAAAATAAACTTAAGACAGATTAATGAATCCAAAAAACTGAGGTGAACCACGTATTCACCTCAGTTTTATTTTTGCCTTAAATTAAAATTATTTACTTACATATTATTTTTTAGAAGCTGAATAAAGCTTCTTGCTACGAACACTAGGCTTTACATCAGCGGCTCTCACAGCATAACCATCGGTATCAGCAAATATGCTCCTCAAAGTTTCTGCAAAATAATACCTACCATTCACTTTAACTATCTTGGGATCACCTATAGACATAACCTGACCCTTCTTAAATTTAGAGTCTGGGTGCAGGTTGATTTCTCCATACGGATCTTCAAGGTAATCATATGTGTTAACTTTAGCAGTTACATCCATAGCCCTTGAATTCTTAGTGAAGCTCTTAGAAATTCGATCAAGTTCTGCTTTATATTTCTTATATCTTGGACTCTTTGCAAAGTTATCTCGTTTAACGTTTTGAGCCGGAACGTAGTAAACCTTTTTCTCGGCAACTAAGAAATAATACTTACCTTTTATCTTTACTACCGGGTTTACATAGTATCCGATATTATCGCCCTTCTTCAAAGTTGTCTTAGACGGGGCAAGTTTAACTTTATTAACATTCATATAAATATTAGGATTTTGCTTGGTGACATCTCTGTATACTTTAGTATTACGTTTTGCCACTAAAACGGTCTTACTTTGATCGTAATTAATCAGCTTATTGTATTTACGTAAAGTTGCATCCTTCTTTAGGTCTTCCGGATATAAAGAACTCTCGTTGTCGGTTTTTGACTTTTTTCTAGCTGGCTCAGGAGCCTGCGTTGCATAATCTGCAATATTTAAAGTGTGTTGAACATTGTCATCATCAAAACTAATTAGCTTAGTATTATGGTTGACGAAGGTTGCCCAATCACCGGTGGCAGCACTGACTAGCTCTTCAATTTTGGTAGCTTCCCGATTAGTTATCTTATTTAAATAAGTTACCTGAACCTTAGCTCCATTTAATGATTTTGCGGCTTTATCCAAAAGCCAAGCGGCCTGCTTAACCTCTGCAATACTTGCTTTACTTGAGGCATTAGTCTGCTTAGCGGCATCCAAGGCCTGATCGTAACTCACCCTTAAATACGATTCAGAAAGTTTATAAGGATCGCCTGCTTTAACCGTTTGTTCATCATTAATTAAAGACTGCAATTCTTTTTTATCATCTGAACTAGCGGTAATAGCACCTGCTTCAGCTTCTTTTTCAGTATTTACCGGTTTTAATTTTACATCGTTATCAACGTCAACATCAGAGGCTTTAACAAAACCTTCACCGATATATTCATCTTTTTTAATAGAATTAACGTAACTCTTCACGTTCGGCAGATGGTAGAATAATTCAGATTTTTGCTCATCCGGTAACCAAATATAGAGCAGCTCATCGGCAGTGGCCTCTGCACCCTTTGTGGTGGTCCTATAAGGATGATCCTTCTTTGTGCCGTTAATAGTATAAACATCGGCATCCTTATTAAAAATCAGTTGCGCCTTTGTTGGAGACTTAAAATCAGTGACTTCAAGATTTTGTCTGGGTGTGACATTATACTCATAATCGGCTTCACCGCCATAAATATATTCGTCTTTGCCAGCAATTTTATAATAAAACTGCGTGTCGATATCTTCTTCTTCGACCGATACAAGCTTATCAACCGCAACTTTTTGCCCTTTTTTGACAACATCATCATTTTCATTCATATCAGAATCATAGGTATGAGAGTCATTCTTACCGGTAACATAAGTCGTTCCCCGATAATACATTGTTTCACCATCAATCGAGCCAATATTATCTGCTCTAATATAAGCATTCTTACCCACGCGATAGTAATCATGACCATTAATGTTCTTATACGGCAACCAATAGTAGGTGTTCCCACTTTGGGGAGTATATTTAGCAAAATAATGCTTCTTCAATTCGGTTGTTTGCTCCGGATTACCCATGTACTTAACCTTTTTGCCTTTGGCAACAAAGGTATTTCTCTTGCTTCCTTTGTAAGTTTTCAACCGCTTGCCATCCTTACCATAAAAATAAGAATTGTAATTCAAGGTAAGCATCCCTTTAGAGGAAGTTTTTGCAGCCTGAACAGTTGCATTAGAGCTTCCCATAAAAGCCACTGTCGGAATAATTAGTAACAGCATAGCAATCATGGTTATAACTGTTTTTTTACTTGATTTCATCCTTCTACACCTCAAAAAATAAAACTATATACTTATACCACTATTTTACTACAAGCACTAACGTTGTCTAATCGTTAAAATACGATAAAAAAGCAATTCTTTGTTTCTAATCATATTTAAAAAGCTACCTGTATCATACAAATTGCCTTGACTTTTACCGAAAAAGCTTAACTAAACTTCCTCTTGTTAGCCCCCACATATCGTATTAAACTAGTTAGGTATCTATATCTTGTATTTAGAAAGAACGTGATCCAAGTTATTGTTTTAAGTGGCCCAATTGGAGCCGGTAAATCCAGTTTAACCAGTATTTTAGCTGAACATTTAGGTACTCAGGCTTTTTATGAAGGGGTCGATAATAACCCTGTTCTTCCTTTGTATTATAAAGATATGAAACGCTACACTTTTTTACTTAACATTTACTTGCTTAACCACCGGTTAGCACAAATCGATCAAGCAATTAAAGAGAAAAACAGTGTTTCAGACCGTTCAATTTACGAAGACGCATTATTTTTCAAAATGAACGTTGATAGTAAGGTTGCTGACCCAACAGAATTTAAAATCTATGACGACTTACTCGAGAATATGATGGAAGACACTCCTGGTAATCCCAGTAAAAAGCCAGATTTATTGATTTATATCCATGTATCACTTGATACGATGCTTAAGCGCATAAAAAAGCGTGGACGTTCATTTGAACAAATTTCTAATGATCCAAGCCTGAAAGATTATTATGCTAGGCTTCTTCGCTATTACGAACCATGGTATAGAAACTATGATGCATCACCAAAAATGAAGATCAACGGTGACTCATTAGACTTTATGATCAATGAAGATGCTAAAAAAGAAGTTTTAAGTGAAATTGATAATAAGTTACGCGCTATAGGTAACTTATAGAGTAACGAAAAAGAAGGAACGTGATGACAGTTATTGTTTTAAGCGGGCCAATTGGAGCCGGTAAATCCAGTTTAACAGGTATTTTAGCAGACTATTTAGGAACTAAGCCGTTCTACGAAAGTGTCGATGACAACCCCGTCTTGCCACTTTTCTACGCTGATCCGAAAAAGTATGCTTTCTTATTGCAAGTATATTTCTTAAATACGCGTTTCCACAGTATCAAAGACGCGTTGACAGAAGACAATAATGTTTTAGATCGTTCTATTTATGAGGATGCTCTCTTCTTCCAAATGAACGCAGACATTGGACGGGCAACTTCAGAAGAAGTCGATACTTATTACGAGCTACTGCACAATATGATGCGTGAGCTCGATAATATGCCCAAGAAAAGACCTGATCTGCTTGTACACATCAAAGTTTCTTATAATACGATGATTAAACGTATCCAAAAGCGTGGTCGTCCTTATGAGCAACTTAGTTACGATGCAACTTTAGAAGATTACTACAAACGACTGCTTCGTTATTACAAGCCATGGTATAAAAAGTATAATTATTCGCCAAAAATGGTAATTGATGGTGATAAGTTAGACTTCATGACTAGTGAGAAAGATCGGCAAATTGTTCTCGACCAAATAGTTGCCAAATTAAAAGAAATGGGTAAGTTACCAAAAGATTGGGATAAACCTACTGATGTTAAAATTAAAGCATAAAGAAAAACTGAGCAGTTACTAAAACTGCCCAGTTTTTTATATCAATTTTTCTGCATATATAAATTCTGCATATATAAATAAGGTAAACAAAAAGTAGCTCACCAAATTTGATGAGCTACTTTATAATGAAATTAAGCAAAAAATATTATCTGGTAAGCCATTAATTGTATTGCAATTAAAAAATTACAATCCAGATAACACTTATATTATAAAACACTAAAGTATCAAATGTACTTTTTTCAAAGACATTTTCTATTCTATGTAAATCAGATAATTACATAATCCCAATTCTGTAATATCAAAAATGACAATTTTTAATTTCTGTAAGAACATTTATACGCATTTAATATAATTATCCTCACATTTTTTCAAGTGCATCCGCAATGCCATCGTGATTATTATCCGCCGTGACAGTCCCAATTTTCTTCTTTAAATCCTCAGGAGCATTACCCATTAAAGCAGGATGTCCAACCACATCTAACATTGCTTCATCATTATAATTATCGCCAAAGCCCCAACAATCTTGAAGCTTTACGTTAAATTCTTTAGCCAGCGTTTCAACGCCTTTACCCTTTGAAACACCTTGAACCATAATTTCAAGCAAATGTGGCGCCGATTTAACTAAATAAAGGTTAGGATATTTAGGAGTCAAATCTGCCTTCATCTGATCTAATACTTTGGGCTTGCCCATAAGCAAAACTTTGTGTACACCTTTTAATTTTTTAATTTGGTCAATTGATACAGGTATTGCCTTAACCGCAACTATTTTTTCTTCATCTTCAACTAATGAACTCTTATTTTTAGAGCAATACCAGTTATAGCCGCTGTAAACATTCCAAGCACTGCCACTATTCTTATCTTCAGCATATTGGCAAATTTCAGCGGCAGTTTTTGCAGTCATGAATTGAGAATTAAGCGGCTTGCCCATTTCATCCAACACTAGGGCACCATTATAAGCAATCATCGGACAGCCATTGGTAATCTGACCCGCAGCAGTCATAATAGCTTTTGGCATCCGTGCCGATACAGGAACAAATACGTTCCCCTTGATGATCTGTCTGCGAATGGCATCCCGCGTCTTAGGTGTGACCTTTAAATCCGTATTAATTAAAGTCCCATCAATATCTGAAAAAATCAGTTTCGCCATATTTTCTCCTTAATAAATCGTAGAGTTTTCTTATAATTTATTTTAGCGGTTACATCTTTATTAGGTCAACTTCCTTTTAGATTGGGTTATTAAAAACAGAGATTATTAATTCCTGTTTATACATATAATTCGTATTTACAAAATATTTAATCAATGATAAAGTATATAAGCTGATTGGCTGATATAAAACACGAACATTTGCTCATGGAGGAGAAAAATGAATTTTATAAAGAGTTACTTTCGACTCGATAAGTATAAAACCAGCGTTAAGGTGGAATTTCTTGCTGGCCTAACTACTTTTATCAGTATGTCATATATCTTGTTTGTTAACCCTAGTGTATTAGGTGCCAGCGGCATGAACAAAGGTGCCGTCTTCACCGCTACCGCTTTAGCCAGTGCGCTTGGAACTGCAATCATGGGGATTGTTGCCAACTACCCGATCGCTGAAGCACCAGCTCTGGGAATCAACGCTTTCTTTGCTTACACAGTTTGTATTGGAATGCATGTTTCATGGGAAACAGCCTTAGCTGCCGTTTTCGTTGCTTCAATTATCTTCATCCTAATTACCATGTTTAAGTTGAGAGAAAAGATTATTGATGCAATTCCGGCAGATTTAAAGTTTGCTATTTCTTCTGGGATTGGTTTGTTTATTGCTTTCTTAGGATTGCAAGATAGTGGCTTGATTGTCGCTAACAAATCTACCTTAGTTGGTTTAGGTTCATTACACAGTCCATTAGTTTGGATTTCTATTTTTGGATTGTTGGTTACTATTATCCTAATGATTTTGAACGTTCCTGGCGCTATTTTCATTGGAATGATTTTATCTGCTATCTTTGGTATTTGTACTGGTCAAATTGCCTTACCACATAAAGTGATTTCAATGGCTCCAAGTATAGCCCCAACCTTTGGTCAAGCAATTTTCCACGTTAAAGATATTAATACGTTACAAATGTGGGTCGTTGTTTTAACCTTCTTGCTTGTTACTTTCTTTGATACTGCTGGTACCTTAATTGGTTTAGCTCAACAAGCTGGCTTCATGAAGAATAATAAAATGCCACGTGTTGGTAAAGCTTTAGCATCAGATTCAACGGCCATGATGGTTGGTTCTGTTCTTGGTACTTCTCCAGTTGGTGCATTCGTTGAATCAAGTGCTGGTATTGCTGTTGGTGGCCGTACCGGTTTAACCGCTGTCTTTGTTGCAATCTTCTTCTTGATTTCAATGATTTTCAGCCCGCTCCTAAGTGTATTCACTACCCAAGTTACCGCTCCAGCTCTAATTTTGGTCGGCGTATTAATGGCGCAAAATACCGCACATATCCATTGGAACAAGTTAGAGATCGCAGTTCCTTCATTCTTAATACTTATAGGAATGCCACTAACCTATTCCATTTCTGATGGTTTAGCCTTAGGACTCATTACTTATCCTATCTGTATGGTTGCTGCTAAACGCGGCAAAGAAGTTACCCCAATGATGTGGATACTATTTGTGATCTTCCTGATCTTCTTATGGGTATTGAATTTTTAAATAATAAATAAACTTAGCAGTTCATTATATAATGAGCTGCTTTTATATTACCCAGGAAATACGATCAAGACTGTCAGATAGTATCCCACCGCTATCTCGTTGTGCTACACTATTTATAATAGTTTTTTTAAAGTTTAATCAGGAGGAAAAATGACGACACTAAATAAAGTCTTTCATTTAACCGATGCTCATACCACTGTCAAGCGTGAATTAATTGCTGCATTAACAACGTTTGTCAGCCTCTCCTACATCCTTTTTGTTAACCCTAATCTTTTACATGCAGCCGGAATGCCTAAAGGAGCAGCGTTTACTGTTACTGCAATTGCAACAGCAATTGGTTGTTTCATCATGGGTTTAGTAGCGAATTATCCCGTTGCCTTAGCACCAACACTCGGCAGTGGAGCATTCTTTGCTTACAATGTTTGTGTTGGCATGCATATCAAGTGGCAAACTGCCTTAGCCGCAGTTTTAGTTGCTTCAATTTTATTTATCTTAATTACTGTTTTTAAATTACGGGAAAAAGTAGTAGATGCTATTCCACAAGATTTAAAATATGCAATTTCTGCAGGAATAGGCTTATTTATTGCCTTTATTGGCCTGCAAAATGGGAAGTTGATCGTAAACAGTGATTCAACTCTTGTCACTTTGGGTAAATTCAATTCACCTGCTGTCTGGATTACTCTATTTGGTTTAATTCTGACCGTCATTTTAATGGCTATGCAGGTTCCAGGTTCAATTTTCATCGGAATGATTGTCACAGCTATCTTTGGTATTCTAATCGGACAAATCCCATTACCAACACATATCATTTCAAGTGCTCCCAGTATTGCACCAACCTTTGGTCAAGCTGTTATTCATCTAAAAGATATTAATACACCGCAACTATTTATGGTTGTTCTGACCTTTTTACTTGTTACCTTCTTTGATACTGCTGGTACTTTAATCGGAATGACTGAGCAAGCTGGTATGGTTGATAAAAATGGAAAAATACCACGAATCGGAAGGGCATTTCTTTCTGACTCAACTGCCATGGTTGAAGGAGCCGTCCTTGGTACGGCTCCCCTTGGTACTTCTGTAGAATCAAGTGCCGGAATTGCCATGGGTGGTCGAACCGGTTTGACTGCTGTTTTCATCGGTATTTTCTTCATTATTAGTATGATTTTCAGCCCACTTTTAGCAGTTATTCCAACTACTGTAACCGCACCAGCATTAATCATCGTTGGTGTGTTAATGGCTGGTAACTTAAAGAAAATTCACTGGGAAAAGTTTGAAATTGCTCTTCCTGCTTTCTTAACCGTCGTTGGTATGCCATTAACTTATAGTATCTCTGATGGTTTGGCTTTAGGTATGATTGCTTATCCAATTACCATGATTGCTTCAAAGCAATATAAAAAGGTCACACCCATGATGTATATTTTATTCATCATCTTCATTATCTTTTTCTTAGTAACAAATATGTGATAAAAATATTATTCATTGTGTATTCGATTTCATTCTAATAATAATAGTATTCAAGCTATCTAACAATTATTTGCTTAGTTCCGCTAAGCAAATTTTTTATTGCTTTAATGTTTACAATTGTAAACTTATATTGTATGATTACAAATGTAGACAAAAGAGATAGATAAAAAATATCAATTCGGAGGTAAAATTTATGAATACTAATCAAATCATAGTATTGATTGCAGCAATTTTATTAATCGGTTTTATTATTTGGTGGTTCTTTGGTAAACATCAAGAAACTGCTGAAAATGCGAACGTAACTAAAGGCAAGCAGGAAGCTGATGTAGTTGTTAATGGTGGCTATTCTCCTTCAACCATCGTCCTAAAGAAAAATGTCCCAGCCGAAGTAAACTTCGATTTAAAAGATTCAACTGCTTGTCTTTCTCACGTAGTTTTCGATCAACTCGGAGTTAACAAAGATTTATCCAAGAAAAACGTAACTCCTGTTAAAATCCCAACTAATAAACCAGGCGAATATGACTTTACTTGTCAAATGGGTATGTTCCACGGAAAGGTGGTAGTTAAGTAATGAAGCTTTCAAATATTAAACGTTTTTGGATCGCATTAATTTTATCAATTCCAATGATTATCCAGATGCTGGCAATGCCTTTCCACTGGATGATGCCTGGATATAATTGGATAGCATTTATCACAACCACGGTAATTATGTTGATTTCAGCTGCACCATATTGGAAGAGTGCTTGGGCTGCTTTTAAGAAACATAATGCCAACATGAATACACTTGTAGCTGTCGGTACATCCGTAGCATACTTCTATAGTATTTTTGCCATGTTCACCAACCGTGCGGTCTACTTCGAAAGTGCCGCCTTTGTAACCATCTTTGTGTTACTTGGTGACGCCATGGAAGAAAAGATGCACTCCAATGCATCAAACGCACTATCCAAATTGGTTAACTTACAAGCTAAAGACGCAGACGTACTTCGCAACGGAGAATTCGTTAAATTACCATTAAAAGAAGTTCACGTTGGCGATATCTTACGTGTCAAGCCTGGTGAAAAAATCCCAGTTGATGGTACTATCACCGAAGGAACAACAACAATTGATGAATCGATGGTAACCGGTGAAAGTATGCCAGTCACTAAGAAAAAGGGTGACAAAGTTGTAGGTGCGACTATCAATAGTAACGGAACCTTTACTTTCAAAGCTACTAAAGTTGGTTCCAACACGATGTTGTCCCAGATTGTTGAATTAGTTAAAAAAGCACAGACTAGTCATGCTCCTATCCAAAATCTAACTGATAAAATTTCTGGCTTCTTCGTACCAGCCGTATTAATAATTGCCATTATCACATTTGTTATTTGGTACGTATTTTTAAATGCCAGTTTAGTTAACGCTATTCTTTTCGCCGTTTCAGTCATCGTAATTGCTTGTCCTTGTGCTCTTGGACTCGCAACCCCAACTGCCTTAATGGTTGGAACTGCCAAAAGTGCCAAAATGGGTGTCTTAATTAAAAATGGTGAAGTACTAGAAAAAGTTACCAATATTGACACCGTCGTCTTTGATAAGACTGGTACCATCACCATTGGTAAACCTAAGGTTACCGATATTGTTGGCGACAGCAAACGCGTTTTAACAGTTGCCACAAGCCTTGAAGAGTCATCTGAACACCCACTAGCCACAGCAATTATAAAAAAAGCTAAGGAAGAAAAGATTGCTCCAGTAAAAGTAGATAACTTTGCTGCAATTGAAGGTAAAGGTGTTAAAGCCAACTTCAATAATCACACAGCACTTGTCGGTAGTAATAAATTATTCGCAAACAGCAATATTTCTCAGGAAATACAAGCTGAAGCTGAACAATTACAAAACGAAGCTAAAACTGTTATCTATGTTGGCTTGGATCAACAAGTCATCGGTTTAATTGCCATTCAAGATGTACCGAAGCCAAGTGCCAAAGCTGCTATCGCCGAACTCAAGAAGCGTGGTTTAAAGACTGTTATGCTTACAGGCGATAATAAAAACGTTGCCCAAGCTATCGGTAAGCAAGTTGGCATTGACCAAATTATTGCTGGGGTTCTCCCAACTGATAAGGCTGATAACATCAAGAAATTACAAAAAGCTGGCAATAAAGTTGCCTTCGTTGGCGACGGTATTAACGATGCCCCTGCGCTTTCTACTGCTGATGTCGGTATTGCCATGGGTGCTGGCACAGATATCGCCATTGAATCTGGCGGAATCGTCCTCGTTCAAAACGATTTAATGGGTGTTGTCAAGGCTTTAGACATTTCTAAGAAGACTTTCAACAGAATTAAGTTAAACTTGTTCTGGGCACTGATTTACAACTTAATCGGCATCCCTATTGCTGCTGGACTATTTGCTGGTATAGGTTTGCAATTAAGTCCCGAATTAGCCGGTTTAGCAATGGCTTTCTCCTCAGTATCTGTTTTAACCAGTTCATTATTACTTAATAAAGCAAAAATTGCTGGTACATCAACGCAAACAGCTTAAGCTATACTTAAACGAAATAGACTACTAATTGACATTAATTAGTAGTCTTTTTTTGTCTACTTTTACCGTTTTTGGTAAAATTATACATTGGTTTCTTAAATAAATAATGAAGGAGATGCTCTTAATTAGGTTAATGAATACTCATTGCCTACTCTTATGGAAAATAATACAAATATTAAAAAAATTATAAAAAAGCACCACTTTCTGAGGTACATATTCGGGTACTTGTTGCAGTCATTTTAGGACAAATTGCCTGTGGCTTCGCACTAGGAATCAGTGGTACTGCTCCTACGAATGCTAGTAAGTATATTCAAATCAATAGTTTATGGACAGGATTAATTGGTGCTGGTTCCCTAATTGGTTTAGCCGGCAGTATCGTCGTTGGCCGTTTATCAGACAAAATCGGTCGGCGAAAACTACTGATGATCAACATGTATATTCTTGCTGGTCTTACACTATTACACTTATTAACTGCTAATTTCTTCCTAACTTTTTTACTTAGAATTGGCATTGGATTAATGATTGCAATTGATTATACCGTTGGCAATGCATTACTAACGGAATGGCTGCCTAAAAGTGAAGGCAGTAAACGCCAAAGCCACTTATTAATTTACTGGACAATCGGTTTTATAGCTTCGTATATAACCGGTTCCCTAATTGATGGTTTTGGGGCTTATACCTGGCAGATTATCTTGACTACTGGTGCCATTCCAGCACTTATAGCCGCATTATTTCGCAGTTTCTTTCCCTTACCAGCTTCTCCAAGTTGGTTAGCCAGTCGTGGCAAAGTCAAGACAGCTAACAAAGTTATTGATAAACATTTGGGCCGTAACTGGGGTATATCTCCCAAGTTAAAGCATATAAAGCCAGTTAAATCAATGTCATGGACCATCCTATTCAGCAAAAAATATATTCGGCAGACTTTAGTCGGCGGTTTATTTTATGCATGCCAAGCCTTTGCTTTCTTTGGCATCAGTATCTTCTTACCGATTCTTTTACAAAGTATGAACATAAATAACCAGGCCGTTTCCGGTATTCTTTATAATGGTGGTATGTTTATCGGTGTTTTATTAGGCATTATTATTTTTAATCGAATTAGCCGGCGTTCCTTTTTAATTAATAACTTCCTCTTTTCAGAAATTTTAATCGGTATTTTAGCATTAATGCCGCAGATATCTTCAATACTTAAACTACTAGTCTTCTCTGTTTTTTCAATTGTTCTATCATCTGGCTTAGTTTTAGATTATTCATACCCAACTGAACTATTTGATATTAAAGTACGAGCAACAGGAGTTGGTACTTGTATTACTATTAGTCGAATCGGTGCGGCAGCCGGTACTTTCTTATTGCCAATCTTAACCGATGTCGGTGGTGCCGGCCTAGCTATGCTTGTCTGTGCTGGAGTTCTTTTATTTGCCTTCCTTATTTGTTTAATCTGGGCACCTGAAACTTCACCGAAATTTATTAAAAATACTAAATAAAAATAATTTAGATGGAAAAAGGGTAAATCACAACAAACTTTTGTTTGTGTGGTTCACCCTTTTTTAGTAGTCAATTTTATTTATCCATCA
>ENA-UOOK01002759-UOOK01002759.1-fermentation-metagenome-genome-assembly--contig:-NODE-2759-length-20917-cov-9.174720_pt1 | contig 20917 bp, 29 predicted proteins | sample MGYA00245777_ERZ724023 | MGnify/ENA primary metagenome ERZ724023 (study PRJEB28704, sample SAMN03018312) | fermentation metagenome | biome: anthropogenic terrestrial biome; feature: soil; material...
CGGTTCCGAACAGCACCAAATTCGGGTTCACAATGTGTGCAACCTCCATTTTTTCATCACAACCTTTCTTTTTGACCATCGCCTTTTTCCGCATGGGATACAGGCTGTTAGCCGAGCCGTAAAATTTCAGGAGTTTTTCGTTGATGGATTCTGCTCGCGCGTCCTTATTGTATTTCATCGTGTTGAAAATACAGTCGAACTCATCCGCCTGGAACAACATGGAGGGGTGCATGAAAAGCGCGTCCTCCAAGCCCTCGCCGGAAGCGAATGCGTCGCCGATGCTTCCCGCGACTCCGGCGCGAAAGGCAATGTTGAAATTGACTTTGCGCGGATGGTCTTTCCCCGTTCCGCTGTCGGCCAGCGCAATCAGATACAAATTGCTCCGGTTGTCACGCTTGTCCTGTACCTTGCGCCCGACGAGAAAAGCCAGAAGCGCCAACGCCCCGGTGAACGCCAAAACACGGTTCGGATACGGTGCGGAGGACATGGTGAGTTTGACCACATCCTCTATAAAGCCGGGAACGGCAAGCAGTTTATCCGGAACCGGGCCGGGGTTGGGAAACAAGGATTCTTGTTTTTCTGGCTTGGTCTTGTTTTGATTCAGAATCCCGTCAAGATTCACATCCGAATCATCGACCGGACGGTCGTAACAGCCCGGTTCGAGCAACTCGCGGAGCTTCGACCAATCGTTGCCGGCACATCCGTCATGGTGACATTTGAACGCGATTGCACCGGACGGCTGTTCGATCAGCACGGCGGACTTGTTCGTGTGCGCCGGATTGAACGGACAGACCGGAAACACCCAGCGGCGACCGCCTTTCCATTCCTGCGGCGCGCCAAGCTCCGGGCAGTGTTGCCGAATCCAATCATCAATGCAGAATGCGGATGGTGTGCTTCCATCGATACTCGCCTGGATACTGTCGCTGGGAACCTCCGAAACAATATCTTTTAACATACCACCCGACACAACCACAATATCTTGTGGTTCGGAAATGATTTTTGCCATGCGGTGCGGACGGGTTGGGATGCTGTCGCCTTTGCAGTTCATCGTGCCGGGAATGCGCCAGATACGGGCGGCGTTATGGACGGTCAGGTCGATTTTGACGGCATCGGAGGAGGCTTTCGCCACTTCCGCCACCACACGCTGAACGAGTCCGCCATCGTCAGCCGGAAGGTCGATCCGGTACATGAGCTGTGCGCCGTTTCCGCTGTCGGTCATGATGGGATCAGCCCAGCCAAGGGAACTTAAACCATCGCGGACTTCGCGGGCTTTCGCCAGCGCCGCATTGTGTTCCGCATCGGAGCTCGACACGCCGGACGGACGCACCGCGTCGCAGTCAATCAGAAGCCAGCGGCGACACACAATATCCGCGTCGGCGGTGGTCGGATTCTTTCCCGCCGGACGGATGCGGTTGACCGCGCGAGCCAGCAAATCGGGCTTGACCGGATTGACCGTCACATAGACCCCGCGATAGGAAAGCAACCGTTTCAATGCCTCCGGAACAGATGCAATGTGTTCAAAATCAAAGTATCCGGACTCGACATGCTCCCGGCGATAGTCGGAAGTCACGGCATCCAGAACGCGCACTTCAAAGACGTCACCGGGGGCGAACCAGCATTGAAGTGCGCGCAAAATTTCATCGTTGTCAATCATTTACCACTCCCGGAAGCAAAAATCATCACCGTTCCGGAACACTTGCTTCGTTTTGTGTCCCGGTCGGCGAAATACTGTTGCGCCATTGCCGTGTGCATCATTCCGACAAAGCCGGAAATAATATTCTTTGCTTCTTCCAACGCTCTCGCATCAGCGTCAAGCACCGGAAAAACCTCTTTCATCAGCCATCGTTGAAGTTGAAATGCTTTGCGCCCGTCATTCGCGTCAAGCAGTTTTTCCACATCCGAACGCGGAATCAGCCGGACGATCTGCAAGCCTCCGGGAGTTCGGATACGCTCATATTTCGGGACATTATCGGTGTGCTTTGCCAGCTCCCGGTTCGGATTGGAAAAGCCGAGGATGTTACAGATATCGCGAATGACAAAGAGTTGCTCTTCGTTCAGCTTCACGACGCGAACCGGCATGCGCCGGAACATATAAACGCTGACTTCACTCATTGGGATCAGTCTCCTCGATATTTTTCAGAAAGCGGATCGCCATCGCCGCCGTGTGTACGGCTTCGGTAATCATCTGACGCTTGGAACCTTTGTGTTCATCGTGATTCAAGGCGGCCTGCAAACATTCTCCAGCTTCTTCCGCGATGACGGCACACTGATGGATGTGGTTGCGCGGCCAGACCGGATGGATTTTTTCGGCGCGGTCGATTTCGCTCATGACCTGCGCCAGTACGGTTTCAATTTTCATGGAGCAATTTCTCCTCGGTTTGCAGTAAAAGTTGCAGATGTTCCCGCGCCTCGGATTGGATCGCGGCGACCTTTTTCATGAATTCGTCGCAGTCGGTGATGAATGTCTCAAAACATGCCCGGTAATCCGCTCCGCTTCCGTGCGGCGTCAGAAGTAAATCCCATTGAGAAAGAAAAAATTCCGGTTCGGATTTTCCCTTCTGCGTTCTGGAAATGTGCCAGCGGTTGTCTTTGCTGACCAACTCTTGCGAAAGGTTCTGCTCGGTGATTTTCCATTCAATTTCACTCATTGTCATGCTCCCGTAAAACGTCCTCGACCAGCCGCCAGCCGTGCGGCTGATATGTGGAATCCACATACCATTTGCCGTCACGAAAAAGATACACATATTCCGCCCAGAACCGGTCGGCGGCTTTCGCCAGCATTTCGTCGGCATTCGGCCAGACGGTCGGCGGACGCATATCTTCGCCGCGATCCCGATGATAGGCGATGCAGACATCCGGGAGCGGGTTGTCGTAATCGTGATTTTCTCCGGGTTCGGGGGCAAGACGCTCGCCAAGCGCGGACAGGAAACCCAATGCCAGCAGAGCTTCCGCCTGTTCCAAGGTTTCGTAATGCTGAATCAAAATCCGTCCGGCATTGGACACATACATATCGAAATGAGCATACGTCGAGCGGCATTTTCCATCGGCATCTTCAATCGCAATCAATCCTCGTGTGGACATGTTATTACCTCTTGTTTTCGGGTTATGAACTCTTCAATTCTGTTCCAGTCGATTTCACAGAGCGCGTTGCGGTCGTCGATATAAACGTCCGCGCCGACTTTTCGGGGATTGGTTCCCCATTCGGCAATCTGTTTTTCGCTGTGACAGTTTACGCAGTCGGGCGTGAATCCGTGGTCGGCGAGCCAGAGAAGAGCGTCGTTCAACACTTTTCCCTCGCGGCATGTCCATAGAATGACCGTGTGCCCGGCTGACTGAAAACGGGTCAGAACATCCACCGCGCCGGGTATTTCACCGTGTATTTCCGGGAATGTCGTCCGGGCGATGGTGTTGTCAAAATCAACGGCGATTATCATCGGGTATCGCCTCCTTTCCTAAAATGGGATCTCGTCCAAGTCATCCTGCGCCACGCCGAGGTCGGCGGGACTGTTTGACGGCGGATCGAACTCGGAATCAATTTCCCTTGAATCGTCTCCCGGTTCGCGCATGACGGGACGCTCTTTTAAACGCCAGCCCGTAATCCGGTCGAACTTTTCGCCAGCGACCGTTTTGACGGTGATCGATTCCGGTTCGGCCAGAAGCCCCTCGTTGGCCAGCGAAACGGCTTCCCGCGCGGTCTTCGGAACCGGACAGCCAAGTGCCGCCCGTTCCCGCCACCACTTTTCAAACTTGCCATGGGCGTATCCGGTGTGTTCCGGGCAAACCCATTCCGATTTGAAATCGTTGAAGCCGATTTGATAATCGATGCGCATGGTTTTCGGGGTGTCGGGATCGGCATACCGTTTTTCATGGACGGCATAATAGGTTCCCTGCACCGCATAATCCGTGTAATCCACCTGACCGGAAAGCACACCGGCGCTGGAGGCCGTCCTGGAAATATTGCTCGTTTCCGGCGGAGGAAACACATAGCCGCATTCGGGACACGCCGAATACGCAGCGTGAATCAGCGCCAAGCACTGCGGACACTTCTTCGCCGGGGCGTCGCCGCCTTTTCCTGCGCCGGGTTCTTTGACGCGGATCATATCCACCGGCCCGTGCCGGAGAATGTTGCCGCCATAATCCAACACAAGGCAATTTTGCTTGGAGGTTTCGGGACTGAGCCGGGTTCCGCGCCCGATCATTTGCACCAGAAGTCCGGCGCTGTTGGTCGGGCGAAGCAGCACGACGCAATCCGTGTTCGGACTGTCAAATCCTGTGGTAAGCACATTCACGTTACAGAGAAATTTCAAAGGCGGCTTCGGCGTTCCAAAGAGATCCGCCGGAATGATTTTGCCCTTAAAACGGTCGATAATCTCGGCGCGTTCGCTTTGGTTGGTGTCGCCGGTTACAATCGCGCATTCCCTGCCGGAAAACGCGGCGATCTTCTCCGCCACATGCTTGCAATGGTCAACGCTGGTGGTGAAAATCAGCACGGCTTTGCGGTCACGGGTCAGTTCAACAATCTCCCGGCAGGCGGAGGAAACCAGTTCGTCGGTGTCCATCGCGGAAGACACTTCGTCGGCGATAAATTCCCCGCCGCGAATGCGCAAACCGTCGAGTTTCGCCTCGGCGCGTCCGGCCTTGGAAATCAATGGCGACAGATATCCGTCCGCAATCATCTCTTTCAATCCAGCCTCGTAACACACTTCGTTGAGGATGTTTTTCGGCTGGCAGATGAGTCCGCCCTTGAGCCGGAACGGGGTCGCGGTAAGCCCGATTACCCGGACATGCGGATTGATAATCTTCATATCTTTGAGGAATGATTTATACATGGAATCATCGGAATCGCTATTTATGAGGTGGCACTCATCGATAATTATGAGGTCGAATGAGTTCAACTCACATGCCTTGTCGTAAACCGATTGAATTCCTGCCACAATGACTTTTTCTTCCGTATCCCGGCTCTTCAATCCGGCAGAGAAAATCCCGATGGGGATGTCGGGACAAAATGCTTTGATTTTTCCTGCGTTCTGTTCCAGCAACTCCTTCACATGAGCAAGGATCAGCACACGCCCATTCCACTTTGTTACGGCATCGGATGCTATCATCGCCAGCACCACGGCCTTGCCCGTGCCTGTTGGCAGTACCACACACGGGTTGTTTTCTTTTGTGCGGAGATGCTCATAAACAGCCTCAACCGCAGCGGTCTGATACGGTCGAGGAACAATCATTTCAGTCCTCCAAATTCCGTATTCCGGCTTTGAGCAGGTCAAATGCCAGCTGGTCTTTGATCTGTTTTAGTCGTGGCTTGTTGATGTGAAGCGTCCGGCGGATTTCGCCATCCTTATATCCATTGATATAAAGGAAGCAGACAAGCCGCATCGTGTCGTCGCGGATTTCTTTTACGAATTGCTGGACAATCTGGCAACGCCGTCCGTTGTTTTGTCTCCGTTCTTGCATAAATAATCACTCACCTTCCTATTGCAGCATGGAGGGCTGCATGTTCTGATCGACTTAAAACAGCAAGATTTTCAAGCCGATTGTCAAGTTTATTGCCATTGATATGATGAACGACCTCCCATTCGTAAAGTGGCCGTCCCAAATGTGTTTCCATCACCTCTCTATGTTCCACGCGATAACGGTGTTTGTCCGTCGAATTAGGAACAGGAAGTTCTCTATAACCATGTTCATTTATATGGTATCCTTGCTTCCAATTGGGATGTTCTGCACCACGTCTTGATAAAAGGCAGCCACAGGATTGAATTGCGCCATATCTTAAACTGCCTGTTGTCACATGCGTTATTTTTCCACAGTCGCATTGGCATTCCCATACGGTATGATTATTTCTGGAACCCGTATCACGTAAAACGGTTAGCATTCCAAATTTTTGACCTGCCAAATTCGCCTTATTGGGAGGTTTTATCCCAAGACGACTTATTGCTCGACATTTTTGGCTGCAATATGAAAGCCCATCCGAGGCGCGCAATGAATACGGCCATCGGTACAGTTCTTTCCCGCATATACAACATTCAGTTTTGATTTTCGGCATTTTCCATATCTTCCAATTTTACGAAACACAATCCGCCGTCTACTGGCTCGTGCATTTCAAGATAAATTCGTTTGATTTGCCAATCATCTTTGAAAAGTCCCGCCGCTTGCAGAGTATCCAGCAGGACTTTTCCGCCAACATTGTCCAAATCCCGTCTCCGCTTGTCCGGTGGATAGAATTCCGCGCGAAGTGAAATCCTCCCCTGAAACGGACGAAAGGCGGTCTGATTCACAAGCGCGGTTACCAATTCCCGGTATCGTCGCCCGTCGCGGCTGATCAGCACACGCGGGCCAACGTGCCGGTAATAGTGATTCACGCTGGGAGGCCACGGGAGTTCAAACTCCTGCGTCATTTCCCGGAACCGAACTGGAACAGGAACGGACTGTTTGACGGAACCACACCGCCGGGGGCTTTGCCGTCCCAGCGTTTTGCCGATTCCAGCTTGGCCTCGGCCTCCATCTGACGGATTTTCAGCTCGACCATCTTGGTTTGCGCTTCGGCCGCTTTGGCGAATTCCTCAGCTTTCAGACGCTCGTTTTGGGCAATGGAAAGGTCTTTTTCATTGATGATCTTTTGTGCTTCGCGCTCCTGCTCCGCCTGTTTGACGCGGGTCTCATTGACGAAAACGGCGTCAATGGTTTTCTGCACTTCCGCGTTATCATAGGACATGCCGTCCGCGATGCCTACCGAGGAAATTGTGATGCCGTATTGGGCGAAATGGGAGGTCAGTTCTTTCGAGAGATCGAGGACAATATCTTTCTTTTCCAGCTGACACTTCGAGAGATTGCGGCTGCCGAATTCACGCGCAAGCACATTCTGAATAAATCCTTTGACGTTTTTGTTCATCACGTCAGAAAGAGAATTGCCCGGATAATAATAGAGGAATTTTGCAGCATCCTCCTCGCGGATCATGCCGGTGCAGTTGACCCCGACCGTGAAGCCGACGCTGTCCAACGATTCCACCTTGATTCCGGCTTTTTCCAGCCATTCGCGAGTGACGGGAGAGCGGTCAACCACGATCACACGGGCGAGCGGAATCCATTCGTAATCAAACCATGCGCGGCCGGTGGAGCGTTTGCGAAGCGGAATCACAATCCGCTTGGTGGCGACCTTTGCTTTTTCCAAATAGTCGATGCTCATAAACTGCGCCTGTTTCGCCTTGGTATCGCCCTCCAGCGGAACCACAAAAGCGGTCTCGTTATTCTTGACCTCAACGGCCTGTTCGGTGGGGTATGGGCCGCATCCGGTGAGGATGAAAGCGGAGATGACGGCGGCAAAAAGAATGGTAAAATGGAACTTGTTCATGTTGATTTTTCTCCCTGAAAAGATTGAAGATTCGGGCGACCAGCCAGCCGATGCAGAGCCATGTCGCGATGTTGGATACAGTATTGACGGTTTCAAGCCCGACGAGATAAAACATCCCGGTGGGAAGCGTGCCGTTGACCTGCTCGGCCAGCGTTTCCGTTCCGACGAGATACGGCGCGACACGCGCCGTAAACCGCGCCAGAACGACCGTCAACGCGAGAAAGAACGCGGGTGCGATGAGTTTTCGCATCGTCATTTCCTCGCCCACGGCGGCGCAGAATTCGAGCCCGTCTGCGCCGGAGGAGTCGCAGGTTTCGCCGCGACCGCGCCGGAAAGCGACACGCGAGGCGCAAAGCCTTTGATTTCGTTCACGATCTCGTCGTCCTGATTCTTGCGACAGCGGACAGTGACGGTCAGCGGCAGATTGTGGAGTTCCACCGAATCACGGGGCTGCGGCACGTTGACCGCACGGCAGATTGCGGAGAGATCCGCACGGGCGATGCGGACGGCGTCGGGGTTCGCGTTTTCCAGATTGAGACGCGCCCAGAGTTTCCGGTTCTTGTATTCCCCCTCGATCACCTCAAATTCGAGCTGGAGATACTGCCCGTTGCCAGTCTTGGTGGGCTTCATTTCCGAATCGGTGATGACGGCCTGATATTTTCCCGCCGGGATCGGATCAAACCCGGTCGACGGCTCGACCTCGTTCGCATTGAAATTAAGAGTTGCCATGTGATTTTTTTCCTTATTTTACGCCATGCAAAAGGCGTGGTTGAAAGCGGTTCTGATTTTCGGCGGCTTCGGGGGCGGTTCGCTGACCGCGACCGCCGGAGCGCCGGGACACTGAATGTGTTCGTGATACTCAACAGGCGAATAATCGTCCCGGACGGCGCGGTAACGTTCGCCGGGACGGATCAGCTGTCCGCAGAGATCACACGCCATCGGACGATACGCCGTCCAGATTTTTTCGTGCATTTTTCTTCACCTCATAAACTTTTCGTTCCTTGAACTCTTCCTGCTTGCCCTTGTTCCAGTTGCTGACCGGGCGGAAATACCCGCAGACACGACTGAACACCTCGCAGATTGCGCCGCATTTACTCATGATTTTCACCCTCGATTTTCTGATAGGCGTCGATAAATGCCTGCCACGACAGCGGAAGTTCGGCGGGGAGCCCGTAACGGTTCTTTGCGATACAAGCCGGACTGCCGACCGTGCGGATGATACGTTCGCCGCCGTCCGCGCCAATGGGAGCGGCAATCGCCCGTTCGCCGGTGAATCCAGCATTTTCCTTGGTGACGCGGAACTTCTTGTTCGCAAACAGCACCGCATCCACCCATTCCGCGATCAGCGATGCCGCATGTTTGTGAAGTCGCGGCGTGTAGCGGTCGTAGGCGGCGTTTTCGGGGTCTTCGAAACGTTCCACCTTGGCATGGGCGACCAGAATCACCATCATGTTCCGCTTATCGCGCAACTCCTGCAACAAAGCAATGACTTTGCGCCAGTGAGTGAGCGCATGAGTGTAACCGCGACCGTAGCCGCCGTCCGCTTTTTCGATGGAACGAACTCCGTATTCCCGGCAAACTTCTTCGAAAATCAGCCGTTCCAGCCAGTCCGCCGAATCGATCACGACCGTTTGAAAATCGTGCGGCTCGTCGCGGAGCGCGGTCAGTTCCGAAAGCACCTCCGCGACGCTGTGCGCCAGCGGAAACTTTTTACAGTTGATTTCGCCCAAGCCGTCTTCGGTCTGAACGAAGATCGCACCGGGTGCGGATGCGCCGAAGGTACTTTTTCCTACCCCTTCGCTCCCGTAAATCATGATGCGCGGCGGCTTCTGCTCTTTGCCAGTTTGAATGTTTTCCAGCATTCCCATAGTGTGTTTTCTCCTTCACTTGCTGATGGTTTCATGCGGCAGAATCCCATAAAGAAGCTGCCGGATTTCATTTGAAAGCGTTGTCGCCAATACTTCTTTGTTTTCATCGGAGTATTCAACGTCCGGATATTCCCGCGCCTCGCTTTCCAGACGTTTCTTTACCCAGACAACGATTTCTTTCTTTATCGTCTCTGTTCGCTCCAGCCCGATTTCCTCCGGAGACCTTTCCTCCGTAACACTTTTCCGGTGGCGGTCAGCCAGAATTTTGTTATAGGCTGCATTTACCGTCATATCTCCCGCTCCGACAGCCGCTTTGATTTCCTCCGAACCGTGATCGTTAATAGTGCGAATTTTTTCCACCTTGCCGCGGGATGTTTTCAAAAGCTTCGCGGTCTGTTCCGAGGATCGTCCGGAAACTGCCACACCTGTGGCAGTTTTGGGAGGGCGGCCTTCACTTTTGCGCTTGTCCAGTTCATGGATGCAGGAAAACATTTCCGCTTCAGTGAGATTTCTCCGGTTGCGTTGAGAAGATATGGCGTATTCCAGTGCATCCACTTCCGTTGCAAATTCCTTGGTCACAACCGGAATGTTCAGCAGTCCGGCATCTTTTGCAGCTTGAAGGCGGGTGTGTCCGTCTACCAGCGTCGATTGATGACCTGCCCACAAAACAAGCGGATGAACCATGTCGAATCCGGCGATTTTCATGCTTTCGGCGATGGATTTCAGAACCGCAGGATCAATTTTGAACAAATCCTTGAACGGACTTGCCGTGTGCACATCCAGAATGTGCATCATAAGAATATTGTTTTTCATCACATCACCGCAGGAAAAGATTCCGCATTTTCATCCCAATACAGGGTTGAGAGGCTCCCGCCTTTTTCAAAGGCGTTCCACGCTTTGAAGTAGAGGGCAATCTGTGTGCGGGTTTTAAGACGGGTTACCCCTCTGACCTTGGATTCGATCAGCAGATCCCGGAGTGTCATAACCGGATTTCCGTTGCAAAGATTGATGCCGGTAATCAAGCGGCGCATGAAATCATCCGCTTTCTCCGGGTTGATTTTCTTGAAAACATAATGGCAGAATCCGGCGACGGATGGTTTCAGATGGTGTTTGCATTCCAATGCAAGATTGACGCTTTGGTTGATTTCCGGCGAAAGGAACTCCGCATGCTGAAGAATCTGATCGTTATTGACGGCGTTGGTGCGATTGCCCAGACGCATCTGTTTGTCGTTAAGATCATAGATGCAGGCCAGCCGGATGATCGGCGCCAGATAATGCGCGTTGGGATACCCGTGAAGATGAAGAACATCCCGTGCGGAGCGGGAAATTCCGCAGTCCATGGTCGGGCCGGCTTCCTTATCCAAGTTATAGGTGACATTGGAATAAATCGGAACTTTGGCAACCGTAACCGCCTTTAGACGGTTCTGTCCGTCCAAGAGAATTCCGTCTTTCCCAAAGGCGATGCTCACATTGTTGACATACCATTGTCCGGCTTTCATCGCGGCGGCGAACCGGGCAATGCTTCTGCGGTTCATCGGCCGGTTTCTTTTATTTTTTGTACGAAGAATGTTTGCCGCAAATTCCGGGGTGATTTCTTCTACCCGCGAAACCACATCGGCATAACATGATTTTTTGACGGCGGCACGAGATGAATTTCTGACATGGGATTTCATCCGGGACGGGGAAAGCGTGGTCGTAAGCATAATATTTTTTCCTTATAAAGTGTTGATGTCAGAGAGTGTCGATGATACGGAGATCTTCGTAGCCGGTCGGCCATGCTCCGGTGGTGCAACAGGCGCGGAAGCGTTCCAGTGCGGACTTGTTGGAAAGTTCCGCCAGATCCAGCACCTCACTTGTCAGTTTCCACACACCGGAGGAGAACGGCTCGTTCTTTTCCACGGCGATGATATGAACCGGGATGTCTATGCCGACAACCTTTTGGATGACCGCCCGGTAAAACGCCAGCTGGTGGATGTATCCGTAACGGCGACAGTCGGATTCAAACCAGCGGAGACTGTCGCAGGTTTTGAGATCGACCAGACCGAATTTGGGCGAGAACCAGTCCATGCGGATTTGGCACGGCACGCCGCAGTATTCAGTGCGAATCACGCCCTCGGCAACACCGGTTGCCAACAGTTCGGATGCGACCGGATGAAGCCACACGCCGGTTTGCAGTTTCAGAATGAAGTTGAAGTCCCTGCCGGAAACGACCTCCCGCTCCTGCGTCGCCGCCCATTCCGCAAATGCTTTGGTTTTTGAACCGTAGGATTCTCCGGTACGGGGATTGATCGGGCCGTCCGAAACAACATACTCTTTATCAAAAGCGTTGCGCCCTTCGAGGATCAGACAGTGCGCCGCGCGTCCGATAGTGAATGCGGCGGATTCGTTCTCTTGAATCTGACCTTGGACTTTTTTGCGGTAGAGAGCCGGGGATTCCCGGAAATCGGCCAGCAAATGGCTCGACATGAATTCTCCGCTGCGGCTGCGGGCGTGGTATTCGTCCGCCGGTTCGTGAATGATGAAGTCTGTGTTGTTCATAGTTATTCCCTTCGGGTTAGAAAGTGAGTTCATTTTTGTTAAATCCATAATCAATGAAGCGTTTCCGAATGAATGGGAGATGTTTCGTCTGAATATCATGGTGAGAGATCGCCAGTGCGGAACAGATGGCTCTTTGCGAACAGCCTTCCAACAGCATCGCGCAGATTTTCTTTTCGAGTGCCGGAAGGGAATTTACGGTATCTCGCACATCCATATCGTATGTAAGTTCGCTTATGGGGTCGCATGTAAGATTGACCGTTGCCTCAACCATCAACTCCTGATGAAGTCTGCGGTCGATTTCGTCGTCTACATAAATTTCTTTTTTCATTTCATTCTCCGTTGGTTTTGTCTTTTTTTCTCACGCCGGGTATATATCCAAAGTTTTGAAAAATATTCTCGCTTTCTCAAAAAAAGTTCAGAAATAATTTTCCCGGAATGCCCGACGCATATTGGGAAGAGCATGACGGTAGAAATAGCGGCGGCAGCAGTATTCGCTGTTGCAAATTTCAACAATGGGAACACCATCCATAATCGCCTGAGCGATTTTTTGATCCTTGGGGGAAAGGGATGCCAATGCCGCCTTGAATGCTTCTTTTTTTTCCAACGAGAAGAACGGATCATCCGAATAGGCATCGGTCTTTGAACGTACACCCGACGAAACATCCATGACGAGAGCCTCGTTTTCTGTTTCGACCAGCGTTTCGATCTGAATTGCCTGCGATATGACTTGTTGCGTTTTTGTGGCATATCTGCGACGTGCCCGCATGAGTCCAGTTTCCAGAAGCATTCTGCAAAAAGTCTTAATATCCGATTTCAGCGGATCATATGCTTCAAGTCGCTGAGCAAGAAAAATCGACATTTCCTGAGAAATATCTTCTTCATAGGGGGCCATCATCGGAAAAAGACGGCTGTTTTCAATGGCAAGACTTCGCAGAGATTCCTGCACATAAGGAATTGCGATGATCTCTTCATAAGTCGGAATGAAAGTGGTTGTTTCGACGGCTTCCGCATTGCGGACGGACTGTTTTTTGATTTGAGTCATTTTGACTGCTCCTGTTGGTTGGGAGCGGTCGGGATGCCGTCAAAAAAAATGGAGGTGGTCGGGTGCGCCAATTTTCTGGCGGCATTCCCGGTCATCTCCGTTGTTCGGTGGTATGGTCAGCTAAATACCTGTAAAAAAAAGAAAGTAGTGGGGGATCAACCCTTTCAGATGTGTATGGCGGCCTCCTCTGTTTCCAGCGAGACTGGCAAGCCTGCCTGAATTTGAATCTCGTTGATGAATCCGTCGGTAATATCTTTAATGAGCGAAAAGAACTCCAAATGCTTTTCGTTCAAGACGAAGTCTGTTTTGCCCGGCTCTCCTGTGTGCCTGTGTATTACCGCACCGATCTTATGAAAGCGGAATTTTCTTGTTTCAGGAGCGAGCATGGCGTGTCCGTTCCGGACAGGAATTTTATCCAAATGTCCGTAATAGACCGATTGCATTTTGAGAAGGAGAGCCTGGTCTCCGGAAGAAAGTTGTTTGAACGTCATCATTACCTCCGTATCGTTGATTTTGGTTACGGAGATAATTTACGTCTGATGCAAGAGGAAATAAATGAAGGGCCGCTGAAGGGCCGCTGAAGAGCCGGTGAAAATTGAACAAGGTTCAAGCGTGCGAAAAAAAAACAAGCGGCTTCCGCAAAAAGTCCGCGGAAGAGCCGATGGCACTTCACGGCTCTTCTGTTTTCAAAGGATTCTCAAATGTAATATATTGATTATCAATATGATAAATCGCCGCAAGTTACGGCTCTTCTATTTTGATACAGTAGCGTAACTCATTCTCTATAAAGATACTTTTCATGGCTCTTCAGGAAGGAAGTTTCCCCAGAAGCGCCATTGTTTTTTCCCGGACAGCCTCCACAATGCACTGCGGAGACAATGGTACGGCATTGCCGCCCTGTGACAATATCCACGGGACAACCACCTCTCGGGGAACGGACGGAACTGTGAACATCCATGAGAGACCATCTGCTTCCGCTTCAATTGTCTGCCCGGAATGCATCATGCTTGCCAGTGCAAATTTTCGTGCTTCTCCTGACAAACGGATTTTCACATTTTCAATCTTCCGAAAACTTACGATATTATCCCGTGTAACGGAGCTGATGATGTCCATATCCGGTTCAAAAGAGGAATCCAGCATCTCAACTGTCTGAATCCGGCTGATGACAAACGTCCTTGCGCTTTTTTTCAGATGGCAATATGCCTTTATCCGCCATTCCTTTTCAAAAAGAAAGAGGACATGCGGATCAATAATACGCCCGGTCGGCGGCTTTCCATTTTGCGGATCATAGGTTATTTTCAAACTGCGATGCAATTGCCACGCCTCAAATACAATTGGAAAAGTTTGCGAAATGTCAACGGAACTGGATTCGGCAAAGACGATCAGAGAATTGATAAGTGTGGTATCCAGAAAATCCGGATTGTTTCCTTTGAGAATTTCATCGACCGCCGCCTTGACACGCTCCCTGAGCGGGTTCGGGAAAACATCCTCCGCAATTTTTGCCCCTACGACGAGAGCAAGCATCGCCGATTCGGAAAGATCCGCAGGACAGTTGAAATCCCATCCGTGATGCTTCAGGTAATATCCCGGTACACTCCGGTCATAAGCAATCGGACAATTAAAATCATTCTTCAGCGTGTCAATATCCCGATAGACGGTTCGCAAACTGTATTTGTCTCTCCGGGTTAAACCGTCGACATGTTCCAGATTATAGTATTCCACCAATAACGACTCCGGCGTTGGATGAGTGTTCTTTTGCAAGAGAGAAGCGATACGAGCCAGCCGGTGAAGCTGGATTCTCGACATTATGGACTTGTTTTGCGTCTGTTTCATATTTTTTTTGTATTTTTTCCCGGCTTGTATTTTCACTGACATTATTTGGCAGTGTGGTGTGATAAATTATCTCCGTAACATGAAAAAATCAAGTCGCGTTATGAAAAATAGCGTCAACACCAACACCTGAACCGAGGACACTGAAATGACAACTGCATCGCATCGGCTGAAAGAACTCCGCATCATCGGCGGATTTCTTGACGGATTCACTTACTCTTTTTCCGACAAACTGAACTGCATTATCGGCGCACGCGGAACCGGAAAAACCACGGTTCTGGAATTTATCCGCTATGGGTTGAACGCTATGCCGTCATGCCCGAAAGCCCAGAAGCGTATCACATCTCTCGTGGAGAGCAATCTTAACGGCGGCCGCATTGAAGTCACTATTGAAACCGCAGACGGAATTACCTACATCATCAACCGGAATGCCGGAGAACTTCCGATGGTGCTGAATGCAGATCGTTCTGTCACAGGAATGACGCTTACACAGAATCTCTTTCCTCTGGATATTTTCAGTCAGAACGAGGTGGAGGAAATCGCCGGACAAAGCTCCTGTCAGATGGCTCTGCTTGAATCGTTCAGCCGCAGAGAGCTTCATGACCTGAACGGACAGGTCAGTCAGCTGCAGAAATCACTGGAAGCCAATGCCGCCGGAATCGTCCCGCTTCGCGACAAAGAGATCCGCTTGACTGAAGAGTTGAATTTGCTGCCGGGCATCCAAAAACAGTTGAACGGGTTTGCCGCGGATTCGACCCCGGATGCGAAGATATTGAATGTTGCTCATGAGCAGAAAAGCATTCGGAATATGGAAGTTCAATTTACGAATTCCCTTGGGGAGCTTTATCAGAAAGTTGCCGGCAAAGTCAGAGCATTGAAGGACTGCGTATTGGATGAACTTCAATGGAGCAGAACGGATGAGATGCGTAACGGGATCAATTTTGAATTGATGCAGCAGGTCTATTCGGAGGTTTCCGCCAACAATGACATGCTGAACAATGCGCTTGCCGCTTTTGTCGCAAAACTCAATGAAAGTTACCACCGGTTTGGAGATTTGAAAAAACAGATGGTTTTGCTCCATCAGGAACAGGAACTCCAGTTCAGGACAATCGTGGAGAAGGGTAAAGAGGAACAGGTGCGATCCGCTGAACGTCGCAAGGTAGCCGATGAGCATACGCGGCTTCTCGCCTCTCAAAGCGAACTGGCCGAGGTGCGCCGGAAAATTGACGGCTTGATGAGTGAACGCGGCAGCATGCTCCGCGCTTTGTCCGGGTTGCGGGATCAACAGTTCCAGATACGCGATAATATCGCCCGAAAAATCAATGCGGTTCTTTCTCCGCATATCCGGGTTGCGCTCACTCATTTCGGCGGACTTGATCCCTACTTTGATTTATTGACCGGCGCATTAAAGGGAAGCGCCATGCAGTACCGGCAGGTCGCCGCCGCAATCACTCAGAGAATCGAACCGCAGAAATTTGCCGGAATGATCCGGAACAACGATCAGAAGCGTATTATGGAAGAATCCGGCATCAACCAGAATCAGGCGAAAATTTTGATTTCCGAACTGAATACGATTACCTTTCTCTCGGCACTTGAAATAGTGGAACTGCCGGATACTACGAAAATTGAGCTGCGTGATCATTGTGAATATAAGGCCACCGAGACTCTTTCCACGGGACAGAAATGCAATGCCATCCTGCCTATTCTGCTTTTGGACAGCGACCGTCCGCTTTTGATTGACCAGCCGGAAGACAATCTCGACAATGAGTTTGTCCATGACACAATTGTCGAAAGTATCATGCGGATAAAAATGAACCGGCAATTGGTTTTTGTGACGCACAATCCCAATATCCCGGTTCTCGCGGAGGCGGAAAAAATTCTTGTTATGGAATCCGACGGGTGCGCCGGACATATCCGCCGTACCGGTTCGGTTGATGACTGCAAGGAGAATATTGTCAACATTCTTGAGGGCGGCGAAGAGGCCTTCAAAAAACGCAAGACGCGTTATGCTTATTGAGGTGCGGAATGGAAGACCTGTTTTTTCAGAAAGAATCAGAGGATCAGTCTCCATGGCTGGGACGGTATCACGAAGTTGTTCGAATCAGGGAGTATCTGTCGGAACATTACGGTGATGCCAATGCCACGCAGCGTCTCGCGAAGTTTGTCGACGATGAAGAATGGAAAATTCGGGAGGAAGTTGCATGCGCAATGTCCTCGATTCCGGAAGACGCACTGCCACTGTTCATGCCGTTGCTTTCCGATACGACATCATATGTCGCATCCAATGCGCGCTATGCAATGGACCGTCGGAGCGCCTATGCCAAAACCAAAGCAAAACAGGAAAAATACGAATCCGAGATTTTTGTCAACATTGGAAAACTGCGCCAAAAATTCGGTCAGGAAGCAGCAAAACTTGCACTTGAAGATATTGAAAACGCTTATGAGTTGACGGTCGGGTATGCGGCTCATGACATCCGGGGTATTTTAACCCCCATCTGCGACCAGCTGGAAACCATGAATCGTCTGGCCGCAGCCGATCTGCCGTCCAGCAAGCTGATCCACTTTGCCAGGGCAAAACAATTTATCGATATACGGATCGACATGCTTTTCCGCATGATAAATGATATGCAGGATCTCGCAAGAAGCACACCGGGAACGCGGATGCAGGAAAACTTGCGCGATCTGCTTCTGAGCGCTGTTGAAGATATAAAAGCAACTTTCAACGGAAAACTGCGGGACATAAGCAGAATAACATTCGACACCGACGATATTTCTGTGGACTTGACCATTCCGGTCGATAAACAGGCTGTTTCGAGAGCGTTTGTCAATTTGATAAAGAACGCTGTTGAATCTTATATGTCCACGCCGGATATCGCTCAGGAGGGCTGTGTTAAAATTTCCGCGCAAGAAGTTTTTTCCGGGGTTGAAATCTCCATTGCCGATCATGGAATGGGGCTGTCGGAGCAGGAGCTGAAAAGGCTTCGTTTGTTCCTGCCGCGGAGCACGTCAAAGAAAAAATCGGGAACCGGTCTCGGAATGGCAATCGCCTATGCCAGAATCAAAGACCATGGCGGCACATTATCAATTGAATCGGAAGGGGCAAACAAAGGCGTCACCGCCGTCGTCTTTTTGCCTTACAGGGAGATTTGATTATGGAATATAAAGCTCTCGTCATTGACGATGATGACGGAATCTGTGAAAACATCGCCGCACGATTGGATATTTTGGAACACAAGTGCGACAATGCGCATTCGGTCAAAGAGGCAAAAGAATTTTTACGGACAAACAGCTACAACTATATCATTTTGGATATGGAGATTCCCGCCGAGTTTGGAAAAACACCGAGCATCTCCAACGGAGAGGTGTTTTTGAAATATCTGCGAAGTCGTTTCCCAAGGGAAAAAATGCCGATTCTGGTCATTACCGCGCATGCGGCGGCGCAAATCAACCTTGGATCCAATGTCGTATTCAACGGTGCTACAGATTTTATTCTCAAGCCTCTGGTCAGCGAGGGGGAACATACGCTGGAAACATCCATTGGCAGATTTATCGGATTCGGTGACGGCGCTGCGTCCGGTGTGGAAATAGAAGGGGACTGGCTTTCCCGCACCCCAGAGGGAAATATGATGAGCTGGAAAACGATTGCAAGAAACGGCAATGTCCGAAAATATCTGCTTGATGCCAATGCACTGCGGTGCAGCGTGCTTGACTGTATCTTTTTTCTGCATAAAAAATGCCCCGTCATCTGCCATCAGGACATTATGGACAAGGTCGGCTGGAAATCAAAAGCTTATTATGCCAAAGAGGGCGGTGCCGCCCGCGGTCCGTTGAAAGGACATGTTGCAGCATTGAGAAAAATGCTGGGGATGAATATAGTATATATGCAACATGGAATCAAGGTAACCCAACCGGAGGAATGATATGGAAATTTTTGCCGCAATTGATATAGAAACAACAGGATTGGATGTCGAACAGTGCGAAATTCTTGACATTGCCGTCATTCCCCTGACCACGGATTTTACCATTGACACCGCTATTCCGGAGTTCACGGCACGTATCCGGGCTGAACATCCCGATACGGCGGAAACTCAGGCGATGCAGGTAAACGGTCTGAATCCGGCGGAAGGAAAGAACAGAAAAGAAGTTGCCGGAGAATTATCCCGGTGGCTGGCGGATTGTGAAATTGAAAGGCTCGTTCCTGTTGCCCATAATCTCGAATTTGATATGAAATTCATCCGGCGCTGTTTTCCGGTTGAGTCAAAAGTTTTTTCGCACTGCGGACGGGACAGCATGTATTTAGCTCGTGCGGTAAACGATATTTTCCGCAGGGAAACCGGGGAAGAATTGTTTCCCGGCACATCCCTTCGTGTGGTGCGGGATGTGCTTGGCATTGCAGGTGAGCAAACACATCATGCACTTGACGATGCCAGGGATACTGCCATTGCGTACCGGAAAATGCTTGAAAGATTAACCCGAAATTAATTACAGGGGACAAAACAATGAAAATCGAAAATGATGCCGCACGTTACTATTCCCCAAGCCTGAACAAGTATGTGCTCGAAGAAAAAGACAGGCCGGATGATTGTATCGTGGAAAAATTCACCGGATTCCAAAACAAATACGGCACGCCTGTTTTTGACGGAGATGTCGTTTGCAGAAGACAGTTTTTTAACCATCAAAAATTTGAAATTTATCACATAATCCGTTACGATCCGGAAACCCGAAAAACGACAGCATGCTACTGTCCCGACAGGATATATGGAAAGGATTGTGTAATTTTCGATACATCTGTTGATTTGTCATCCACCCCCGAATGGATACGAAATGAATTCGTTCTTTGTAATATTCATGACTTTGACTTCAAATGTTGTTGCTCGTTTGACCACAGAGCCGACGGTTCATTGCTTGAAATAGAATCTTTGGTCCCCGATATTTTGGTCTGTAAAAAGATCATGGAAGCAAATTTTCTGGAATTCCGTTTCAGTATATTTGTATGGTCATACAATCCGTTTGAGGGAAGATGGAAAATTGAGTTTCATTCGGAGGCTGATATGACAAAGGGGCATACTATCCTTTTCGCTCCGACAGCTGAGGAGATCATGAAAAAACTTCCGGATACAATCGAAGATTATGACAAAACGATACTCCATGATTTTATTACAGAAGATGCGTTCAAAGAAAAAGGTGGATTACATTTGAAAATAGAAAAAAATATTGACGATATATCGTCAAATTATGCCATCGACTATCTCGACAACGGAGCTTCAGTCGGATTGTCATTTGGCGAATGCAGTAGCGAACAACTGGCTACAGGCCTGCTCGGCGCGTGGTTTTTTGTGCAAAAAAATGAAGAAAGAAAGGTTGAAAATGAAAACAGCAAAAAATGATCCCGGCTTAAAAGTCGGAGACAAGATTAGACATCGCTGCACATGGATTGATGAGAACGATAAGCTTGTTACAGGAAACTATGGCGAAAATTTCACCATCACGAAAGTGAACAGCCGATCTTTCTATACGGAGCGAAAAGAAGGAACAGCGAAGTTCTCAACAAGTGATGGATGGGATTACATCACTTTTCAAAAAGAAGATGATATATGGATGGCGACCGCGTCGCTTGGAAAAATCCCGCGACCTGAAAAACAATCGTAATGCTCACAACCGTCACGTACTGATAATATGGAGGGTTGACATAAAATTCATTTGCCGGAATTTTCCGGCATAATCATAATTTTTTTCTCACCATGGACACGATGGTATGCGTCTTGCGCTGTCCATAACCTGACAGGGACACATCACGGAATTTTCAAAAGAGAATCTCTTTTGAATACCTGCGATGTGTCTTTTTTTTTGTTTTTTTTTCTGAAAAGCGAGAATATTTTTCCATTTTCTGGATATATACCCGGCGTGAAGAAAAATGATAACATCACATCGGGAGATATTCAATGAACTATGGAAGCGTATGCAGCGGCGTTGAGGCGGCAAGTCTCGCTTGGAAGCCGCTCGGATGGACGGCAAAATTTTTTGCGGAGGTCGAGCCGTTCCCGTCGGCGGTGCTGTGTCACCGTTTCGGAGCGACGCGGCCGCTGCGGCCGCTTGCCCCGGCAGACGCGCACAGCGAAAAAGACCGCAAGCTCCGCGAATCGTGGGCGAAGCAGATCGCCGGACTGCCGCCTTGCGGAACCACTCCGAATCTCGGCGACTTTACCCTAATAAAGAAAGATGATTATAATGGAGAAATTGACTTGCTCGTCGGGGGCTGTCCCTGCCAATCGTACTAGATCGGAAGAG
>ENA-UOOK01002760-UOOK01002760.1-fermentation-metagenome-genome-assembly--contig:-NODE-2760-length-20906-cov-9.463959_pt1 | contig 20906 bp, 19 predicted proteins | sample MGYA00245777_ERZ724023 | MGnify/ENA primary metagenome ERZ724023 (study PRJEB28704, sample SAMN03018312) | fermentation metagenome | biome: anthropogenic terrestrial biome; feature: soil; material...
AGTAATATATTGTTCTATTTCATCGTTAAGCCTTCCTAAGTCCTGAGATACTTTATTTAGATACTTAATGGAAAAAGACATAGCAATTATCATAATTACTGATATTGTTAAAGATATAACAACATTTTTCATGAATATTATTTACCCTCTTTCTTAAGCTGATAGACAAGTTTACCTTTTGAATCTAATAAAGCCAGAAAAACTTGAGCGGCAGATGATATATTTTTTTTGTTCAGCTGACTATTCAGCCAAAACTTATCTTTATTTATAAGCTTTAAATTTTTACTATTTATTTTGCCGTCAAGGATTAATGTAACAGGTAACATATCTTGACTTGATTTTACATTTAAGTCCTTTCTGGTAGCTGGTTCCGATTCACTTTTCGGGATGATAGATATTTGACCACCTGTTTCCAAGATGGCATATTCTATATCTTCAAGATTATAATAGTCTTTCAATCTTAATTCTTCCAACAAATCGTTAAGATTAAGTCGATTATTTTTAAGTTCTTGAATATTAATTTTTCCTTTTTCTATTAATATACTGGGTTTACCGCAAAAAATAATCCTGGCAGTTTCGCTTTTAAGCTGTAATGTAGAGATCAAGACTTGTAAAACCAATAATGTTATTATGGGAATTATTCCATGAAACAGTGGTATACTTGTGTTTTGCATAGGCATTGCAGCAAGTTCCGAAACCATCAGAGCAATTACAAGCTCAAAAGGTTGAAGTTGACCAATTTGTCTTTTTCCCATTATTCGCATAATAAATACCACAATAAAATACAAAATTATGGCTCTAATTAAAACAATGAACATAAAGCAACTCCCTTAAATTTATTTTTCTCATTCATATTAATTGTTTGTTATTATATTACAAATTATACTTAGCCGGATTACAAATTATTTTTTAATTCTCTTATGTGGAGCCCACTGGCACCAAAGTTCCGGTATTCTATGGATGCCGGTGCTTGAATGCTTAATAGCGAATATTTTGTATAAATTTCATAGATTAATCCATGAATTTGCTATTATATTAGTAAAACTAATCAACATATGGTACAATGTTTCATAATCTTATGGAAATATTGACATTACTGTTCAATGTTATATGATTAATTCAGGTGCTTGATAAGCACGGTAAGGAGCATGTTATGAAAAGTGTTCTAATTCGTCTACAGGAGTATGCCGGTCATGCCAGTGGAGCCGAAAAGGGGGCAGTTAAATATTTACTTGAAAAGCCGGAGAGCGCAGTAAAATGCAGTGTACACGAATTGGCAGAGAGAACCTTCTCTTCCCCTTCGACGATTATTCGTCTCTGCCGTAAGCTTGGTTTTCAGGGGTACAAGGACTTTCATAAGTCACTGATCTATGAGGTGGCTGTTCGAAAGTCAACGAATGCTGAGAAACAGAAGGAAATCAGCCGGGAGGATTCCTTGGAGGCAATTGTTGAAAAGGTTACCTATAAAAATATCTCTTCCTTGGAAAATACGAAGAAGCTGATTGATATGCAGACATTAGAAGCTTGCGTAGATCTCATTTGTAAGTGTGAAACGATCAGCTTATTTGGAATTGGTTCCTCCCTTCTTGTTGCAAAGGATGCCTACCTCAAGTTTTTAAGGATCGATAAACCCTGTCTGATCAATGAGGACTGGCACGCACAGTTATTGCAGGCAAGAAATATAACTAAGAATGACTTGGCAATTGCAATTAGCTATTCTGGTTTGACAGAAGAAATCCTTCGATGTGTCAATACGGTTAAGCAAAAGGGAGCACCGGTGATTGCTATTACGCGGTTTGAAGATACACCGCTGTCCAGATTAGCGGACTATAATTTAAGCGTTGCGGCAACCGAATTTATTTTTCGAAGCGGTGCGATGTCTTCCAGGATAGGACAACTAAATATTATTGATATTCTCTATACGGCATTTATCAACAGGCAGTACGAGACCAGTGTTACACAGTTTGAAAGGACTCATATTGATAAACCCTACAGTGATATTACCAATTATGCTACGAAGAAACAGGAGGAATAACGTTGCTGGATCTAACGAAATTAACAACAGAGACACGAAATATAAATACCATGAATTTGGATTGCATGACCCCTTTGGAGATCGCAACCATTATGAATAAGGAAGACGAGAATGCGGTGAAAGCAGTAAGTCAGGTACTTCCTGAGATAGCAAATGCAATCAAATGGTGCACCGATGCATTAAATAATGGCGGACGAATCATATATATGGGTGCCGGGACCAGCGGCCGCCTGGGACTTTTGGATGCGGTGGAATGCCCGCCGACCTTTGGAGTATCCCCAGACTTAGTGGTTGGATTGATTGCCGGAGGCGATAATGCATTTATCAAGGCGGTAGAGGGTGCGGAGGATAGTACGACGCTTGGAGAAGAAGATCTAAAAGCACTTCATCTTAGCAGTAAGGATATTGTTGTAGGTATTGCCGCAAGCGGACGTACCCCCTACGTTGTGTATGGTTTGAAATATGCAAGGCAAATGGGTTGTAAAACGATTGTTCTGGTATGTAATAAAGGATCTGTGATGGCAGAAACTGCCGATTTGGCAATTGAACCGGTCCCAGGTCCCGAGGTACTAAGCGGATCCACCCGGTTAAAGTCCGGGACAGTTCAGAAGATGATATTAAATATGATTTCTACCGGAAGTATGGTTGGGGTTGGTAAGGTGTATCAGAATCTTATGGTAGATGTCATGCAGACCAATGAAAAACTAGTTACCCGTGCAGAGAATATTGTTATGGAAGCTACAAAATGCGACCGGAAAACGGCAGAAGAGATGCTGACGGAAGCCGGGGGCAGTGTAAAGCTTGCGATAGCAATGATCCTGTTTCGATGCAGCCGGGTGGAAGCAGAGGAAAAATTAAAGCGTTCTCATGGGCATATAAGACTTGCCCTTAATGAGATAAATTAAAGCAAGGGTAGTATAAATTTTGTACCAGCTAATATTAGATAGAAGGAGGTATTACATGAAAAAAATGAAAAAGATGATGGCACTATTATTGATTGCTATCATGGGGATTTACGCATTGACAGCGTGTGGCAAAGAGGATAAGCCGAAAGAAACCGTAAAGGAAACGGATGACAAATCTACTACCGGCGATAAGAAGGAAGAAGAGAAACCAAAACCAACAGAAGAAGCAAAAAAAGATACCATTAAAGCTTTATTACCACCGGTTTCCGGTACTTACCAGGATAACTTTGAGAAATGGGAAAAAGAATTTAACGAACTTTATCCAAACTTAACGCTTGAAATCGAAGCTGCAAGCTGGGAAGATATGACGAGCAAGCTTGATGTTCAGGTTCAGGCAGGTTCCCCTCCGGATATCGCATTCGTAGGATCCGGCGGTGTTCCCAAATACTTAGACACGGAATTATTAATTGATATTTCAAAATATGCTACTCCCGATATGCTATCTGATTTTGATGAACTCATTCTTAACTATTTTAAAAACGGTGACGGTATCTATGGTATGCCTGCCTATGCAGAAGTACATGGGATCGGCGGAAATCGGGAAATGTTAGAAGCAGCAGGAATTGATTGGAAGAGAATACAAAAAGAAGGCTGGACTTATGAAGAGTTCAGAGAAGCGATTAAAGCCGGTACAGTAAAAGAAGGCGATAAGACCAGATATGGATTTGTATTTGCCTGCTCCGGTGTTACAGCAAAAGACTATCTTGGTATCTTTGTAAAAAGCGCAGGTATGCCTTCTCCATTTACAAAAGACTTAAAATATGCTTATACCAGCCAGAACTTCTTAAAATTATTGGAAGCTATGCGAACTCTCATTGATGATGGTTCTATGCCGAAGGAATTAAGTTCGATTGATGCAGGGAAACGTTGGAATATGTTTTTAACAGGACAAACGATGATTACAGGGAAAGGTCTTTCCACTTTTGAGCGTTCTGCAGCGATGAACAATGCCAAACTGGAAGCAAACGATGGCAGTGCGGTAGAAGGAAGTATTAAGGCAGATTATATCATTCTTCCGGTTCCTACTTTCTTCGGAAATGACTTGGTAACTTCCGGTGCGGTTGATGGTTATATCGCATTCCGAGGGGTAGAAGAGCCTACCGAGGAACATTTACAGAATGTGGCAAAGGCAATGTATTTCTTAGCAAGTGGTGAAATTGCAGCAACCACCTGCAGTGAATTAATGATTGCTCCGGTAGCAGAAACCGCAAGAGCTGCAGCTGCAAATATTCCGGTACCGGAAAATAAGATTGTTGAGAACTCGGAAGCACAGGCAATTTTAATGGGGAAAATTGCAGAAGCACGTCCTGACATTACACCGGAGCTTGGTGCAAAAGAACAAAGAATTATGGACGAGGTGGTAGGTCCGAAATTCCAGGCATTATTAGCCGGAGAAGTAACACCTCAGGAAATGTATGATGCAGTAAAGGCAGCAGCGATTGATGCGTTCGGCGAAGATGGAATTGTTGTTGACTAATTCCATTATGAATGAAACGTTACTGTTCACACACGGGCAAAGTCTATCATATGATTTCGACAAATGTATCCGATTCGGAGACGCTTTCGCTTAGTTGCATTACGTAGCGGTACATAAGGCTCCAAAATACGGAGCCAAAGTACCGACGAATGCAAATACTCCTGATCGGATATCATTTGTCGAAATCATAGCATGGTATACATGCGTGTGTGAACAGTAACAATGAGACAACCACAAAATAGGATTACGATAAGTATTACGCGGGGCGTTTCCCTACAATAGAATGAAACGCCCCGCTATATACAATAGGAGGCAGCTATGACATATGGAAAGAATCCTTCCTCTAAAAAGAGAAGAATACTTAGCAATGAGAGCAAATGGGGATATCTGTTTATCTTACTACCTCTATGTACATTTGCTCTGTTTACACTTTATCCTTTAATTGATGCGTTTATCATCAGCTTTCAGAAATTCAAGCCGTTAAAAACAGAATGGGTCGGCTTTAATAATTACATAACTGCGTTTAAAAATTCTCTATTTTATAAATCAATTATAAATACGATCGTATATACCGTATTAACGGTACCGCTCTCTATGATGTTATCTTTTGTTATTTCAATATTAATCGTACCTTTATCAAAAAGAAAACAAAATTTTTTTAAAGCAGCATACTATTTACCGGCAATTGCTTCCGGTGTTGCTTTATCTTTCGTATGGAAATGGATCTATGATCCCCTTCCTACCGGGTTATTAAATAGAATCGTACATTTTTTTGGTGTTGAAAATCAGAACTGGCTGGGAAGTTCGAAAACCTCCATGCTGTCCTTGGTGCTTATGGCATTATTATCGAGTCATGGAACCAGTATTATCATATACATTGCAGCGCTATTAGGAATCGATAATACGTATTTTGAGTCCGCAGATATTGACGGGGCTACCTTTTTTCAAAAACTGCACTATATCGTACTTCCGCTTGTAAAACCAACGACCGTGTTTTTACTTATTACCGGTGTAATCGGGTCCTTCCAGGTTTTCCAGAATGCATATCTTATGACCGGCGGCGGACCGGATAACTCTACAACGATGGTAGGGTTATTAATATTTAATAATGCATTTACGTATTTTGATTATGGGCAGGCTTGTGCCCAGGCCCTGGTATTAACTGCAATCATAGCGCTGTTTACGTTTATTCAATTTAAAGTTACCGGTGACGGCGTAGAATACTAGAAGGGAGGATGAAATTATGGCCTTATATAAAAATTATAGTAAGAAAGAAAAGAAGAAACGTTATCTGCGGGATGGCATTATTATGCTTGTTCTATTACTATTGGCTATCACCACATTATTTCCAATCTATTATATGATTATTTCATCCTTCGGTGAACCGGTAGAAGCGGGAGCGGCCAGCTACTCCATTTTATTAAGGAATCCGACATTGAATTCCTATAAGTTCTTCTTCGATTATAGTAAGTATTCCTACCGATGGATTATGAACTCATTTATCGTAGCAGGTGTGGTAACGGTTACAAATGTATTATTTGCAACAACAGCCGGTTATGCATTTGCTAAATTACGTTTTGCAGGTAATAAAGTGATATTCTTTATCATATTAGTCGCCATGATGATACCTTATCAGGTTACCCAAGTACCATTATACATATTGGTTGTCAATGTATTAAAGGTGAAAGATACCTACTTTGCACTTGTAGCACCGAGCCTCGTGACGGCTTATAATATCTTTTTAGCGAAACAATTTATCGGGTCCTTACCCTCGGAGATTATTGAAGCAGCAAAAATCGAAGGATGCAGTCAACCGAAATTATTGGTAAAAATAATTATGCCTTTATCCAAAACCGTAATGGCGGTTATGGCAATAACGACTTTTATGGGCAGCTGGAATACTTTCTTCTGGCCGTTCTTAGTAACAAGTGAAGAGAAAATGCAGACAATCCAGGTCGGATTAAAGAACTTTAGCTTTGCAAATACGACTTACTTTGCACCGATGATGGCCGGCGCTACGGTATCCGCGTTACCAATGTTTATATTATTCTTCTCCCTGCAAAAGTATTTCTTAGAGGGTGTAACGGTCGGTGCGGTAAAAGGGTGACAGTTATAACTATTTGTGACAATATGAGAAGCAGCACGCGGAAGGAGGACGGTTATGTTCGAATATCTGCAGTCAAAAAAGACCAGAAGAATTGTCGGGCTGATGTCCGGAACTTCGGTGGATGGAATCGATGCCGCTTTGGTTGAGATAACCGGAGATCCTCTTTGTGGGGATATCAAATTATGTGCTTTTGAAAATAAACCTTATCCGGATCAGGTTAAGAATAAAATTATGCAATTATTTAATACCAAAGAAGCCAATGTAGAACAGGTTGGATATATGAATTTCCTGTTGGGAGAACTATATGCGAAAGCAGTATTTTCCGTTGTAAAAAAGGCGGGGCTTACGATATCCGATATTGATTTTGTAGGTTCGCATGGGCAGACGATTTATCATCATCCAGGGGTTTGTACCGGGAAGGGAGATACCTTTGGCTATACCGTTCAAATCGGTGAAGGTGCTGTGATTGCCGCAAGAACCGGAGTCCCCTGCGTTTCTGATTTTCGTGTCGCCGATATGGCGGTAGGCGGACAGGGAGCCCCTTTGGTACCTTTTACGGAATACTTGTTATATCGAAGAGAAAATCAGACGGTGCTGTTACAAAACATCGGAGGTATCGGTAATATTACGGTGCTTCCTGCCGGAGGTTCCATAGAAGATGTATATGCTTTTGATACCGGACCGGGTAATATGATTATGGATGGGTTAATGTCCCAATTTACATTCGGTTCTCAAAGCTTTGATGAAGGCGGGAAGATAGCAGGAGCGGGAATAGTCAATATAGAATTATTAAGTGAGATGTGCAGTAATCACTATTTTTTGGTGGAGCCGCCCAAATCAACAGGAAGAGAACTGTTTGGCAAGGAGTATTGTACTTGTCTTTATCACAAGATACGCGAAAGAAATATTTGTATGGAGGATGCCATTGCAACAGCGGCGGAATTTACCGCATGGTCCATTGAAGATTCTTATAAACGATTTATTATGCCGAAAGATCCTGCGGACCAACTGCTGATCGGCGGTGGCGGAAGTTATAATAAAACTTTAGTAAAAAGGATCAAAAATCGTATGGAACCGTGGGGAGTTCAGGTCCTTATTCAGGAAGAGATCGGACGAAGCAGCGATGCAAAAGAAGCGGTCGCATTTGCTATCTTAGCCGATTGCACCATGGCAGGTAAATATAATAATCTGCCCTCGGTGACCGGTGCCAAAAAGTCCGTAGTTATGGGCAAGATATCGCTGTAGCAAAGGGGAACAAGTAATTTGGACTTTAACAATTGGTGAAGTCGAAGGAAAGGAGAAATTAACGAATGCTTTCTATGACATTAAGAGAGAAAATAGGTCAGATGATTATGACAGGTTTTCCGGCTTGTAAGATTACAGCGGAATTGCTGGAGCTGATAAGCGAATATAAGATATCAAATATTATATTATTCTCACATAATTTAGAAAATGAACAGCAGATATATGAGCTTTGTAAGACGCTCGATGAAACGATAAGAGAGCATATCAATACACCTTCCTTTCTATCCATAGACCAGGAGGGTGGTGTCGTAAGACGTCTTCCGAAGGAAATGAATAATATACCGGGTGCCATGTTGATCGGAGCTACCGGTGACAAAGAGAATGCTTATCGTGCAGGAAAGATCACCGGGGAGGAACTAAAAGCGCTGGGAATCAATGTGGATCTTGCACCGGTTTTAGATGTAAATAGTAATCCGGATAACCCGGTTATCGGTGTCCGCTCTTATTCCAGCAACCCGGATATGGTTGCTGGGTTTGGCATTTCGATGATGAAAGGTCTGCAATCGGCCGGAGTCATGCCGGTAGTAAAGCATTTTCCCGGTCATGGGGACACGGCAGTGGATTCTCATCTGGGGCTTCCGGTAATTGATAAAGATATCGATCAATTGCTGAAATGTGAGCTTATCCCGTTTCGAAAGGCGATTGAGGAAGGTGTCCCATGCGTAATGAGTTCCCATATCTTATTTCCAAAGCTGGACAGTCAAAACCGGCCTGCGACCATGTCGAAATCCATTTTGACGGATTTATTAAGGAATCGGCTGGGCTTTCAAGGTATTATCATGACAGATTGTATGGAGATGGGAGCGATAAAAGATAATTATGGTACTGCTTATGGTGCCGTGGAAGCGATTAAAGCCGGTGCACAGATCGTTTGCATTTCCCATACGCCGGAATTAGTAAAAGAAGCGATTCACCAAATCGAACAGGCGGTTGAAAATGGGGAGATTGCCGTGGATTGGATTGATGCAGCGGTGGAAAACATATTGAAATATAAAAACAAATACAAGAATAATTATCAGAACAGCAATCCGGAACCTCTTTATTCGGAAAATTATAAAAGCCAAATAAAAGAAATGGTTGAGGCAGGAATAACAAAAGTATCCGGGGAAGAATTGCCGGAGGTAGGAGATAAAACTATTTTTATAAGCAGCTATGCGTATCAATCAACGCTGGCTTCCAGCGCAGTGAATAAACAGCTTCATTTTGCAGATTATATGGCAAAAGAGTTCCATGGAACTTCGATTGACGTTCCTGTGAATCCCAGAAAAGAGGATATCAATAAGGTTTTAGAACGAACTGATTCCAGTTCCTTAATTGTATACGGTTTATATAACGGTCATATGAATCCGGGTCAGATTAAACTGGTCAATGCATTATGTGCAAGAGGGAATCCGGTGATTGCAATTACGCTTCGGAATCCAACGGATTTATCTATGTTAAATCAAGGGATCCATAAGATTGCGGCTTATGAATACAATGAAACCGTTTTTAAAGCGCTTATAAAAGTACTAAGGAAAGAAATAAAGCCTGCCGGCAAATTACCGGTAGAGCAATAAATGGAGGCATTCCTATGTCGGAATATGTTATTGGGCTGGATGGCGGAGGAACCAAAACAAAGGTATTAGTTGCAGACAGAAATAAAAAAATTCTGGAATCCTTCCTTGCGGGAGCGATTAATTATAACGGTTCGGAAAAAGAACGGATTGATCGGAATATGCAAACGATATTTCAAACCATCCTCGAGAAAGGCTATGCAAATAAAGACTGCATCGGAATCTGTATCGGTACCGCAGGAATTAGCAATCCGCTTGTTCATCAATATATCAAGTCCAATATTGATTTATTCGGTTATTCCTGTCCGGTATCCATTGTCGGAGATCATGAAACAGCGCTGGTTGGTGCACTACTACAATCGGAAGGAATGATACTCATCGCAGGCACCGGTTCCATCTGCTACGGTAGGGATGAGAAAGGAAACAGCTACCGGACGGGCGGCTATGGACATCTCATTGATGATGAAGGCAGCGGATATGCCATAGGACGGGATATCCTTTCGGCAGTGGTTCGGGCTTATGACAAGAGATGCGAAGCTACCGTACTGACGAAGCTTGTGCTTGATTATTTGAATATTCAAACGATAGAAGAATTAATCCGTTATGTGTATGATCCAGGTCATAGTAAGAAAGACATTGCAAAGCTATCGGTCTTGATTGAAAAGGCTTACCGCCTGCAGGATCAGGCAGCAATCGCAATTGTGGATCATTGTGTATCGGAATTAATGGAACTGACCAAACCAATTCTGAAAGTAATGAAGGAAGATTGCAGTATCGCAGTCTCCGGAAGTATCTTATTAAAGAATCAGGATATCTTCGATAAATTATGCGCCGGCATGAAAAAAGAGCATCCCCTTGTTACTATTACAAAACCTAAAAAGGATGCCGCTTTCGGGGCAGTAATTATTGCCGCCGGGCTGGCAAGATAGAGATGGGTGTCATAAGTCATATAAAAAAGAACATGAATAGGACCTTATATATATTCATATCAAAATCTTAAAATGACTTATGACACTCATATCAGCGAAATAATTATATGGGAGGAACGATATGAAGCTTGGAATAGATCAAATGGATCAATGGCTTCCTGTATTGGAGGGAAAAAGAGTAGGACTTATCACCAATCCAACAGGTGTTAATCGGAATTTGATAAGTACCATTGATGTTTTAAAAGAAAAAGTTAATTTAGTACGCTTATATTCTCCGGAACATGGCGTGCGCGGAGATATTCAGGCAGGAGAGGTGGTAGAAAACTATATCGATGAAAGTACCTCCCTGCCGGTCATAACCTTATATGGTAAAAATAAAAAACCAACGAAGGAAATGCTTGATGAAATCGATATTTTAGCGATGGATATTCAAGATGTCGGTTCAAGGCTGTATACGTACCTATCTACGATGTCCTATTGTATGCAGGGGTGTGCGGAGTGTGGTAAAACCTTTGTTTTATTTGACCGCCCCAATCCGATTGGCGGTGAAATGGTAGAAGGAAACATAATTAAAGAGGGTTTTACTTCCTTTGTGGGTTTACATCCGATTCCCTATCGATATGGACTTACGATTGGTGAATTGGCTGGGTTTTTTAATAAAGAATTTAATATCCAATGTGATCTAAAAGTCATTCCGATGGAGGGATGGACTCGGAATATGTATTACGAAGATACGAAGCTTGCTTGGATTCTGCCATCCCCGAACATGCCAACGGTAGAAACCGCAGTCGTCTATAATGGTACCTGCATTTTTGAAGGGACCAATCTTTCCGAGGGACGGGGAACGACGAAACCATTCGAGTTTGTCGGAGCCCCATGGTTAAATGCAGGAAAACTGGCGGATAAATTAAACGAATTAAATTTGGAGGGAGTCCTTTTCCGGCCGGTATTCTTTACCCCAACGTTCTCAAAACATGCAGGAGCTTTATGTAGGGGAGTTCAGCTCCATGTTACGGACAGAAATAGCTTCTCTGCAGTAAAAACCGGATTGTATTTATTAGAGGAAATCATTAAAATGTCCGGAGATTATTTTGAATATTTACCTTCCTTGAGTCCAAAAGGAAAACCTATGATCGACTATAATACAGGAAATGATTATATAAGAACCCATGATTTCTCTGCGGCGGAGGTATATGAAGAATATAAAAAAGAGGAAGAGGTATTTCAAAAGAGAAAAGAAAAGTATCATATGTATTAATTCATAGTTATGGGAAGTGGAGGGGAGCTAAAGAATGCTGAAGAAAGTTATGACTGCATTATTTACTATTCTAGTCGCTTTAATTGTAATGTTTTTAGTTATCCAGAATATGCCGGGAAATCCCGTAGATATCATGGCAACTGATATTATGAAGAAAGAGAGTATACAGTATGATATTGCATATGAACGTGCAAAGGCGATATTAAATTATGACCCGGATAAGCCGCTTGTTGAACGATTTATTGATTATGCCAAGGGAATATTATCCGGGAGCCTGGGAACAAGCATGGCTTATAAAAAAAGCGTTTCCGATATCATAAAGGAAGCTTTACCTTGGACGCTGCTTGTTGCATCTTTATCTCTTTTCCTATCTTTCACCGTTGGTATTCTGCTGGGAATTTTAATTGCTTGGAAAAGAAAAAAAGTGCTTAATACCATTTTAATTGGATATCAATCTATCTTAGGTTCCATTCCAAACTACATAGTAGCCTATTTGCTGGTGGTGATATTCTCTGTTTCTCTGGGATGGCTTCCGGCAAGAGGAGCCTATAGTACGCAGGTAACGGCGGGATTTAATTGGCCATTTATATTGGATGTTTTAAAGCATGCGATACTTCCGGTACTGGCGTATTTCCTTACAACAGTATCCGGTTGGATATTGTCAATGAAAGCAAATTCCCTAAGTATTATGGGGGAAGATTATATTACCTATGCGCAGGTTCGAGGCCTTCCCAATCGAAGAATTGTATTAACCTATCTGAGTAAGAATGCCATACTCCCGATGATAACCAACTTAGCGGTTAGCTTTGGCTTACTCTTTGGTGGGTCACCATTAATAGAAAATATGTTTTTCTATCCGGGGGTTGGGTATTTTTTAAATAATGCCATCGCAAAACGTGATTATACCTTAATGCAAGGAATGTTTTTTGTGATTATTATTATGGTAGTAGCCTCCAATTTGCTGGTAGAAATTATGTATAGATATCTGGATCCTAGATTAAGAGAGCAGTGACACGGAAGGGAGAAGTTAGATTAAAGATGGGTGAGAGCAAATATAAGTTAAAAAATGCTGGTAATCTAAAAAGCTTTATCACAACCATTTGGAACAGTACGATGTCGAGGATTGGATTTATTATTCTTTGCATATTCCTTATGGCTGCTGTATTGGGACCAATGATATTAGAACAGCCTAAGGCTGATTATTTAAACCGACTTCAACCGCCATCCGTGGAGCATTTGTTAGGTACGGATTATTCCGGCAGGGATACACTGATTCAATTAATTCTTGGATCACGGGATGTCTTGCTTGTCGCTTTTTGGGCAGGAGTCATATCAATAACGTTTGCCTGCAGTGTAGGTATTGTTTCCGGATTACTTGGCGGCAAGGTGGATTCTATATTAATGATGATTTCGAATGTAGTCATAACAATTCCCAGCTTTCCAGTGACTATGATATTGTCCATGCTGATACAAGTTGATAATGAGCTGATGTTTGGACTGTTACTAAGTCTTTGGTCGTGGGCTGGATTAGCGAAAGCAATCCGATCGCAAGTTCTAACCATTAAGCATAAGGACTTTATTGAAGCAAGCCGTATCTTGGGATTAAGAAAAACGGATATTATTGTAAATGATATCTTACCAAATATAATTTCTTATATCGCGGTTAACTTTATTTCAATTATGAAAGAAGCGATTATGGCCAGTGTCGGACTCATGTACTTAGGATTAGTACCGTTTCAAGGAAACCATTGGGGAATGATGATTCAATTGTCATTGACAACTTCAGGAGCATTAATGGGTTCCGGAACGATTGCATATTTCTTGGCCCCTGTTGTTGGAATAATACTTTTTCAATTTGGATGCTATCTATTTGCTACAGGACTAGATGAAGCTTTAAATCCACGATTGAGAGTTTGATCATTTTCTATGATGGAGAAAAGGGGTGGTATAAAATATGGAACCAATCTTGGAAATAAAAAACCTATGTATTGATTTTCAAACGAATGGCGGAGCGATCCGTGCATGTGATAATGTAACAATTGATTTTTACCGCGGGGATATTATTGGCATTATCGGAGAAAGTGGAAGCGGAAAATCAACGCTTGCAGCCGGCATTCTAAAGACAATACGGGAACCGGGTAAAATTTCAAGTGGTGAGATACTTTATCATACAAAATCAGGTGAGGTCATCAATTTATTAAGTCTCTCGGAAAAAGAGTATTCAAAATATCGTTGGTGCAATATTACTACAGTTTTCCAAGCTGCACAGAATGTTTTGAATCCTACATTAAAAATCAAGGATCATTTTATCGAAACGGCATTTGCTCATAATGAGGATAACAAATATACGAAAAAAAAGATTTTAGATAAGGCGGCATTACTCCTATCCCAGGTACGTCTGGAAGAAAGAGTTTTAGATTGCTATCCTTATCAACTCTCCGGCGGAATGAAGCAGAGAACGGTCATCGCGCTTAGCCTATTACTGGAGCCGGATTTTCTTATTTTAGATGAGCCAACGACGGCACTGGATGTAATAACACAATGGTATATTATTGACATTTTAAGAAAAGTACATAAAGAAACCGGAATTACAATGATCTTTCTTACCCATGACGTTTCTATTATCGGTTCTGTTGTAGATCGTATTGGGGTTATGTACTGTGGGCAAGTTGTCGAGTATGGAAACGTAATGGATGTATTTAAAAAGCCTGCCCATCCATATACCTTTGGCCTAATGAATGCAATCCCTTCCTTAAGAGATGACATTACAACCCGAAAGGCAATCCCGGGCTATCCACCGAATCTATTAAATCTTCCAAAAGGTTGCCGATTTGGACCAAGATGCTTTTTATGTGAGGAAGGCCGATGCAAGGCGGAGAACATAACCGTGGATAAAATGATCGATATTGGTGAGGGACAATTAACCTTATGCCCAGCTTGGAAGAAGGTGAAAGAAAAATGTCTCTAATGAAATTGAATGACGTAAGTATGCGCTTTCATGTAGCCGGGAAGAAAAAAGGAGAGATTAATGCCTTGGTTGGTATTAATCTGGAAATACAGGAAGGTGAAATAATAGCAGTTGTAGGAGAAAGCGGTTGTGGAAAAACGACACTGGGAAAGGTTATCAGCGGTATCTATAAGCCGAGCAAAGGAGAAGTGTTATATAACGGTAAAAATATCCGATTTTTAAAAGGGAAGGAATTTAAGGAATATCGTCTGGGTGTTCAGATGGTTCACCAAGATTCCTACGCAGCTTTAAACCCAAATAAAACGATCGTTCAGTCCCTTGTTCTCCCTTTGCTGCGCCATAAAATTGCAAAAAACAGAACGGAAGCGATAAAAATCCTATTTGAATATTTTGAAGAGGTCGGGTTAACCCCGCCGGAGATGTACTTGGAGAAATATCCTCATCAGCTTTCCGGAGGGCAAAGACAGAGGATATTGCTGGCAAGGGCGTTGTCCGTAAGGCCTAAGCTAATCGTTGCAGATGAACCGGTTTCTATGGTGGATGTTTCACTCCGAATATCATTGCTCAACTTAATGGCTAAAATGAATCAAAAATATAAAATTTCATTTTTATACATTACCCATGATTTGGGGACTGCGCGGTATATCGCTGCAAACGGGAAAATAGCAGTAATGTATCTTGGAAGATTGATTGAGAGCAATAAAATACATGAGGCAATAGCCCGTCCCAAGCATCCCTATCTGCAAGCGCTAATCGCAGCGGTTCCGGAAGCAGACCCTTCCCGTAGAAGTGAATACGCAACGGAACTTCCGCTTCGTTCGCTGGATATGCCGGATTTATTGAGCTTGCCAAGTGGATGCAAATTCCACCCGAGATGTCCTTATAGCAATGAAAAGTGTATAAAAGAAGAGCCACAGTTAAGAGAAATAGATGGAGGATTGGTTGCATGTCATTACGCAGAAGAAATCAGGATAAGCAAACAAGAAAAACAGTAGATTTTGGAATGGAAGATGTGGTTCCATTTGTTGAAAAAATCAGTATATGTTCCGGCGCGTTAATGCTTTTTAGCATCCTTGCTTTTTTCTTAACTGGGAGAAGGCAGGAGACGGATGTTATTTATGCAATGGTCATAGCGATTAATGCATTTGTTTTTATAGTAGGAATGCTATTTGTAAAGAAAAATCATGATAAGGATTGAAGATTGATTTGTGCAAATTGAAGAAGGTGATTTGCTAAGAAGGCTTTGACACTTATATCAGGATGGAAGGGAGAAAACGATGGAGGTTAGAAGATTTACTGAAAAAGATATGCCGGAGGTACTTGCATTATTTAACGATGCGGTTTTTGACAAGGAGACGATTTATAAGCCTCTGAATGAAGAAATGTTCGCAACATTATTTTACAAAGAAAGTGAGATCATAAGTCCGGTGGTAACCGTTGGGGTAGAGGATGGCAAAATAATCGGTTTTGCTGCCGGGAATACATCAGCCGAATTGGATAAAGCTTATATTACTTACGTTGGAGTTGCGAAAGAGCATCGAAGAAAGGGATATGGAAGAAAGCTGCTATCGGAACTTGAAACAATTCTACAAGAAAAAAATAATGAGATTAAGAAGTTTGAAATTGTATTTTTTAACCCGGCAAATTTAACTTGGATCATTCCGGAAACATCGGGCCATGATCATCCCAATGCGCCCGGTGTAGATATGCAATCCTCTGCCTATCTCTTTTTTAAGAATAATGGATACCGGGATTTTGCCTATCAGAACGTTTATTATTTGGAACTTAAGAATTACGTACTTCCGGCGGATATGAAAACCAGATTAAAGCAATTAGAAGAAAACGAACTGCACATTACTACCTACCGGCCGGATTTACATCAGGGCTTTGACGAGCTTTTTGATAATCTTGCGAATGAGGATTGGAGAACCCGTATTATAAGCAACATTAAGCGGCCGGATGGCGGGGATCCGGTATTGATTCTGGAACATAAAGGGAAAATCTGCGGATTTACCGGGCCGCTTTCTGTGCAGGAGAGCGGCAGAGGCTACTTTGCCGGGATTGGAGTTCATTCGGATTATCGGGGGCGTGGAGCCGGTAAGGTTATGTTTGCTTCCCTTTGTATCGGGCTTAAGGAGATCGGAGCCCGGTTTATGACATTATTCACGGGAGAGAATAACCCTGCCCGTAATATATATGAAGCCGCAGGTTTTAAAATTGTGAAAAGCTTTGCGGATATGCGTAAAGTTGCGCATTAAAATATTGTTTGCTATTACTTAAGTCTTACCTTGATTTGTGCAAATTGATGAGGACGATTTGTTAGAAAGGCTTTTGATCCTCGAATCATCAAATAGGAAGGAGAAGATTTTATGGAAAAGAAAGTAATTATGGCGATTGGGGGACATATTGGAGATGCGGAGCTTACCTGCGGAGGCGTATTAGCTTCCATGGCGCTGCAGGGGCATAAAATTATTACCGTAGCTCTGACCGGCGGCGAACGCGGGAATCCACCACATATGACCGTCGCCGAATACCGTGAGCAGAAAGTGAAAGAGGCGGAGGAATTTGCAAAATTGCTGAATGGAGAAGCAATTGTACTGAAATACGCAGACGGCGAACTACCGGATAATGAAGAAGTTCGTTTTGAATTATGCGATATTATAAGAAAGTATAAGCCGAATGTACTTTTGACGCATTGGAAAAATAGTATACACAAGGATCATATGCTTACGCATAAGATTGTAAAGGATGCTCAGTTCTATGCAGGCTTACCGGGAATTGAAAGAGAATTACCGGCCCATTATGCAGCCGGTCCATACTATGCGGAAAATTGGGAGGATGCCACGGACTTTACTCCATATGCCTATGTTAAGGTTACGGAAGAGGGGTATGAGCTTTGGAAAAAGGCGATCAAACTTCATTGGTTTACCGTTAACAGCACAAGCTTTTCTTATATGGATTATTATTCCCATTTGATGATCGTAAGAGGGCATTTGGCAAGAACAAAATATGCAGAAGCATTTGCCGTGGATGAGGAGTCCAAAAAGGTAATATGGAATGGTTTCTAATTTTTATCTTAAAATATAATTTAAGGAGGAATTAATTATGAAAGCATTACTACAAAAGGCGATAACATTGACATTATGCATCACCATGGGCTTGATTCTATTAATCGGCTGCCGCAAAGATTCAACAACGAAAGAGACCGATACGAATACGAACAAAGAAGAGGAAAATACCAATGCGAACAAAGCTACCAACCCTCTGGATACTTCTACAGTTCTACCTGGAATTGAAAATGACTTAACTATGGTTGTAGAGGGTGAAGTTGACACCTCGAAAACCCTGACTACTTTAATCGACTGTGATGCATCCCCTGCTTTTAATGGGAATCCATATGATGCTGCAGGCTTGAACTGGTCCATACAGCCATTTCTTTATGATTACTTGACATTTTACACTCCATACCCAGAGAGAACATTTAAAACTTCTTTGCTGGAAAGCTATCAATATGAAAATAATATCTTAACAATCAAACTATTACCTGATTTAAAGTGGAGTGATGGAACGGTACTTGATGCAACGGATGTGATGACTGCATTTTACACTGCAGTTGGAAGAAATACGATGTGGAATTATATCGATACCATTGAACAGATTGACAACTTGACAATTCGTATCTCGTTTTGTACCGAGAGTCCGCTTGTATTAAATGTAACCTTATCAATGCCAATTATGACACCGGATGAAATCTACGGTGAATGGGCAGAAAAGTATAAAGATATTGCAGAAAATTATAGGACCTATGATGAAAATATCACGATGTATAAATTCACTGCAGAGGGAAATGAAAAACTTACTGCTGTAAATGAAGAACTTTTAAGTTATAAGCCGGCACCAAACGAAGCGGTATTTTCAGGCCAATATGTAATTGATAAATATAACAACTCCGAAATTTACTTTATACCAAACAAAAATTATAGAAAAGCTCCTCTTATTAGCAGTATTCGTGGTTTGAGGCCTGGTGATTCCCAAGCTTTTGCAACGGCTCTTATGGCGGAAGCCTATACCATGGAAAATGGTGGGCTTAATGTTGATATGTCAGAGCAGATAGATAAAAAATATGAAAAAACCTTAAGAAAAATTTACATACCAGAACTTTCAAGCATTGGCTATACAATAAATACCAATATTTATCCTCTAAATATCCCAGAAGTTCGGAAAGCAATTTCTTATGCGACCGATCGGAACATCTTGATTTCGATTGCAGAACCGGGCAGCTTTTTGGGTGATACGCACAATAGTCCGATGCTGCCTTCCTTAATAGGCAATTACACAACCGATGGATTTATTGATACCTTAGAAGATTACGACTATGATTTGCAAAAGGCGGAAGAAATGCTAACAAGCGTCGGGTGGACGAAGCAAGGTAATATGTGGGTTGACGAGAACGGCGAGTCTCCTGTTATCAGTATTGCGACAATTAATAGCTGGCCATCTTTTATGATGACAGCAGAGGCTATGAGTTCAATGCTGACGGACTTTGGTTTTAATATTGATTTTAAACCAATGGAGTTTGGTGTGTGGAATGAATTTACACAATCCGATGAAAAAATGCTTTCCTGTGTATTCCTAGCAGGTGCATCCTCCTACGCCCATCCATGGGAGGTATATAGCAGCTTGTTTACTAGTGTGAGATCTGGCTGGCCTGCAGTAGAACCTGGAGAAGATAGAATATTAGTAGCTCCTTCTACCGGTAAGGAATATAACATAACCAATATGCTAAATGAATTATATACGGAAACAGATCCGGAAAAGACCAAGAAACTTACAGAAGAATTTATGATACTGGCAAATGACCTTTGCGGGTATATACCAGTGATTGAAAAGGCAGCACCATTTCGTATTTATGATACAAAATTGTCGCTGGCAGATACGGAACTCAATACTGTACAACAAAATTATTATTATTTCGGAAACATCAATACAATTATTACTAAACTACTTCTGGATGATAAAATATATTTTGTAAAGTGATGAATATGAATAGACGAGTTGAGAATTTATTAGAAGATAATATTAAGAAAAAAGTATTTACCGGGGCCTCCTGCGCTTATAAAGGCAGGGGGGAACGTCCAGAGTATCTTTGTGAGGGAACTTTAGCAGAGACGAAGGAAATGGTAACAGAAAATACTCTGTTTGATTTGGCATCCTGCACGAAGATCATCGTTACTTTAGCCTTCATGCGCCTTCTGGAGGAAGGTAAGATAGCATTAACCGATACGGTTGAGAGGTATCTTCCCTCATGGAAGAACTGCCATACCGGTAAGATAACGATGTTTGAATTATTGACCCATACGAGTATGCTGCCTTCTCATCTTCCATTATACATGATGAGCAAAGACAAAGCCGGTGCGGAGGGAGTCATCAAGCATTTGCTTCCAAGGGCCAGCAAAGGGGTTGAATACTCCTGTCTGGGCTATATTGTCTTGGGATGGGTATTAGAGAAGGTTACCGGCATGACCTTGGATCATGTGATAGAGAATTATGTTACGAAGCCGCTGGGGATGGAAAACACGGTATATCGTCCGCTTGATAAGAAGTATCACAATATTATGCCGACAGAGTATTGTAACTGGCGGAAGCGCTTGCTAATCGGTGAGGTACATGATGAAAATGCGTTCCATTTAGGAGGAATCAGCGGGAATGCCGGTCTTTTTTCGGACATTATCGATATGTGTAAATTAGCAGAGATGATGTTAACAGGAGAAGGAGCGGATGGCACCGGATTTCTTAAGAAAGAAACCATTGCTATGATGACGAAATGCTATACCAAAGGACTTGGTGAGAATCGGGGACTTGGATGGCGGTTAAAAAACACGCCGGATTCTACCGTGGGTGAATATTTTTCAGATACTAGTTTTGGCCATACCGGTTACACGGGAACCTCGATTTGGATCGATAAAAAATACGACTTTTATGCCATATTATTGACAAATCGCGTATATTATTCTCGTGACGCTGAAAATATTAATCATGTTCGCCAGGTTTTTCATAACATAACGTTACTAGAGTATCTGTAAAATCATAGTAAGACATATTCATATCAAAACCTTAAAATGACTTATGACACTTAAATCAATGAAGTCAATTCAATTTTATTATGTTAACAGTATCTTTGTTACATGAGAGAATTGAATTGGCTTTTTTATCTGCCTACGGCAGAACACGCTCGGCGCGAGAGTTTGCCAAGGCAAACTCTTTGCTATACAGAAAATACGGCCATGAATTAGGGTGATGCGGTAAATA
>ENA-UOOK01002762-UOOK01002762.1-fermentation-metagenome-genome-assembly--contig:-NODE-2762-length-20904-cov-12.244040_pt1 | contig 20904 bp, 16 predicted proteins | sample MGYA00245777_ERZ724023 | MGnify/ENA primary metagenome ERZ724023 (study PRJEB28704, sample SAMN03018312) | fermentation metagenome | biome: anthropogenic terrestrial biome; feature: soil...
CTCCGGAACCAACGCCGAAGCCGTTCCCGAGGCCAACGCCGATTCCAAAACCGACACCGACTCCGGAACCAACGCCGAAGCCGTTCCCGAGACCAATACCGATTCCAAAACCGACGCCGACTCCGGAACCGACATCAAAGCCGTTCCCGAGGCCAACACCAATTGTAACACCGACACCGGCAACGGAATCGAGCATAACGCCAACGCCGACACCGACTACGGAGCCAACGCCGACACCGACACCGGAGCCAACGCCGACACCGACTACGGAACCAACGCCGACACCGACACCGGAGCCAACGCCGACACCGACTACGGAGCCGACTACGGAGCCGACACCGATTACGGAACCAACGCCAACAACGGAATTCATTCCGGCGCCGACGATGGAATCGCTACCGATACCGACACCAACCCCGGATCCGGCGCCTGTATACGGCCGGATAAAGGGAGATAAGGAATATAATGTTCGGAGCGGTGCAGGAATACAATATCCAATCATGGATTCCCTGGATAGCGATGCGAAGGTGGAAGTGCTGAAACGATCCGGTGAATGGTATCAAATCCGGATGGATAGCCTGGCCGGCTTTATCCCACAGGATGGTTTGATTCTGGAAAACTGCACCGGTATTGCGACAGATAGTCTGAATGTGCAAGGCGGCGCAGGAACTCAGTATCCGATCATCGCCTCCCTGGACAGTGATACCAGGGTGGAAGTGCTGGAGATTTCCGGCGAATGGTATCGGATCCAAATGGAAAGCCTGACCGGCTTTGTCCGGCAGGACGGTCTTGTTCTGGAACAGCCGCTGAACCGTACCGGCATTGTAACTGCCGGAATTCTGAATGTGCGGGACGGCGCAGGAGAGAACTTTGATGTAACGGGCAATCTGCCCCAAAACAGCGAAGTGGAAATCCTGGAGGCCAGGGAAGACTGGTATCGGATTCGATCCGAAGATCTCGAAGGCTATGTGCATCGTGATGATGTGGAAGAAGTGACAGAATAAATTCACAAAAGGGACAGGGTACCCATGCGGTATCCGGAGTACAGCCGGGAGTTCATTTTCCCGGCTGTATTTTTGTGTCGTTTTCTGATACAATCCAACCCAGCATCCGGCACAATAAATGCCATTTTTCAAGAACCGTAAATTGTGGTAGAATGAAAGGGATGTCATGAATAAAAAAGGAGGGGGGACGATGGATTCAAACAGAATAGCAATCAATGCGTTGATTATGGACAGGGGAAAGGCCGGAATCGGCAATTATGCCTTTCATCTATTACAGGAAATGAATCGGCTTTCCCATGGATTGAACATCGATGTTTATATCCAGCAGCAGATGAAGCCTTTTTTCCCATCCAACGATACCATGCACTTTCTGCCCTGCCCGGATTTCAAAAGCTCAGGGGATCGCATTTTGTATGAGCAGTGTCACATGCCTCATGAATATCGGAAGCAGGGATATTCTGTTGTACATTTTCTGGATTATCTGACTCCGCTCCTTCCCATAGGATCGCAAAAAGTGGTTACCATTCATGATTTATCCTATTTTGTCTATCCGGAGTTTTTTACAACTGGCAGTCGGCTGTTGAAGCAATTCCTGACCGGCCCGGGGATTCGCAGTGCGGCCAGGGTGATATGTGTTTCCGGTCATACCGGGAGCGATGTCACAAGGCGATACCACGCAGCGGACAAGGTGAGGGTGATCCCGCTGGGCGTGGAGCCGGATCCCGGGAACCCGGAGGGGAACGATGCGGAGACATTGGACCGTTATGGGATTACAGGCGGTTATATCCTTTATACCGGAACCTTGGAACCCAGGAAGAACATCACAACATTGGTCCGTGCGTTCCGGATCGCCGCGGAAAAAGGGGAGATCCCGCAAAGCTTGGTTTTGTGCGGAAAACCGGGCTGGAAGCCGGAGAAAATGGACCGGGAGATCGAAGCTTCCGGCCTGAAGGATCGCATTATCCGAACCGGGTATGTGCCGGACGGAGCATTGCCGGCATTGTTCCGGCATGCAGACGTCTTTGTCTATCCATCCCTGTATGAAGGATTTGGTCTGCCTCCACTGGAAGCCATGGCACACGGAGTGCCTGTTCTCTGTTCCAATGCTTCTTCCCTGCCGGAGGTGGTGGGGGATGCCGCCCTGACGTTTTCCCCACGGGACGAAGAGATGCTGTCTTCTCTTCTGATTCGGCTGTTAAACGAGCCGAAATTGCAGCAGGAATTGATCCGAAAAGGCTATCGCCGTGCTTCCCTGTTTACCTGGGAGAAAACAGCGCAGGCTACCATCGAAGTTTATCGGGAATTGCTTTCAGAAGAAAAAACAGGAAACAAGGGTTTGGAAGGTGAAAGATGAGAGTTGCAGTGGAAATACAACCCATGCTGAGCGACGGCATGACCGGAGTCGGCTGGTATACGGACAATCTGGTAAGACTCCTGAAGAATTTTGTCCGTCCGGAGGATACTTATTATCTGCTGGGCATGGATTATCATGGCTATTCCAGCCGGCTGAAGGATTATACTGCTTCCAATGTAGAGCTGCGGATAAATGGGAGAATACATTATGGTATCTATCGGAGATTGGCTAGGTTTTTGCCATTTCCGGATTATGGCAGTTTTTATCATATTCAGGCAGATCTCTATCATTTTGTGAATTATCAGGTTCCCCGCAAAGTCCGGGGCAGGATTGTGAATACGGTATATGATATGGTATATAAAACCTTTCCGGAGACCATGGAAAAGTCCAATTACCGAAAGCTGGAGCGCAATCTGAGTGACTCCTGCAAAAGATCGGATGCCATTGTCACCATTTCGGAAAACAGCAAGCGGGAGCTGATGGGCTATCTGGGAATTCCGGAGGAGAAGATCCATATTATTTCTCCCGGAGTGGACCAATCGGTTTACCGGCCGGTGAGTTCCGGCGACAAAGATAAAATCAGGAGAAAATATGGTCTTCCGGAGAAATATCTGCTGTACCTCGGTACGATTGAGCCACGAAAGAACATTCCGGTTCTGATTCATGCCTTCCATCAATTTTCCCGGAAGGACCGGCAGGGATACCAGCTGGTGATTGCCGGGAAAAAGGGTTGGATGTTTGAGGAAGTCTTTGATCTGGCAAAACGTCTGGGGCTGGAGGACCGCATCATCTTTCCGGGTTATGTGGCAGAGGCGGACAAGCCCTGTCTGTATGCCGGTGCGGATGTATTCCTGTTCCCGTCCCTGTATGAGGGTTTTGGCATGCCGCCTTTGGAGGCGATGGCGTGCGGTGTTCCGGTGATTACATCGAATACGTCTTCTTTGCCGGAAGTGGTCGGCGATGCGGGGATTCAAGCCGATCCTGGGGATATCGATGCCATCTGCTCCGCCATGCTGCATCTGACATCCGATCCGGAGGCCCGGGCGGCCATGAAGGAAAAGGGCCTGCAGAGGGCAAAGGCCTTCTCATGGGAGGATTCGGTAAAAAAATTGCTGAGCGTCTATGAAAAGCTGGAATAAAGCTCCCAAAGCCGGTCACAGTGCATAAAGCGGGCAAATTTCGTCAATAAATCAGATAAGAATGGGCGATTCATTTGTAAAGGGGGTAACAAATGTGAAGACGGCAATCGTGCATGACTGGATTACCAATCCGGGCGGTGCGGAAACGGTGCTTCAGTGTATGCTGGAGCTTTTTCCGGATGCCCCGGTTTATACAGCCGTTTATAATCGAAAGAAAATGTCGGGTTATTTTCCGGATACAGAGATTCATACATCTTTTCTTGACCGGATGCCCTTTTCCAATACAAAATATCCCATGTATCTCGGGTGGATGCCCCGCGCATTTGAACAGTTTGATTTGAGGGGGTATGACCTGGTCCTTTCCTCCTCCACAAGCTGTGCAAAAGGGGTACTGACAGACGCCGGTACGCTGCATGTCTGCTACTGCAACACCCCGATGCGCTATGCATGGGATTTCTATTTTGATTATCTGGATCAAAGTTCCAATCCGGTGAGACAGCATGTGGTCCGCAGGCTGATGCACCGGATCCGGATATGGGATGTTCTGTCCTCCAACCGGGTGGATTATTTCATAGCAAATTCCCATAATGTGGCAGCCCGGATCGAAAAGCATTATCGCAGGGAATCAACGGTTATTTATCCGCCGGTATCCCTGACGGATGTTGACCTTAAGGACTGTGAACCGGGTATGTACTATCTGGTGGTCTCCCGGCTCGTTCCCTACAAGCGGATCGATCTGGCCGTGGAAGCCTTTCGCTCGCTGCATCTTCCGCTGATTGTTGCGGGGGACGGTTCGGAATGCAAGGCATTAAAAAAAGCAGCGGGGCCTGATACCCGGTTTGTCGGAAGGGTGCCGGAAGCTCAGAAGGATGATCTGTTCCGGCATTGCAGGGGATTTATCTTCCCCGGGGAGGAAGATTTCGGGATTACCCCAGTGGAGGCGCAGGGGTATGGAAAGCCGGTCATTGCCTTTGGAAAGGGCGGTGCCCTGGAAACCGTGATCGATGGGAAAACGGGAATCCATTTTGATGAGCAGACGCCGGACTCCCTGGCAGAAGCAGTGCAGAGGGCTGAACAGACCCATTTTGATCCGCAGGAAATCCGGGAAAACGCCCGGACATTTGATCGGTCCGTCTTCCGGGACCGGCTTTGTTCCTTTCTCCAGGAAAAGATGCAGGAGTTCCAGGGTCAGAAAGGGGTGAAATGGTGAGATTATGGTAGAGAAAGGCTATACACCGCTTAAAAAAATTACGATTGCCATGGATGTTCTGCTGACCCTGTTGTCCTTTTTACTGGCTTATGAACTTCGGGATAATATCATTTTTGACCGTCATGGCCATTTGTTCAGCCTGCAGCAGTATCTGTGGGTTTTGTGGATCATTATTCCGGTCTGGCCAATCGTCCTGAAATATTTCGGACTGTACGAGGGGGTATTGACGGGATCGATGAGGGATATGATTCTGGCCATTCTCAAGTCGGTCCTGACCGCTTCCCTGGTTCTGGCTTCCGCAATTTACGTGATGAAGGACAGTCTGTTCAGCCGGTTGTTCTTTGGTTTTTTTATCAGCATCAATTTCGTCCTGCTGTTGATTGAAAAAATTATATTGAAATGGGTGTATCACCGGCCGCACAGTAAATACAATGATCGGAAGGTAATGCTGATTTCCGCGCCGGAAGGGGTTTTCAAGTTTACCAACCTGATGTCCCGTGAGGAGGATATCAGTGTCAATGTCATCGGTTATCTGACCGTGGATGACAGCCGGAATACCGTGGACGGAGTGGAATGCCTCGGCAGAATGGAGGACATGAAGCGGATCCTGCTGTCCAATGCGGTGGATGAGGTGATTTTTGTATTGCCCAAGTCCTATGTCCCGGAAATTGAAGGCTACATCATGGACTGTGAGGAAATGGGCATTACGGTCCGGATGCTTCTGGATTTCTATCATCTGAAACTGTCAAAAACCCTGATCAGTTATCTGGGTAACCTTCCCATGCTGTCCTTTCGCACGGTAAACCTGGATGAAAATCAGAAGTTTATTAAACGTATTGTGGATATTGTGGGCGCCATTGTGGGGCTTGCGGTCACAGCGGTTCTCTTTCTTATTTTCGGGCCGGCCATTAAACTGGAATCCCGGGGACCCGTTTTCTATTCCCAGATGCGGGTTGGTCAAAACGGCAGGAAGTTTCGCCTCTATAAATTCCGGACCATGTATGCTGATGCCGATGAACACAAGAAGGAGCTGGAAGATCAAAACATCATGAAAGGTGCCATCTTCAAGGTGGAAAATGATCCGCGGATCACCCGGGTGGGCAAAATCATGCGGAAGTTCAGCCTGGACGAATTTCCACAGTTCTACAATGTCATGAAAGGGGAGATGAGCCTGGTGGGCACCCGCCCGCCGACAGAGGATGAGGTGGCGGGATACGAACAACGCCATCGCAGAAGACTCAGCATCAAGCCCGGAATTACCGGCCTCTGGCAGGTCAGCGGGAGGAACGCGATTGAGGATTTTGACGAAATCGTCGCCCTGGATGTGAAATATATTGACAGCTGGTCCCTGTGGCTGGATATCCGGATCCTGTGCAAAACGGTACTGGCTGTGTTCCGCAGCACCGGAATGTGACAGGGACGGAAGATTGGAAACAGACCGTAAAATGTAAACAGATTGTAAACAGAATGTGAACAGTCCGGAAGGGACCGGTGTCCGGACTGCCGCAATCCCATGACTTTTGTGGCAGAGACCGGCTGTCCGGGCGGATGGGACAGGTTTGCCATCCCGTTACGGTTATGGTAAAATAACTACATTCTATGGAATTATGACAACCGTTGTACCGGAATGCCTGTAGGGGCATACCTGATTCCGGCAGCGGCCGAAACAGAAATGAGAGGAATCAGACTTTGAAGGCAATCAAGGAACTGTATCAGTATCGGGAAATGCTGAAGAATCTGGTTCGCAAGGATCTGAGGACCAGATACAAGGGGTCCTTTCTGGGATTCCTGTGGACCTTCATCAATCCGCTGCTTCAACTGTTGGTGTATACTGTTATTTTCACCACTATTATGCGGCTTGATATTGACAATTATTCCATGTTCCTGTTCGTTGCCCTGCTTCCGTGGAACTTTTTTTCCACTTCCCTGATGATCGGAACGGGAAGCATCGTAAACAATAAGGAACTGATTAAGAAAATCTATTTTCCACGGGAAATTGTTCCCATATCCGTGGTAACCTCCGGCTTTGTCAACCTGATCCTGAGCTTTGTCATTGTTTTCATCGCTCTTTTTGTCAGCGGGATCGGGATCACACCTGCCGTTGTATGCCTGCCGGTTGTTTTTCTGGTGGCTTATGTGATGACCCTGGGCTTCACTTTGTTGTTTTCCGCCCTGAATGTATATTTCAGGGATCTGGAGCACATCCTGGAGATCGGAACCATGGCATGGTTTTACCTTACTCCCATCGTCTATAAGCTGGATATGATTCCTGCGCGATTCCTGAAGCTGTTCTTCATGAATCCCATGACTCCGATTATCCAGGCATTCCGGGATATCCTGTATTATGGGATCGTACCGGATTTTACGGTTCTGGGGATCAATCTGGCTGCCGGGATGCTTCTGGTGGTATTCGGCCACCTGGTATTTCAGAGACTGCAGAAAAACTTTGCGGAGGAGATATAATTTTGGAATTGATCAACGCATCCGATGTCTGGAAAAGTTTTCGGATTTATCATGATAAGGGAAGCACCCTGAAGGAAAGGGTCCTGTTTCGCGGCAGGAATCGTTATGAAGAGCGATGGGTGCTGAAGGGTGTGAATCTGCATGTGGAGCAGGGGGAATCCGTCGGACTGATGGGCGAGAATGGGTCTGGCAAAAGCACATTGCTGAAGCTCCTGACACGGATTATCTATCCCAACCGGGGCACCATCGATGTTCAGGGAAAGGTGTCCAGTCTGCTGGAATTGGGGGCAGGGTTCCATCCCGATTTGACCGGGCGGGAGAATATCTATATGAATGCTTCCATTTTCGGGCTGTCCAAACAGGAGATTGACCGGAAGCTGAGTGAAATCATTGCTTTTTCCGAGCTGGCTCCGTTTATTGATACGCCTGTACGGACCTACTCCTCCGGAATGTATATGCGTCTGGCCTTTTCCGTGGCGATCAATGTCAATGCCGACATTCTTTTGATTGATGAAATTCTGGCAGTCGGCGATGTGAATTTCCAGAAGAAGTGCTTTGATCGGTTGAAGGATCTGAAAAAGCGGGGGACCACCATCGTAATCGTATCCCACGATCTTTCCAGCATTCAAAAGATCTGTGACAGGGCCGTATGGCTGGAGGACGGTTCCATTCAGGCGACAGGCGGCACAACAAGGGTAATCGATCAATACATGCAGTTCATGAACCGGAAGCAGGAGGCCACCCTGAAAGAGGAACAGGCCCGGGAGCAGGAACAGCATCGGGGGAAATCCGCCGAAGAGACGGAAGGAGATGCGGACCGGGAGAAACCCGAAAGCGATCCCAACTGCTGGGGAGGAAAAGAAGTGGAAATCACCAGTGTGCGGATGCGGAATGCCGATGGGGAACAAAAATACAGTTTTGAATACGGAGAGCCGGTTTGTATTGAAATCGGGTATATCCGCCACAGGGAGATGGAAGGGTACGTATTTGGAATCGGGATTTCCAACAGCGACGGGGTTTCGTGTTACGGGACGAATACCGATATCGACGGACGGAAAATAAAAACATTGAACAGCAGGGGCACGGTTTTTTTCCACATTGACCGGATTACCCTGGTGGAAGGAAAGTACCGGCTGGATGCAGCATCCCATGCAGAAGACGGGCGGGCCTATGATTACCGGAAGAATATCTATGAATTTGCCGTAACCTCTTCGGTGAAGGATACGGGAATCGCCAGGCAGGAGCATCAGTGGATCATAAAGTGATGCGGGAGTGTATGTATTATCAGTAAAGAAAGATAGCGGGTGAAGAGATGGAAAAAGACAATTCAAGGGAAGATTTTATGGAAATCAGGGATGACACAGTTGATGTCCGGAAGATCATGGAAGAAATCCGAAGCCGGATCAAGGAACGGGGAATACAGGAAGTGGACTTTCCGGATACGCTTTCCCTGGCAAATGAAGTTGGAGAGCTGCCTGAAAACCCGACCATGGAGGATGACCGGCTTTTGGTCAATACCACATGGGATGTGATGGCGGAACGTCCTATCACTTCGCATCGCAGATTTCTCGGCCCGATTTTAGTGTTCGGGAAAAAAGTGGTACGGAAACTGCTTCGCTGGTATGTGAATCCCTTCGTGGACCAGCAGAGGAACTTCAACGTAGCCATGGTCCATTTGATGAACGCCACACAGTCTCAGCTTGACGAAAAGAAGGAACGGATCTCTGAACTGGAGCTGACGATACAGGATCTGGAAAAAAAGGATAGGGAGCAGGAAAAGCTGCTGCAAACCGATTATAGGGGCGCCTTGTACCGGGTGGAGGAAAACATCCGGGGATTGAATCAGTTTGCGGATTCGTATCAGGATGTTCAGATCATGCAGAATGAAAAGCTGAGACAGCTCAAGCGGAGGATTTCCGGAAACGAGACAGGCACCGCAGCAGAAGCGGCTCCGGCCGGCGGCCCGGATTTGCAGGAAGCCGGCAAGACAGGAAAGACAGCTTCGGCAGCGGAAAATACAGGGACGTCTCCGGTTCCGAAAGCTGTTTCCGGATCCGGGGCAGAGACTTTTGCCTCAGGGGAAACAGAGCAGCCGGAGGAAAGTATTGATTACTTCATGTTTGAAATGAAGTACCGGGGCAGCCGGGCAAAAATCAAGGAGAGTCAGCGAAAATACCTGAAATATCTGGAGGGCAAGAACCGGATTCTGGATATCGGTTGCGGCCGGGGCGAGTTTGTGGAGCTTTTGACCGAGCAGGGAAAAACCGGCATCCGGGGAATCGACATCAATGAGGATATGGTCACGTTTTGCAGGGACAAGCATCTTCCAGTGGAATACGGAGACGCCGTAACCTATCTGAAGTCCGTTCCGCAGGGAGAGCTGGAAGGGATTTATATGGGGCAGGTGGTGGAGCATCTTCCCTATGAGGACATGATCCGGCTGATCCGGCTGGCTTATGAAAAGCTGGCGGACGACGGCGTCTTTATCGTCGAGACGCTGAATCCCATGTGCCTGGCCATTTTTTCCAATGCCTTTTATATGGACGTGACGCACAGAAAACCCGTGCATCCGCTGACCCTTGAATTTATACTGAAATCCACCGGATTTTCTTCCGTGGAGAACATTTACTTTTCGGAAATCCGGGATAAGATTCCTGCGCTTCGGGGAAGCGGAATCGAGAACGAAGAGGAGTTCAATGCCGCCATGGGAAGGGTAAACGACCTTCTGTTCGGAATGCAGGACTATGCGGCAATTGCGCGGAAATAGAACAGGATGAAAACAGTTATGAAGAAAGTTGCTTTTGTTGTTCCATGGTACGGGGAAAAGATTCCGGGCGGGGCGGAGGATGCCTGCCGGGAGCTGGCAAAACATCTGAAGCAGGACGGGGTGGACATGGAGATCCTGACGACCTGTGTCCGGGAGTTTGCCAGTGACTGGGGCCGGAATGTATATAAGCCGGGAACGGAAACGGTGGGCGGTATCCCGGTGAGACGGTTTCGGGCCGCTTCCAGGGACCGGGCCGCGTTTGACCGGGTGAATGCCGCATTGATGCGGGGTCAGCCGGTCCGCCGGCAGGAGGAGGAGATTTTTTTCCGGGAGATGGTCCACAGTCCGGATCTAACCCGCTATATCAGGGAACATGCATCGGACTATCATTGCTTTATTCACATTCCGTATCTGTTCGGCACTGCCTATTACGGTATTCCGGCCTGTCCGGAAAAGAGCATTCTGATCCCATGTCTCCATGATGAAAGTTATGCTCATCTGGACGGGATACGAAGGATTTTTGGGCAGGTCCGCGGACTGATCTTTCTTTCCCGGCCGGAAGCGACGCTGGCGGAGCGCCTTTACTCTATAGAAGGCAAGAAGCGCCAGGTGATCGGTTTGGGCATCCGGCAGGATTATTCCGCCGATCCCAGGCATTTTTTCCGCAAATATAAACTGAAACATCCCTTTCTCCTTTATGCCGGAAGAAAGGATGCCGGCAAGAATGTTCCGCTGCTTCTGCAGTATTTCGGGGAATTTCTATCGGAGCATCCGGACTGCCCCCTGGACCTGGTCCTGATCGGAGGGGGAGAGATCGGGATTCCTGCGTCCTGCCGGGGCAGGGTACGGGATCTGGGATTCGTGCCGATTCAGGATAAATACAATGCCTGTTCCGCTGCGCTTGCTTTGTGCCAGCCTTCCTTCAATGAGAGCTTTTCCATTGTGATTATGGAAAGCTGGATAGGGCGGCGGCCGGTGCTGGCGAACAGCAAATGCGCAGTGACCCGGGATTTCTGCGTACAGTCCAACGGAGGGCTTTATTTTGACGGGTATCGTGAGTTTGAAGGCTGCCTGGAATATTTGATGGATCACAGGGAAACGGCGGATCAGCTGGGAAGACAGGGAAGGCGATTCGTAGGGGAAAACTTTGCCTGGGATGTCGTCACCGGAAGATATCGGAAATTTATTGAGGAATTGTACACTTAAGCTGGGGGGAGACAGGATGCCACGCATTGTTCAGATTTTACCCACCGTTGTCTATGGAGATGCGGTCAGCAATCACGCTCTTGCCCTGGCTGACATTCTGAAGCAGATGAATCTGGAAACGGAGATTTATGCCCAGAACATAGGCCGCGGCGCACAGGGAAAGGTAAAGCATATGGATAGATATCGGAATTCCGGAAAGGATATCCTGATTTATCATATGTCCACCGGTACCAGCTTGTCCCGGGATGTGATGAAGATGCCGTCTTTCCGGAAAGTAATGATTTATCACAACATTACGCCGCCGGAGTTTATGCGGGATTACAGCTGGCGGGATTACCGGATTTTAAGGGAAGGGCGCCGGCAGCTGGCCATGATGAAGGACACCTTCGACTGGGCTTTCGGGGATTCGGAGTACAACTGCAGGGAACTTTCACAATATGGGTATCGGAATGTGCATCTCCTGCCGATCCTGATTTCCTATCCGGATTATGGGAAAGTACCGTCCCGCAGGATCCTGACAAAGTATCAGGATGGACGCACCAATATTTTGTTTCTGGGAAGGATCGCGCCGAATAAAAGGCAGGAAGATATCATCAAGACTTTTTTTTATTACAGGAACTACATGGATCCCACTTCCCGGCTGTTTTTGGTGGGCTCCTATACGGGAATGGAGCGTTATTACGGCGCCCTGCAGCTGCTGACAGAAAAGCTGGAGCTTGCAGATGTCTTCTTTACCGGAAAGGTGCCTTTTGAGGAAATTCTGGCGTATTATCGGATCAGTGATGTATTTTTGTGCATGAGTGAGCATGAAGGCTTTTGCGTGCCCCTGATCGAGAGCATGCTGTTCCAGGTCCCCATCCTGGCATACAGCAGTACAGCGATTCCTGATACCCTGGGCAATGCCGGGGTTTTGCTGAAGGAAAAGGATTATGGGATTGCCGCGGAGCTGCTGAACCGGATTGTTCACGACCAGGTGCTGCGGGATAAGCTGATTGCAAATGAAGCCAAACGATTGGAGCATTTTTCCTATGAAAGGGTGGCCGGCTGCGTCCGGGAATATATAAAGGAAATACTGGGTGAAGAAAATGAGCAGAAGTAGAATCGCAATGATCGTGCAGCGGTATGGCAGGGAGATCAACGGCGGATCCGAGCTGTACTGCAGACAGATTGCCGGAAAGCTTGCGGAGGATTATGATGTGCAGGTTTTGACGACCTGCGCCACCGATTATTATGACTGGGCCAATCATTATCCGGAAGGACTGCAGCAGGTGGATGGGATACCGGTGTTGCGGTTTCGTGTGGATCAGGAGAGGGATCGGCGCCGTTTTGACCAGCTGTCATCCCGGGTATATCACAATCCGCATGCCAGCCTGAAGGATCAGATGGAATGGATGGAGCTTCAGGGCCCGCTGTCCTCCGGACTGATTGATTATATCCGGCAAAACCGGGAGAATTATGATATCTTTATTTTTATGACCTATCTTTATTACACCACCTTCGCCGGACTCCGACAGATCCCGGAGAAAAGCATGCTGATACCGACGGCCCATAACGAGCCTTCCATTTATATGGGAATTTTTTATCCGTTTTTTCATCTTCCGAGGGCTGTGATTTATCTGACGGAGGAAGAAAAGCAATTGGTAAACCGCACGTTCCATAACGGCTACAAGCGGTCCGATGTGGTTGGCATCGGGATCGACCTGCCCGGACAGATTGATGCCGGGGCGTTCCGGGAGAAATACCACATCCCCGGGGATTTTCTCATTTATGTGGGCAGACTGGATGAGTCCAAGGGATTACCCCGTCTGTTCGACTATTTCCTGCGCTATAAAAAAGAGCATCCTTCCGATCTCAAACTGGTGCTGATGGGCAAAGCGGCAATGGATATTCCGCGGGATCCGGACATTCTGCCTTTAGGCTTTGTCAGTGACGGGGACAAATACAACGGAATGGCCGCCGCCCGGCTGCTGGTCCTTCCTTCCCGCTTTGAGAGCCTGTCCATGTCGGTGCTGGAAAGCATGGCTCTGGGAGTGCCGGTTCTGGTCAACGGAAAGTGCGATGTGCTGAAGGGGCACTGTATCCGAAGCAACGGCGGGCTGTACTACATCAATTATTACGAATTTGAAGAATGCCTTCACCTTCTGACCGGCAGAAAAGACATGTATGAAAAAATGGAGGAAAATTGTGTAAAATATATCCATGATCACTATACCTGGAAAAGTGTCATGGCAAAATACAAAAAATTGATCGATCAAACGCTGGAGGACATCCGTTCGCAGTCGGTTTCCGGCTGAAGGCAGGATGCCGGAGGAAAATCCTTTTCCGCCGGGCAGGTTCGATCATGGGAAAGGTGTTGAAAACCATGAAGGGTTCCTTCATATTATTGTCGATGGTCTGCATCCTTCTTGACTGTTGGCTTTTGTCGAAAAAAGAGAACAGAAAAAGTATGCCGGAGAACCTTTTTCTTTCCGTATCCGGTGTTGTTGTCTGGCTGGCAGCCGCGGCTCTGGGCCTGACGATTCTGGGAGAATACAGTCTGGTTCATCTAAATTTGATATTGGCGGTCACCGCTGCATTGCTTTGCCTGGCTCTGCTCTTTACCGGGATGGCGGACAGGCGGCGCAGAAAACAGCCCGGCAGCGATGCCGGAGTCGGCGCGGGTCGGGGGCAGGAACCTGTAGGCGATGCTGCCCTCCTTCGGAAGAAACCGGATCGGTACCATCTGATCCTTTTTCTGATCTGTCTGGCGGCCTTGCTCCTTTATGTGCTTTTTCCCACGGAATATCTTATCGGCGGGCGGGATCCCGGCGTCTATACCATACAGGGAGCTTACATCAATCAAAGCGGCGGATTGTATATCCATGATAATTATCTCAGTGAAAATTACGAAAGGCTTCAGGACGTGATTCGCAACGGATACCCGGGCTTTTATTCCGCCTTTGAGCGTGGCCTTTCCAGGGATCCCGGCCAGATCATTCCTCAGTTTCTGCCTATGTTTCCCAGCGTACTGGCCATTGGCTTTTCTCTGGCCGGTGTGGACGGCGCCGTGCGGGTCAACGCCCTGATCGCGGTTCTGTCCCTGATTGCCTTTTATGCGTTTGCAAAAGGGTTGATCGGGCGAAAAGGCGCCCTGCTGGCAACGCTGCTGCTGGCCATCAATCCATCCCAGATCTGGAATGCGCGCATTACCCAGACGGAAATCCTGTCCCAGTTTCTGTTTTTCGCCGCCATGGCTGTCTTTACGGAGGGATATCGCAGGAACGACCGGAAGGCAGCTGCGATCAGCGGAATCTTGATGGGCATCAGCTGTTTCAATCGGATTGACACTTACATATTCGGACTGGGGATTTATCTCTGTACTGCGTACATTATTCTGGTCCACCGGGGGAAAAGCCGGTTTTATCTTACCACATCGCTGTGGTATACCGTTGGTATGGTATTATCCGTGTTGTACGGATTCCGGTACAGTGCGCCCTATTACCGGGATCTGTGGGTGATTGGTTCTTTAAAGATGCTGCTGCTGGCCAACGCTGCTTTCGTCCTGCTGATCCCCCTGGCTTTTCTGATCCGGAAACTTATTATCGACCGGAAGCCGGATACGTTTCGTCCTCTGTTTTTCTGTAGCATGCGGTTGAAACGGCGAAGGCTTCCCCAGTGGTTCACCTGTGTTCTGTTTGCCCTGTTCCTGTTTGCTTCCTTTATTCGCCCACTCTATTTTACAGGCGGATTTGAAGTCGGCACAGAGGAATATTTCAGAACCCATTCCTTGTTGGAATTCGGCTTCTATGTTCCTCAGATTGCCATGCTTTTTGGTTTTCTGGGTGTTTATCACATCATACGGGGAAAGGGGATACACCCTTATCTGATTTTTATTGCCATTTCTGCTGCCAGTATTTTGATCTATACGTACCAGCCCAGTATTACTCCGGATCATCCCTGGGCGTCCCGAAGGTGGATTACGGTCAACATCCCGGTGGTCCTTCTTATGGCGGTTTATGGAATACAGAAAATTAGATTTTACGGGAGAAGTTGGAATCGTTGGATCAAGAACGCCGTTGTTTTTTCGTTATTCATTTTTTCGCTGTCGCAATCCGGATTGTTTCTCTTTCAGAGTATGTTCAAAGGATATGGGGCACAGTTTGAGAAGGTGGCCAGAGCAATACCGGAGGACACGCCGGCATTTGCGGAAGACGTTCAACTGGCTTCTCCCCTGACCTATATCAATGGAAAGAAAGTGTATCTGTTGAAGGAGGGAGGCTTTTCGCAGCCGATGGCAGATTTCATAAAGGAGGAAGGATCCATTTATGGAGTTGGCTGGCCAAATTACAAACAGGTCGATTTTATGTTCCGAAACGGTATATCTTTGTCCCGCGTGCATGATGAATGGATCAGGGGATTCTATCCGGAACAAAGCCGTGGGCATTATCCGGAAAAGGTGGTTCCGCGGGACTACGACGCTGGCGTCCGTCGTCTTGACTATTCCCCTGAAAACCTGTATTATACGTACAGCCTGCCTGCCGACTTTGAGACACGAAACGGTGTTCCAGACGGGGGCAGTATAACTTCCAACGGACAGGCCGGATTTTTGCTGTTTGGCAACTATACCTCCCTGTCGGCCGGTACCTATGAATTGTCCTTTTCAGGAAAGCTGCCGGAGGCTCACCAGGGAATCAGCAGGGACACGGCAGCAAGTGCTGCGGACAGCAGTGGAATGAAACAGGGCAGTAAGGCAGGAAAACCTCATTCGGAGGAAGATGCGGATGAGAAAACGGGATTTATCGATATTGTCTGCCGTCAGGGCGGACAGAAGGTGAGCCTGGGGAATCTGACGGACTTTTCGAACGGCGGGAAGCTTTCCGGTACCCTGTCCTTTACCCTGGATCAGGAGGAAAAGGATGTGGAATTCCGGGTTTATGCCGGAGAAGGCGTTTCCCTGACGGTGGATAGAATGGTGCTGAAGAAAGTCCGGTGAAATCCGGCAGGACGGAGGAATACAGCTATTATGGATACCATATTGATCACAGGGGCAAAGGGACAACTGGGACATGCGCTGATGCGGTATGCCGGCAAGGATTCGTCGATGCGGTTTATACCGGTTGATCTTGCGGATGCAGATATTACCGTGCTGGACGAGGTGATTCGTCTGGTGCGTGAGGCAAAGCCGGATATTCTCATCAATTGTGCGGCCTATACGGCGGTGGATCAGGCCGAATCTGATGCAGACCGGGCCTTCCTGGTCAATGCGGTGGGTCCGAAAAATCTGTCCATTGCAAGTTTTGATCTTGGGATTCCCATGGTACAGATCTCCACGGATTATGTTTTCGACGGCAGCGGGGCGAAGGACAGGGACGGGAGATTGCGGCCCTATCGGGAATCGGATCCCATTTCGCCGCAGACCGTTTATGGCCGGACCAAACGCCTGGGAGAACTCATGACCATGCAGCACAATCCCCGGCATTACATTATCCGGACCGCATGGCTGTATGGAGAAGGACATAATTTTGTACGGACCATGCTTCGTCTGGCTTCCGGGAAGGATCCCGTACGGGTGGTGGACGATCAGACAGGGAGCCCGACCAGTGCGGATGAGCTGGCAAAGGCAATTCTTGCGCTGATCCGGACCGGACAATATGGACTGTACCACGGCACCTGTGAGGGAGCCTGCACCTGGTATGATTTCACAAAGGAAATCTACCGGCTGAAAGGGATCCGGAAAGAGGTCCTTCCCATATCCACGGAGGATTACCCCACGCCGGCCAGACGGCCCGCGTATTCCGTGCTGGAGAATTATCTGCTGGATCAGACAACGAAAATCCGTTTTGCCTCCTGGCAGGATGCCATACGAAATTACTTATGCGATTAGGCGGTCCGTACCGGGCCGCGGAATGAAACAATCCATACAGATCTGCCGGAACATTGACAGGATAACGGAAAGACGGCAGGATGGAAAGGGGCTTTTGCAAATGAAAGGTATTATATTGGCGGGAGGGACCGGCTCCAGGCTGTATCCCCTTACGAAAGTAACCAATAAGCATCTGCTTCCGGTCGGAAAATATCCCATGATTTTTTATCCCATATCCCGTATGAAAGAGGCCGGGATCGGGGAAATCCTGGTGGTGACCGGTCGGGAGCATATGGGAGACGTGGTCGCATTGCTGGGCAGCGGTTATGATTATGACCTGCGGTTTACCTTCAAGGTGCAGGATCAGGCGGGAGGAATCGCGCAGGCACTGGGCCTGGCGGAGAATTTTGCCGGTGGGGACCGCTGTGTGGTGATACTGGGCGACAATATTTTTTCCGGAAGCATTGCCTCTTATGTCCGTCATTTTCAGCAGCAGGAGAAAGGCGCAAAGGTTCTGATCCGGCAGGTTTCGGATCCGGATCGTTTCGGCGTTGCGGAAATTGACGGGGAGCACATTGTCAATATTGAAGAAAAGCCGAAGCATCCGAAAACCAATTTCGCCGTAACCGGTATCTATATGTATGACAGTCAGGTGTTTGATATCATCCGGACCCTGAAGCCATCTGCCCGTGGCGAACTGGAGATTACGGATGTCAACAATTACTATATCCGGGCCGGTCAGATGACCTATGACATGCTTCCCGGATGGTGGTCGGATGCCGGTACTTTCCCGTCCCTGAAACGGGCAAATGAAATGGCGGAAGGAATGGATCTTTCCCTGATGGATGAAAAAGCTCATGCGCAGCAGGGACGAGGATGAGAGGATGACTGGAAAGAAAAGAGGGAAAAAGAATGGGTAAATTCCGTTTTGAAAAAGGGCCGCTGGAAGGCCTGTATTTTGTGGAACCGGCTTTGTTTCCCGATTCCAGGGGAAGTTTTATGGAAACGTATGAGTCCAGGGAGTTCCGGGATGCAGGGCTGGATATGGAGTTTGTTCAGGACAATGAATCCTGGTCCCGGAAGGGGACCTTACGGGGACTTCACTTTCAGATCCGGCATCCCCAGGGAAAGCTGGTCCGTGTTGTCCAGGGGGAAGTGTTTGACGCTGTGGTGGACATCCGACCGGAATCCTCCACCTGTGGGAAATGGTTCGGCCGGATCCTGTCCGGGGACAACCGGATACAGATGTATATCCCGACCGGCTTTGCCCATGGATTTCTGGTCTTGTCCGGGCATGCCCGCTTCCTTTATAAGTGCACGGATTATTATCATCCGGAGGATCAGGGAGGGTTCCTGTGGAAGGATCCGGACATCGGCGTAAAATGGCCAACGGAAGGGATCGGGGAATTCTTCCTTTCCGAAAAGGACAAGAAGCTGCCGCACTTCCGGGATTTACATTTCAGCGGAAAACAGAAAGATCCAGGGAATGTTTGAGGAAATGGAAATTCGGCAACAAAGTACAGAGGAGAGATGAGATGGAAATTCAAAAACTGCTGGTAACAGGCGGAGCGGGTTTCATCGGCAGTAATTTTATCCGATATCTGTTTGAGACGTATCCGGAGATCACGGTCCTGAATCTGGATGCGCTGACCTATGCCGGAAATCCGGACAATCTGGAGGGGCTGCCCGATGGATGCCGCTACACCTTCTGTCATGGAGACATTACGGATGAGGAAACGGTGAACGGCATCGTGAAAGAGGGAGTCGACGCCATTGTCAATTTTGCAGCGGAATCCCATGTGGACCGGTGTATCACCGACCCGGGGATCTTTGTCCGGACCAATGTCATGGGGACCCGGGTCCTGCTGGATGCCGCAAGGGAATATCAGGTAAAGAAATATCTGCAGGTTTCCACGGATGAAGTGTACGGCACCCTGGGGCAGAAAGGATATTTTACGGAAGAGAGCCGCCTTGCCCCAAACAGCCCCTATTCCGCCAGCAAGGCCGGGGCGGATCTGCTGGTCCGCGCCTATCATAGGACCTTTGGCCTGAACGTCAACGTCACCCGATGTTCCAATAACTACGGGCCACGGCAGTTCCCGGAAAAACTGATTCCCCTGATGATCTCCCATGCCATGGAGGATCAGCCCCTGCCGGTCTACGGAGACGGACAGAATATCCGCGACTGGCTTTATGTGGAGGATCACTGCCGTGCCATAGACAGGGTGCTGCGCTGCGGAGAAAGCGGACGGGTGTATAATGTAGGCGGCAACAATGAAAGAACCAATATGGAGATTGTTGATTTGATTCTTGAAAAGCTGGGAAAGCCGCGCAGCCTGATTTCCTTTGTCCGGGACCGGCCCGGGCATGACAGGAGATATGCCATCGATTCCGGCAGGATTCAGAAGGAGCTGGGATGGAAGCCCATGTATGACTTTGCCTCCAGCATGGAGAAAACCATAGACTGGTACTGCAGCCATACGAAATGGCTGGATCGGATCCGCACCGGGGAATACCGCAGAAAGCAGGATATATAGATGGCCGCGGAAGGGCATCGTCTGCAGGATCTGGTAAGGGGAAAGCGGGTGCTCTGCCTGGCCACGAAGAATTTGGATTATATCCGGATCCAGCAGGAGATCCATCTGATCCGGGAATATGGCGGCAAACTGACGATACTGGGATCCACTGCCAAAGGCTATCCGGCAAGGCTGAAAACCGTTCTGCCCGGCTTGTTCCGTATGAAAAAGGAGGACTTTGATGTCATTTTCATCGGATTCCTGCCGCAGATTCTGATCCCGTTTTTTTCCTTTTTGTTTCGCGGGAAGATTGTTGTCATGGACTTTTTCATTTCCCTCTACGATACCCTGGTGTTTGACCGGCAGCGTTTCCGGCAGGGGGGACTGCCTGCGCGGTTCCTGCGATGGGTGGACCGGAAAGCCCTGCGGCGTGCGGATCATATTATAGCGGACACACGGACCGATGCGGAATATTTTGTGAAGGAGCTGGGTGCAGCCCCGGAGAAGATGGAAGTCCTGTACCTTGCGGCAGATACTTCCATATACTATCCAAGGAAATTACCCAAACCGGCCCGGTATCGGGATCGGTTTCTCGTGCTATATTTTGGAAGCATTCTTCCCTTGCAGGGCGTGGAGACTATTGTGGAGGCGGCAAACCTGCTGAAGGACCGGCCGGAGATTGCCTTTCTCCTGATTGGACCGGTCCGTGCGGAGCAGAAAGCGCAGGCTTCCTCCTCCAATATTGAGTTTGTGGAGTGGCTGGAGCAGGAAAAGCTGGCAGAGGCCATTGCCACGGCGGATCTCTGCCTGGCGGGCCACTTCAACAGCCGGATCGACAAGGCGAGGCGGACCATTGCCGGCAAGACCTATATTTACCGTGCCATGGAAAAGCCGGTGGTGCTGGGAGAAAACCCGGCGAACCGGGAACGGTATCAGGAAGACGGCCGAACGGTTTTCTATACAAAGATGGGAGATTCTTCTGCGCTGAGGGATACGATTCTTCGGGCTTGGCAGGCTCTTTCCGGGGAAAGGGTCCGTTACGGGAACAGAGGAGCGGAGGAAGACAATGATGAATAGGAACGAAGAGAACAGGAAGAGTGGGACAGATAAGAAGAACGGGAAGAATTGGAGCAAATGGATTGGTATTGCCCTTATGATTCTTTCCTTCGGATTTATCATCCGGGAAATTCTTCAGATGGATCTCTCTTCGCTTCGCATCGAACATCCTCTGCAGGCTGTTGTCCTGAGTCTGCTGTTTACCATGGTAACCGCCGGCTCCGTGATCCTTTCCGCCTATGCCTGGCGGAATATCCTGTCCGCAATCCATGGACAGGCCATTGGATTCGGAGAAGTTTTCAAGGTCTATGTCAAGGCAAACGTTGCAAAGTATCTGCCGGGCAATG
>ENA-UOOK01002763-UOOK01002763.1-fermentation-metagenome-genome-assembly--contig:-NODE-2763-length-20903-cov-75.573484_pt1 | contig 20903 bp, 19 predicted proteins | sample MGYA00245777_ERZ724023 | MGnify/ENA primary metagenome ERZ724023 (study PRJEB28704, sample SAMN03018312) | fermentation metagenome | biome: anthropogenic terrestrial biome; feature: soil...
ATTTGACGGTTAATTCATCTTTGCGAATATTATCAAAGAAGGTTTCAGTTCGATCATTAAATACTCTGCCGCATTCGCGGCAGATATATTTTCGAACTCTCTTGCTCTTGATTTGATAGGTACCGTTGCCTATGATATTTCCTTTCCCAGAAATGCCATAAAATTTGCAATCTTGATTAGGACAAAAAACGTCAGTAAATCTTGGTTTTGCTCCCCGTTTACCCATTGTAATAATATATACTAAACCTAATATATAAAACCAACTAAATATAACTGGAGCACCAATATTATATAAATCTATTAATTTATATAAGAGAAAAAAATATTACTTTTTTATTGTTTATCCGTTTAAAAAAATATAATTTTTGTTTTTTATAGTATTAATTTTTTATTTATGGAAGATATAATTTTAATTTTTTAACTTATATATTTAATAATTCGAAAATCTCATGTCTGCTTGGAAGTTCACAGAGAAAAACGAGGTTTTAAGGAAGAATATGAGACATCAGAAGCCGAAATCGTGCCTGATCGAGTGATACCGAGCTTCTCACAAAGGGCTCAGAAATTTGTGAATATAAAAACTGTCGTTGTTAATATATAAAGAGGGGGTTTAAAGCCTTTGTTGTTTATATTATAATTGTCATCCCACTGTAGCTACTCTCTGAAATGAGTGCTATCTTCGCTGACAAAGCGTTATGGAATTAATTTTGATTTTGATATTCAACAATTAAGGGGGGAAATGTGTTGTCTGAATTAGCCAAGCAGGATGTAATGTCCAGATTAACTAAGCTAGAACAGAAAATGAATGACCTAGATAGGAATGCAGATGCTCTAATAGACGAATTAGAGAGTCTGGAAGCTGTAGCTAGAGAATTAAAAATGACAGATTCCGTCGATAAGTTCGATAAGTACATCGAAGAGGTAGGACAAATTAAAGAGGATTTGAGCTGCAAATTATCGGATGAAATTGAGAATGAGCAGATGAGAGAACTGGTAGATGCAAGAATAAAAACTATACCAATAGATATTGAAACCCTAAGAAACGAATATAATTCTGCTCGCAATAAACTGGTAGAGATCAGAGAGGAATTAAGAAAAAGTAGATCGAGCAGGCAGAGTTAAGCCTTCAGACTTAAGCGGATTAAATATTTTTCACATCGTTTTTTCTCGAGTATTGTTGTGAAAACTTCTAAATGTAAATTCCATTTGAATATTTTTTTCGTTCCCTTGAGGAAGCAAAGGTTCCCTAAATCCTCCAGAGTTTTGGAAAGATTTGAGTGTAATCGAAAATTCAAAATATTTTCTATTATTTTTCCAAGGATTAATTGCAGTCTTATTATTTAATTATAATTTTAACATTTTTTCGATATGCTAAGCTATTCTCTTATCATATTTGATTCAAAAAAACGAAGGAAGAAAAGAAGCTTTACAAGAGAGTGGTTATAAAACTTAAATCTTTGATCGAAATTGGGAAGGACTTAGATCTATTAGATCTCTCGTAGAGAGCATGTTTAAATTGTCTAATAAAGCATGTTATATAGAGAATATTCACCACAATATACGATGCGTTTACGGTGCGTTTAGTAAAACAAGTGCTGCTCTCTGGCTGTGTTTTTGACAGGAGAAGTTACAGCTTTTTATTAATGATAATAGGGGATTACAAGCTTGGCTGAGAGTTTAAAAATCACCATGAAGGTGATAATAATACAGTCGTGATTATATATTATTGGACCTAATCTCTATTGGTTGTGACAATTCATTTGGAGAAATACACAAAGGGGGTAAATCATAAACCAAGAACTGGAAATAGGCTCTTTGTTGGAGGAAGCTACTAAGGCAAGGGATGAAGGAAATTTAGAATATTATATAGATTTGATGTTCAAAGTAGAAAATTTCTACCTTGAACAAGCCAGAGTTTTAATTAATCAGGCTCGATTCTTAGATGCTTCAGCACTTTTCATAGAAGCAGAGGCTGTTAACTATGAAATGAAAGCTTATCTGCAAGAAATACTGGACATATTGAGTAACAATGGGAGTGAAGATCAGGAATTAAAAGAATCTATCGAACAACTTAAAAATCTAGTAAGTACCAATGCTGAATTTGAAGAAGCTTTTTCATACTTCTTGAAAGGCCAAGACTACAAATTAAACAGAAATCCTGGAACTGCTTGTGATTACTTTAAACAGGCACATGAATTGTTCGAGACTTTGGGCAGTGAACATAATAAGAAAGTATATAATCTCTACGCGGACTATTCAAAAGCAATGGAAAAAGGATCTAGCGGACTGGAATCTATGATGTTAGGCAACTTTAATGCTGCGAAGGCGTCATTTCAGCATGCACAACTTCTCTTCGGCGAGGTTGAGGAGGAATTGCCACCGCTAGATGACAATCTTGAGGATCAATTCCTTTATCAAGTACTCCATCAGTCCCTTCCGATCGATATAAATGGTTGTGAGATTTTGTATTGTTTAGCTGACGCCAGAGACCAATTTTCACATGGTAATTACTCAGAAGCAGCTAAACAGTTTTCTGTACTGGCTGACCTTTATCAACAAAACATTCAGAATATGAAAGGAACCATGATTTCTGAAGCTATTATGCATTTTTCTGTTGGAGATTATTACAATTTCCTTGGATATAGCTACTTGGCAGAAGGCGAAGCTTTACGTGAGCAGGAGAGATGGGATGAAGCTCTTCAACGTTATGCTGAAGTAAAGGATGTATGGAAAAAAGGGGCTGCAGCTTATCTGAAATCAGGTCATCCTCAAGGATTAGCTAATCAAGAATTTTTTATTAACGAGATCTCTAAACTCTCTGAACTGTATGTCAAAAGATGCAAGGAGGATAAAGATCAGAAGACTCAGATTCAAGAACTTAAAAATCAGATTCAAACAATGATTGACTCTATGAGCAAATCAGGGTTTACAGTTAATAATGTTAATGAAGTGAACTCAATAATTAAACAAAACGTTGAGATTGTACAGAAATTGGAAACAAATATTAAAGAGAGTATTAAGGCTGACCTGTTAAGTGGGCTTGATGGCATTCCTCTACCAAATGAAAAACGAGAGCATATACGTAATGAAGCCAACAAGCTTATTACATCGAACAAAAAAGGAAATGAATTTATGGAAGATGTCAAAGTATTCACAGACGATTTGAAGAATATAATAAGTAACGTAGGAGATATTGCTAAGCCATTAATGCCTTTTGTTAAAGCGATTTCTTTATTAATTTAAATTCAAGTCCTGATCAAAGTGAGGCTAAAATTAAAGCTGCTAATCTCTAAAAAGTATCTCTTTCTGGAAGGACTGCATACTAAGATAACTCTCTAAATTGCAATTAACTTGTGATTTTCATTTTCTAGTTTCTTTCTCGTCATTTGAGAGGATTTCCATGGAAAAAACAGCTTTACATTTCCTTATTTCCAGCCCCCTTTTTCCAGTAAAACATCTGCATTTTCCCCTTCACTCAACAAATATATAAACTCCTCAAAGTATCTTTTCTTTATGACCCTTGAGCCCGTGCATATGCATAAGATCTCGGAGCTTGCAAAAAAGATTGACTGCTCGTTTGAGATTGAGGAGGTAAAAACGGCTGCAGACATCTACTCTCTGCTCGAGGAGTTAAAGCTCGATGGGAAGGTTATTCTTAAAGCCATAGACAGGCTCTTTCGAGGGGTTGTAAGGACTGAGCTAATGGCGCAGGGTGAGGACCCGTATCCTGTTACTTATGCCTGCGACAGCGGAAGTACCAATCCAAAGACTTATGACAGCGGGCTTTTTGTAGATTTCTGCCACTGCGGGCTGGCTGGAACACCTACTGACCTTGATATTCAGAGATTCAGAACGATTGTATGTGCCGCATTTTCTTCTTCTCAGAGAGCAACCATTCAGGCTACCCCAGACTGGGAAACCTTCGATGAAGGATTTGGAAGGGCAAAACTAGTTACAATCGCGCCTGATGAGTTAAAAAGAAAAGCTCCTGATATGGTGCACAGTTTTGCCATGTATCTGGCAGAATCCGAACACATTCTTTTCATGAAAGAAAGGATAGAACCTGAGAGTTTTCTCATAATGGACGGGCCGATCTATCCCAAACAACTAATGTACTGGATGGTGCTGGATGACGAGGAAGTAAGAGTCCGGCAGAACACCAACGCCCGAAAGATTCTCCAGAATTACATTGACATTATGGATTATTTCCTGGAAAATCGGAAGCCTATGATCGGGTTTGTAAAAAATCCAATCGATAAGCAGATTATGGACAGTATCCGGAAAAAAGGGGAAGCTTTTGATTTGCCATGGATGCTTGATTCCCAGTTTTTCAAGAACCTTCTTTCTCTTGAGAAAGTTGAAAGTGCATCAGGACACGAGGAGAGAAATTCAAAAAATGGCAAGAACGGCAAGCACAACGATTCTAGAAATGCTTACATTACTTATACCAATTGGTTCTTGCAGCCCAATAGGTTTTATGAGAAGTTGCTTAATGGGACTTCCCCCCTCGCAGCCGCAGACTCGCTACAGCAAGAACTCAGGCACACTTTTCCACCTGAAGATTATGCCCTTTGTTTTTTCATGCTTTATGCGCCCTCTAAAGATGTGGTCTTCAAGGTCGAAGCCCCATATGGGCTTGTTAAAGACGATTTCCTCCGCATGCAAATTACTAAAAAAGTGCTTTTTGACCTTTCTTTGCATGGCTTCCCCCTTACTCTAACAAAGGCAGACCATCTCGCAAAAATCAGGAAAGTGGAGAGGCAAGAGATCGATAAATTCTTTAAAAATATGAATCCTGATACCACTTATAATGACACTCGGTGGGGTAAGATGAATGAAATATGAAGATACCAACATTTTTACTTTTAACTCTTACAAACCGAAAAGGGAACCAGTTTCTGTGAATTCAGAAATGGAAGCAGGAATAAAAGAAGGAATGGAAGAAAACGCAGGTTTAAAGGAGAGTCCTGATGAGCTACGAAAGGAAATCCCTGATGAGCTAAGTCCTGAAAACAGGAACATGGGTGAGATAGCGATGAGTAAGATAGCGAATTCTCTTGACCTTGAAGGTGCTTCTGAACTGGTTACTTCCGCTCCTATATCCATAAATGATGCTGATGAAATACTGCACGCCTCCTTGTCCGATGATCTGGAGAAAGACTATCTGGGTCATGCATCGGATATTGTTCCTGCCGAATCTGGTATTGACTCTAAATCTGGTATTGACTCTAAATCTGGTATTGACTCTAAATCTGGTATTGAATCTAATATTGAACTTGATATTGAATCCAGTATTAAGTTCGATCTTGATTCTGATCTTGAATCCAGTATTAAATCCGGTTTTGAATCTGATATCCTTTCAGGCTCTTCCAAAATCATTTTTAAGTCGGCTTCTCCATCTAAAACTGCTTCTATGCCACTTCCAGATCTCTCGTATCTCTCTCTTGAATCCGAAGCTATAGAGTATTCTGGGCAGGAAGCTTTTCCCTTTGAAGGCTTTGCAGGATACGATGATAATGCCCAGATTTCTCCAGTTTCAGAAGCCTTTGGGATTGTCACTACAGGCATAGAGCCTCTTGAATTAACTCCTTCTGGAGCTGTAATTACCGGCTATATTACATCAGCTCGACGGGGCGAGATAAGACTGGGAACATATGTTGTTGTACCTTATGAAAACGGAGAAAAACTCTTTGCTAGGGTGGGAAAACTCCAGTACAGGCAGGAGTTTGTAGTAGATGATGCAACTGAAATTCACTCAAGGCGTATACTCAGTTCCCGTAGAAACTCTGTAAATGAAGACGATTACAAGTTCCTTGCTTGTCTTGATCCACTCTGTATTCTGTACACAAAGCCCGGAGGTCCACTTACGCGACGCATGGCAGACCGGATTCCCCACCCTAACACTCCTATCCTGCCTGTTACTGATAGGCTTGAGGTCCAGGTAGGGCTTAATATTCCTGAAGAAGGAATCTTTCTCGGCCATCTCAGTGTTGGGGGCGAACTTTTAAAAACCCATTCCGAGCCCGCAACGGTTGCATACTATCTCAGAAATGACTATTCCATGGGCGATCCCTTGATTTTCAGGCACATGCTTATTTGCGGAAGCACAGGGACTGGAAAAACTTTCCTCTCAAAAAATATTCTTCGCCAGTTCCTGAATGAAAACAACAGGTACAGGCTGCGGAGCTCTCCTGACAAAGCCCGGAAAAATCCTTGCCTTGTAATTATGGACCCTCAGGACGAGTATTCCCAGCTATTTGAGGACAATGAAACCCTGAATGAAGACGATAAATTCCGGTTTGAATCCGAAGATGTGGCTTATGGCCGGATTCTCTCTACAAAAGCTTTCGTGGCAAAAATCGACGGGCAAAGATATCCAGGGGATAAATCCAGAGCCGAACAGATTGAATTTACAATTCCCTTTTCGCTTGTAGAACACAATTCCTGGCTTATTGCAGCAGCCGGAATGTCCGAACTCCAGTATATAGGGCTTGAGGTGCTTCTTGGAGATTTCTTCAAATCAAGCGTGCCCCATACCTACCAGAATTTCATCAACCATATCGACAATGAAGGTACTCGTTCCTACTATGTTGACAGTGGGAAATTGCATGAGTCCTCATATGACGGGATTGTAAGGAGAGTGAGGAATCCCTTCTTCTCAAAAATTTTTGACCGGGACGCGACTTCAATTACTGAGCTTCTGGATAAAATCTTTAAACCAGGGCAGGTTTCGGTATTTCCGACCGAGTATATAAGCGCTCCGAGAATCCGCGATCTTATAGTACTCACAATCATGAGCCTGATCGTGGATAATAAGTTGAGTACAACTGGAGAAAAAGCCATTAAAGAAATTCCGATCATCCTGGCGCTGGATGAAGCCCACCGTTATCTCTCAAAGGCAAGCGGGGAACATTCCCGCCTTATTATTTCCCGTTTTGCAGATGCTGCCCGCCAGGGCCGAAAAGAAGGATTGGGTCTCTTTTTAATCACCCAGGACCCCCAAGATATTGATGATACCGTCTTCAAACAAGTAAACACAAAACTGATCCTTAACCTCAACAACGATGCAGCTATCACGTCTCTTAAAGTCCCTAAAGAATATGAGAGGAGAATTCCCTATCTTAAGAAAGGACAGATGATAATCCATTCCCCTGATAACAGTGATATCGTGGAAATAGTAGGGCTTTCGAACTGTGTAGTCAGGCACCGTTAATTCCCTTCAGAGATGCCTTAAGAAATGAAATTTAAGGTTGTTTTTTAAGTATATTTCTTAAGGCTGTTCTCAGGAACAATTCTTAAATTATCCGCGAATACTTATTTGCGGACAAGGTAGAAAGCGAGGATTCGAAAAAAATTTAATTTCCTTTTGTTTTCCGTTTCCCGTATTTTTTCTGGCAGTTGGGGGTAACAGTAAAAAGCGAAAGATGAACAGAAGAAAACAAGAAAACAAACAGAAGAAAGCGAGAAGGTGAACAAAAAAACAAGAAATGAACAGAAAATGGTATATCGAGATGAGAAATGTATGGGAAAATGTGTAGAAAACGTGGAAAAAATGGTATATGGGATAGCGCGGATTTGAACCGCGGTCCAAGCGTCCCAAACGCTCGAGGATGGACCAAGCTACCCTACTATCCCAAGGGGTACGTCCTTTCAAAGGAGATTATCCTTTATATAGCTTTCGTTAGAACATGGGTCAGTCATGCTTTCTATGAAATTCTTCTCAAAATCAAAATTATTTTATCTGTTTGATTTTTCAGATTTCCAATTTTTCGCGGAATTGAGTTTTTTCCTGAGGTCATTTAGGTTGTTTTTTTCACTTCCAGCGGAGATAAATCTCGTTTTCTATCCCGAGCAGGTCGAGAGTTCTTCCCACCATCGTATCTATGAGATCTTCGAGAGTCCTGGGCCGTGAATAAAAGCCTGGACAGGCTGGAAGGATGCTTGCACCCGCTTTTTTAGCCCTGAGCATATTCTCTATGTGTATCAGATTAAGCGGGGTTTCTCGGGTCATCAGGATAAGTTTTCTCTCCTCTTTCAGGCAGACGTCTGCAGCCCTCGTAAGAAGGTTATCGGATATTCCGTTTGCCACGGCTGCTAGGGTTTTCATGCTGCAGGGGGCGATAACCATTCCCTCTGTCCTGTGAGAGCCGCTGGCTATTGGCGCTGAAAAATCTTTCTGGGCATGGCTCCAGGTTGCAAGTTTCTCCACTTCTTCAGGGGTATAATCAGTCTCAATCCTTATTATCTGGCTTGCAGCATCCGTTAAAACCAGATGGGTTTTAATTTCTTTTTCCGCCAGTACTTCAAGAAGGCGAATTCCATACTGAACCCCTGAGGCTCCGCTGATCCCTACCGTTATCTCCATTTTATCCCTGCTGTTAATGTTCCTACTGTTAATATTCCTGTTGTTAATGTTCCTGTTGTCAACGTTTCTGCCGTTATTTTCCATTGTTCATCTCTGTGCCGCTATTTCAATCCTTTATCTTGCCCTGCCAATTCGTTTTCGTTTTCATAAAAGGCAATGAAGCTTTCTACCATTTCCCCGGCGGCTGAGACTATATCCTTTATTTCTTCAGGACTGATATCATCCTGGTGTATTCCGGCAACAAATACCGAAGCCTTTTTCGTTGCCCTGCTCACCTGCCTTGCTCCATGCAGGGCGAGATGTTCCTCCCGATGCCCGGGCATTGTTATTACCGATGAGCTTGCTCTCTGGCTTTTTTCATCAAAATGCCCTACGGCAACAGCTCCCACATGTTCCTCCCCACCGGTAAGGGTCAGCAGGAAATCTTGTCCAATCTTTTTTGCGTCAAGTACAATTTCGATTTTTCCCACTTTCCGTTTAATATGAAACAAATCCCTACCTCGGTTCTCTACTTTGCTTATCAGCTTCACTTATCAGCTTCATTTATCTACTTCACAAGTCACTCAGCTTAAACTGTTTCGTAGATTTTTTAACATCAAAATAGTCTCTAGCAGCTTTTTCCACGGCTTTGCAGTGCTCTTTCGGGCTATACACTCCCATTCTCCAGTTATCCATATCGGCTTCCTGTAGGATGGAAACGAAATGGGAAACCTCGTTAAGAGGGATCATTTTGTGGTCAGTCTTTATCATGGCCCGCATTTCCAGCATTTCCGGCGTCTTTGGAATGTCCACAAGCACATACTCAGGGTCAACTCCTGCCAGTTCTGCAATTTCGTTTTCTGCCCTTCGGATCCGGTCGCGATGTCTAAGTACGTATTTTCCCACTTCTGCCAGACCAACATATAATGCTCGCTTATAGAGCTTGCGGGCATCCAGTAGTCGTGAAAGTTCTCCTGCATACCCAGTTGCGTTTCGCATGGATGCAATAAGGTCTGTATCATCCATCTGCCTGAGTCTGAGTGGGTCGAGTTCACTATTCTCGATCATATATTCCACTGCTCTGGAACACATAGCCTCCGAGATCCTTGTTACATGATGATAGTATACCGATGTATTCATCCAGAAACGTGAGACTAGGAGGGATTCTGCGGCTTTTAACCCTCCATAGTTTACAACGAGCCTATCCTCGTAAAAACTCATCTGGTTTATCAGGCGATTGTAATCCACAACTCCAAAGGCTACGCCTGTATAATGGGCATCCCTAACAAGATAGTCCATTCTATCCACATCAATTTCGCTGCTAAGGATTTGCCCCAGAGAAGTTTCTCCTTTTATATGTTTTACAAGATTTCTGGGAGAAATTCCATGATTGCCTAGAATATCTCTTATTTCTCCTTTTCCTAGGATTTCCTTTACATCATCGTGTCTGTGCCGTGTATATTTGTAAATAACATTCTCGGTAACATGAGAAAAAGGTCCGTGCCCCACATCATGTAGAAGAGCAGCAGCTTTTATTTCGGCTTTTTTTTCCTCTTCAATCGAGTCAAGATTTCTGGTTAGCATAGAAGCGAGGTGCATTGCTCCAAGCGAGTGCTCAAAACGCGTATGATTTGCACCTGGGTAGACAAGATTTGAAAAGCCAAGCTGCTTGACTCTCCTGAGGCGTTGAACCTGGGGAGTTGAAAGAAGATCCTGAACTAAATCATCTAGTTCGATATACCCGTGAACAGGATCAAGGACAACTTTCATCATTCTTTAGACAGATTTCATTATATATTGCTGTTACTATTATTCTGATACCGTAAATTTTGCAAAATCCCCGCGACCCGAAAGTTTAGAAGAAAACCGGAAAAGGTATTATCATGATTATATTTTCAGGCGGCACCGGAACTCCAAAGCTCCTTGATGGGCTCAAGGAAATCCTCCCTCAGGAGGAACTGACCGTTGTTGTAAACACTGCCGAAGACCTCTGGGTTTCGGGAAATATGATTTGTCCTGATCTGGATACAGTGCTCTATCTGTTCTCAGACAAGATCGACCGAAAAAAATGGTGGGGTATAGAAGACGACACCTTTCTGACTAATGAGCATATGCAGGAACTTGGTGTCACGGAAAGCATGAAGCTTGGGGACTGCGACAGGGCAACCCATATTATTCGCTCGAATTTCATCCGGGATGGAGTCTCCCTTTCCGATGCAACTTTAAAGCTTGCGTCCATTTTCGGAATTAATGCAAAAATTCTGCCTATGTCTGACGATCCTGTTTCCACTTATATAGAAACTCCTGAAGGAACTATGCATTTTCAGGATTTCTGGATTGGGAAACACGGAGAACCCGAAGTACTTGGGATTGATATCAGGGGAGTTTCCGAAGCTTCAATATCTCCAAAGGTACTCGAAGCTCTGGAAAATGATAATGATATCCTTATAGGGCCAAGTAACCCGATCACGAGTATAGGTCCTATTATTTCCCTTCCAGGCATGAAAGATATAATTCAAAATAAAAAGGTCGTGGCAGTCAGCCCAATTATTGGCAATACCCCTGTAAGCGGTCCTGCCGGGAAATTAATGCAGGCGTCAGGGCTTGAGGTCTCTTCATTGGGAGTCGCAGAATATTATCAGGATTTCCTAAATGTTTTTGTTTTCGATGAGAGGGATCAGGCGGACGAATTCGCATTTGAGAAACTTGGATGCCATGCCTCCCGTGCCGATACTCTTATGACCTCAACTGAAAAAAGCAAGGAACTGGCAGAGATCGTAGTAGGGCTTTTCGATACTATTGTCTGCCCTTAACTTTTTTCTTCTTTACCAACTTTGACTTTAGAAACAAAGCCAATTAAGGACTTCATGCAGTAACTTCTTGATGACTGGGATTTTTGCTTATAACGTGAGATGTTTTATTTTCATAATAATCTCTAGCATATTGACTATCCAATAAAGTAAAAGGGTTATTCTTCATAGGCAGCACCTGTCCCACAATAACCCTGACTTTTACATAGCCTGTGTCATTAACTTTTGCTAATAGTAGATTTAAATACTGACCTCTGTATCTATCAGGCCACTCCGTTGGATCATTATTTGCACTCAAAGAGATCTCGAAGGACACGTTTTCTCCTCCTTTTAGATTATCGCTTAAGTAAACGTAGGTATTATATGTGGGGCTTGAAGCGTATTTTGTGTATTCTCCATAAGGGACCGAAGAAGTATTAGAAACGTTTTCAACGGGGAACAATATCGGGCTTCCATTATTTATGGGATCAAAAATATCAAAATAGTCTGCAATAAAACTACTACCAAAACGAATATCTTCGAGTCTGGTTTCATTTGTCTTGAATCCGAGCATATATCCTTTCTCTGTTTCTGCAATGAAAGTTGTCCAATTCCCAGTTATTTCTTTATTATCAAAAATTTCAGTCATGCTTCTAAAATAAGGACCTCTACGGTATTGTTCAGGCCAGTTCGCAACTTCATGTTTCAGCTTCTGGGTAAAATAAGGGTCCTTCTGAGCAGGTGGAGTAGAAAATTTGCCTTCCTTAGATGCGGGGATAGGAACCATTACCACGGTCATTCCCTGTACTTCTCTTCCGGAAAGCCCTGTCACTCTGACACTTTCAAAACAATTATATCTAGCATTATTATTTCTCCAATCTATTAAATCCATATAACTAGCATGGGCAAATATGCCCACAGTTAAAAGAGCGAAAAATACAAGGATGAGCAACAGTTTTCTTTTTCGGATTTTTATCCCGCCTTGTATTTTATAATGGAGCAAGCTTTCAAATATTTCATAAGTTTCAGGGGATATCCTCTGTTTGATATAATTGGAGTTCAACATAAGAGTGTTGGATGGGCAATAAACTGTTATTATATTTATATACAGTATATATGAACTTAACTTTGAATCTTGAGTAAGCTGAATAGTTACTTATTTTGCTCATTTTCTAGTGCTTATTTAATCTTTCTTTTTATATTTCTCGGCATGTTCTCATTGTTAACAGAATTCGAAAGTTTTATGTAACATTTTTCTTATGTAATGTAATACTAAAAAAATACTGGATGCATTTTTTATCTTACCTATTAAACGTTATTTTTTGGTAAGTGTTATTTTTAAGTCGAATTATTAAGAAGTTGGTTTATGAGTAGTGTGGAAAAAGCACGACAGGAGCAGGTGTGATGAATCTAATGAATATTAAAGCGAAATTCATTTATCTGATTTTACTGACAACCCTTGTTTTTTCCCTTGGAGCTATTCCTGGGATGGCAGCTGAAGATTATAATTCGGAATTGATGGCTCAGGTCTTTGCAGCAGCCGAAGCGGAACTTGGAGGCATTGGGCCCGAAGAAACACTTATTATAACTGATCTAGGTTCTCCGGCAGAGTCTTATGTTTTCCTTGATGATTTCTATTCGGAATTTTATAAGAGAGATCTTTTGTATATAAAGAATCTCCTTGCTGTCCAGAACTCAAGGAACAGTCCTCTCTGGTTTGCATTCTTCGATAAATTCAGCGGAAACTGTACTTATATCGAGGTTTCTTACGAAAACGAAAGTAAAATTAGCTACCAGGTAACGGAAAACATAGCCTTTGATACGCTTTCGAAAAGCCCGGAATCTGTAGCTGCCTGGAATGAAAAGGTAAATTCAAAGGTGTTTGGTGGGCGTGAATTTGCCATCCTTACGATTTCGAATGGCTGGGCTACAGGAAATCTCGATTATGAGCTTATGCAGTGTCTGGAATTGCACAACCATTTCTGTCCCGGGGTCTCCAGTGGTTTTGTGCTTGCAAACTGGATGGAAGAAAACTATCCGCTTAAGGAAGGTGTGAGTTATACGGTTTTTTCCTGCCCTAACTGGTGTAAAGAAGATGTTTTCGTAAAGCGCTGGGATGCAACTCCCGGCATAGGCGGGATCTGGGTATCCTCACTAACAGATGCTGAAAAAGAAGCAATTGGAAACTCTCCTGCAGGTATCTTCGTAGTTACGGATAAAAATGCCGGAGCTATAAAAGCCGTAGTGCTCGGGTTTGACTTTAATGTTGTCAATGCAGAAAGTGGGGCAAAGACCGATGATCCTGCCTGGGTTTCGAAGTATCTAGCGGATCTCTGGCTTATGGACCAGGAAAACTGGGATAAGGAGGGGCTTGTTTCGGTAATTTCAGTCATCGACATTGATGAGGCTACCCTGAACGAAATGAAGCAGGCAGATAGCAATCCTTATGTGGTTCTCGGGCTGCTTAATCCGGCAGGGAATGTCAATCCCTCGAAAAACGGCATTCCTGGAATAGGCAATTGGACTAATAAATTTAAGCCCATGCAGAAAGTGTGATATGCTACGCCGGAGGCTTCCGACAATCCTTCCATTCTTTTTCTCTTCCTTTTTTATTTTTTATAGTCGCTGTTTTTCAGTTTTTATGTTGCGTTTGGCATAATAGGGAAAACCAAAAGTATATAACATTTTAACGTTTCCTGAAGTCAGTTACTTTCTCCCTAGCATATCAAGACCTTCAGATCTCTGATTAGGATTTCGGTTCTTTGATCAGGATTATATGTATATGGATTACAGGATGATATCATAGAATTCTTTATTATCAGGACAGAATTCTTTATAATACAACATAAGTTTTTAATTATGGGAATATCGCAACAGCCAAAAAAGAGTTAATATCATGCTTGAAAGACTGAAAAGCTCACTCATCAATTCTCCTGTGATCAAGCGAGGAGAGTACAATTACTTTATCCACCCGATCTCTGATGGCGTACCTTCCATAGACCCCCGCCTGGTTGAAGAAATTTCGGATTATATCCTTACTATTACTGATATGGAGAAAATTGACACTATTGTCACAGTAGAAGCTATGGGTATCCCTGTGGCAAATGCCCTTTCCCTGAAAACTGGGGTTCCTTTAACCATTATTCGGAAAAAGCCCTATTTCCTTGAAGGGGAAGTGGAACTTTCTCAAAGCACAGGATATTCAAAAGGAGTTCTTTATATAAACGGGCTCAAAAGAGGGGACAGAGTAATTATCGTGGATGACGTCATCAGTACTGGAGGAACGCTTATAGCACTCGTAAATGCGCTGAAAACTATGGGTGTAGAGGTTCTGGACGTAATTTCTGTTATCGGGCGTGGGACTGGATATTTACAACTAAAGGAGCAAGGGATTGAGCCTAAGGTTCTCGTTACAGTTGACGTGAGTGAAAAAGGCGTGGAGATCAAGAATGTTTTTGGGGATGAATGAAGCATTTGACTTAAGGCCTGACTATATTATCAATGTGATAAAAAAAACAGGGGCGAAAATTGTAGGTTTTCAGTTTCCCGAGGGGCTCAAAAGAAAAGGTCCGGAACTTGCAAAAAAGGTTGAAGAAGCTACCAGTGCTGAAATAATTATTTCAGGGGATCCTTGTTATGGAGCATGTGACCTGGATAGAACTCTGCTCGAGCAAGTTGACATTCTTTTTCATTTCGGGCATGCTGAATTGGAAGATACGAAACTCTCAGAAAAGGTCTATTTCATAGAGACGCGCTCTGCAATTGACATTCGGCCTGTTGTTGAAATGGCAGTCCTTGAACTTAAAGGGCAGGTCATAGGGCTGATTACTACTGTCCAGCATGTCCATAAACTCCCAGACGTCTGCGCTGTCCTCAAGACGAATGGGAAGACCTGCGTAATCGGGCGCGGAGATTCCAGACTTGCATATTCGGGTCAGGTCCTTGGCTGCAATTTTTCGGCAGCAAGGGACGAGGTCTGTGATGAATACCTGTATATAGGAGGTGGTGATTTCCATCCCTTAGGTGTGGCTCTCTCCACAAAAAAACGTGTTCTTGCAGCCGATCCTTTTTCCGGAGAAGTTCGTGAGGTGGATCCTTCAAGAATCCTTCGCCAGCGGAGTGCAGTAATTGCAAAGTCTCTGGATGCGCAGGTTTTCGGGATTATTGTCTCAAGCAAAAACGGGCAGGAAAGAATGGAACTTGCCTCTTCTTTGAAAGCACTTGCAAAGAAGCATGGAAAAGAGGCGCATCTGATCCTGATTGATCTCGTAACTCCTGACCAGCTTCTTCAGTTCAAGGTGGATGCTTTCGTGAATACTGCCTGTCCCAGGCTCGCAATCGATGAAGTAGGCCGTTTTCCCTCTCCCATGCTTACGCCTCAGGAATTTGAGATCGTACTTGGAGAACGGGAGTGGGAGAGCCTTGTACTCGATGAAATTACCGAGGAGCCTGTATGAATGAAGCAAAGAAAACTTGAGATGCTTCTCGAAGAGTTGGAAGGGTTTTCCGATCCTGAACTTGAATTGGAGCAGTACCAGACTCCTCCTCTTCTAGCTGCGGAAATTCTTCACTTTGCTTATATGCAGGGAGATCTTGAGGACTCGGTTCAGGACCTGGGCTGTGGTACTGGAATCCTTGCAATCGGGGCAAAGCTTCTGGGTGCAAGAAGAGTTATGGCATATGATACAGATCAAAAAGCCCTTGAGATCGCAAAAAGAAACGCCGAAAAGTTTGGAGTAGAAATCGATTTCGTATTATCGGATATTACTGAGATTAAAGCGCACGTAAAAACTACGGTTATGAATCCTCCTTTCGGGGCAAGAGTTAAAGGAAGGGACAGGCCTTTTCTTTCGTCAGCATTAAGAACAAGTGAAGTAATATATTCAATTCATAACCGCGGAAGCCTTGCTTTTATCCAAAAGTTCATTAAGCCTGCGGTCATTACACATTCCTACGTTGCAAAATTTCCTATAAAACGAACCTTTGATTTCCATAAAAAAGAAAAAGAGGTTATTGAGGTCGAAATCTATAGAATTATGACCTCCGAATAATTTCAAATGCATTACCATTCAAATGCATTACCATCTACTGTATCAATATATTACCATTTACGGCATCAGATATTATAGTTTCAGAGCTTTACCTCAAAAAGCGTAAATTATCACTGCTTATGAAAAGTATATCTGTATATTATCGAACTATATGGAGCATCAATAGGGGCAAAGAGTGGCAGATTATATGAGTGTGATATTCATTCCCTTTTCTGAGGTTGATTGTCTATCGATTGAATGGCTGCCAGTATTTTATATTAGTGACAGTTGATAGTGACAGTTGATGGGATTAATAATCTTATATTACCTACCAATGATAATCTAAATGAGGGATCATAATTAGAATCCGAAAAAGTAAAACTACGAGAAAAAAATTGACTGGTCCGAGAGAAGGAAAGCCAGTTGCCGAAAAGGCACCTCAAGTAAGTCAACCCAGGGAGCAGTCAAGAGACCAATATAAGGGTCAATCAAGAGATAACTTCAGGGGTCAGTCCAAAGACCAGTTTAAAGGCCAGCCAAGGGGACAATCCAAGGATCGCTTCAGGGGAGACCAGAGTAAGAAAAGAAGGTTCCCTTACCAGAAAAAAGGCCCAAGAGAAAGGGCGGGAACACCTGAGTCCAAAATTCCCTGTGAACCTGTGACTCCGGAAGAGGAGCTTGAAAAAGGAGTTTTTGTCTTACCTGGAGAACTTGTTGGAACTACAGAGGAGTTCAAGTCCGGAGAAGGAACAACTGTATCTGTCGGAGATATTTATTCTACAGCTACTGGAAATGTTTTTATTGACAGAAAAGCGAGAATTATCACGGTCAGGCCAAACACGCTTACTCCGAATATCCTTAAAGTAGGGGATATCGTGTATGGAAAGATAACTGACGTCCGTGATTCCGGAGCAATGGTGGAAATTGCAGGAATTGAGGGTAAAGAAGACAGACAAATTGTCAACGTGCGGCTTGGAGACATCCATGTATCAAATGTGCGGGACTCTTATGTTAAGAGACTTTCAGATGAGTTCAGACCCTTTGATATTATTAGGGCCAAGGTTGTTGATGTTGACAGAATGCGCCTGACAACAGCTGAAGATTCTCTCGGAGTTGTAAAAGCCTACTGCTCAAAATGCAGAGGGGAACTTGTGCTCGAAGGGAAAAAGCTTAAATGTCCTGTCTGCAATATGACTGAAACCCGCAAAATCTCAACCGAGTACGGGAAAGGGATCCAGTAATTTCTTTTTCCTTACGTATAGATTTCTGCACAACAAATTACAACTCACCATTTATAGGTGATCACCAATGGAACTGAATATCCTTTCCAAAACAGATAACGAGCTTGAAGTTGAGCTCAAAGGCGAGACACATACCCTTCTCAATATACTTAAGGAAATCCTGGTAAAAGATGAAAGGGTTGAAGTCGTCTTTTATGACATGAAATACGTGAGCATTAGTGAGCCGATCCTTTACATTAAAACCGATGGTACGAACCCTATTCAGGTCTTAAAGGACGCTGCCTCAAATATAATTACTCAGTGTGATGAATTTACTGATGTTTTTAGCAAAGCAGTAAATGCCTGAGACGTCTGAATCTTGGCTGCATAACGTCTTCTCAAAGGCGTTTTGCTTTCTTATTCCTTCAGATCAGGAATCCTTCTTATAGGGCTCCTGACAGTTATTTAGTGAGCCTTTGCTATTTTCAAATCCAGTAATTTCTGAAATCCTTTTTATAAATTTTGTGCATATCTTGGGTAAAACAATTCAAATACGGTGATCTATCTGGAACGTTAAGCTGGATAAATTCACCTGTTCTTTTTAGTTCAAGGATCATGTCCTGTACTTGTAATAAACCTGTACTTGTAATAAACCTGTATTTGTAATTAAAAAGTCATAATCTATCCTGTAATAAATCATAAACTAACCAATAAATCAAAACTAACTTGTAATTAATATTGAGGTATGAAAGAAATGAAACTCGATGACTCATCCCTTCAAAAGTTCGGTTTTATAAAAAGAGAGACTCTGGGTAGCATAAATATCGGCCCTCTTCAGACAGGCGGGCTTTTGACCGAGGCTGCAAAAAAGACTCTTGTAGAATGGGGAGACGGGTACTCAGTATGTGATTTCTGCGGAGGGGTTTTGGATAAGATAAAAAAGCCTCCAATTCATGATTTCGTACATAAAGCCCTTCCTGAGTTCCTTGGCTGTGATGAGGCAAGGGTAACAAACGGGGCACGGGAATCCAAATTTGCTGTCATGCATTCTGTTGGAAAGCCTGGAGACTGGATTGTGCTAGACGGGCTTGCCCATTACTCTTCATACGTGGCAGCCGAGAGAGCAGGTTTGAATATCAAGGCCACATCTCATTCAGGCAGCCCTGATTACTACCTTGATCCTGAAGGATATGCCACGGCAATCGAAGAGGTTATAAAGGAAAGTGGAAAACCGCCTGCTCTGGCACTTTTAACCTATCCTGATGGAAACTATGGAAACCTGCCTGATGCAGGAAAAATAGCATCGATATGTCATGATTACGATGTCCCTCTCCTTCTGAACGGAGCGTATTCAGTCGGAAGAATGCCAGTATCTGCAAAAGAAATCGGTGCCGACTTTATTGTAGGCAGCGGGCATAAATCAATGGCTGCGTCAGGGCCTGTTGGAGTGCTCGGGGTAAGTGAAGAATACGCTCCTATTGTGTTCAGAAAATCTAAACACAGCAAGGTAAAAGAAGTTGAGCTTCTTGGGTGCACGGCAAGGGGTGCTACGGTTATGACCCTTATTGCTTCTTTCCCTGAAGTGGTAAAGCGTGTTCAGAACTGGGACCAGGAGGTCGAAAACGCTCGCTGGTTCTCGGCAAGGCTTGAGGAAATGGGCTTTATCCAGCGCGGGCAAAAGCCCCACTCTCACGACCTCATGTTCTTCGAAGCTCCACGCTTCTATGAAATTTCCGAGAAGGCCAAGAATGGAAGATATTTCCTCTACAGGGAACTCAAAGAGCGCAACATTCACGGCATAAAATCCGGACTTACCAAATATTTCAAACTCAGCACTTTCGGGCTTGGAATGGAAAAACTGGAAGCTGTCGCGGATGCCTTTGAAGATATTTTGAAAAAATATGAAGATATCTGAAATTTATCCAGGATTACATTCTGTGGGCGATCTAACATTCAAGCCTGAAGATATCAGCTGTGAATGAATTAGCTGGGTTGGTGAATTATAACCAGAATTATAACCAGGGTTTACGACCCTGGTTCTTAATCTCCATTTTTCTTTGAAATGAATAAATTCACGGATCTCGTAGGAAAAATGTGTAAACAAAAAATTTCAAAAAATACATGTCTTCAGAATAGGTGGAAAATTTGTCTGCTGGGTTAAGGTAACAGTTTAGGTATCTTTACTTTTTTAATTCCACGTTTTCCACAAATCCTTCTCCCCTGGGAGTCAGGATATAATATGTAACTCCTTCGCTTTCCTCTTTTTCAATACAGAGAGTACTTTCCAGCATATTAAGGTTGTAACTTACCTGGGAATCCGTTAGCTTGAACTCGGTTTTGATTTCATCGAGCGACTTTTTTTGCCCGATCAGGGCTTTAAGGATTTTTCTGCGGACAGGATTCTGCAGGGCATTAAGGCAGGCTTTATGATCTTCGGTCATATTCTCCTTCATCCTGCCTTCCTGTTTCATCCTTGCAACCCATTCTTCTTTTCTTTTTGTAGCTTCTTCGGGAGTCATATCTGATCATTTATATATTGGGCTGAATCTCTAAATAAGTTTGCGAAAAGCAAAAACTGTAAGTGAGAACTGTATGCAAAAGTATAAGCAGGATATAAAATAGCTCATGTAGGCGGGATATAAAATAGCTCAGGCTAGTTTAGTTATAAATAACATTGTTTTTCAACTATTAGTTAAATATCATAAATTCTCTAATTATTGTGAGAATTTATTGTGAGAATTAATCACTTTGGAGGGGTATGTTTGGAAGACAATAGTGGAGATATGTTTAAGTATAAACTTGGTAAGTGGGTTCTGAGCATAGATGAATGTGCTTTTACGGATCTTATGGATCTTGGAAAGAATAAATCTATGCGTCAATATCTGATAGAATCAATTGACAAATGGGTAAACAAAAAAGAGTCACTTTTTACAGATGAATTTATTTTGGAAATGTGCGACTTTATTAAAAGCGAAAATGAAGTCCTTTACGACCGTTTGATAAAGAAATGTGCACTAAAAGGGATAAGTGTAGGTGAAGGTATATTTGAATCGCTGAATCTTTTGAATTGTGGAATGATAAGTGCGCAGGAATGTAGGCAGTTTGAAGATGACTTGTCTGACGTATAATGTTTCTATTTTATTATTGGTTTTTGACCACCAACAGATTTCGTTTGATTTTGTACATCAGATTTATTTGTACTTCAAGTATGTAAGTCATATATAATACATTTCGTGTAACACATTTCGTGTAAAAAGGTTAATTCAGGTGCTGCAGTGAGATCCAACCATGAGATAAGCAATGAGATTTCTCTGCTGCTCACCTGTTTTTATTCTTCGGTACTTTTCTTTTTAGGTTTTCTTCGGTATTTTTTAGATACTTTTCTAGTTTTCGCTGCGAATTTTTTACTTGAAATCCTTCAGGGCTTCGAAATCAAGAGTTGCAAAGTAATCCTCAATTGTCTCAGCTCTCCTGATCTGCACAACGCTTCCGTCCTTCCTGAGAAGGAGTTCGGCAGAGC
>ENA-UOOK01002765-UOOK01002765.1-fermentation-metagenome-genome-assembly--contig:-NODE-2765-length-20891-cov-15.316088_pt1 | contig 20891 bp, 18 predicted proteins | sample MGYA00245777_ERZ724023 | MGnify/ENA primary metagenome ERZ724023 (study PRJEB28704, sample SAMN03018312) | fermentation metagenome | biome: anthropogenic terrestrial biome; feature: soil...
CGCGAGCTGGGTTCAGAACGTCGTGAGACAGTTCGGTCCCTATCCGTCGTGGGCGCAGGAAATTTGAGAGGAGCTGTCCTTAGTACGAGAGGACCGGGATGGACATACCGCTGGTGTACCAGTTGTCTTGCCAAAGGCATCGCTGGGTAGCTATGTATGGACAGGATAAGCGCTGAAAGCATCTAAGTGCGAAGCCTCCCTCAAGATGAGATTTCCTATTGCATAAGCAAGTAAGACACCTCAAAGACTAAGAGGTAGATAGGCTGGAAGTGGAAGAGTCGTGAGACTCGGAGCAGACCAGTACTAATCAGTCGAGGACTTGACCAAAAGCGAAACAATCTGGTTAAGGTTTTTATGAATGGATTATATTTAGTTTTGAGCGTAGTAGCTCAAAGAGAAAAAGTACGGTGGCAAAAGTAAGAAGGATACACCTGTTTCCATGCCGAACACAGAAGTTAAGCTTCTTCGCGCCGAGAGTAGTTGGTGGGAGACTGCCTGCGAGGGTAGGTAGCTGCCGTGCTTTTTTAGTATTCCGGCTTAGCTCAGATGGTAGAGCGCTTGACTGTTAATCAAGATGTCGTCAGTTCGAGCCTGACAGCCGGAGTTCCTTGGAACCTGTAAATCAGGTTCTTTTTTTATGCTTTTTTTACTGGTATTAGTTTATCTGTAGGATATATTCTTGACTAGAGGGAGCAGTTATTGTATAACATAAAGCGGATTCATTGTTTGATCTAAAGGAGGAAATAACATGGTAGGAATTGTTTTAGCCAGCCATGGTGCTTTCGCGGACGGCATTGCTCAGTCAGCAGGAATGTTGTTTGGGAAGCCAGACAATTTTGCTCATGTCATCTTAAAGCCTGATGAAGGGCCAGATGATATTCGAGGTAAAATTGAAAAGGCTGTTGCTTCATTCGACAATCAGGATGAAGTACTAATTTTAGTTGACCTTTGGGGTGGTACACCCTTTAATCAAGCTAATGGCTTATTTGAAAAACATTCAGATAAGTGGGCGATTGTGTCTGGTATGAATTTACCAATGGTTGTTGAAGCTTTGACACAACGTATGACAAGTCCCAAGGCAACTGCACATCAAATAGCAACTACGGTTGTTAAATCGGCTAGAGATGGTATTAAAACCAAACCAGCTGATCTGATGCCAAAGTCGGCAAACGCAGCACCTGCAGCCGGTAAGAAGAAGCCTGCAATCAAAGGCTCTATCCCACCGGGTACGGTTATTGGCGATGGTCATATTAAGTATTCGTTAGTTAGAATCGATTCACGTTTACTTCACGGACAGGTTGCAACTGGCTGGATTCCAGCGGTTCACCCTGATCGAGTAATCGTAGTTTCAGATGGTGTAGCTAAGGATGAGTTGCGTAAAAGTATGATTCGTGAGGCCGCACCAGCAGGTGTTAAGGCGCACACGGTTCCGTTAAAGAAGATGGAATCAATTGCCAAGGATCCAAGATTTGGTAAAACGCACGCATTGCTTTTATTTGAAAATCCAGAAGATGTCTTAAAGGTTATCAAAGCGGGGGTTGATATGAGGACAGTTAACGTTGGCTCAATGTCTTATAAGGAAGGCGACGTTAACGCTAATAATGTATTATCGATGAACCAAAAGGATGTTGATACGTTCCGTGAACTTGAAAAGTTAGGGATTAAATTTGATGTTCGTAAAGTTCCGTCAGATAAATCAGGCAATATGGATGCTATTTTAAATAAGGCGCAGAGTTTACTTGATGAACAAAAGAAATAATGAATTAGGAGTAAAGAAATGAACGCTATTCAAATGATTTTGGTTGTGCTTGTTGCCTTTCTTGCTGGGATGGAAGGTATCCTGGATGAATGGCAATTCCACCAACCACTGGTTGCATGTACATTAATTGGTTTAGTTACCGGTCATCTAGACTTAGGTATTATTTTAGGTGGTCAATTACAAATGATCGCCCTGGGCTGGGCTAATATTGGTGCCGCTGTTGCACCTGATGCTGCTCTAGCATCAATAGCCTCAGCTATTATTTTGGTAGAAAGTGGACAAGGTACAAAAGGTATTGGTACTGCTACTGGTATTGCCATTCCTTTGGCCGTAGCTGGTTTGTTCTTAACTATGGTTGTACGTACTATTTCTACTGCTATTGTCCATATTATGGACGCCGATGCTAAGAAAGCTAGTTGGCGTAAAATTAATATGTGGCAATGGATAGCCGTATGCTTGCAAGGTTTAAGAATTGCTGTTCCAGCTGCTCTGCTACTTGCAATTCCATCAACCACTGTTCAGCATTGGTTAGGATTAATGCCAACCTGGCTTACCCAAGGTATGAGTATTGGTGGTGCTATGGTTGTTGCTGTTGGTTATGCAATGGTTATTAACATGATGGCAAGTAAAGAAGTATGGCCATTCTTCGCAATTGGTTTTGCCTTAGCTGCTGTTAAAGATTTAACTTTGATTGCCCTTGGTGCTATTGGACTTTCATTAGCTTTGATGTACTTAGCTCTTGAATCCAAAGGCGGCAATGGTAACGGTAAAGGCGGCTCTAGCTCTAATGATAATAGCGATACCGGTGATCCGCTCGGCGATATCATTGATGATTATTAGATTGATGAATAAGAGGAGGATTTTATAATGGCTGATAAGAAAATTAAATTAACTAAAGCCGACCGCTTCAATGTTATGTGGCACTCACAATTCCTTCAGGGTTCATGGAACTATGAAAGAATGCAGAACGGTGGTTATGTTTACGCAATGATTCCAGCATTGAGAAAATTGTATCCAAATAAGAAAGACCTGTCTGCTGCTTTACAAAGACACTTGGTATTCTTTAATACGCACCCGTACTTAGCTTCACCAGTTATTGGTGTTACCTTAGCTTTGGAAGAGGATAAAGCTAATGGTGCTCCAGTTCAAAACGAAGCAATTCAAGGTGTTAAAGTTGGTATGATGGGACCTTTAGCCGGTGTTGGTGACCCTGTATTCTGGTACACGGTTCGTCCAATTGTCGGAGCTTTAGGTGCTTCAATGGCTATGCAAGGTAATATCCTTGGGCCAATCCTATTCTTCGTTATTTGGAATGTAATTAGACTTGCATTCTTATGGTATACACAAGAATTTGGTTATAGAGCCGGCTCTGCTATTACTAAAGATGTGTCAGGTGGTTTACTTCAAAAGGTAACCCGTGGTGCTTCAATGATGGGTATGTTCGTCCTTGGTGCTTTAATCGAACGCTGGGTAACTATTAAATTTACGCCAGTTGTATCAAAGACACCGATACAAAAAGGTGGTTACATTAACTGGGATGCACTACCGAAGGGACCAAGAGCTATTCAGCAAGCCTTAATCCAATGGGATAAAGGTAATGGATTGTCCTTAACCAAATTTAAGACAACGACGTTACAAGATAACTTGGATAGTTTAATCCCTGGTTTAGCGGGACTTCTTCTGACATTCCTTTGTATGTGGTTATTAAAGAAGAAAGTTTCACCAATCTGGATTATCATTGGCATCTTCGTTATAGGTGTTCTGTTCCACGTATGGCACATTCTTTAATCAAAAATGGTTAAATCAATTAACACTAAAATCGATCTAACTGGCAATGCTACCTGGTTTAGAGGGATAGCGTCGTACGGTAAAATGATGATCGGTGATAAAGCTTTTGAATTTTATAATGAGCGTAATATTGGTGATTATGTTCAAATTCCTTGGAATGAGGTAACCTATGTGGTTGCTGACGTTCATTTTCGTGGGAAATATATTCCAAGATTTGAATTCCAAACTAAAAAGAACGGTACTTTTATTTTCTCAACAAGGGATAATAAAAAATCGCTGCGTGCTATTAGAAACTATGTACCGGCGAATAATATGCGGCGTGCACTTAGTTTCAGACAGAAGTTAAAGCAACGATCACGTGATTTAGTTCAATCAATCAAAAATATTTTTACTCATAAAAAATAGAAATAGACCTTAGGTTAATAAAACCTAGGGTCTATTTCTTTCTCTAATTATTAAAAATACTTTTATGTTGAAGTTATTCTGCTTTTTCTTTGTCCCAAATTTTAGAAATACTGTATAAAATAATGAAAGTTAAAAGAGCAGCAATCATAGGAATTCGGTTATCTGGTAAAACTAAAAGAAGAATAATCATTAAAATAAAGAACAGTAAAATAAAGTAGTCAATAATAGGGAATCCTGGCATTTTAAAACCGCCTAATTTATTTTCTGGGGTGCTTCTTCTGTATGCAATATGTGTGATAATCATTAAACACCATATGATTAAGAACATGCTTGTTGAAGTTGATGCAATAAAGTTAAAGGCTTTATTCCCAATCAGTAGGGTAACAAAAGGAGCTAATGCCATTAAAAGGGCTGATAGTATTAAACCGTTTTTTGGTAATTGTCTTCGTGATAAGTGCCCAAAAGTTTCATTCCACTTGCCCTTTCCACCAAATGTAACTGAAAAGAGTAATCGTCCAGCACTATATAAAAAGCTGTTGGTGGATGATACAGCGGCAGAAATTACGACAAAGTTAATAATAGAGCTAGCATTGCGAATACCAGTTGCACCAAGTGTTTGAACAAAGGGACTAGATGTTGTAGATACTTTTGGCCAGGGAATAACAAGCAAGATTGCTACGATTGACATTACGTAAAAAAGAATAATTCTGACTGGTAGCTGGTTAATTGCATTTTTTAGGGTAACTTTCGGATTTTGTGCTTCGGCAGCCGTTAATCCGATTAATTCAATCCCGATAAAACTGAAAATAACCATTTGGAAACCATCCAAGAAACCTTTTCCACCCTTTGCAAAGAAACCACCACGATTAGTTAAATTGGATAAGGTTACTGGACCAAAAGTAGTTTTTCCACCGGTTATTAATAAATAAATTACTAAAATTACAAACGCTATTATTGTTATAATTTTGATTATTGCAAAGCTGAATTCCAAATTACCGAAAAGACGAGCTGATATTAGGTTAATTAAAAGCAAAAATATGATTGTAATTAAACCTGGTATCCAAGGCTTAAGGTTAGGGAACCAGTATTGAAAATATATTCCCAGAGCCGTAGTTTCAGCCATTCCTAAAGTAATCCAACTGAGCCAGTAAAGGTAACCGGTGATAAAACCGATATTTTTACCTAAATACTTCTTAATAAAGTCAATATAAGTGTGTTTACTAAGGTCAGAAAGAATTAATTCTCCTAGAGCTCGCATTAACAAGAAAAGAAAAACACCGACGATAATATAAATTAAGATAACGCTTGGGCCAGCGCGGTGAATGCTTTCGCCTACACCTAGGAACAGTCCGGTTCCAATTGTACCGCCGAGTGCGATTACTTGAATGTGTGTATTAGTTAGGGTTCGCTTATAACCCGAATTAGATTGCGAATCTTTATTGTCCATTTAATCTCTCCAAAATTTAAAATAAGTATACTTACCTATTTTAACATCTCTTACATATACGTTATTAATATCATTGAGAAAAATTAGATAAATTATAACTTTTGGGCTGATATTCATTTATAATAATAAAGTTTGTTATTTCACAAACTTTTATTTTAGGTAGCGATTTCATTCGCATAAGAATAAAAATTCAACGTACATATAATTGCTTGTGTAGTGGCGATATTACTGAATTTATCGTTTACTTTTGCTTGAAGAATGCTATAGTAATTATTGTAAATAAATTCACAATATCTAGTAATTTTTAGAGGCAAAGAATAATGGCTAAAGCACAGCAAAAAGAAACTGTTACTGAAGAAGATAAGAATAAGCAAATCTACAATATGGTGGATGATTTAGTAAAAAAATCACATGTTGCGTTAGATAAGATGGCAAATTTTAGTCAAGAACAAGTAGATAAAATTTGTGAAGCAATTGCTATTGCTGGTGAAAGAAGTGCTTACCCACTAGCAAAGATGGCCGTTGAAGAAACTGGCCGGGGAGTTGTGGAAGATAAAACTACTAAAAATATGTTTGCCAGTGAAAACATTTGGAATAGTCTTCGTCACGAAAAGACAGTGGGGGTTATTAAAGAAGATAAGGAACAAGGTTTAACTAAGATTGCTGAACCTGTTGGAGTTATTGCTGGAGTCACACCCGTAACTAACCCAACTTCTACGGTAGTCTTTAAATCAATGATTGCCCTGAAAACTAGAAATACGATTATTTTTGGTTTTCACCCACAGGCGCAAAAATGTTGTGTAAAAACTGCTGAAATTATCAGGGAAGCTGCCATTAAAGCTGGGGCACCAGAAAATTGTATTCAATGGATTGAAAAGCCAAGTATGGAAGCCACAAATGATTTAATGGCTAATCCGGGCGTGCAAACTATTTTAGCAACTGGTGGCCCAGGTATGGTTAAGGCTGCTTATTCATCTGGAAAGCCCGCACTTGGTGTTGGTCCTGGTAATGGTCCTTCTTATATAGAAAAGACTGCTAATATTGCTCGAGCTGTTTATGATATTGTCTTATCTAAGACATTTGATAATGGGATGGTCTGTGCTTCAGAAAATTCGGTTGTTGTTGATGATGAAATTTATGACCAAGTTAAAGAGGAATTTAAGAAGTGGAATTGTTATTTCTTGAATCCAGCAGAAATCAAAAAATTTGAAACTCACTTTATCGATCCAAGGAGAGGAACGGTTGCAGGACCTGTAGCTGGTCGCTCGGCTCTTAAGATTGCTAAACTTTGTGGTGTTAATGTTCCTGCTGATACAAAGGTAATCATTGCAGAATATAAGGGAGTTGGAAAGAAATATCCACTTTCAGCAGAAAAACTTTCTCCTGTCTTTACTTTATATCGGGCTAAAAATCATGAGGATGGCTTTAGAATATGTACTAATCTGCTTAATTATGGTGGCCGGGGACATACAGCTGGAATTCACACTTCTGATGATGATTTAGTCAGGAAATTTGCCAATTCGATGTCAGCTTGCCGAATTTTGGTTAACACTCCGGCTGCTTTAGGTGGTATCGGTGATCTTTATAATAATATGACTCCTTCTCTTACTTTAGGTACTGGTTCGTATGGTGCTAATTCAATGTCACATAATATTTCAGCTATGGATTTATTAAATATTAAAACCGTAGCAAAACGCCGTGACAATATGCAGTGGATTAAGGTGCCAACTAAGACTTATTTTGAACATAATGCAGCAAATTACTTACGGCATATGCCTAATGTTAACCGCTTTTTCATCGTTACCGATGAAGGAATTGCTGAGCAAGGATTTGCCGATGAAATTACCGATATTATTTCTAAACGTCGTGGCACTAAAGAATACGAAGTATTTAAAGCTGTTAGCCTTAACCCAACTACTGATATAGTTAAAGACGGTGTTCACCGAATGAACATCTTTAAACCTGACGTTATAATTGCTATCGGTGGTGGATCAGTCATGGATGCGGCTAAGGCAATGCGTTTATTCTATGAGAATCCTGATATGTCATTTGAAGATGCTTACCAAAAGTTTTTGGATATCAGGAAGAGAGTTGTTCGTTTTCCAACTTCAAATGATGTGCAACTTGTATGTATTCCAACAACTTCAGGTACCGGTTCAGAAGTTTCTCCAGTTGCGATTATTAAGGATACTAAAACCGGTATTAAGCATACGCTCTGTGATTATGCCTTAATTCCGGATGTCTCAATTGTGGATGATCAATTTGTTGAAAAGTTACCTAAAAGATTAATTGCATGGTCAGGTTTTGAAGCTTTAGGACACGCAATTGAAAGTTACGTTTCAACCATGGCAACTGACTTTACTCGTGGTTGGTCAATTGAGGCTATTCAAACTATTTTTAATAACTTAAAGGCCTCATATGATGGTGACTTGGATGCTAGAAAGAGAATGCATGATGCCGCAACGATTGCAGGTATGGCATATTCCAATGCCTTTTTAGGATTAGAACATTCGATTGCCCATACGGTAGGCTCGACTTTTGATATTCCAAGCGGTGTAAGTGATGCCATTGCTTTACCGCAAGTGATTCGTTTTAATGCTAAGCGTCCTAAGAAGTTGGCAATGTGGCCACATTATTCTGTTTACCGTGCAGAAAGTGATTACGCTCATATTGCTAGGTCACTTGGATTAACTGGAGCAGATGATCATGAATTGGTTGAAAAATTAGTTCAAAAGATTATTGATCTGGCGCATTCAGTAGGTATTAGATTAGCCTTTAAAGAATACGGCATAGATAAAAATAAATTTAATGCGAAAGTTAACTCATTAGCCGTTGAAGCTTATGGTGACCAAAATACTGTAACCAATCCGGTAGCACCTTTAGTTGAGCAAATTGTTCAATTAATGAAAGATTGTTATGAAGGTAAAGGCATTAATAAGAAGTAAAAGTATTAAAGTATAGATAAAAAGTGCGAGAGTTTAAAAATTCTCGCACTTTTTGTTGCATAATTTTATTTTATTATTTTACAGAATGTAGTACTATTAATAATCAATATCTAAAATTATATAGTAAGGCAGGTTTTACATATGTTTATTTGCAGCGATTTCAAAGTTCAAGATTTACATGTTCAGTTAGTTATGCCAGAGTTAAAATTTGCTTCTGGGTTACTCCAAATTATTAATGAGGATCGTGCTGTGCTTGAACGTTGGCTGCCTTGGTCTAAAAATATGAAAAAAACTAGTGACGAGCGCGAATTTATTAAGAGTGCTCGGCAAAATATTGTTGATTATGAAGGATTAGTTTTAGTAATTTTAGTTGATAATCAACCTGCTGGTACGATCGATTTACATAATATTAATTCTGCAGATAAATATGCTGAAATTGGTTATTGGCTTGGTAGTAAATTTCAAGGGCAAGGTATTGTAACCAAATCATTGCAACACCTTGTAGATATAGCTTTTAAAGAGTTTAAGTTACATAAATTAATGCTGTTCGCAGAACACACAAATTATAAAAGTAGAGCGGTTGCTGAAAGAGCGCGTTTCTCACACGAGGCTTTGTTAAAGGATCAGGTTAAGCGTGAGGATGGGTTCAAAGATATGGACATGTATTCAGTGATCAATCCAGCAAGTTAAGAATTTTACTTTGTAAGAATGTAGAGGTCCCACAATGGGTGAAATGAAAAAAGTAGTTAATTTATCCAAAAAAGAGTTAGAAGAAGCTAATGATTTAATTAATCAGGTTGAGAGTTATGATCATACTTATCGTCGCCCATATTTGAGCAATCAATATAATTATTTTCCTGATATGCCTAGCTTCGTTCTTTATTACAATGAAAAGCAATTGATTGGGTTATTAACTTTGTATGCTGATGAAGATCCTAAAGGGATTGTTGATATTACAATCAACGTTTTGCCAGATTATCGCCGTCATAAAATTGGGATCAAACTTTTTACTGAAGGATTGAAAATTCTAAAGAAATATAATTTTCAAAATTATGATTTCATGAGTGAGCAAAAATTTTTAGATAATAATCCTGATTTTTTAAAAAATATCGGTTTACAAATAGAACCTGCTGAATCTGAATACCAAATGTCTTACAAAAATGATTTTATCAATGTTAAAAGAAATGACGAATTAGAGGTTAGGGAACTTAAGCAACCTGATGTTGAGCAATTACTCCCACTTTATTCAAAAGTTTTTGCTACAAATATACAAGAAGCGAGGACGTATCTGCAAGAAAGCTTAAATGAAATTAATACAAAATCATTTGTTTTATTGTTAAAGAAGAAAATTATAGGCTATTGCTCAATTGATGTGAGCGATACATATTATATTTTTGGATTATTTATTGCTGAAAAATATCAAAATAGGGGATTAGGGACGTATTTTATTAAATGGGTTATGAAAATCTTGTTAGAATCTGATCCTAAGGCTTTTGTTATAGGCGTTGATGAAAGTAATAAGATTGCTCACCATCTATATTTGAAAGTCGGATTTAAAGATCAAACAAAGGTAGTTTATTTATCTAAATAAAATTTTTCCCATATAAAAAGCTTTACTGAAATTTTCAGTAAAGCTTTTTTTAACGGTTATTTCCAGAAACGTAAACGGTTATTTTACCTTTGTTATAGGGATGATGTGTTTCCGAATATTCAAATGGAATTCCGTCTTTTAAGAAAACGACTTGGTTAACTAATAGAACGGGATCATCTTTTTTGCATTCTAAATACTTTTGATCATCTTGATTTGGTTTATTTGCACTGATTATACGGTATGCAGCTCCAATTTTTTTATTTAGAGTCTGATTAATGTACCCATAAATTGATTTTTTTAATACACTTTCATCTATACCGGGAATAATATTTACCGGCATTTTTGTATATTCAAATGCATAAGGTTCATCATCGACTATTCTTAGACGTTTAATATCATAAACTAAATCATTTTTCTTTAAATTTAACCGTTCTTTTTCATCGGCATTTGGATATCTAATTTTAAATTTAATAATTTTGCTGGCAATTTTATGATTTTTGCCAAGAAATTGCGTGGTTCCAACGTATTGATCAACACCAAAATCAAATTTAGAGGCATATTTAGCATTAGCTTTGACGTAGGTGCCTGATCCACGCTGGCTATAAATCAAATCTTCATTGATTAGGTTCTTTAATGCTTTTTGTACGGTTACACGAGTTGTTTTGAATTCTTTGGCCATTTGATTTTGATCTGGTAAATGTTCACCAATAGCATAATAGCCATTCTTAATTCGTTTCCTAATTTCGTTTTCAATTTCAACGTACTTTAACATATTTATTTCCTCTCAATGATATTTTTTAATATAGATTGTATTTAGCATTTACTTTTTATTTTAAATGTATATACTTATAATTGAAACAGGTTACGAGGAGGTAAACCAATGAAACAATTACCTAAAAATTTTTTCTGGGGCAATTCAACTTCTAGTATGCAAACTGAAGGTGCATACGATGAAGATGGAAAAGGTGCTTCAGTTTATGATATTAGACCAGCAACTAAAAATAGTTCTGACTGGAAAGTAGCTATAGATGGGTATCATCGTTATCCCGAAGATATCCACTTAATGAAGGACTTAGGGATGAATTTCTATCGTTTTCAAATTTCCTGGAGTCGAGTCCAACCTAAAGGTGAAGGTGAATTTAATGAAAAGGGAATTCAATTCTACAAAAATTTAATTAATGAACTATTAAATAATGATATTCAGCCCATGATATGTTTATATCACTTTGATATGCCTTTATATCAAGCGCAAAAATACAATGGTTTCATTAATAAAAGAGTTGTTAATCATTTCTTCGAATATTCTAAAAAAATGGTTGAAGAATTTGGTGACCAAGTTAAGTATTGGATTACATTTAATGAACAAAACCTTTATGGATTTGGTGATGCTTTTCAGAGTAGTGGCTACCTAAAGGGACATAAAACACTCCATGATCTCTACCAAATACAACATAACGTTGCATTAGCTCATTCTAAAGTAGCAAATTATATCCACGATAATTATCCTACTTTAAAAATTGGTGGAATGGAAGCTTTTCAGGAAGCTTATCCTGCAACACCAAATCCTAATGATGTTGAAGCTGTCCGTAAATTTAAAGAATTTACAGATTATAATCTGCTAAGAATTTTTACTGAAGGTAAATACTCTGATGAAGTTGTCCAATTTATGAAGAACAATGGCTTAGATGATATTTTAAACGATAAAGATTTAGCTGAGATTTCCAAAACACGAAGTGATTTTATTAGTTTTAGCTACTATGCTACTTCTACTCTTGATAGTACCAAAATTCCTGTAGGAACGGCACCGAATTACTACGGAAATATGGGTGCTGCGAAGAATTCATATTTACAATCCAATGAATGGGGCTGGCAGATAGATCCAGAAGGTTTTCATAATGTTTTGATGGATCTTTATAACCGGACACATTTACCAATTTTTCCAATTGAAAATGGAATTGGTGTTCGCGAGCATTGGGATGGCATACATAAGATTAATGATGATTACAGAATAAAGTATCACCGTGCTCATATTCAAGCTCTGAAGGATGCAGTTAATGATGGTGCCAATGTTATCGGCTATTTAGGTTGGGGCTTAATAGATATTCCTAGTTCTCAGGGAAACGTTGATAAAAGATATGGTGTTGTTTACGTTAACCGTTCTAATCATGATCTGAAAGATCTTAAGCGCGTACCTAAGAAGAGTTATTACTGGTTGAAACAAGTAATTAAATCGAATGGTGAAATTCTTTAATTAGAGGGTAGTAATTATGAATGAAAATTCAAAATCTAAAAAAGTGTTTGATAAATTTACTAATGTTTGTGTGAAAGTAGGGAATGAAGTTCATTTAAGATCACTTCGAGATGCCTTTGCCGTACTTATGCCACTATTTATTTTAGCTGGGTTAGCGGTATTAATTAATAATGTTATATTTCCCTTGTTTGCTCACGGAGCATTATTGGCTAACTTGCAAATCTGGGGTACCGATGTAACTAATGGTACTTTGAATATTGCTGGTTTGGCTTTGGCACCAACTATTGGTTACACATTAGCAACTAATAAAAATTTTTCTAACAAAATTATGGCTGCAATAGTAGCATTAGCTAGTTTAGTTATTATCATGCCAAATAATATTCAATTAATGAAGGCAGGTACACAAAAGACTATTAATGTTACTGGTGGTTTATCTTTTAACAACCTTGGCACAACTGGGATGTTTGCTGGTATTATTATTGGTTTATTAGCCACAGCATTGTTTATTAAACTTTCTAAAGTTAAGCATTTAAAGATAAATTTGGGTGAAAATATACCACCTGCAGTATCAGCTTCATTTAATAATATGATTCCGGCTATTTTAACATTGAGTTTCTTTGCTTTAATATCTATGCTACTCAGTGTATTTGGCCACACTAATTTAATTAAATTAATTACTGATTTGATTCAAGAGCCTTTAAGAGCAATTAATACTAGTTTACCGGGGATGCTATTAATTTATAGTATTGGTAACTTCTTGTTCACATTAGGTATTCACCAAACAGTTATAAACGGTACCTTACTTGGCCCGTTACTTCTGTTGAATATGAATAAAAATATGGCTGCGTTTGCCGCTCATAAGCAGATACCTTATATTTTAACGAATACTTTTAGAGATACATTCGGTATGATTGGTGGTACTGGTTCAACCATTTGTCTGCTTATTGCCATCTTTGTCTTTTCAAAGATGAAGTCATCACGTGAGGTGGCTAAGTTATCATTAGCCCCAGGGCTATTTAATATTAATGAACCAGTTATTTTCGGGTATCCAATTGTCTTTAATATTCCAATGATGATTCCATTTGTTTTACAACCAGTTATCGGTATTTTAATTGCTTATTTCTTCACTGCTATTGGCTGGATGAATAGGGTAGTTGTTCTTGTTCCTTGGACAACGCCACCGTTAATTAATGCTTATCTGGCCACAGCTGGTGATTGGCGAGCAGTTGTTGTTCAGTTATTAATAATTATAATTGGTGTATTCTTCTATTTACCATTTATGATGATTAGTGAACGAGTTGTTGAGAAATCGGTTGAAATGGATAAATAAAATTTTATCCATATAAAAAACTTTACTGAAATTTTCAGCAAAGCTTTTTTAGTCTAGTTTTCTTGTAAAACAAATGTGTTCCAAGGTTTAATTAGTTTCAATAAATCCGAATCATTCTGATTTAGTTTACCTACTAAGTTTCGCCTGCCATCATTTGCAAAGGGTTGAAGAACAATTTGTAGCTCACCCTTATAACGGGCGTACTTTTCATTTACCACTACAATATCGCCACGATTAAACGTTCCTTTGTTATCATGGGCTGGGATATTTTCCTCACTATAAGTGATTCTTGGGTGGGTATCACGCAGTAAATAATCGGATGCATCCCCACGGTAAAGGTGTGGATCTTTCAGAATTATTTTCTTTTCTGTTTCTGTAAGTCCAGGCTTAAGGTCTACGTGTAAAACTGGGAAGGGATTGTTGAAGGCTTTAGCGGCAGCTTTCAATTCTTCTTCACTAGCATAAGCGTTACCAATGATTACGTCATCTATCATATTAGTTAGTCTTAAATGTGTTACTTGGCTGGCAATACTCCTGTTTCGATCACTTTCTAAAGTTGGTAAACCTTCGTGAACTGGCCAAGGACCAATCTTTGCGCTTGGCGAAGTGATAAATGCGGCGGTATGCAAGCCATACTTACAGTATTTCCTGGAATAATCTAAAAAAATATTTTCTCCTAAGCCGGTGTATTCTTGGGGATAGAAGTTATGACAACCAATTAAATTACTTCGGTCTGGATCATAAGACATGATACTGTCTAAATAATTAGTTCCACGGCTCATGTTTAGTTCAATTTTCAATCTATACGGATTGCGGGTCATTAATGCTTCTTCAATACCAGTAAAGCCTTCGTCTAAACGTAATCCCCATACTCTTAGTTTATTGAAAAAGCTTAAATCCTTGTAGTTGATCTTGAGTTCTTTAAATAATGCGGGGTTAATGTCAACGATTGTTTTAAAGCCTAACTTATTTGCATAATCAATGTCTTTCTTGAATATGCTTAATAGGTCTTCACCGTTGTCACCAATCAATTGTAGTAATGACGTAAATATTCGCTTATAACCGTATTTCTTTGCTAAATCCATATAAGTTTTGTCTTTAGCAAAGGTACTTTGATCTGGATAAATTGATATCCCTAGTTGCTTCATAAACTTCCCCTATATTTATGTGTAAAAATATTCTATATATCAGCATAACCATTTGGATGGTTTTTGTGCCATTTCCAAGCGGTAGCAATAACTGTATCAACGTTTTCATGTTTAGGCTTCCAACTTAAGACAGATCTGGCTTTGGTTGAGTCAGCAACTAATGAGTCAGGATCGCCGCCACGTCTTGGTCCCATGGTATAAGGAATATCAATGCCAGTGACTTTTTTAGCGGATTTCAAGATCTCTAAGTTGGAGTAGCCGTGAGCCGTTCCTAAGTTAAAGACATCGGATTTGTTTGTTTGCATTAAATGTTTTAAAGCCAAAATGTGTGCGTCAATTAAATCTTCTACTTGGACGTAATCACGGACATTTGTGCCATCTTTGGTATTGTAATCATCCCCAAAGATGGTAAATTTACCGTCACCAGAAATTGCACTTCTTAAAATGTTAGGTATCAAGTGGGTTTCTGGGTGGTGGTCTTCACCAATTTTACCATCGCTGGATGCACCGGCTACGTTAAAGTAACGAAGGGCAATTGACTTTATCCCGTCTGCTTTATCTGCCCAATGCATGATCATTTCCATCATTACCTTGGTTTCACCATATGGATTGATGGGGTCAAGGGGTGTGTCTTCAGTAATTGGCAACTTTTTAGGAATACCATAAGTAGCCGCACTGGAAGAAAAGATTAAGTACTTAACTTGGGCGTCATTCATTGCCTTTAGAAGTGAAATCATACCGGTGACATTATTATCGTAATATTTCAACGGTTTTTTAACGGATTCTGGGACTAATGAATAGGCAGCAAAGTGCATTACAGCGTCTATTTTTTCATCCCGTAAGATCTTACTTACAAGAAAAGTATTTTCAATATCACCCTGATAAAACTTTGCCTTTGGATCAACCGCTTTTCTGTGACCGGTGTACAAGGCATCAAGGACAACAACGTCATTGCCTTCTTTGACTAATTCTCTGACGGCGTGTGAGCCAATGTAGCCGGCACCGCCAACAACTAATACGCGCATTTTTGCCTCCATATAATAATTATTTATTAAGCTAAGTTTAGCACAAAAAGAATAAAAAATTTGCCAGACTCTACCTATTATTAATACGTTGAAAATATTCGCAATTTAATTTATACTTACTAAAGGTAATAGAAAAGAAAGAAGAATTAAAATGCTTCATAATTCAACTATTGATAAACAGATTAATCATAGATCAATCCGTAAATTTAAAGATGAGACTTTAAGTAAAGAACATTTGGAAACTTTATACACTGTTTTTCAACACACTGCCACCAGTATGTTTATGCAGAATGCTTCAATTTTGCACATTAGCGATAAAGATAAGAGGGCAAAAATCCAAAAGCTTTGTAACCAAAAATACGTTGGTGCCGAAGGTGATTTGTTTGTCTTTGTAGTAGATTTATACCGTAATCAGCAGATCAGAAAACAGTTGGGTAAAGATGATGGTCGCGTTCATACAACCGATATTTTCTTTCAGGCGATGGAAGATACCTTGTTAGCCTTTCAAAATGTGGCTAATGTGGTTGAAAGCATGGATTTAGGATATGTACCACTTGGTTCGATTAATGATCATCCGTTGAAGATGTTGAAGGTATTGGATTTACCGAAGTTGACCTTTCCAGTTTTGGGGATGCAGGTAGGGATACCTGACCAAAAGCCGCAATTAAAACCACGTTTGCCTTTGAAATTCACGGCATTTGAGAATAAGTATAATAAGGATTTTCAAGTTAAGGATTTGAAGCATTATGATCAGGTGGTAACAACCTATTACGATTTGAGGGATGCTAACCGCCGGATTGATTCGTTTACTAAGCAGATTACTGGTAAGAAGTTGGATAATCACGAAACAGACCGTGATCAGATACCTGAAGAGTTACATAAGCAGGGTCTATGCTTAGATTGGAAATAATTTAATATAATATAGGTAGATAAAAAATAAAGTCATGCATTCAATTGCATGGCTTTTCTAGTTTTGGTATAATTCTATTGTTATACGTGATGTATAGAGTTGTGTGCATGACGTATAGTATTGCTGATTTAGCTCAGTCGGTAGAGCGTTTCCCTCGTAAAGAAAAGGTCGCCAGTTCGATTCTGGCAATCAGCATAAAAAAGTATCATTTTACTTGATTAACCTTGATTTATCAACGTTTTATGAAGATAAGTTAAGGTTAATTTTTTTGTATAAAGAAAAATAATGCACATTAAGTGCACTCTGTTCTTTTGTTAAAGTGCAATTTTTGCACGCGGTTTTTTGAGAGTGGAATAATGAATAAAGACTCTTATCTATGAAAGTAGGTCAGGGTCTTTTTTCTACAAAAGAAATTAGTGAATGGTTGGGAAATGCTTGCTCATCCCAACAAATTATTAGATTTGTGGATTATTGCCGGAATAGTTGCCATTGCTGGCATTACCACTTCATTTCAAGGCTTGAACCAATTCGTAGACGATAGGGTGAATAGAACCAGTGACGACCTTAGATTGACTGATATCTCACCGCTGTCCCAATCTCTAAGTTATATACTTTCTGCTAGTTTAATTTCTTTTGTCATGCAGATTTTTGTTTTTGCAATTGTGACCATTTATTTTAGTTTAACCGATCATATAAAAATTTTCGTAAATGATCTTTGGCCTAGTTTAGGCATTATGCTTTTAGCCGCTGTCGTTGATACTGTATTAAATTTAATTATTGTTGCTTTTATTCATAAAGAGAAAACTTTCAATATTATGTCTTCAATTCTTGGTGCATTATCGGGCTTTTTAGTAGCCTCGTATTTCCCAATTGGACTTTTGCCGAAAGTAGCACAAGATTTAGTAAAATTAACACCAGGTAGTTATCAAGCAATCTTTGTGCGTAATCTTCTTATGTCTGATCAGATTAAGAAGCAAGTGCCAACGACATTGGTTAAACGTTTTAAAAATTTTCTAGGTTGTCAAATTAAACTTGGTGGACATCTTTTAACCGATGAGCAAGTAGTATTTGTCTTAGCTGGAATGGGCGTAATTTTATTACTCGTGGTTGCTTTTATTAATTTGATTGTTAATAGGAAGAAAAAATAAAATTACTGGTTAGAAAACTAGATATAATAAAAAATCGCATTCATAGTGAACGCGATTTTTTGATATTAATCTTCTACTTTTTTAGCTTCTTTTATGGCTTTCATGATTGTTGGATTCTTTGAGTGGCAATCCTTAATCATTTGTAAATCTTTTCCGCTTAATTTAACAACGTATTTACTCATTTAACTTTTTCCTTCCTATATAAAATACATTTTTACTATAGCACTAAAGAATAAAAAAATTCCACACTATCGTAATAATGTGGAATTTTTATTTATTATTCGGATTTAGTTTTAAACAATTTTATATAAGTTAAGGGCTTTTTGAGCAACTAAGTTAACTAAATTCCATTGCTTATCATAAGTTGGTGAGAAGAAGAAGTCAGCTTCGGCTAAGTCTTCCAAAGTCAACTTGCTTCTGATTGCTAAGCTTAATACGTTAGCTTCACCACTTATATCGTAAGAAGAAAGAACTGAACCGCCTAAAACTTGGTGTGTATCTTGATTGAAGACAATTGAAATGTAACATTCAGGATTATCAGAATCTGGAATGTAATCAGGTCTTAAGTGATCTTTTAATACAATTTCTTTGGCATTGATGCCGGCACGTTTAGCATTCTTTTCGCTTAAACCGGTTGTAATGGCGTGTGCGTTGAATACTTCAAGTAATTGTGCACCAACAATACCTTTGAATGGGCGACTTGGCTTTTCTTCAAATAAGTGTTCTGAAACATATTGTGCTTCATGTCTTGCAGCGATAGCTGATGGAATTGGAACCTTTGTGTTAGCTGGAATATTGAATGGGAAGATTGCGTCCCCGATTGCGAATACATCATCAACATTGGTCTTAAGATAATCATTAGTCTTAATGTAACCACGCTTATCTAAGTCAACTGTACCTTTAATCCAATCAGTGTTTGGAGTAATGCCGACGGCAATGATAACGAGATCAGTCTTAATGTCACCCTTATTAGTGGTAATAGTTTCAACTTTGCCGTTACCTTTAAAACCTTCGACTTTAGTATCCATTGCTAGCTTAACGTTGTTCTTCTTCAATTCTTTTTCAAAAACATCAGTGAAGTCATCGTTTAAGTAGTTCTCTAATGGCTTGTGTCCTGCATCGATCAAGGTTACATTTTTGCCAGCTTTTTCGAAAACTTCAGCTGCAGCAATACCATTACCAGCACCGATAACGGCAACATTCTTAATTGAATCGTCATGTTGAGCATCGTTAATCTTCTTTGCCCAATCATAACCACGCATTAATAATACGTTCTTAAGGTCGATTCCTGGTAAAGGAAGCTTGGCAGGGTTAACACCTGAAGAAATAATTAACTTATCGTACTTAATTTCCTCATTTTTACCACTGTCAGTATGGGTAACTGTAACAGTCTTCTTATCAGGATTAAGTTTAGTTGCTTTAGTGTTGTTGAAGATCTTTCCACCAACTTTGGTTAAATCTTCTGGCTTAAAGTTTCTAACATTGTCCATGCCAGTAGTTTTACCTTCAAGAAATAGCTTCATGCCACAAGACATAAAGGAAACGAAATCACCTGCTTCAAGAACAGTAACGTCGACGTTCTTATAACGATCTAAAATTTCAAATGCTGCTTCATGACCACCATGAGAAGCACCGACAATAACTACTTTTTGTTTTTCCATATAAAAAGCCCCCTATAAAGATGTATCTTTGGTTAATACATTCATATTCAGATTAGCACAGCAGATTTAAACTAGCATAGAAAGTGCTTTAGAACTTATTTCACATTATTAAAAGGAAAGTTACTTTGTAGTTATGTTGCAAAATACATTTTTGTCTAGACCATTTGCTAGCAGCAAATGCATATATTTGTACTATACAATATTAGTAATAAATGCTGCTGGAATAGCATTTATGTAAAATAAAATTTTATATTATTTGTGTTACAAATATTACAGGAATGTCTCATTGAGTAACGTTTTCTTAATACCTGAGTGATACTTCTGTTACGATTCTGAAATTTTCACCTTGTAGTATAGAGACAGTCCGATGGATTTAAAGAGACATATTTTTTTAAATTCGTTAGAAGAGAAATAGATATGAAATTACTACAAAGTTTATAATTTATAAGGAGAGAATACTTTTGAAGATCAAATCTATCTTAGTTAAATCAGCAGCTGTAGCAGCGTTATCCGTAACAGGTGTTGTTGCATTGAATAGTGTAAAGACTGAAAACGTACAAGCCGCAACAGTTCAAAATGATGTATCTGTTGCCACTGTAAATTCAGATCACTCAGTTCGTGTTTGGAATAATTACGAAAATCCAAAAGCTACTGGTCAAGTTTTACCAAGTAATTCTTCATGGAAAGTTATTAAGACTGCTTATGATGCAAAGGGTCATAAATGGTATGACTTAGGTAAAGATCAATGGGTTATGGCCAAGCATATGAATGGTGGTCAAGGTGCAACCAAGCAAGTAACTACTGATACACAAGAAAATGCAGCACCTGCTAAGTCAACTACTACTAATACTTCTTCAAATGCATCCAGTGCTTCAAATGTATCTGGTTCAGATGCAAGTGCCAAGGCTTGGATTGCTAGTCATGAATCTGGTGGTTCATACGGTGCACGTAACGGTCAATATGTAGGTAAGTATCAACTTTCAGCATCTTACCTTAATGGTGATTACTCAGCTGCTAACCAAGAAAAAGCTGCAGACAATTATGTAAGTAGTCGTTATGGTTCATGGTCAGCTGCTAAATCATTCTGGCAATCAAATGGCTGGTACTAATGGCTAAATTTGAATAATAATTGAATAAAATTTAAGGAGATGGTTCATTGAACCGTCTTCTTTTTATTTTGCAAATTTTCTCTAATACTTTATTTCATAATTTCCTAAATTATTACATAATAAATTGATAAACCCTGTTATAGCGCTATTTGTCACTTTTGCAGATGTCATATATTTATGAATATTACAAAATTATCTGTCAAAGTAATATTTTCTTAACTTCCTAGATATGGTTCTGCAATCTACGCAGGGTACTATATATATTGTCAGTTGATGACATACGAAAGAGATGTGCCTAGTTGCACGTCGTTCAATTAGAAAATTAATCAAAGAGATATATATAATTTATAAGGAGAGAATACTTTTGCAGATCA
>ENA-UOOK01002766-UOOK01002766.1-fermentation-metagenome-genome-assembly--contig:-NODE-2766-length-20890-cov-61.641901_pt1 | contig 20890 bp, 20 predicted proteins | sample MGYA00245777_ERZ724023 | MGnify/ENA primary metagenome ERZ724023 (study PRJEB28704, sample SAMN03018312) | fermentation metagenome | biome: anthropogenic terrestrial biome; feature: soil...
TTTTAGTATCTTTTTTAGGCTCTTTTATTAATTTTTCCGCTTGTGTTTTTTTTGCTTTAGTTTTGGAAATAATTTCCTCAACTGGCTCTGCCCTTTTTATATTATTTCTTTCGCAATACTCATAAATTATATCGAGAATATCATCTCCAAATTGTTTTAGTTTAACTTTGCCAATCCCTTTAATTTTACCTAATTCAGTTAGATTTTGTGGTAATTTTTCCACTAATTCTCTTAAAGTTTTATATGGTAAAATTTTATAAACATCAATTCCTGAATCTTCAGCTAAAGACTTTCGCCATGCGTTTAATTCTGCAAACAAATTTTTATTTTCAGTATGCGAAGAATAAACCGTAGGTCTGTTAAATTCAGATTTAAAATCAACTTCGGTATCGGATAAAGCTCGTAAATATTTTAAAGTTTCAAATTTTTCAACAGAAGCCTGCATTGCTCCTAACTTCAATTTTAATTCTAATTCAAATCTATTAATGGCATTATCCATTTCATTGCTTATTTCTTTATTGTCGCAATCAAAATATAAGCTTTTGAACTTGGAAATAAAAATAAAATTAAATTTCTCGATATAATACTTAGAAGCCTTGGCAATTCTATCTAAAATTTGCTCTGAATTTTCAGGTAATTCTTCTTTATTTGTATTAAATAAATAGTTTAATTGCTTAATAAATTTATCATTAACGTCAAAAATTTCGCTTTGTGCTTGTGCTGTGATTTCCTCAAATATTTTCACAAACCCCTCACCAAATCTTAAAATATTTTCAGTATAAATTTTCTTAACTGAAAAATATCTCTTTTTCAGATTTAAAAAATCAAATTGTTCTAAAATTAAATTTTGTTGATAAATCAATTTTGAATCTTGTAGTTTTTCTTGGTCGGGTGCATTTTCTGCAGCATTTTCATTGAATCTCGAAATTGTTGAATCTGTTTTTATTGCCGAACTTGGAATTTTTGAAATTAAAACCAAACCTTCTAACGATTTACAACGGCTCAAAGCAACATACACTTGTCCAAAAGCAAAAGCAGCATTTACATCTATAATTGCTTTCTCAAATGTCAAACCTTGACTTTTATGAACAGTTATTGCCCAAGCCAATTTTAAAGGATATTGCTCAAAACTACCTATAACTTCTTCATCAATTTCCTTAGTTTCGTTATTCAATGTATATCTTACATTTTCCCACATTTCTGTTTTAACATAAATTTCATCTTGGTTATCACATTTTACAACAATTAAGTCTTCAACAAATTTTGTAATAATTCCAATCTTACCATTATAATATAGTTTCTCAAATGAAGAATCGTTTTTCACAAACATTACCTGAGCACCGACTTTAAGTTCTAATTCATATTCTGTTGGATACATATATTCAGGAAAGTCGTCTTTTATTTTTGCTTTAAATTTTTTTGAACGCAATTTTATTTTCTTTAATTTCTCATCGTTAATCTCTTGAGCATTAGCATTATGCGTTGTTAATGTTATATATCCTTCATTTTCATTCAAATTAAAATCTGGCTCATATCGAGAGTTTAAAAGCTCAATAGACTTTTGCGAAACTTTATTTTCTCGAATTTCTCCAAGCAATGAAATAAAAGTCTCATCAGACTGGCGATAAATATGTTTTAATTCTATTGTAACAAGTTCGGTTTTTTGCAATGCTTTAGAACTAAAAAAGAAAGCCGAATCATAAAAATCTCGCAAAATATTCCATTCATCTTCTTTTACTACTGGTGCTAACTGATGCAAATCGCCAATCATAAGCAACTGTACACCACCAAATGGTTTATCAGTATGACGATATTTTCTTAAAACATCATCTACAGCATCTAACAAATCTGCACGCACCATGCTAATTTCGTCAATTACCAACAAATCAAGACTTTGTATAAGTTTAATTTTATTCCTACTTAATTTATAGGTATAAGCAGAATTGTCAGTTTGCTCATTTTTAGAATTTTCAGATATTGTAGTATAAGCACTAATAAAAGGCGAAAATGGTAATTGAAAAAAGGAATGTATTGTTACTCCACCTGCATTAATTGCTGCCACACCTGTAGGTGCAACCACAACCATACGCTTAGGACAATATAATTTTAAATTTTTTAGAAAAGTAGTCTTTCCTGTGCCTGCTTTTCCTGTTAAAAATATATTTTTATGTGTATAAAGCACAAATTCTTGTGCTAATTTTAATTCCTTATTCTCAAAATTTTCCATATGGTGCAAAATTGCAACAATAATACAAAAAAAATTAAAAAAAAGGAATATAAATCAGTTAAAAGTTAAAAGAGTTTTTAGTTTTTAGTGTTTAGTTTTTAGTGTTTAGTTGTTAGTGTTTAGTTGTTTAGTTAGACAACTTTAAAAACTTTATAAACTTTTAACTAATTTTATTGTGTTGCCCTTGCGGGCAATCCTTTGACAGACTTGTTTTGTACTCACGTACAACCCACATTAGCTCACTCAAACGCCCATGTCGCTCGCTCGGATTTACAATCCGAGTGCTTGGTTATGTTACACTCGGATTACAAATCCGAACGAGCGAGGGACTTTATTCTTTTACGAATTTTTGAATTTTATTATCAGTTTTTATGAAATATATTCCTGATTTTAAATTGCTGATATTTACACTTTTAACTGCTTCTGTAGTTTTATACAATACTCTTCCTTGTATATCAATTATTTCAGCTTGAGTTTCTTCGTTAAAATATAAGTTATCTTTTGCTGGATTTGGATAAATTGACAAAGTATTAAGTTGATTTTTTTCTAAAGATGCTGGGTCTTCGCCCGATTTTGAGTTTGCATTTAAGCGTGTAATTACAAAATTATCATTATAAAATCCATTTTCGCCAAAATTTGTATCAATTACACCAGTTGTCGAAAATTTACTTAAAAACAGTTTACCTTCTTTACCTTTACCAGAAACAATAATATCTCCATTATTTTCTATAATTTTATTAAAATATTCATAATCCAAATTAAAATCTTGCACAATATCCATAAGCCATACTCCATTATTTGCAAAATCTGTTACTAAGTTTCCGTTTTGGTCTAATTTACATAATGCCAACTCATAATTACCGTCTCCTTTAAATTCATTAAATCCTGCTACAAGGACAGACTGGTCGTCTAAAACATAAATAGATAGTGGAACAATTCTATATGTTGCATTATCTGTTTAATAAGCATTTCCTTCTTGTCCAAAACTTTCATCTAAATTCCCATCGTAATTATATTTTGAGATATAACATTTAACTTCTGAAAAATCAAGATGATTTCTTTTTCCGACTAATAGAAAATCACTGCTTCCAAAACTTGCACAATTTGCAAAAACATCATCATTTAATGCTGTATTGATTATTATTTTCCCATTATTTCCAAAACTTTCGTCTAAATTTCCATTTTCAGCAAATTGCATAAACATTGCTTGTGAATCGCCAAAATAGGTTTCGCTAAAATAGCCAAATACTAAAATTTTGTTTTCATTAGTTATTTGAGAACTATATATTCTTGCATTTGCATAATCTGTCAAGATCATCACTCCTTCGTTCCCAAAAGTTTCCATAACAACTCCATTTGCATCTGTTTTTATTATGGATAAATAATGATAATCACTAGGTTGGCTTCCAATTTTGCTTGCTATTGCAATTATATTTCCGTTATCATCAAAATCTATAAAATAAACATCTGATGCATCTACGCTTGTTATTACTCCTTGATTTCCAAAAGTATTATCAAGCGAAAAAGATTGTGAACTAGCACTTGTAGCTAGCAATAAAATAAAAATAGTTGAACATAGACTTGCTATGGCTTTTTGTAGGGTATTACCTCTCTTAACCGCAAAAAGATTTGTTTTTAGTTATTTCATTTTACAACAAATTAAATTAATTATTAAACAACAATACAAATATAGCATTTATTTTTATAAAAAGCAAATTTTTGTGTTTTTTTATTTAGGGTAGATTGACATTTTTTGTTAGTATGCTTTTTTTCGGCATTAAAATTGCATTTATAAAATTAATTTTTTGTAATCAAATACAAATATTATTTTTACGGTCTAAAATTTTGAAATTATGTTTTTAGAAGGAATATTATCAATTTCGGGTCAGGCAGGGCTTTTTAAGTTAATTTCAAAAGGCAACAACAACGTTATTGTTGAATCGCTAAATACAGGTAAGCGCATGCCTACTTTCACAAGTTCAAGAATTAGCACACTTTCTGATGTTGCTATTTACACAGACGACAATGAAGACATCTCATTACGAGAAGTTTTAATTAAAATGTTTGAAAAATTTAATGGTGAAACTATAAAAATAGGTAAAGATTCAAATAAAGAACTTGCCCAAATGTTAGAATCTGTACTTCCTAATTATGACAAAAGTAGAGTTTATATTTCCGATATTAAAAAACTTACAAATTGGTATAATAGCTTAATTGAGCATAAAATACTAACTAAGGAAAATATAAAAATCGAAAGTGAAGAAGCAAAAAAATCTGCTGAAAAAGAAAATAATGCTACTGAATAAAATAAAAAAGCTGTCTTAGAAATTTCTTTGACAGCTTTTTTATTATTTGTTCTTGAAAACTTATTTTAGAATAGTTTTTTATTAATTTTATTAATAATTTACTGAATGAATTTCAAAATAAGCTTCTGGGTGTTTACATGCTGGACAAGTTTTTAATGCTTTTTTGCCTTTATGTACATATCCGCAGTTGCGACACATCCATTCTACTTCTTCTTCTTTTTCAAAAACTTTGTTATTTTTTACATTGTCAAGAAGTTTTAGATAGCGTTTTTCGTGTTCGGCTTCAACTTTTACTATCATTCTAAAAGAAGTTGCAATTTCTTTAAAGCCTTCTTTTTCTGCAATATCAGCAAATGCAGGATATAATTCTGTCCATTCTTCATTTTCGCCCATTGCAGCAGCTTTCAAGTTTTCGGCAGTTGTTCCAACTTTACCAGCTGGGTACATTGCTGTAATTTCAAGATTTTCGCCAGACTCTAAATATTTGAAAAAAGTTTTTGCATGTTCAAATTCTTGTTCTGCTGTTTCTAAAAAAATCGCTGCGATTTGTTCAAAACCTTCTTTTTTTGCAGTTTTCGCAAACATTGTATAACGTGAGCGAGCTTGAGATTCACCTGCAAATGCTTTCAATAAATTTTGTTCTGTTTTTGTTCCAATAATACTCATAATAAATTTTAATTTTAAGTTATACTTTTTTTTAATATTATTTTGTGTTAAAAATAAACTTTTTATTTGTAATTTTGTTTACATAATAAACAATAATTTTATAATTTAAAAACATTCTAAATATTACGACTATGTTAAATTCAAAAATCGAAAAAATTTTAAACGAGCAAATCGAAAAAGAAGGCTTTTCAGCTAATCTTTATTTAGCTATGGCAAGCTGGACAGAAACTCTTGGAATGAGTGGTACAGCTAGTTGGTTATATGCACAAGCAGAAGAAGAAAAAATGCATATGATGAAATTTGTATCTTATATTAATGAAAGAGGTGGTCATGCAATTATTCCTGCATTCGAAAAACCTGCAAGCTCTTGGAAAGATATTTTTGTTATGTTCGATGAAGTTTTAAAACACGAACAATATATCAGCAAGAGTATTAATGACATTTTAGAATTAGCAATAAAAGAAAAAGACTTTGCTACTCAAAATTGGATACAATGGTTTGTTTCAGAACAAGTTGAAGAAGAATCTTCTGTTCAAGGAGTTATTGACAAACTTAAATTATTAGGAAAAGCAAGTCTATATATGTTCGACAGAGATATTATGTCGTTCAGAAATGACGTAGAAGACGCTGAATAATTGAAAAGTATAAAATAATTTATATTTTTATGTGTAAGCCACAGAATTAAAGTGATTGTAAATTTATAAAAATGAAATTTGTACCCGAAAGATATAAAATAAAAGATGAAAGAATGAAATCTTTCATTGATACCGAAGAAATTGAAGGCTATTTAGAAGAAACCAAAAATCCTTCTAAGGAAGAAGTTCTAGCTGTTATTGAAAAGTCATTGAATAAAAATAGATTAAATCTAAGAGAAACGGCAATTTTAATAAATGCTGAATCTCCAGAATTGATTAATCTTATAAAAGAAGGTGCACGCACACTAAAAGAAAAAATTTACGGAAACCGCATTGTACTTTTTGCTCCATTATATATTGGAAATAAATGTAAAAACAACTGTCTTTATTGCGGTTTCAGGATTTCGAACAAAGATGCAAACAGAAAAACTTTAAGCGACGAAGAAATTATTAAAGAAATTGAAGTTCTTGAAGACAATGGTCAAAAAAGATTAATTTTAGTTTACGGCGAACACGATTCTTACAATCCTGAATATATTGCCCATACTGTACGTTTGGCGTATAGTGTTAAAAAAGGCAGAGGTGAAATAAGACGTGTAAACATCAATGCAGCACCGCTTGATATTGAAGGTTTTAGAACAGTTCAGCGTTCTGGAATTGGAACTTATCAAGTTTTTCAAGAGACTTACCATCAAGAAACTTATAAAAAATATCATGTTGCGGGTCCAAAAAAAGATTATGATTATAGATTAACATCTTTGGATAGAGCCCAAGAAGCTGGCTTAGACGATGTTGGGATTGGTGCTTTATTTGGTTTGTATGATTGGCGTTTTGAAGTTTTAGCTTTAGTTCGCCATGTTAATCATCTTGAAGCCTGCTATAATGTTGGTCCACACACAATTTCTTTTCCACGAATAAAAGATGCATCAGGATTAAATATTGATGATAAATATTTAGTTTCTGACGAAGAATTTGTAAGACTTATTGCTATTCTTAGACTTGCAGTTCCATATACAGGATTGATTTTAACAGCTCGCGAACCAGCAGTTATAAGAGACGAAGTTATGCGTTTTGGTGTTTCACAAATTGATGGTGGTACAAAATTGGAGTTAGGTTCTTATGCAAATTCACAAAACGAAAAACAAGATTTAAACAAAGAACAATTTGAAATAAACGACACAAGATCTTTGGGCGAAATTATTGGCGAACTTTTAGACAAAGATTATATTCCATCTTTCTGTACTGCATGTTACAGATTAGGTCGCACAGGCGAACATTTTATGGAATTTTCTGTACCAGGATTTATTAAGCGATTCTGTACTCCAAATGCTCTTTTAACTCTAACAGAATATTTGATAGACTATGCAAGCGATGAAGTTAAAGAAAAAGGTTGGAAACAAATAGATAAAGAAATTGCTAAAATAGAAGACCCAAAACTTGCAGAATCTATTAAAGAAAAAATTGAAAAAATTAAACAAGGCGAACGCGATTTATATTATTAAAATTATGAAAAAAGAATTAAATATAGTAGTTATCAAGATAGCCGACAGAATAAAAGAAGCTGGACTTGTTCAAAAAACTCTAAGCGACTATAACGAAATTATCAAAACAAGATTTGGATTTCATGAGCTTAGTACAGAAGTTTGCAGTCGGCAAGCCTTGATAATTTTAGAGCTAGCAGGCGAATTAGAGCAAGAAAAGAAATTAGTTTCCGAACTAAATCAAATTGGTGGTATTAAAACAGAAGTAATGAATTTTGAATTATAATTATGGAATACAATATTGTAAGTATTTTGGTAAAACAGCCACAATTAGATGCAAGTAAATTACAAAACTTATTTCGAGATTACGGCTGTATTATTCGAAGCAGATTAGGACTAAATCAAACAGCAGTTAAAGGTGGAATTATTATATTAGAACTTTCAGGAGATTCAAATCAAATTGATTTATTTTTGGAAGATTTAAAAACTTTTAAAGGAATAGAATATAAATTTGTGAAAATTTAAAGTAAATGACGAAAATTCTTGCTCTATCTGAAGCTAATGCGATTGCTTTTCATGGAATGGCTTTAATTGCAAAATCAAAAGTTGCTATAAGTGCAACAGAAATTGCTGAACTAACAAACTCATCAAAACATCACACTTCTAAAGTGATGCAAAGATTGGTAAAATCTGGTTTAATAGGTTCAACACGAGGACCAAGTGGTGGTTTTTTTCTAAAGAAAAAGCCAACAGAAATTAAAGCTATTGACATCTTAGAAGCTTTAGAAGGCAAAGTTGACCTTAAAGATTGTCCTATTGACAATATTCACTGTCCTTTTGGCTCATGTCTATTAGGTAATGTATGCAACGAAATTGGAACAAAACTAATTAATCATTTGCAAACACATACTTTACAAGATATGATTAATAATATAGCTAACGAAGATATTTTAGTAAAGAAATAAAAGCAATTACCAAAAATATCAACACTCAGAAATTTGTCTGAGTTTCATGAGCAGGCACATACACATCTAAAATACTACTACAAACTCAATTATTTTTCCTATAAAACACCATTAAAGCATTTTTTATTTATACAGAAAATAAAATCTTACAAATCAAATGTTAATAAAAAAACATATTTTATTTCTTATAAAAATAGAGTTTTACTCAAAAATAAATATCTTTGTACCAAGAGAACATAAAGCTATCTTGTTATGAGTAACGAAAAAAAATTTGGAACATCAGCCGTTTATTTTACCGCTCTTTCTACTATTGTTGGTGCAATTGTTTTTTTGCGTTTTGGGTTTGCAGTAGGTTCTGTTGGTTTGTGGGGAACATTTTTACTTATTATAATTGGACATTTAGTTACAATTCCTACTGCACTTGCTATATCTGAATTAGCTACAAACAAACGTGTTGAAGGTGGAGGCGAATATTTTATTATTTCACGTTCTTTTGGTCTAAATATTGGTGCTACTTTGGGCATACTACTATATCTTTCTCAAACAATTAGCGTAGCCTTTTATATTGTGGCATTTACAGAAGCTTTTGATTTTCTCTTTAATTATTTTCAGAATAATTTAGGAATTGTTCTTCCAAAGCAAGTAATTAGTGTTCCTGCTATGCTCCTACTTTCTGTATTAGTTCTCAAAAAAGGTGCTAATATGGGTTTAAAAGTATTGTATATTTCAGGCTCTGTTGTTTTGATTGCTATATTAATGTTTTTCTTTGGCAAACCAGTTGACGGACCAGGTATAGATTATTTTAGTGCAAATGCTACAATGAAAAATACTGGAGATATGTTTTTTGTTTTAGCAATTATATTTCCTGCCTTTACTGGAATTACTGCTGGCGTTGGACTTTCTGGCGATTTAAAAAATCCCGGAAAATCAATTCCTATTGGCACAACAGCCGCAACCTTTACTGGCTTGATTTTATATTTACTTATTTGCTTAAAATTTGTAAACTCTGCACTACCAGCTGATTTATTAAACAACCAATTAATTATGTCTGACATTGCTATTGGTGGAAAAATTCTAATTCCGCTTGGCTTAGCTGCTTGTACTTTCACATCTGCATTAAGCTCTATTATGGTGGGACCACGCACACTACAAGCTCTTGCTTTAGACGATTCTCTACCAATAAAAAGCAGAAATAAATGGTTGAGCAAAACTAGAAAAAAAGATAATGAACCTATTAATGCTTCATTTGTTACATGCATTATAGCTATGATTTTTGTTGCTTTTGGTAGTGTTGACTCGGTAGCACAAATCATTTCTATGTTTTTCTTAGTTACATACGGAAGTTTATGTTTAATTTCTTTTCTACACCATTTTGGTTCTTCTCCAGCATATAGACCGACATTCAAATCGAAATGGTATATTTCTTTTGCAGGATTTATAATTTCAGTATGGGCAATGTTTCAAATTAACTTTGTTTATACACTAGTAGCATACGGAGCTATAGTTTTACTATATATTTATATGGAACATTATCACAGTGACCGCAAAGGATTTTCGGCAATATTTGCAAACACTATTTTCCAAATGAATAGAGGATTACAAATATATCTTCAAAATAAAAGGAAAAAAGCTTCGGAGCAAAATAATACGGAAGAAGAGTGGCGTCCTAGTGCGATCTGTATTTCTAGAAATACTTTTAAGCGAGACTCTGCCCTAAAGCTACTCAACTGGATTTCTTATAAATATGGATTTGGTACTTATTTACACTTAATTGATGGCTACTACTCAAAAAAGACCAACGAACAAGCAAAAGCTGAACTAAAACGTTTACTTAGCAATCTTGATTCATCTAATCAAGTTTATATCGACACTCTTATTTCGCCATCAATCACATCGGCTATTTCGCAATCTATTCAAACACCAGGAATTTCAGGCATGGATAACAATATGGTTATTTTTGAATATCTGAAAAGCAAACCAGAGAACGACTTGCACGATATAATAACTAATTTCCGCATGGTAAACGCAGGTGGATTTGATGTTTGCATTTTAGGAACAAGTCGCAAACCACTTTTATATAAAAATGGTATCCACATTTGGGCAAGTCGTTTTGATACTAATAATACTAATTTAATGATTTTACTTGGGTTTATTATAATGGGGCACCCAAGTTGGAAAAGAGCAAATATTAAAATCTTTAACGTGTGCTATGCTCAAGATGCCGAAGAAATTAGAAAAAACATGCACGAACTGATTAACAGCGGACGTATGCCTATTACAGATACCAATATTGAAATTATTGTACGAGATGAGAATACATCTATAAAAGAAATTATCAACAAACGTTCTATTGACGCAGGACTAACTATGGTTGGTTTTGATGAAAATTCATTTAAAAAAGATGACGACATTTCTCTTTTCGAAGGTTATGATCAAATTGGAAATGTTCTATTTGTGCATTCAAATGGCGAAAAAATAATTAAATAAAACTTAAAATTACACTTACTTAAAAATAATATAATAACATGAAAATTTTACAATACTTCGATATCAAACGCGAAATGGAAAGTTTTGACTCCATTCACGCCGAAATAGAAAAGGGAATTGTTTTTAAAGGTACTAACTTATGGATTTTGATGTGTGCCATTTGGGTAGCATCTGTAGGATTAAACATGAATTCTACAGCCGTAATCATTGGAGCAATGCTTATTTCGCCACTTATGGGTCCGATAAACGGCATGGGATATAGCATTGCCACTTACGACATGAGTATGTTAAGACAAGCTATTAGAAACTTTACGTTTGCAGTTATTGTAAGTTTACTCACATCAACTTTTTATTTTCTAATAACTCCTGTTAGTACAGCTCATTCTGAATTGTTGGCACGAACAAGTCCTACTATTTATGACGTTCTTATTGCTTTCTTTGGAGGACTAGCTGGAATTTTAGCAATTAGTAGTAAGCTAAAAGGCAACGTAATTCCAGGCGTTGCTATTGCTACTGCTCTTATGCCACCTATTTGTACTGCTGGCTACGGATTAGCTACTTTGCAGTTTAATTTTGTGTTTGGAGCATTATACCTTTTTACTATTAACACAGTATTTATTGCTTTCGCAGCATTTGTAGTTTGTCAAGTTTTAAAATTCCCTATCCGCAGTATAGTTGATCCAAAAAAACGCAAAAGAATAGAACAAGCGATATGGGTAATTTTATTGATAATAATTGTTCCAAGTGTCTTTTTTGGATACAAATTAGTGCCAACAAGAAAATTTTACTGAAAAATCTAAACAATACATACAAAACATTTCTGTTCTAAGCAACACTTACTTGATTGATAATAATATTGATGCTAACCAACGAACAATAAGTCTTATGTATTCTGGCTATGGACCATCAGAAGAAGATATGATAAAAATAAAAGAAACTGCACTAGTTTTTGATCTAGATACTTCAAAAATTGATATTATTAGTGGTACAGATGCCGAAATATTAAGACAAAGCACTAATCGCTATATTAGTGAAACGCAAGAATTGGAAGGCAAATTAAATGCCGCAAATTCTAATTTAAAAAATACTCAAAACACTTTAGATAGCATTAGAAATATACCTAAAATAGGCGAAAATCTATTAATGGAAATCAAAAAACTTTATCCACAAATTGAAGCTTGTTCATACGCCGAAACAATTATCTATCAAGACAGTATCCAATCATCGCTAATACCTATGGTAATTTTCACTACAGAAAAAACTTTAAATCGCAGCGACCAAGATAAAATATCAGAATGGGTTCAAACACGCGTAAATAATAATGATGCAAAAACATATTTTGAATTTAATGAATGATAACACTAATCAGTACTAATAAATTTTATTTGCAAAAATAGCAAAACTAAATTGCGTATATTTTTGCACTTATATTAAATTCTGTATTGAGTTCTTATTTAAAAGCAGATTCGCACAAGCCTTTTCCTGATAAAACTAATTCTTTAAAGTAGTCAGGAGTTGGTTTTCCTGTTAATTTATCAACATAAAGTTTTGCTAAATATTGACTTAACATAAAGCCATGTCCACGCATTCCAACCATTAAACCTAATTCTGGATCAACAATATATCGAGGTTCAATATAATAGCCTGCCCAAGCAGCTTGAAATCCAACACTTGATAATTGTGGAATCCAATCTACAAATACTTCAGAAACTATTTCTAAGAAGTCTTTTGCGTTAGTTTTAACTTCTTTATCTGTTTCTAAAGCATCGATTAAAGGCGAAGCACAACCTATAATTTGACCAGTAGTTGCAAGTTGTTGACCATAAACAGCAGAAAAACCTTTATATTGTCTTCTGTCAATTAACATATCTAAAGTCTTGCCATCTTTACCTAGTAAAGGCAAACGCCTTGTTATAAATGCCTGATGCTTAACAGGATACAAACCTATTTCAAGACCAAGTTTTTTAGCAAATTTACTAGATTCATTGCCAAGAGCATTTACAAAATGTTCGGTTTCATATTCAACAAATTCGCCTGTATGAGTTTTTACAAGTGCTATAACATTTTTACCTTCTCTTTGTAAATCAACAAGTTCACAATCTTCTAAAACTTGTCCGCCTTTTTCAATACCAATTTTGCGTAATAAATCTAGAACTTTACCTGGAGTTGCTTGCCAACAGTCATTAGTAATTAATGCAGCAGAATAAGTATCTAAATTATTATTGAAATATGGTGAAATTTCTTTTCTAAAATCAACTTTTTCTACCATAAAAGCATCAGACCAACTTTTAGAAGCCTCAAGAGCTTTATAAGTTTCATTATCATGAGCAAAACTCACATATTTAGTTGGAACATAATCAATATCGCAAATATTTTGCAATTCAATAAAAAGCTCTCTATTTTTTAGTGCTATGTCTGCCAATGCTGGTAAAGAGAAGGCTGGTCTTCCGCCGGCAATATTACGCCAAGAACTTCCACGCTCACGATTTACCAAAACAGGTTTCATTCCTGCTTCTGCCATAAACTTAAACAGAGAACTTCCTGCCATTCCACCACCTGCAACAAGAGCTTGAACTTTAATTCTTTTGTTTGATTTCTTATTTACATTTGTAAAAATTCTTTCAGATTCATGTGGATATAGCTCGCCCATGCTCACTTGATTTGATAACGGAGCACGAGGTGTTGCATCGCCAACAATTTCAATTCCGTATGCAGAAATTGTTTGTTTTAAACGTTTGATGCATCTCTTTCCACGACAAGCGCCCATTCCCAAACGAGTAATATGTTTAATTTCATCAATAGAAATAAATTTTCTATCACCAATGATTTTTAAAATATCTTCTAATTTTACATCATCGCAATGACAAATGTAAGTTTCAGCTTGGCTTTCGCCTTTTACATTTTTAAATTCTAAAGGTTGTGGATAATCTTTCTTTACAATAAAACCACGAGCTGCTTGCATTTGTTCGCCTTGCAAATCAAGTGCTTTTACCCTAGCAACATTTGTTTTATTAGGTTTATAAAGAATTTTTTCAATTATCCCCTCGCCTATTTTTTCGCCATTATTATTTACCAAATACACTTCTGAATTTTCTTCAACTTCGTATTCTATTGGTAAAAATAGCCAATTATTTTTCTCTGAATAACCAAAAATTGCAAGTCCAGGACATTGGTAAACACAATCCATACAACCTATACATTTGTCATAGTCTATAACCGGTACCGTGCTTGTTGAAAGTTTGGTTATTGCACCTTGTTTACAAGAAAAAGTACAAGGATTACAAGCAAAGCCATATAAACAATCCATTATCACATAAGGTTTTGCTTCGGCTCTCTCGCGTGTAGGTTTGTTAGGTTCTTGAATTATACGTGTTGGATGTTGTTGAGATTCAATATATTCTTTTGAAACACTAAGATAATCAGTATAATTATATCTTTTTCCTAAAGCATCGATAAGTTCGTAAGCTGCTTGTTTTCCGCGTAAAACTGCTGATGTGCCTTCTCCAATTCTTAAAGCATCGCCTATTGCAAAAGATTTACGTCCAAATAAAAGATTTGCTTTTGTTACTAATTGATTATCAGGCACTAAGCCTGTACAAATATTAATTGCATCAATTCCTGTAATAATTTTTTCTGTTCCTGGTATAAGTTTAAAATTTTCGCATTCTGCAATTACTGCACCTGTTATACCTGTATAGTCTTCATTTGGAATTGCTTCAATTAAAATATGGCTTGTCATAATTGGGATTCCCAATCTTCTAAGTCTATTTGCTTGAACAGGAAAACCTCCTTCGTTAGGTTGAGCTTCGATAATTGCTTTTACTTTTGCTCCTGCTTGCATTAGTTGGTAAGAAGTTAGATAACCAATATTTCCTGCACCTACAGTTAAAATATTTTTTCCTAAAAGAGTGAACTCATTGTTCATCATTTTTTGGACTACTGCAGCAGTATAAACTCCTGGCACATCATCATTTTTAAACGATGGCATAAATGGGATTGCTCCTGTTGCAATTATGATATATTCAGCATCTATATAAAATATTTCGTTAGTTGTTATATTTTTCACAGCAAGTCTTGGACCTTCTAATATATCCCAAACTACGGAGTTTAAAAGTATTCCTTCTCTATTGTCTCCTGCTAAAGTTTCTGCAATTTCGAAACCGCGAAGCCCACCAAATTTTTTCTCTTTTTCAAAAAAGAAAAATTGGTGAGTTTGCATTAAAAACTGTCCACCGATTTTATCGTTATTGTCAACAACAATGTTTGAAACTTCGTGTTGATTTAAGACCTCTCGAGCAGCTAATCCTGCTGGACCAGCACCTATAATAACTGCTTGAGTTTTAAAAATAGAAATTTCGTCTTTTAAATTGATTTTTTCCTGACTAGGTTCAAAATCTTTTGGAATTTCTCTAACTTCTCTAATTCCGTCAACTTTAGTAATACAAATACGTTTTATTTTACCATCAACAAGCATTTCGCAAGCTCCACATTTTCCTATACCACATTCCAAAGATCTTTTTCTATTATCTAAAGAATGGCTATGTACTGGAAAACCTGCTTGATGCAAGGCTGCGGCTATAGTAAAACCTTTAGTTCCTACTACGGCTTTATCGTTAAAATAAAATAAATGTTCGTTTTTTTCAGGAACTTTTAAAATCGGATGTTTTTCAATTTTTTGCATAAAAAATCTTATTATGTAGATATAGTTTTAAAAAGTAAAATTGAATTAATTAACAATCTCAAGCAATGAGTTTTGTCACATTTTTCATTATTTTCTTTTTTCCACTACACTATCATAAAATTCACGCAATTCCGCAACGCGTTTTTCGTCTAAATTATGCCATCTTATTTCTTGAATAGCTCCTTCTATAGACAATAAAGTTGCTCTTGTTGTATTTTTATTTTTTTCGTAAAGAAGAAGAAATGTTTTTTCAGTTCCCATTTCTTTTAATTCTTTTAGAGTTGTAATACCAACCTCGTTTAATTTAAGTTCTAAAACTTTTCCTATGTTATGTGCTCCTACAATTACCATAATTATTATAGATTTATAATTTCACTTTTTTCTCACTTCAAAATTAAGAAAAAAACAACAACACCACAAATCTTTTCTAATTCTTATACGTACAACATTTGTTCAATTACTAATCGGCTACTCATTGCGACTTAATGCTCACGTTTAAGTTGTTTTTTGTTAAAAAATAGCTTAATAAATAATTTTTAATTTCATTAACTCTTGAAACTGGATTATTTTTCGCATTTTTTGCAGAAACTATAGCTCCGCATCTTAAAAGATAATTTATAATACCATCGTTATAAAACAGTGCCTTATGGTTTTTGTCATTATAGCCTGGATTTAACCATTGCACATAAATATTATAACCTCTATTAATAAAATATTCAAAATTTTCGACTACGTCTTTATGGTATAAAAAAGAACTTATAACAATTTCTGGGTCATCGTCTGGTAATATATACTCTAATTTTGTTTTTCTTTCCAGAGGCGATTCATTAATTAAAAAAACTGGGATTTTAATTCCTTGAATTACTAAGTTTCTTAGGTTTTTTCCTGTATGCACTTTACGTCCGAACAAAGTTTCCCAAGTAGTTGTTTTTCCAGATCCTTCGTTGCCAAGAACAGCAATTAGTAATTTATTCTTTTCCATAATATTGATTTTTTATAAAAATAATAAAAATATTATTAAAACAATCAATATCAAGGATTTATTTACTCATTTTGTGGAATTTCTTTCCAGATAAAAATATCTTCTCTAGATTTTGGTCTATATTCGTCTAAAAATCTAAAATCTTTAAGAAAGGTTTGTTCGTCTTTAAGTTGTTCTATAGGAATGGTTTCACCATCGGGTTTGTCGAAGAACCAAACGTTTTCAACTTTATTATCTTTTAACCAAATTCTCATATTTGTACTAACAACTTTATTTAAGGCAACAATTTCATCAACTTCTTCATCAACAATAAAGTAAATAGTTTGACAATCATTATGTAGGTCTATTTGTCGTACTTTTTTCTCAACTATATAGCCAGACATTTTTCTACTTTTAAGTTGATTAAAATGTACGCTATCACATTGTTCTATTGCAAATGCATTATTATTTAAATAAAATCTATCTGGTTTTTTATCTAAGAAGTGCATTTCGATATGATTGGCTGTAATTTGACTATTTTCAGCCCACAAAACTGGATTATGAAACATATGAGCAATAGAATCGTAAGAATAAAATACTAAAGAATCACATCTTGCTTGCATGTCGGATTTAAAAACCTGAACTTTATAGAAAGCTCGTATCAATTTAAAATCGGCAGTATCAACAGATATATAAACTGTATCAGAATGCATAAAAATACTATCTCCATCGCTAACATAAATAACTTCTGTATTTTTTGTAAGCATTGCATTTTGTGGCTCTTCGTAATAATATCCATAGTTTCCTTTTGCCACCAAATTTTCGATGGTATCCACTACGCTTACATTCATAAAAGCTTCGCCATATCTAATTTTTCTATCATAAAACAAACTATCTCCCAAAAGATAATTCTGTCCTGACCTTAACCATGCATTATTTGATAGCGAAGCCTTATCCTCGCTTGTATCATAATATCCGAGTTCGCAATACAAGTGGTTTGAATCTGACACAATATTTGTTGGACCAAAGAAATAAGCAATAGTTGACTCTGTATTATATTTCAATGTATCTGAAAAAATATCGTACTGAGGATTTTTGAGAACTACTGTATCAACTGCATAATAATCTTTATCTTTGGTATAATAATATCCTCGTCTGCTAAACAAGCGATTATCTTCATCATAAATTTTTCCGCCTTCGAAATAATATGCTACATCAATATTTCTATCATAATCAAGTGAGTCGGTAATTAAAAAAGATTTATTGTGTTTTAAAATAACAGAATCTCTCATTTTAGCGATTTTAGTATTGCCGTCATATTCAAGATATTTTCCGACCATCAAAATAGAATCGCCTTGTTTTATTCTAACATTATTATAAGCTTTAATTGTATTTACATCATCAAAAAACCATGCTGAGTCACAAAACATATATGCGTCTTCGTGTCTAAACACCACGTCTCCTAACAGTCTTTTTGCAGTAACCCCTGTTGATTCGTCATATTCCAATGAACTTGCTCTTAAAATTTCTACAACTCGAGGTTTTTCGTCTTTCTCATCTTGAGCATTAGTCAAAATTGCAAAAAACAAAAAGCAAAAAACGAGACAAGCTATTTTGCTAATATTTCTGAGCATTAGTTATTTTAATAGTTCATCAATAATATCATCAATACTTATGCCATCAGCTTCGGCTTTATAATTTTTAATTATCCTATGACGCAAAATTATTTTCGCAACTGCTTTAACGTCCTCAATATCAGGTGTATATTTTCCATTTAAAACCGCATGAGTTTTTGCTCCTATTACTAAATATTGCGAAGCACGCGGACCTGCTCCCCAATGCAAATATTTATTTGTAATTTCAGGTGCAAATTCAGAATTTGGACGAGTTTTGCAAGCTAATTTAACTGCATATTCCAAAACATTATCATTAATTGGAATTTTTCGTATCAATCCTTGGAAAAATATAATTTCTTCAGCAGTAAGCACTTGTTTTAATTCAAATTCTTTATCAACAGTTGTATTTTTCACAACTGTAATTTCATCTTCATAGGCAGGATAATCCAAAATTATATTAAACATAAACCTATCAAGTTGAGCTTCTGGCAAGGGATAAGTACCTTCTTGCTCGATTGGATTTTGAGTAGCCATAACAAAAAATGGCTCGTCTAATTTATATTCTTGTCCTGCTGCTGTAACCGAACGCTCTTGCATTGCCTCCAAAAGTGCTGCCTGAGTTTTTGGTGGAGTTCTGTTTATTTCGTCTGCTAAAATAAAATTAGCGAAAATTGGTCCTTTTACAAATTTGAATTGTCTATCTTCAGTTAATATTTCTGTTCCAATTATATCTGAAGGCATTAAGTCAGGTGTAAACTGTATTCTCTTATTTTTTAAGCCTAAAACTTCTGCTATAGTATTAACTAACAAAGTCTTAGCTAAACCTGGCACTCCTACTAAAAGGCAATGTCCACGACTAAAAATAGAAATAACAACTTCTTTCACAACTTGATCTTGCCCATAAATTTTCTTGGTTATTTCAGAAATCAAACTTTCATATTTCTGACGTAACGCATTGATAGCCTCAACATTATCTTTATAATTCATAAGTTCAATATTAAAATTTTAAAAGCACAAAGTTAATTATTTATATAAGACAAAAAAACACTTGTTAGTATTTTAAATTTTTATTGTAATTTTGTTGCAAAAAAAATTATGATACAAAGAATTCAAACTTTATATTTATTTGTTAGTTTTATTTGTTTTGGAATATTCTTTTTTTCGCCTTTTGGTTATCTCATTACACCAGAATTACAAGAAATTCCAATAAAAATTACAGAATCTAATTTTTCTTATCACAACAATGCTTTGAACCAAGACATTGTTTTGGAATATTCAATGTTACCTTTAGTAATACTGGTAAGTTTAGTTTGTTTTATAAGTTTTTTCACTATTTTTCTTTACAAAAAACGCATGCTTCAAGTTAGACTTACAGTTTTTAATATATTGTTACAAATTGGCTGTTTTGGTCTTTTATTTTATTATTTAATAGATATTTCAAAGCGTTTAGAATTAGAATATAGCACTGGAATTTTAATTATTTTACCATTAATTTCTGCTATTTTATGCTTTTTAGCCATGAGAGCTATTTTAAAAGATGAAGCTTTGGTGCAGGCATCAAAATATTTCAGGAAATAAGTTAAAAGTTGAACCGAGTTTACGAGCTCACCGAAGGTAAAGTTAAAAGTCGAAAGTTAAAAGCTAAAAGAGGCCTGCGGGTTTGGCTTTCTTTATAAACTTTTTAACTGTTTTATTGTGTTGCCCTTGCGGGCAAAGCCTTTGAGTGGCAAACTACCGCAGGCTGCGCCTACGGTTAATCACATGTTGCCCTACGGGCAAGCCTTTGATGGTCTTTTTTTGTCTTCACGTACAACCCACATTAACTCACCCAAACGCCCATGTCGCTCGCTCCAACAACGCTGATGCTTAGTGATTGCAAATACACACGAATTACAACCGAAGTCCGTAGGACGAGCTCAGCGAAGCTAAATCCGAGCGAGCAGGGAAGTTTTATAAACTTTTAACTAATTGTTTCTTACACAACGAACAGAAAAGCCGAAACTCTTATAATTGCCGAACCTACCAACATCACTTTTACTTTCGCCCAAACTCCTGTACCATGCCTCATCGGCACCACCATCGGTAGCACTCCACCAACCGCCGTCGTAACCTAAACCGTAGAAATAGCCATTGCTAACACGGTAGCCACCCGGAAGAGCTGTAAAGCCAGATTCGTTATTAGCACCTGTATTTGGACTTTGCCAATGATCTAATCCTGCTTCTTTAAGTTCATCTATGGTATCGTCTTTTAATAGTTGATATATCATGGTAGCTATAATTTCAACGTGAGCTAGTTCTTCAGTCCCTATATCTGTAAGTAATCCTTTAGTACTGCCGCTGGGCATAGTATAACGTTGATTTAAATATCTAACAGCAGCACTTAATTCTTCATCGGGTCCCCCGTATTGAGCAGAGAGATATTTAGCCATTTGAATATCCTTTGTTTTAATTTTTACAGGATACTGTAATTTCTTTTCATAAATCCACATACGTAAGTCCCCCTATTCTCCAGATTCCCAAGGCCAAGGTTCGTTTATCCAAGTCCATGGAAACTGGCTTTCAGAATATCCGAAATTAGTTAAAATGCCAAATTTGTCTTCATATTCACTTTTTAAACACATTAGTTGATTTGTGAACATATTGTAATCAGACAGAGCTTTTTTATTATCAGGAAAATTATCTAGATACAAATTTAAATCTACTGTGGCAAATTCAAGCTGTCGAATTTCATCTAGTAATTTTTTACGATCTTTCATATATTTATTTCCTCCTATTTTATATTAATTGCTTGGATAAGGTATAACCAAATTAGGAAATACGGTGCCTTTTTTCAATGCCGTATTCAAAGGGAGCAAACCTATATAG
>ENA-UOOK01002768-UOOK01002768.1-fermentation-metagenome-genome-assembly--contig:-NODE-2768-length-20881-cov-3.469077_pt1 | contig 20881 bp, 20 predicted proteins | sample MGYA00245777_ERZ724023 | MGnify/ENA primary metagenome ERZ724023 (study PRJEB28704, sample SAMN03018312) | fermentation metagenome | biome: anthropogenic terrestrial biome; feature: soil; material...
TGTGCGGTTTCAGTATCAAATCGGAAATCGGAAGTGCACCAACTCTTATCAATGCATCGGGAGCGACTAATTTTATTTTTGAAGTAACCGGATTGTCTGATAAACAGATTGACAGTATTAATGCGATAGAAGCGAGAACCAAAATCAAGGACAGAATGGATCGCATTTTTTCCGAAGCTCAAGAAGTTAAATTTTTAAGAGTGAGTAGTGAAACCTTTGATCGTAATCTCATGTTGATTGACAGCAGATTGACCGAACTCGTTGCATATTCTCTTCTTTATCACTATCGTGACAGTATAATAAATTGTTCCGAAGTTATAGATAAGTTGGAGAAAGACAATCCTATGGGATATCCTACATCGGGTTTTTATAAGTATAAGTTCAAAAAATTCTTATGTTCTGCGGCTTTGGGAATGACTCCTGCTAAAATGTGGGACGGAATTGACGAAGCAAACGGAGGATACATAATAGTAACCGCATCGGGAGATGTTTTGGCTTATCATATCTACAACAGAGCGTGCTTTGAGCAATACCTGTTAAACCAAACACGATTTGAAAGAGGCTCTACAGCAAGACATAATTTTGCCTCGTTGTATAAAGCAAACAATAAAGTTTATTTGAATCTGAATTTACAAATCAGATTCAAATAAAAATTACAATTACAATCCGTCCAATTAAGTTAAAATCTTCAATTTATTTTTAGGCAAAAAACGAGACCTTGTTTTGATGAGGCACAAAATAGCTTGAGACAATATAACAACCGTCGCAACTTTCACAAGGGGTAAGGTTTAAACCTATGTGGGTAAGTCAAGGAAACGGTGAATATCTTATTTATGTTCTTTATGGTTGATTTAAATATTAAAAAAGGCGGCTAATTAGCCGCCTTTTTACTTATACATAATTTTTATTTTACAATAGGCATATCGCCCGATTCGTGAGCTCCACCGTTAAAGTAAATATCGTACCAAACAAGAAATACATATATCGTCCAGATTTTGCGATTGTTGTCGCATTTTCCTTTATAGTGGTCATTAAGTATTTTCATTAAAGCGCCTTTGTTAAAGAACTTTTGCGCTGTATCGCTTGAAAACGCATCCTTTACAATATTGTAGTACTTTTCTTCTTTAAGCCATACCCTTATAGGGACAGGGAAACCGAGTTTCTTTTTCTGTGCAGTGGAATCGGGCAGGTGTTTCATAGCCGCTTTACGCATAGCATACTTTGTATTTTCTTTATTCACCCTTAATTTTTTCGGCAAACGTGAAGCGACTTTAAATACCTCTTTATCCAAAAACGGAACTCTAAGCTCAAGCGAGTTCGCCATACTCATACGGTCGGCTTTTAAAAGTATATCACCTATAAGCCAAACATTTATGTCGAGGTACTGCATTTTTGTAATATCGTCTTTATCTTTTACTCTGTCATAATACTTTTTGGTAAGTTCCTGCGGACGTGTAATCGGAATATCACTCTTTAGAAGCTTTTTCTTTTCGTCCATAGTGAACATACTGCAGTTTCCTATAAAACTTTCCTCAATTGGAAGTGCGCCTCGAATTAAGAAATTTTTTCCTTTAAACGAAAACGGCAGTTTCTTTGCAATTGCTGCAAATGCCTTTCTTATACCGAGCGGTAAACTTTTATATGCTTCCATGTCGTCCGGTTCATGGTAAATATTATATCCGCCGAACAGCTCGTCCGCACCTTCCCCCGAAAGTACAACTTTAACATATTTACTCGCCATTTTTGAAACAAAATACAAAGCTATACATGACGCATCCGCGAGCGGCTGGTCCATTTGATACTGTACTTTTCTTATATTTCCCCAGTATTCTTCGGGACTTATTACTTTGTAATGATGTTCCAGCCCTACTTTTTCGGAAAGATTTTTTGCCCAGTCGATTTCATTGTATCTTTCACCGTAGTCAAATCCGACCGTAAACGCTTTTTGTCCTTTAAAATAAGTTGATACATAGCTTGAGTCAACTCCGCTGGAAAGAAAACATCCTACTTCAACGTCACTGATTTTATGTGCATTGACTGAGTTTTCAAATACTTCTTCAATTTCTTTAACCGCATCTTCTTCGGTCATGCCGTATTCTTCGTTAAATTGCGGCTCCCAGTAGCGGTGCGTTTCAACTTTTCCGTCCTTATACCAAAGATAGTGAGCCGGCATCAAGCAGTAAACGCCCTCAAAAAATGTCTCCGGCGGCACGGAATATTCAAATGAAATGTAGTTATTTAAAGCATTTTTATTAAACTTTCTTTCAAATCCGGGAAATTCAAGTATGCTCTTTATTTCCGAACCAAAAATAAAGTGGCCGTTCCACTGCGTATAATGCATTGGTTTTATGCCAAAATAGTCGCGGGCTATAAACAGGCTTTTCCCTATTGTGTCATAAATTGCAAATGCAAACATTCCCCTGAGTTTTGTCAGCAAATCTTCGTGCCATTCTTCAAATCCATGAATTAAAACCTCGGAGTCGGTTTGTGTAGAAAAACGATGTCCCTTTTCTATCAATTCGTTTCTGAGCTTGCGGTAATTGTAAATTTCACCGTTAAACATCAAAACTAAAGTTTTGTTTTCATTGTAAATCGGCTGATTTCCTGAAGATTCAACATCAATAATGCTTAAACGTCTAAATCCCATAGAAAGATAATCATCATTATAAAATCCGTTTGAATCCGGTCCCCTGTGTGTAATTTTTTCCGCCATGTTTTTTATTATGGTTTCACGATTTGTTACTTCTCCTGTGAATCCACACAATCCGCACATAAATTTTTATTCCTCCTGGTTGTGGTATTCCTGCAGAATATTTTCCGCAAAAGTTGAATCCACAAAAATAAAATTATTATCCGCAATTTTCCCTACACTCTCCGCAACTTCAACGGATTTTCTGTAGGCATCCATTTTTGTTCCCTGAAGCACAGGACTGTCCTGATTTTTCAAGAAGAACGAAAAATATATTTTGTCTTCCTCACTGTCAATATAGCTGAAATACCCATTTGTCACATTTTTATTATGTTTTTTCTTTGCAACGTCACTAAGCGCAAACTTAACCAATTCAACCGCAATATCGTTTAATCCATTTTCAAAAATTGCAATTTTCTCTTTAAGCTGTTTAACTGAAGTAACTATTCTTTTGGTAACCCCATTTAGCCGAGGATACGTTTCTTCCATGTTAACAAACTGAAGTTTATTCGTCCCGTTCGGCGAAATATATACCATGAATTTGTTATTTTTATCGTGATAAAGGCACGGATACATCATTTCTGATTCATAACCGCAGTTAGAACATTTCCACTCAAACAGTGTTTCTGAAAGCACGCATTTCCTTAGTTCAGGATTTTTCTGCGGGTTAATCTGTGGACTCATCTGTGTTTTAACTACAGCTCCGCAGTGCGGGCAGCTTACATCTCTGTTTCCTGAAGCGGGCATTATCATTTCCTCCTTAGCCTTTACGTATTTGATAATTATATCACATCAAAATAAAAAAAGAAATAGAATTAAATAAGACTGTTTTTTTACAGTTTTTTGCGTTATAATAATGTAATAGGAATCCAAACAAAAAATTTACCGCTTTTGCGGCAGGAGGTACGTCATGAGTTTTTTAAACACCGTATCCGGCAGAATAACAAAAGCAGTCGACTATATTGTTGAAAAAAACCGCAAATCCGCTCTCATTAATCGTATTAGAATTGTAATAAAAAACGAAAGAGAAAACGAAGCGCGTGCTTATGTTGCTTTAGGGAAATATTATTTTCAAAATATGCGCGACCCTTTTAACGAAGAAACCGAAAAGCTTTGTAAATCGATTGAAAATTCTGACCAACGTATAAAAAAAGCTTTTGATAAGCTTGATGAAATTACCGCATGTGACGAAGCAGAGGATATCTCATATTCAAACTGCTCCGGTGACTGTGACTACTGCTCATCGGACGATTACAGCAATGTACAGGATTTCGCCCAAGAAAATGAAGATTATGTTGACTCAAACGAATATCCCCTTCATTTTCCTATCGTGGATAAAGCAAACGAAAGAAGTTCAGCCGCAGAACAGGCGGCGGAAGAAGCCGATTCTTTTGATGATGAAGACGAAGAAGCGGCGGATGACGAAAAAGGAAATTCATTTGTATGACAAAGAAAAAAGTAATGCTTGGTATGAGCGGCGGAGTTGACAGTTCTGTCGCCGCTCTTCTTCTTTTAAAAGCCGGTTATGATGTTACCGGCGTTACCATGCGCCTTCGCCCCGACAAATATATGTCAGAAAGTCAAGCGGGCGGATGTTGTTCTCTTGATGATATCGACGATGCGCGCAGAGTAGCCTATAAATTGGGAATAGACCATTTAGTTCTTAATTTTACGGATGTCTTTGAAAAGGACGTTATCGATTATTTTGCGGCTCAGTACGCCGCGGGCTTAACCCCCAATCCGTGCATTGCCTGTAATCGACATGTAAAATTCGACGCAATGTTAAGACGCGCCAAAGAACTCGATTTTGATTATATAGCAACCGGTCACTATGCAATTATTGAGCAAAACCAAAACGGCAGGTGGCTTTTGAAAAAAGCGCCGTCCAGCAAAGACCAAAGCTATGTCCTTTATTCATTTACTCAGGAACAATTAAGCCGTACACTTATGCCTCTTGGGAAATATACAAAACCGCAGGCTCGTAAAATGGCTGAAGAAGCGGAGCTTCCCGTTGCACATAAACCCGACAGCCAGGAAATCTGTTTTGTCGAAAACAATGACTATGCATCATTTATTGAAAATTATACGGGAAAGACTTCACCCACAGGAAATTTCATTGACAAAGACGGAAATATTCTCGGCCGTCACCTCGGTATTACACATTATACAATAGGTCAGCGTAAAGGTTTGGGCGTTTCGTTCGGAAAACCGATGTATGTTACAAAAATTGACACGGTACATAACGAAATAACGCTCGGCGAAGAAGGCAGTCAGTATTCAAATTCTCTCATTGCCTCCGACCTAAACTTTATCCCGTTTGATACCTTGGATAAAGAAATGCAGATAACCGCAAAGGTACGCTATCAGTCACAGCCTGCAAACGCAAAACTTATACCGTTGGGTAATGATAAGGTGCGTGTGGAATTTGAACAGCCGCAGCGTGCCGTTACCCCCGGACAAGCAGTTGTTTTTTATGACGGCGACATCGTTATCGGTGGCGGAACAATACGGATAGAATAAATAAAAAGGGCATCACCTATGATGCCCTTTTTTATTCGTCCTCGTCGCTCTCGTTTTATGTCCCATAAATTTGTAGTCAGTCATGCCCATATATTTTTAATATTGGTTCTATATTAAATGTTGGGATTCTCACCCCCTGCCCCCCGTCATGAGTTTGGCAAAAAACGAGCTGTTGTTTTATGCGGAAGGGGAAAAGGGTATTGGTAGTTATTAAATATTGACTTACCCCGACAGTTGTTAAAGAACCCTAATATTTCATCCGACGTTATACTTTAATTTAGCCTTGGAAAAGAATACCCCATAACTTTTTCAAGGCGTAACCGTGCTTTTTTTAAATGTTTACACGCTGTCGGCGGTGTTACCCCCAATTCTTCTGCGACCTCTTTTACTTTTAACCCGTCAACATAACGTAGTCTGACACATTCACGCTGACGCGGCGTCAGCTCACCCTCTATAGCTCGTGTCAAAACTTTCAGCATCTTTTGATGTTCACCTCTGTCATCCGTACAATATTTACTGATATCCAGTCTGTCACCGAAAAGGTCAAGACTTAATGTCGATTTTCGTTTCATTCATTCGTCCCGCTTTACATAAATATCTTCCTGTGTGCAGACAATCCAAATACATATCGTTAAGTATCGCAATCCTGCGATACAATTTTGACGCCGCTTGGCAGTTAAGTATTTTTGCCTGCCTTTGTAAAGGTCTTATGCGGCCTTTCAGCCTTTCTGCTTCACTTAGATATTCTTTTCCCAATTCGTTGTAGTTCATAGTTCTCCTTTCCATTCTCCGACATAAACTTCTTTTTTATAATTCGGTGTCGTCATAATTTAATACTATATGGATTGGAAAATTTTTTCAATAGGTTTTTGAACATTTGTTCACAAACCTATGTTCGCAGGGACAAATTTGGGACTGCGGTAGCTCAATTTTGGCAATTATTCTTTTCTGTAACCAAGGTTTTGCAATTTTCTGCTATACGCTTGTATAAAGTGGATTATGATGATAAAATAATTATCAATATTATATAAGGGGTGGCTGCGGATGAAAAACAAATCTCTTTTTTTAATTATGTCTGCAGTTTTAATGATAACTCTCAACGCTTGCAGCTCCGTAGATGTAGCTACAAAAAACGGCAGTATAATGGGAACATGGAAAAGCACCAATGGCTTAATTGAATATAAATTTGAAAACGACGGTAAAATGCAGCTTGAGGCACTCGATATAGGCTCTTTTAAAGGCACATATTCAATAAACGACGGCAAAATAACTATTGAATATAATATCCTTGTAAAAAAAGTTAAAGATACCTATAACTTAAAACTTGAGGGTAATAAAATGTATTTGGATAATGAAGTATTTACCCGTATAACGTAGGAAGTGTGGTATTTGTGGAGGGCATAAGTTCATTTTTAATAATGGTTGGAAGTATAATTATTTTGCATTGTATAGGTAAAATCAACCGCAAAAGATATGAAGAAAAGCACAGAAAGAAATAGATTAAGCCGCAGAAATTTTTAATTCTGCGGCTTTAATAATTATTATTACTTTATGTAGCCAAAAATTTAAAATATCAAAAAAGTTTCATATTAAATGTTTGGATTCTCACCTCTGCCTCCTTCCCATTTAATGTAAGATGCCTGTTTTCGCTTTGAAATAAAAATGTGAGGGTTTAGGGGGAGATATTAAATATTAATTTGCCATAGCAATTGTTAAAAGACCATCGAAAACTATAAAAAGCTGAAAATTAAGATTAAACTTCTTAATTTCAGCTTTTACTTTTATCTCTTAACCTTTTAAAAAAATCTTTCAGTACTTGAGCACATTCTTCTTCCAGTACGCCGCTTATAACTTCCGGCTTATGATTATACGGCAAGTTAAACAAATTGACCACAGAGCCGCATGAACCCGCCTTTTTATCGTATGCTCCAAAAATAACACGCGGTATGCGTGCATTTATAATCGCACCCGTACACATTGGGCACGGCTCAAGCGTAACATAAAGTTCACATTGCCAAAGCCGCCAGCCGCCTAATTTTGAACAAGCATTGTTTATTGCCTCAAGTTCCGCGTGATAAAGTGCATTCTTGCCGATTTCTCGCCGATTTATCCCTTTAGCTATTATTTTATCGTCTTTTACAACAACTGCCCCAACAGGAACTTCTCCCATATCCCCTGCTTTATGTGCAAGACTCAGCGCCTCACGCATAAAGATTTCATCCCTGTCCATTAATAATTTAAAAGTACATTAACGGAAGTAATTAACGAAAAAACTATAATTGCAATTCCGCCGGGGTTAAAAAACAGCGCCCCTAATTTGGACGAAAGTGGAAGATATACGTTAGAACCTGCTGTCCTGAAGAAATGTTTATCCTTTATAATTAAATATATAATTGATACAGTTCCCAAAGCCAATATACTTAGAACGACTGTAGTGTTTACTATGTTTGAAAAATCCGTACTGCCAAAGCGCTTTGCCATTTCGATTCCCACAGATATTCCGTTATTTATGAAATGAATAAATATAGAAATCCAAAGCGAATTTGTACGCACAACAACAAATGCCATAATCAAACCTGCTATAAATGCAAACACAAACTGGATGAAATTGCCGTGATAAAGTCCGAATAAAAGAGCCGAACCCACAATTGCAAACCCGTCGCCGAATTTACGCAGACTGTGAAGTATCATTCCTCTGAAAAGGAGTTCTTCTGTAAGCGGCGGTATTATCACAATTGTAACAAAATATAAAACTAATACGCGCCAGTCATCTATTATGGGGTATTCGGGAATATTTCCGCTGAATCCGAATGCCTTTTGAATTTGCGCAACCACATTTGCGGGTATGTTCGCAAGCATACATACGGCAGAACCAAAAAACACACACGCCGCGCCCTCTAAAAATCCAACTTTTTCAAAAGGCAGTGCGCTGCTTACTTTAATATGTTTTATTGCAAAATACAAAAAGACAGGTACGGCAAGGCCGATAAGATACGATGTGCCGCTTGCAAGGTAAAAAAGCACAGGAGATAATCCCATGATATTTGGACTTGAATAATCTCCTTTATACCCAAATGCCTTTAAATAAAAGGTACATACAATTATAAGACCCGACATCAGTACCATTCCCGCAAACAAAGTCCAACAAAGTCCATTGCTCGTTTTTCTGATTTTTCGCTTTTCGCACTGAGCCAGCACATATGGCGGTGTATTGTTATATTGGCTGTACTGGTAATTAGGCGAATAGTACATATAATATCTCCTTTATTATAACTGATTTTTAAGTCTAAATGCTCATTATAAAATTCAATTGATTAATGTAAATATTTTAATATTATATCACAGTTTAGTTAATTACACAATTGCAGAAGCACTATAATTACTATACGTCTAAATCACCATTTGAGCTAAAAATTAAAGAAATAATCAGTCCTTGCTTTTAACTGAAATAATGAATGTTACTAAAAATCCGCCCCATAAAATAGTTCCACCCAAAGCCATAAAGAAAATAGCCTGTGCTGTCATAATTTTCCCCTCCTTATTTGTCAGATGATTTCCATCTGCATTTGCTTATTATGTGTGCACCGATAATTCCTATCACGATTACAAGCCACCCGTATAAAAGCAGCGGCAATGTATCGTAACCTCCGTACGGAGTCTGAAATTCTTTTATGATGCTTTGAACAACTGTAATTATAAGCATTCCAGGTGTAATGTATTTTATAATTACATCCCACCAAGAGCCGATACGGAAATAAGAAATTTTGTTTACATGGTCCCTGACCGTCTTCGGTTTTAAATACCAACCGACTATAACGGCTTCAAGCAATCCTGCACATACGATACCGTAGTTGTTAATATAGTTATCCATTATATCAAGTAAATAAAGTCCTGCGTCAGTAGCAAAAGCAAGGCTTAATACAAAACCTATTACGCAAATTGCAGTAACAACTTTTTTACGCGGAATATCGAACTTTTCTCCGATAGCCGCCGAAATTGCTTCTGTAAGCGAAACCGAAGAAGTAATTCCCGCGAATACGAGGCAGACAAAGAACATAACTCCTAATATATTTCCCCATACGCCCATATGCGTAAATACATTTGGGAAAGCTATAAATGCAAGGCCGATTCCGCTTGTAACGACTTCATCAACAGGGACGTTTTGCATTGTCGCCATGGCTCCCAAAATGGAAAAAACACCTATTGCGGACAAAAATTCAAATCCGCAGTTAGCAAACGCAGTCATAAATGCGCTGTTATTAATATCGGTTTTTTCCGGAAGATAACTTGAATACGTCATCATGATTCCTGTGCCGATACTCAGTGAGAAAAATACCTGTCCATAGGCGGAAATCCAAATTTCAGGGTTTTTAACCGCATTCCAGTCGGGTTCAAACAAAACATTTAAACCTTTTGCAGCTCCATCTAATGTAACGCCTCTTATTACAATAATAAACATAATAATGAAAAGCACAGGAAGAATAATTTTACTGGTTTTTTCAATTCCTTTTTTTACTCCCCTGTAGCATACAGCCCAGTTAAACAGCCAAATAACAAAAATTCCGATTGCAATGGGCAATACCATTTTGTTAAATGACGTTGGAGAAGAGGAAAGCTGTAAAAAATCTTCATAGAAGAATTTATTTGTATCCGCTCCCCATGTTTTATTAAAGCTCATAAGCGCATATTTTACAGCCCAGCTTAAAATCATGGAATAATAGCATAATATGAATGACGAACTGATAATTGGCCACCAGCCCATCCACTCAAACTTTTTGTTAATCAGGCTTAAGCATTTCGGAGTTGAGCCTTTGTATTTATGCCCTATTCCATATTCCAAAATCAAAAGCGGAATACCCGCTGTAAAAATTGCACAGAAATACGGCAGGAAAAAAGCTCCGCCTCCGCTTGAATAGACCTCATATGGAAAGCGCCATATGTTGCCGAGCCCTACCGCAGACCCGATTGCCGCAAGTATAAAACCAAACTTACTGTTCCATTGTTCTCTCTGTTTTTCCATTTTACCACTCCTTAAATCCTATTACCCTAACCCGGGATGGAGCAGCAAAAAAAGCCCATCCCCGGTATTTCTACCAGAGGACGAGCTTAATAAAGTCCGTGTTACCACCTCAGTTTATCAACACTTCACAATGTTGACCTCACAGGTGCTAAATATAACACCATGTTGCTATAACGGGCAAAACCGGAACCTGCTAATACGATTTTCACAGGTCAGCATAGAGAACGAGTTCGAAAGTATTCTATACGCTCCATCTCAACAAAAAGGAGTTCTCTGTAATATATTATACAACCTACTGGTTTCTCATTTCAGCGATTAGGAAGAATTATATCAGTTTTAAAAATTTATGTCAAGTACTTTTTATAATATAATAATATAAAGACTAAGTTTTGTTAATACCGGTTTCTATATTGCTTTTCCTTTACTTCCACACACACACATTTTCGACATCACATACTGCTTTACATATTCCCTACCCAAAGCATTGTACTTTTTCGGATCAAACACATTCGGGTTTGCTGAGATATATTCTTTTACACCTTTTGTAAAAGCAATTCTCAAGTCCGTTGCATAGTTAACTTTACATATTCCTCTTTTAACACATTCTTTTACTGCTTCGTCCGGAACACCGGAAGTTCCGTGTAAAACGAGCGGAACTTCCACTACTTTTCTAATTTCGCTTAGTCTTTCAACATCCAACTTAGGTATTCCTTTATATACACCATGGGCTGTACCTATGGCAACTGCAAGGGAATCAACTTTAGTTGCCTCAACAAACTGCAAAGCTTCCTGCGGGTCGGTATATCCCCCGTTTCCGCCGTCCAAGTCGTCTTCTTTTCCGCCGACTTTTCCAAGTTCCGCTTCAACAGGAACTTTTGACGGATGACACGCATCGACAACAGCCTTTGTTACTTTGATATTATCTTCAAAACTCTCGTGTGAACCATCTATCATGATAGATGTATAGCCCGTTCTGAGCGCACGCATTGCAAGTTCAAAGCTGTCCCCGTGGTCCAAATGCATAACTACCGGTACGCTCGCTTTTTCGGCGGCAACTTTAACGTTAGCGTAAAAATATGCCAAATCAGCATATTTTACAGTTGACGGGGTGGTCTGCATAATTACGGGTGAATTTAATTCTTCCGCCGCTGCGACAACGGCTTGTACCATTTCCATGTTTTCAACATTAAATGCTCCTACAGCATATCCCCGGTTTTGTGCGTCTAACAATAATTCTTTTGTTGTAACTAATGGCATAATTGTTCCCTTCATTATCTATTACTGTTTATTTAACAAGCTTACTACTTCTTTGCTTGATTTAGCGTTTCTCAACGAGTTGATAAATTCTTCGTGCATTAATTTTGAAGAAAGAGATGCAAGTGTTCTCAAATGTAAATCGCCGTCTTTGTCGTTTGTTGCAATCATAAATACAATGTAAGCCGGCTCTCCGTCCTCAGCTTCAAAATCAAAACCGGTTTTAGAAATACCCACAGCGACTCTTGGTTTAATTACAGCCCCTGTTTTTGCGTGCGGAATTGCAATTCCCATTCCCATACCTGTCGTAGAAAGTTTTTCTCTTGCATAAATTGCTTTTTTAAATGTGTCTTTATCTGAAAGCACACCATCTCCGTCAAGTAAAGAAACCATTTCGTCAATTACTTCGTCTTTTGTTTTTCCGCTAATGTCAAGCTTTACTGTTCCTTCTTGGAATAAAGAATCGTTTGTTTTATTTACTGCTTTTTTTTTTGAATCTTCTGCCGCTCCTGTTACTTTTGGAGTTACAGCAGCATACAGAATTGCGCCTACAACAGAACCTGCCAAAATACAAGCTACCCACATAAGCGGTTTATTTACAAGACCTAAAATAAGGAATCCGCCGTGCGGTGCCGGAACCTGAATTTTCAACATATAAGAAAGTACTGCTGAAATTGAAGAGCCTGCCATCAATACCGGAATAACCTTGAGCGGATTTTTAGCGGCAAACGGAATAGCACCTTCGGTTATATGAGTACATCCGAGAATATAGTTGACTAAACCCGCTGTTCTGTCAGCCTTTGTAAATCTGTTCTTAAAGAAAGTTGCCGCAATTGCGATGATAAGCGGAGGAGTCATGCATGCCGCGGAAACACCCGCCATAAAGAAGTAGTTGCCCTGGCCTAAAAGAACTGTACCTGTTACATAAGCCGCCTTGTTTACAGGACCGCCCATATCAAATGCAGACATACATCCTACTACAATTCCCAAAATAATCGGGCTTGAGTTCTGAAGTCCTGCAAGGAAATTCATCATAGAATCGTTGATAGCTGCGCAAGGCTTACCGATAAGAACCATTAATGTTCCGACTATTCCAATCGAAATAATAGGAATCAGGAAAATCGACTTTAATCCTTCAAGCTGACGCGGCATATTTTTAAGCAGTTTTACAACCAGTAAAACAAAATAGCCCGCAAAGAAACCGGCAATAATTCCGCCAATAAATCCTGAGCCTGTCTGGGAAGCAATCACACCCCCGACAAGTCCTGCCAGCATACCGGGACGCCCCGAAATCGACTGAGCAATAAACGCTGCGAGAACAGGAACCATCAGTCCCATTGAGTATCCGCCGACTTTATTAATCAAAGCGGCAATTGCGTTAAACTGTTCCGAATTAGGGTCTGCGGAAAAAATTCCCCACAAGAATGATATAGCGATTAAAACGCCGCCCGCAACAACAAGCGGAAGCATATGGGAAACGCCGTTCATAAGATGCTTGTAAATTTTATATGCGCCCGAAAGTTCTTCTTCGTCTTTTGAGCTCTGTACGGAATTTCCTTGTCTGATATGTACTTTTCCGTCAATACATCTTTGAATCAATTCATTTGCTTTATTAATTCCCTCTGATACAGGCACCTCAATAACGGGTTTTCCGTTAAAACGATCCATATCAACGTCTTTGTCGCACGCTACAATAATAGCGTCTGCCTCTCTGATATCCTTTGCGGTCAGTTGGTTTTCTACACCTACTGCTCCGTTTGTTTCTACTTTGATATCACAGTTCAGTTCCGCCGCCGCTTTTTTCAGTGCTTCCTCAGCCATGTAAGTATGCGCAATTCCGGTTGGACAACCGGTAACCCCTAAAAGCTTCATCACTTAGTTCATCTCACCTTTCTGACTTTAATCTGTTCTTTATACAACTCTACGTTTTTTAAATCGCCGATACCACTGCTTTCAGCAACATTCGCGCCTGCAGCGGCGGACAATTTTAACGCCTCCTCTATATTATCCGGGTCTTTGTTCCAAACGCTTAAAAAAGCGGCTAAAGCAGAGTCCCCGGCACATGCGGAGCTTACTAATTTAACAGGCTTTGTATTTGCAAAATAGATATTCCTGCCATTATAAAAATAAGAGCCCTTACTGCCTAAAGTAAGAAGAATATTTTGTGCACCCTTTTCATAAAGCAAATCCAAAACATCCTTAATATCTTCCTCATCACGAATGATAATTCCGAATATTTTCTGTATTTCCTCGTCGTTCGGTTTTATCATGTAAGGATTGTATTGAAGCAGTTCATTAAGTTTTACTGAACTTATATCCAAAATAACTTTAGTCTGTTTTTTACGGCAAATTTTTAAAATATCCTCATAATAATCAGGATTAATACCTTTCGGCAGACTTCCGCTTATCGATAAATATTCCATATCTTCGGCATCTTCTATAATTTTCAAAAGTTCTTTTTGATTATCTTCTGTTACAAAAGAGCCCTCATTTACAAACTTATATTCGTCTTTTCCGTCATTGACGAAAAAGTTCAGTCTTGTAGTGTCATCCACCCAAACCGGAAGAACTTTGCATGATTTTTTTGCTTCATTTACTATGAATGTTCCTGAAAATCCACCGAAAAATCCTAATATTGTCGAATTAACCCCGAAATGCTTTAGAACAAAGCTTACGTTAAGTCCCTTCCCATTTGCTGAATAAGTCGCATTGGAAGTACGGTTAACAATATCCGGTTTAACGCTCTTGGTTGACATATTTATATCAATTGCTGGATTAGTTGTTAGAGTATAAAACATTTTTTATTTTCTGCGCCTCCTTCTTTTCATTAATAACAGTATATAATAAAAGATGATGAAAATCTTTTCAGAATCTGAAAACCTTTTCACCATCTAATTTTATCTTTTTCTTCAATTTTATTAGTTTTAAATTAAATATTTGGGTTCTCAGTCCCTGCCCACCCACTCATAATGAGTTTATCGAAAAATAAGCTGTTGTTTTATTCCTTTCTAATTTAAGTACAACCTTAGCCAATTAAATGGTAGGGATTAGGGGCAGGTATTAAATGTTAATTTACCCGGACAATTGTTAAAGAACCATTTTATTATATATAACTTATTCCTATTTGTATGAAACCATATAATCAATTATTATTCTTGAAATAATTTGCAGCGAAAGTCTTGAAGATACCTCGTATTCTGTAATAGCATTGTGTTTGCATTTATATCCAACGACGCTGTATTTTGAAAGCGGCAAAAGCGGGGAGTTTTCATTGCAGCAGCAGGTAATAACAATTGCATCACACAAATTTGCATTTTGAGCGGACTCTATCAGCTCCTGGGTTCTGCCGTTCAAAGAAAATATAAACACAATTTCATCTTTTTTTAAGTGTTTTGTTTTAATTCTCATAATATTGGGGTCGCGAATAAATACAGCATTACAGTCCAGCAGCTGCAGTTTAAGTGCGAATTCTTCACCCACATATTCGGTAAGTCCCCTTGCAAAAATAAAAGTTCGAGATGCTTTTTTAATTGAAGAAATAATTTTAAGTATATTCGGTACGGAAATTTGTTCAATAACCCGCTGTGCCTCCAAAAGCGATTTGTTCAAAACTTCTCCCATATTATGAACATCGCTTTCCTTTGCCTGTCCCGTTAAGCGGTAACGCAGTTCATTAAATCCGTTAATCCCACATTTTCTTATTGCACGGGACACAGTGGAAGGGGATGAATATGTTTCAAATGCAATTTCCACAATCGAAAGCTGAGAGAGCCTATCTTCATTATTGTTAATAAATTTGACTATTTCACGTTCTGTTTGAGTTAAGGAATTATAAATATCATTGTTTAACTCTATTATCATAAAATATTCTACCTTTTCTATATAATAATAATGCTTTTAAACATCTATTATAACACTATTGTCACAAACTTCAACTTATCGCTAAATATCGTATTGATTATATTTTTCTGTGACCGTATTTGTCAAAAATCTTTCTTAACGCTCTTTCCGCAACGGCTGTGTGGAAATTGCCATGAAACTCGATTTTTCATTGACATAGGTATTCTGTAACCATATACACCATTAATATATAGCAAAACCCCGCCACGCTCTGTTTGCGTACCGAGGTTTTTTCTGGCGTCCCCGGCGCGATTCGAACGCACGGCCTTTCGCTTAGGAGCTCTTCCGAACCGATTTCGCCTGGTTCCACGGGGTGTTGCCTGATGCTGCAAATCCCATACAGTACAAGGGAAATCTGCGGTTTGTTTGATTTCTGGTGTTGCCCCGTGATGCCTGATTTCACCCCGTTTCAAATCGTCCTCTTAGCAAACTCTTAGCAAGAACACCTTCCCGCGATCCCAATCCCCAAAGAAATTTTGAACCGGTTTCAAAGGCAAGACATGATACTCGTCTTAGCAAACACTTAGAAAAAAGAGCCGTTTTCGGGCGAAATCGGCTTTTTTTCTTGATCGGGGAAGCGGAAGGTCGGAATTGGTGTAGTTTGGTGCTAGTGTGGAGTTTGAAATCAGCGACTTTGTTTCGTGCCTAGATCTCAAATTTCAGTGAACCGCACAGAACAATTCACTCAGTTTTGAAATTCTCCTTGCAACATATTATCGTATAGGATAGAATAATTACGATAAATTGTTGCAGGAGGTTTTGTCATATGGATGCGTGCAATGCTCTTAATACCCTTCTGAAAAACAATCATGGATATGTTACCACAAGGGCTGCATCAGCAGCGGGAATGAAACGATGGGAACTCAGCAGGTTGGTACAACAGGGAATGCTGAGCCGGGTAGCTCAGGGATTGTATGTCAGCAGCGACTTGTTGCCTGATCCACTGGTTGTGGCGCAGCACCGCTGCGCAAGTGGTGTGTTTTCTCATGAAACGGCGCTGTTCCTGCACGATTTGTCCGACAGGGTGCCCCTTCAAATGATGATGACCATTCCGTCGGGCTGGAATACACCAATGCTGAAGGATGACAACATGGTGTTCTTTTATGTCAGAAAAGATTGGTTTGAACTGGGTGTGGTCAGTCTCAAGACCCGCTCTGGCCCCATGGTGCGCTGCTACGATACAGAAAGAACGCTGTGTGACTGTATCAGGGGGCTGAGCCGCCTTGACCGCGATCTGGTGATGATGGCCATGAAAACAGCCATGAAGCAAGGGGCAATCAATAAGCCTAAGCTGCTCCATTATGCAGATGTATTCGGCATCCGAGAGCTCATGTTTCAGTATTTGGAGGTGTTAACGTGATCTTCACCAGCGCAAAACAACTAAAGGACTGGGTCAGCAATTTATCAAAGAAAACTGGCGTGCCCAGCAACACTTTGATGCAGACGTACCTGATGGAACGATTCGTGGAGCGTATCTCTGCATCCGCATATCGCAGCAACCTCGTTTTGAAAGGTGGCTTTCTGATTGCTGCCATGATCGGCACAGACAAACGCAGCACCATGGACATTGACACTACGCTCAAAGGGATGCCAGCCAGCAAGACACAGGTGCAGGAGATGATTGAGGGCATCATTTCAATTGATCTGGGTGATGGTGCGAGCTTCAGCATTGTCAGCATCAAGCCCATTCACGAAGAACATGCTTATGATGACTTTCGTCTTTCCCTGGACATATCGCTTTTTACCATCAGGGGCAATCTGAAGGTGGATATTACAGTAGGCGATTCAATTGTTCCAGGAGAGATTGCTTACGACTATCCCCTCCTGTTTGAGGACAAAACCATCCCGGTGATGGCGTACAGTCTTTATACTATCCTGGCCGAAAAAATCGAAACCATTCTGAGCCGCAATGTCACAAACACCCGTGGTCGAGACTTCTATGATGTCTATATGCTGTTGACGTTGCATCAGGGCAGGATTTCCAAGCAAATCCTGCATCAATCATTGCAAGCCAAAGCGATGGAAAGGAATAGTTTGCAGCATTTGGAGAACTATTCGCAATTATTGCATGATATTGAGAGTAGCCCAGAGATAAGACGGATGTGGGCGCAGTACCAAAAACGGTATTCTTATGCCGAAGGAGTTGAGTTCGAGAATATTCTTTTACAAATAAAGGCAGTGTTTGACGGCCTTTGATACAGCTGACCTATAGGGGAGTCTCCGGTTTATTATCTACAGTTCTTTCACTATTATGACTCCAAGGAAATATCTGTGATTATTGGATCATTGCTCAAAGGAAGCGGCTGCGCATCATGAATCCGAACGATTGAGTCATTGGGAAACGCTTCACCACACACTATAGCATACTGCTTCTCCAATGCACTCATTTGGAGAAAGAAAGCATCATTTGAAACCCTAAGCACTCCACGTAAGAACTCCATATCTCTTTTGCTTGTTATTTTGTGCATAACTACAGAATTGCACTGGCTAACTATCTCGTAGGATAGCATTGATGGAACTTGCGATGAGATAATTAATCCAATACCAAATTTGCGCCCTTCACGAGATAGTTTGTCTATGTAGTAATTTCCGAGCTTTGTTTCTTCTAGATTTGAATTTATATATCTGTGCGCCTCTTCAAGAACCAGGCACAGATGAGTAGATTTTCTATTTTTTATCTTATACTGATAGATAGTTTTGAATAGGAGATAAAGGACAATATCCAAAGAATCAGTTGATACCTGAAGATCTAGTATGTGGACCTTCTTGTCGGAATCCGTGATTATTGCGAGTGTGTCTTCATCTGCAGTATTCACTACATTCATGAGTGAGTTGTCATCAAGTATTGACTCAATTCTCAGGAATAGAGTTCTCAAGTAACCATTCAATTGATTCCTCGAGAAGTTATCATTGCTATTCTGGTCAATCCACTCCTTCAATCTCGTTCCAAGCGTACCCAAATCCCAAAACTGTTTTCCGTAATTCGATAGCTCCGTAATACAGTCTCGCAGTGCCGGATACTGGATGCCTTCTGATGCTCTAAACATCCTTCCATATTCTACATTATTGAGAATTGTATGGTTGAAACGTAAGGTAGTGAAGTCATAGTACTTTGATTCTTGATTAGTAAAGGCGGTTCTGTACTCCCCATTAACATCTAGAATAATAAATTTGATGTCCTTGCAAGGATTTTTCCTCATGTAGTTTTGGATGATTGAAGCAACTGTACAGGTCTTCCCACTTCCAGTATTTCCGTATATACCAAGGTGTTTCCCAAATAGAGCATCAGGATTATACCCAACAGATACATTTGCGTCATACATGTAAGTTCCAATTGTAGAGATATGACTTGTGTCTTTTGACGCCAAAATACACTGCAATATCTCGTTAGTCAGCACATAGATTGGCTCCCCAACCAAAGGATATGTATTCGTACCAAAAGTAAATCTCTGTGTAACAATATCAAAAATGCCATTGATAGAGGAACCAATGAAGAGCTCACGATTATGCTCAAATATTTCTTCGACTGTTAGAACAAGAGTTCTTCCATCAACGAGCTTTGTCCCAAGAAGTGATCCGATTGAAATATACAATAAAGAAAAGTTTTCAACTGACACTTTATTGATAGCGTCTGACTTTTGAACCAAGATGGTAACCTTGGATCCAGTTATTTTTGATATTCGACCAAATGGATCATTCGGCATCTCTTGTCACTACCTTTTTTAGCAATTCTATTGCCATTTCTTCATCAGTCTTTTGGGCAGTTGCAGGAAGGATATATTTCACAAACATGGAAAAGTCTGCAAGGAACTTGCCGCAGAAAATGTTTATGTTACTAGTTGATTCGGACAGAATTGTCATTCTCTTAATGAAGTCACATTCACCGCCATCATAATCAAATAAATAGAAAATATTGTTAGGATTTGCGATAGCTTTGAATAGGATCTCATTAATATGTTGATCTCCATACTTGTATCCAATTACGATAATAACATTTCTTTTGGACTCAAAACTGTCTAGCATGCTTCTCATTAGTTCACTATAGGGAGCATTATATGTTTGATAGAGTTTTTGCTCTGTGGGGTAAATGAGAACACATTCGGCATCTTGTAAAAGGATCTTACCATTATCAAACTGAGGTTGCACCTCTTTAATCTCATTGTCAAATTTGTCATAAATCCAATTCATAGATCCATGAATCTTTATTAGCTTTAGCACATTACTCTTTTGAAGGGATTTAGGGTCAAACTTTCGATTGATGAACCCAGAAAATCCATTAGAGTAATCTATGGACAGTTTGTCGAGAACATACTCTAGAGCTAGATCGTAGTTTGGTGTATAAAAGCTTGTCGTTCTTAAGCAGCCGAAGGACCGAAGCTTAAGTAGCATGATTTCATGTAGGATTAACGTATGATAGTCTATTGAATTTACATATTTAGAAAGAAGATGATCCTTGAGACGTGTAATATAAACACGAATGTTCTCTTCTCTTTTGTCGCCAATAATTTGATAGTAGCTTAGTATTGTTGTAAGCGCATTTAGTTGTTCCTCAAAAGGAAGAGGTGAGATGTTGGAAATGCTATCAATCAGCGATTCCTCCTGAAATTGAGATTCAACAGAATGTATGTTGAAATCCAATGTACTCTTAGAACCTGCGTAAATGGAGCAACCATTCCCAAGTAAAAATGATACATTATCAAGTTTAAAGTTTTGACCAAGTCCCAAGCGAAGATTAGAAACTGCTGACAGAAGTTGTTCATCAGTTATTGTCCCAGACTTAATCATGTCGAGAAATTCTACTTCTGACGCTATTCTCTGATCTAATTTCCCGTATATATCTTCACTTCTATATATCATTGGTCACCTCATCTGCATCCGTCTTGCAAGATACACACATATCTAAAATTGAATCAATTATCGTTTTAAGTATACTTCAATAGCATGGAGTATGCAATGAATATGTGAAATTGCGAGCTATGATAGAAGGATAAAGGGATCCACCTTTTCATGGTCTTGTTTTCCTAACCTAGAAGACATAGTTTTCATTTGATCAACCGCTAACAGTAAATAGCAGATTAGAAATAGGAGCTGCATGTATTCGTGAAAAACGCCACCGGTAAGTTGTGCTCGAAGATTAAGGACATAATAATCCAAGAACTCCACCCCTTCCCCAACCACCCCTTCAAGGTCCGTTCTGATGAATCTATGCAAGCAACCATCGAAAGCATCAAAGCGTACGGCGTATTGGTTCCGGCTATCGTTCGCCCTCGCAAGGAAGGAGGTTATGAGATTATCGCAGGGCATCGGCGGAAGTATGCTTGTGAACAGGCAGGGCTGGAAACTATGCCGGTCATTGTGCGGGATTTGAACGATGATGAGGCCACCATCATCATGGTGGACAGCAACCTGCAGCGGGAGAACATCCTCCCCAGTGAGCGGGCGCAGGCTTACAAGATGAAGATGGAGGCGATCAAGCGTCAGGGTGAACGGAACGACCT